>ERZ779649.67-NODE-67-length-87442-cov-5.683671_pt1 | contig 87442 bp, 110 predicted proteins | sample MGYA00511882_ERZ779649 | MGnify/ENA primary metagenome ERZ779649 (study PRJEB29588, sample SAMEA2157793) | human gut metagenome | biome: human gut; feature: human-associated habitat; material: faeces | place: Denmark | collected 2008/2010 ... | reverse complement strand
TGTATTTCTTGATACCAACCGTGTCTTCTAATACATCCAAATCTTTGTATTGATTTCTCTGTTCTAACTCTTTCCTTGTAACGTTCAGATTCTGGGACATCTTGAACGCACATAGCTCTGAATCCCCACATAGTTTACATTCTTTAGTTGATAAATCATACCCAATACCAAAGCATGGGTCTCCATTAGTACCAAGCTGAGATACATCCAAAGGAGTAAGTATATCCTGCTTAGATAGGTCTGGTAGTTGTTTCTTTTTCTTAGCCATTAGTCATCTATTTTTTTTTCGTTGATGTATACACTATCGAACTGTTTACCATCTATCTGTAGATAAGAAAAGCCGATATTATTAATAAATAGTTCCCTGAGTTCCTCTAATTGTTGGTATGTACCATCCTCTGAATCTTGACATACTTTGATTATCAGACCTGAGCAGAAGTATAACTGAAAGTAATAAACCGTAGTTTCTACGTTAAACCGAGTGCTCTTAATATCAGTAATCCATACCAAGTCCCTACAATTGAATACATTAGTGGGATTAGTATTTACTGGCTTAGTAAACCATTTTATTATTCTTTGTAATATCATAATGAATCTGTTAATGGGTGTTCTGTATGCCCATCCTTTTTGCAATGAGGGCAAATATAATAATCAATGAAGATACCTCGTGAATAATTTCTATTCCACTTCTTTCTATGTGCTCTCTTTTTACAGAAGTCACATTTCCAATAAGTATCAAGGTATATCGAATATCCTATTAGGAGTATTCCTATAATTATAAAGTATTTCATATCTTAATGCCTTATGTCCTTTATTCGTAATATACCTTTCCTCCTACGGAGAAAAAGTATATACTCATAGTACTTCTAGTTAACTGTTAGTAAGGCTATGGTTAGGATGTTTCTTCCATAGCGTATCTAACAATATTACTTTTAGTTCTTGTCTCTGATAATACTGCTTCCTATGTTTACCATGCCTATCTAAGTAATTGCCTGGATAGTGAAGGTCATCGAGATACACTCGAGATTTCGATTCATCGGTTCTTACCAAACGACCAAGGAACTGAATTGATTTTTCCTGGCTATCCATGGATGCAGCATTAAGTAGATACCTAAGCTTAGGAAAGTTTTTACCTCGAGCAATGATTGTAGTTGATACCAAGATATCTATCTTGCCTTCCCTAAAATCTTTCATAATTTGTTGTCTCCTTTTAGTGGGAGTATCAACATGCACATAGGCAATATTATAGGCATCGCCCAGTTTCTTTTTAAAGAATTTATATAGATTTTCACAGTGTGCAATATGCTTGCAAACTACAAGTGCAGGATATCTGCCATAGGATAAATTCCACTTTAACCGAGATAAAGCCATCTTCCTTGCTTTCTTATTTTCGGTAATGGTATCATCGTATATTTCCTTATAGGATATACAATCTGATTCCCAATTACCATACCAGGGTTTACCAGGTACCATCTTTACGATTGTTTTAGTAGAATAACCTTTTCGAATTGAATCCTTAAGTTTAAACTCAGCAAGTACATTACCAAAGAAACAACGTAGGTTCATATTCTTAACTCTATCCTTAGCAAGCTTACTCATATAAATCGTACCAGATAAACCGATACGAACTCGAGTATTAAAGAGACGAGTAATTACATTCTGATATTGCTTACTACCTCCTTGGTCAGCCTCATCAATAAGTACCATATCAATCTGAGATAATTCCTTTTGATAAAATCTCATGTTACGAGAAATAGATTGAACCATACCTATGGTGAAGTTACTCCAATTTAAAACTTTGCCTTGAACGAATGTGATATTCTCTCCCGGGAGATATTGCTTGAATTCTTCTCTAGCTTGATTCAACCAGTCAGAGTCATTAGTTATTAGCAAAGTCTTTAACTGCTTCTTATAGGATAGATATAAAGACGACATGATAAGAGTTTTACCTGCATTAACCGTATAATCTAAAACACCAATCTGAAAAGGTTTACCTCCTATGGTATTACTGATTATTGCCTTGACAGCTTTCTCTTGTTCAGGTCTTAAAATATACTTACCTATCTTCGTAACAACTTTACTGACTTTAGGTAAGGGTTGTCTCATATCTACAACTTTAGGTTTAATCCCATACTCAATACATTTCTCATATATCAAAGGAAGTAAACCTATTTTAAATTGACCAGTCTTGGTAATATAATGTATCTTACCATCCCAGTTCTGCATCCCTCTTTGCCTTGTACGTAAGTAGAAGGCATTGGGATGTCTTATTGCAAACTCTTGGTAGAGTTTCTGTGCGAACTTAAGAGGTAAGTCCAGTTCGCACATATTCCCATTCTGAATTATAATCTTACTCATTACTTAATGATTACCGTTACGCCTTTAGATTTCTCTTTACCAGAAACTTCCTTTAGTAATTTTACATGATGTTCTTCATCGGCAATCAGCTTCTCAAGGAAGTAATTCACATCATCATAATCTTTACGGTCTTCATACTGTTGGATAGCTTTCTGAATCTTTCGATAGTGAGCTATAGTTTCCATCTCTGAACTTAAAGCAATCTTCATTGCCTCTCCCCAAGTAGAACCAATCCCAATATTGGGGTTGATACTCATGGTAGAGTAATCTTCATAGGGATCTGCCTTCTGTAGAAAATCTGATATCTTATCGAGATGTCTCATTTCTACCAAACCAATACCCAACATCAGTTCTGAGATTTCATCAAACCGAGAAGATTGCTGAGTGTACATAATAATTGCACTGAGCTCAGAGAATGTAGCATTCTTCCAGATTACATAGAACGGGTTAACTATCTCATCAGGCCAAGGTTCGATATCCTTAAAATCTGGATATTCTACTGACTGATCTGAATACTTGAGGACATCAATAAAAGCATTAGCTGCATCCTCTACTCGATTACCTAAAAATTGTAAGCCTTTCATATTACTTTCTAATTTTATCCCAAAGAGAACCCTCTACTTCAGGTTCTGCTTCAAGTGATTGTTTATTTTTATTCTTATATAAATACTTGTTGTATCTTTCTATTGCTTTCTCATTATACATCTGACTGGGTTCAGGTAACCCATTGCACCATGCAAGGGATTCAAATTGAGCATCGATGAACCAAGTAGAGTTCCAATCTCTTTCTCCCATAAGTTTACCTAACCTCATGAAGTGTACATACTTCTCTGGTTGGTTTTCATAGGATTCATAAATACCAGTAGCATTAGCTATCTTCTTAATAAAGTAATCATGAATATCCTTAGTATAACCTGGGTCATTGTCTTCGGCTAATTCCATTTCAGCACTTACTTGATTGGTAATGTTGTCCTGCATGGATATTAACCTCTGCATTAGGTTCCGATAATCGGTCATTCTCTTTAACCCAATCTCTATGTATTTGATAAATCCTTCTCGGGTATCAAATTTAAAATCTTCACAGAAGGTATTACATATCTCTGCAAGCTTTTTACAATTTGCCCATTCTCGAGAATTACTTTCGTTTATTTTACGAACTCCCCTATGCTTTAACTTTATACGAGTTGCATATAAAATATCAGCAACAAGGGCAGCATCTCCTTTAGATGCTAGTAATATGTTCTTAACTCGCTTAGTATTCTTATTGTTAGAAACTAAAACTGCTCTATGATTTATTGCCTCTTTACGTGCAATAACAAAAAAAGCCTCAACTGGGAAGTTATTTACCTCTAAGGTATTTAGTATTTCCTCGAATTGAGACTTTGTAATGTGAATGCTTGGTTCCCTCATTTCTTCTTATATTCTATTAAAGTTAACAAGCTGATTATACAGAATAGTGACCAGATACCTATACCAATATAACCTAAGGTTCCATAACCATCTAACCACCATATAACTACAAATATTACGATAATTGCCAATACTACTAATACAATTCTACTGGCATTATGAAGCCAAAGTTTTATAAATCCTTTCATATTCTTATATATTTATATAATATAATTTATATATTTATATAATATAATAGGAACTCCCTAATCCAATGAGTTTCTGAGTTTCACAAGTTCTTGATAACTTTGGTACCTGGTATTATAAATCAACTTTAGAGTTTCTTTCTTACCCAAGTCGTTTACATCTTTACCGTCTGGTAAAAACACCACCTTGACTTTTTTGTAGTTAATAAGCTTGAGACCCAAGTTGATGGCATATTGCTTGGCATCTGGGTCCAACAGTATAATAAATCTTTCGCATTGGGATTTAAGTAACTCATTGACTTGGTAGGCACTAATAGCTTTACCCATTGTGGCAATGCCTCTATCCCCCATTGTGAGAGCATTAAGTGCTCCCTCGCATATGAATACCGACCTATACATCTCCAATGCGTCATGATTAAATATGATGAATTGCTTTCCAAGACCCGTGATATCTTTGTCAGGGTTGTTATATCGTGGTCCCTTACCAATGACGTTACGGGCATTGTAGTATTTAAGTTGTCCTTTATAATAGAACGGGATAATGAGATATCCATAGAATGGTTGAGTTGTGCCATAGCCAATGCCATATCTCGAAAAGCTGCCGATATCGAATCCACGCTTTTTAACATAGCCTCTGATGCTTTTCGCAAGTTGGCTTTTTCCCATTGAGATATTTCGAAACCCCTCAGGTAAATAGATTGGTTTTCCTTCGGCAAGTTCGATTTTCTCTTCCTTGAATGTAAGTTCATCAAATTGTCCATTGTTCAAAAAATTAAGTAGTTCATGGTATTCTGTAAATCCCTCGATATCCATTACCAGTTGAGAGGGTGATGGGTGAGCATTACACCTAAAGCAATTGGTTCGATACATCGAAAGGTTTACACCTAACTTATGTTCCCTACCGCAGTATGGGCAAGTAGGGACCCTCATCCAGCCATGTCTATAATCGTAAGCTCCAAGTCTTTTAACAAAATAAGTACGGAGCTTAGACTTAAACTGATTTGTTATTTTCATCTTTTCTTCTTCCCACAGTTATTACAATAATATTCGGTTTTTCTTTTGGTATAATACTGAGCTTTCTTTCTACCTCCCTTATGAGAGAAGATTGCTCTACGAGGACGTTGCCTATATTCATAAGAATGTACAGCAACCCATTCATGATAACCCAACTTACATCTAAATGTCACCAGTAGTTCTTTCCCTTTTCTTACTATCGGCATCCGGGTTATCTTTCTTCTTAAATTGCTCATCCAACTTACTACCATATACTTCGTCATATTGTTTACGTTGTTCCTTGGTAAACTCTGTACATCTTTGCCTTTCAACATCACATTTGAATAATGCTCTACCGGAAGGAAGACCATCTCTCTGTACTACTATCTCGGCTCGAAGAATATTATCCTTCTCTTCTTGCTCGGTAGAATTAAGACCCATGATAACTTGGGCATTACGTACAATAGCAATTGAACCAGAGATATCATTCTCATCATACCGAGTAAGCCTATGTTTTTTACCTTCACGAGTAATATGGTGAGCAGTCCATATAATATCCAAGTGTAATTCTTCTGCTAAGTTTTGCAGGTCTACATATACATTGGATATTCTTTCGAAATCTTCTCTGTCTCTAGATATTGATGCAAGTTTACCTGCGTAGTCAATCATTAGTACCCTTATATCTATACCCTGGTTACGCAATTGAATTATCTTTTCCCTGATATATGTGACATCGGTAATCATTGCAGGAACCCTTTCAACTACCAATTCAACTCCGAACCTTGCAAGCTTTCTTAAATGCTTTGCCTCGAGTTTATCATATTCACCTGAGTATAATTCTTTCTTGGTTTTATTAATACTTGATTGAATGAAACGGTCCATGATTTGGTCCTGACCATTTTCTGTATCTATGTATAATACTGACTTCTTCATTCTGAGATAACCTCTTGCAAGGTTTACCATGAAAAATGTCTTCTTTGCTTTAGGTTTATCCAATATCACATTTACAGAATGTTCTGGGTAACCTCCTGCATTGGTAAGGTCATTCAATTGCCTATATGGGCAAGGTATTACGGATGGTTCAGATTGTCTTTTAAACTGTCTTTCTGTAACATCTCGTATCATATATAAGGGTTCATCCTCTTTCTTAGGTTTACTTTTCTGAAGTACCTTCTCAATCTTCCTTGAATATTCTTCATATTGTTCGAAGTTATCCAAGTCGAAGGAATCATTTAGGTTCTTCATTTCAACGTAAGTAGAGAACTGATATATCCTTTCCTTGATATATTCCGAATCAGATAAGGGAATATGATACAAATTGCTTATCAATTTTTGAATACTTGGCAAGTCATCCTTAGTTACTAAATCGACGTATGCCTTTGATTCTAGCAATTCTTTTATAACCTGCTTCAGAATATTTTCTGAAGGCATCTTGCCTTGCTTTTTAAAATACTTTGATATGCCCTCGAATATAAGAGCATGTTCTATGAGAACCAGATAACTTGATTTAACCCGACGCAGGACTAAACCACCTTCTTTATCCCTTAGAATGAACCGGAGTATCTCTAACTGGAAGTCCGGAGTAAAACTAAATTTAACTGAGTCTTTAAACTTTTTCATATCTATATTGCAATATTTATAAACTAATAGATTTTGATAGTACCGAGATAGTTCTAAGTATGTTGACATCTATCTAGAAACTACTAATCCACTACCTTAAGCTCCCGAATATTTATTATTATTATTTTATATAAGAAAAAATACTTATATTTGCATAACGAATATTTAAAAACATGGGAAAAAGTAAAGGAAATAACGGTTCAGAGCTTCATCGATTAAAACCTATGCAAGAATATGATGAAGCTACTTTCAACAGACTTTATAAAGTTTGTAGGCCAGTAATTAGAAACCTTACCAGACAGATTGATTATAAACGGTTTAATCTTACACCGGATATTATCCAATCTTATTTCTGGGATAAGATGTTATTTGTTTTCAACAAATACTATGGTGAATGTACTGAAGAACATCTTAAAGCAAGAATCCTTGCATCACTTAGTACATTCAAAAATAAATTGCTTCGTTCTGCATACGGAGAACAGGCAGAGTATAATCAAAGCCTCTTTAAACTCGATGACTTATTCGATAATGATAAAGAATTAGAGGATGATACCGAAGAAGAGAAAGCTAAATCAGAAATGCTTGATATGATGTATACTTATATGAAGGATAAGCTTTCTCCAGATGCCTATCTTTTGTTTGAGGTATTAATTACTCCTCCCCCTTTTATCAAGGAAAGGCTTGAAAATAGTACTCGAATAACTAATATAATGCTTATCGAATTTTTCGAAATGCCTAAGACTAATGAATCTATGAGATATATCTCGGAACTTAGACAAGATATACAATATTGGGAAGACCGAGCTAAAGAAGAACTTAAGTATTAACACAAAAGAAAAGGGGCGTTTCCCAACGCCCCCTCCCTAATTGATTTTTACTACGCAAAACACAGATTGTAAACAAATGTTTACTCTTAAACAATACAAATAATACACATGAGTTTTAATACTACTAAATAACTAATAACAACTTTATGATGATATTTTTTGGATATATCGTAATGTAATAGTCGGTGGCAATTTCTCAATATCCAAAGTTTCTACCGAAGTTTCTTGTAAGAAAGATTCCCCTAATAGGTTCCAGCTTACTACGATAGCACCATTTTGAATACCCTTGGTAGGAGTTCCTCTACCGAAATCTCCATTCAATCCCGTCTCCCTATTAAAGAAAGATTGAGGACGAACGTTCTCCCAGTTATTGGCATCATCTTGTTTACCTTTAGATACACCAAGAGCATGCCTATGCTTAGGAAGGTCATCACCTTTAATTGAGATTAAGAAGTTACCCTTAGTGGGTGTATAGTAATCTCCGACATTCTGTAGCATTACTTCATCTCCAATCTGAACTCCTCCAGCTTGGTAACCAATAACTATTCTACCAGCGGCCTTAGTATATTCTGCCCAGCCCTCCGGTATTACATCGGTTTCCCAAAGAATGATAGAACCGATGGGTAAGTTAGCAGTACTCAGAGATTCAGCGAATTCTTTTCTGATAGCCTCAATCTGACTATCGATGTATTGCTTGATATTTAACTTAGTACCAGATTCATCTATTACCGGGAATCCTGAATTTACTTGTTCTGATCTTTTCACTGATTCCTTCATCATACTCTGGGCAGCAGTAGTATAAGGGATTTCTTGGAACTTACCCTGATAGGGTACGATAGCAAAGTTCTCATTTCGTTTAGTCATTGCATCAGTACCCTTACCATATACTCCGATAAGAACAACGGAAGTTTTATTATTAGAGTAATAAGGGCAAGCACTCTCTACCATCTCTAGAAGATTGCTATAGGTCATATCGTAATTAGAATATACATCATTATTAATGATATCCGGTGTACGATTCTCTTCGGCAATCGGATAATAAATATCCAGAGACTTTTTGAACAATGTGTAAAAGCTTTCGGAAGATTCATTCCAATAAGCTACGAAGTCTACTGGATTATCTACTGGTTCAGAAATAGTAGTATGTACTGCAAAGAGTAATACTTCTTCTGTTGAACCTTGGGTACCTTGGATGTTCTCAATAGTAATCGTTTGTTCATCGGATATAAATACATACCCATCTCTTGAAATACACCCAAAGTTCACGTCTGGCAATTCCCCATCTTCTGAAGCCTTTGCCATATACCTTGCCATAATCCTATCCTTGATTACATTGGCATACTTACTTCCAGCAACTCCCTGAGGAGATACCACTAATTTGTTACCATTTATGGTAGCTGAGCCAAATCCACAGAATGGTCCTAAACCAGAAGGAGCAGCAATTGCTTCTGCTGCTTCCTTTGATTTAATAATACCTTCATACTTAAAGTACGTCTTCATTGTCCTTAGTATTTTTAAATTGATTTTTCTGTTCTGACATATCTTTAAATGCTTCACCTACATCCTTGAACTTGAAGGTTAACAATTTAAAGAGTATTCTCCATATACTGTACCGTTTCTTAATACCATGTATTTCACAGATGTGTCCATATATACTATCTACTTCGAAACAGTAGCATATTACCATAACCGTTATTGATACCGCTATTGGGTTCATCCCATAGGGTTCCCCAATAGCTTTACCAAGTACAGCACCAAGTAGAACATAACAGATATAATCTATTATTTTGTTTAGAGTTCTTCTTCCAGCTCTAGATTTTCGAATTTCGATTTTCTGTAACCTACTTGCCGATAACCCAAACCATAAATCTGATAGGATTAGAATTATTGCAAGAATTATCATCCATCTCAAATCATACAAGATTTGTGTACACTCTCCCAATATACCCACAGTGAATGCCTTGAATAAAGACTGAGTTGTGGTCTCTGTTACTCTATCGATTGTTGAATTTATCATTGTTCTACTATTTGCCAAGATTGATTACTGTAAGTTGTAATGGTAAATGTTTTCTCTGAGAGGTCATCATGTTCCCATTCTAACTTTTGAGGACTAACACTTAAAAGGTCTGCATCTACTACGGTGAACTTAGTTCTCTTCGAAGTATCTACCACTGATTCGAATGTATACTCTCCAGCTTGTGCAGTTACAAATTCATAACCAGCACCACCTGCGTCATAAGTAGTTACTTTACCAACTTCCCTTATTCGACTATCGAAGCCAGGTTTATTAGAAGTACACTTGATTAAAGTAGATACTTGTTTAACATTCCCCTTTAATTCTGCATAAGGGGGAGTACAAGAAATCTCGATGATTGTAGGATAATCTTCCAGTATTACTTGACATCTTAATGAAGAACCATCATCTGCCACAAAGGTATAAGTCCCAGCCTTGGTAAGAACAATTTCCTCATCAAGGTTATAGGTTTCCCCGTTCTCATCACAGGTAGCAGTACCACTTACATTGACCCCATTTTTCATTTCCTCAAGATGGAACTTACAAGCAGACTTCTCATCCAGTAATTGGTATACTGCATAAGTATCATCTATCTGGTCTTCTGGTAATGCCCAGTTGGGTTCTTTCCAATGACTGTCTGTAGCATCCGAAGGTACTATCTTTAATTTATTCTGATATACTACTGGAGAATTATTAACTACCAAAGTAGTCTTAGCAGTAGGGTAAGCTACAGACTGGAAGGTATAAGTCCCTGCCCTATTTGCAGTATATACATAACCATTCTGAGCATTAAAGGTTTCCCCAGTTTCAATTACCCTTACTCTGTAATCATCCCCATTACCAGAAATACGTTGTATCTTTACTGTAGCTTTTGCAGAGCCATTGAATAATGTGACTGTTGGTGGGCTAACAGTAATTCGATATACTGCAGTCTTACCAGATACTACTTCGAATATACCTACACCTTCATCGGTTTCCCTTTTATCCAGTGTACATTTAAACTTATAAGTACCATAACTATTAGCAGTAAACTTATCACCGTTCTTAAACAACTTAGTATCACCAATTAGCCTACAATATAGTTCACCAGTAAATGATTCTGGGTAATTCGATTCGATGGTAAGAGTGGTAGTAGCATCCTTGATACTTTGCTTATCCCCAACTCTAAATTCAGAAGGTGTACATCTTACCTTATATGTAATCTCTTCTCGAGTTACAACAAAGGAAGTTTGCTTTACTGGGAACTCTACAATCTCAAAGATGTAGGTACCAGGCTCTGAAAATTCCCAAGTTGAGCCAGAGACTTTCACTATATCAGTACCGGATAATCGTACATTACAGGTTTTCACGGTACCCTTATAGGATACGTTTGCCCTTACTACTGTACTTACTTTTAGGTTAATAGGAGTTAGCTTTCCAGTAATAGGGTCACAAGTAATAGAATATACTCGATTATAAGATTCTTGATTAACCGTGATTTGAGTTACCTTAGTAGGGTCTCCCACACTTCTAAAATAATAAGTACCTGCTCTGGGTATATTAAAAATGGAACCACTTTCGTGTTTAGTGTAACCCCAATTTATATTATCACTGGATATCTGATATCTTAGGTCAGCATTTATCCAATCTGAAGTTACAGTTACCTTTACCGGTACTTCATATACCTCTGAAGTAATAAGATTGGGTTGGTCCGGATTTACTAACTCAGCTTTAATTGTATACCCATCATTTACGGTAAACCCATATTGAATATCGAAAGATACATGATAGGGTATGAATCTTTTAAAGAAAGCCTCTACGGCTTCTCTAAATTTTCTGAAAGCTGCCGAGTTCGAAGTATATCCATGACCGGTAAGTCTAAAGGTTACCGGTATACATTGAGAACAATCGAAAGTATTATCATAGGTATACTTATCGTCATAATGGTAATACTGGTCAAAGTGCGGATTACCTTTTACCCAACCATCATAACTATCAGCCTTTGCAGGGTCAGTTACTACGCAGGTTAACCCATACAGCCTCATCATTATTTCGAAGAACTCAGAGGTACCTCTTATTTTAAAAAGAGATATCGAATACTTCAGGATGTTTCTTACTTGAGTACTGGTTAAAGTAAAGGGTCCCTCCTTTGGTATTATCCAAAGCTTAGATAACTCTTGGAGTTTAGCATCGGAGTAGAACCCATTAAAGTACTCTGCCCATTTCTGTGCATCTATAGTGTTCCCATAAGCAAAGGGCATTTCTCCGAGGAATTGCCAAAGGAAATTGAGATACATATCCGGAGCCTTATCTATATCAATAATGTCTAAGATATTCTCAATATCCTTTGTAATGTAATCTTCAAAATGCTCTCCACAAATTTCTAGAAACCTCTCTAAGATGCCTTTGCCATTTACCTTATAGGTATCTTGAGCTTTATACTCGAATGGCAAAAAGTCGATTAGATTTTTGAGGTTTATCATTATACAATTTCTTTTACGGTTAAAGTCAATTGTGAAGCGTTTTCAAATACTGGTAAATTAAAACCGGGGTCTTCATAGTCATGGTTAGGTTCTGATACCGTAATAGAATATCTGTAACCAGACTGATAGCTATTGTTCTGAATATCCAAAGAGAAGTCAAAACCATTAGCCTTATCTATTACCTGTATAGAATTACCTACAGTACCAGTAGCCCTATACCCATTTGATACAGAACGTACAGTAAAAGTAGTGGATGAATTGAAGGTAATATAGTAAGTCATAGACCCTTTAGCCTTATTCAATTTAAACTGACCAAAGTTCAATTCTTTATTACCATAGATGGTAGTAGGCCAAGGTTTAATATAGAACTTAGTAAGGTGAAGGTAATCTACTGTTGATAAGTTATCTATTAAGGCATAGATATCTGATAACCTTACGCTTCCTCCTATCTGAGCTTGCTCTGGAGAATAGGCATTGTATAATGCTGTAAGAATTTGAGTTTGTATCTCGGGAGTCTTATAAGACTTCTTACCAGTAACTCCCATCTCTAGAATAATCTGAACCTTACCTGCAGATTTAACCTTCAACCAAGTAGTCATAGGAGCCCTTTGGGATAATAAATTATATACCCTATTAATTAATTCAGAAGAAGCAACTGCTCCACCATCTGGGCTAATATATACGGTAAGCTTTCTACCGCATTCATAATCGGCTTTAGCTTTGTTTACCCCATCAACCAACATAGCTAAACTTTCGAAATCCTCTTTGGTAATTGCTACTCCCAAAGTCTTTACACTCAAAGGTATATGTTCTTTGAGCATTGTAAAGTTTTCATAGTTTGAACCACCTCCGGCATCGTAAGCATTATTTACGGTAGCATCAGTAATTGAAGAAGAGATTACTGAAGGTACAGAAGTAATAGTATTACTCTTTACATTACCCTGAGTACCATTGGTTAAGTAGAATACCACATTGGTTATTTTTGCTCCTGCTGCAGGCTTCTTACCAAAGGTACCATCTCCAAACATTATATAGGGGCTTAGAGATTCATCTACCGAAACCATGAAATGTTTATCGGTAGGTTTAGACTTTGCAAATGTATCTACTAATACCCAAGTTTCTCCACCTATCTGCAATGACATAGAACCTTGTTCATAATACTTACCATTGGGTAGAGTACCCAGATGAATTATAACTCTATCTCCAGTAGGTATTACCATATTATTTAAAGCACTTACAGTATACTTCTCGTGTTGAACTATAGGTACTTTACAAGTGGTTACATTTGAATACCAAGTTACGTCTCTGGCAGATAACCAAGAATTACCACTAGAATCTGTAAATAAAGTTCCTTGAGGTATAGTTAATTTAGCTCCGATAGAATCACCAGTAATACTTCTGGATAAGATTACATCTACTGTAGCAGCAATTGCTGCTCGAGCATGATAATCTACCAAAGCCCCATGTTTAACTACCGAATCATACCTTCTTGCCGTAGATAGGAAAGTTTCCCTTGCCATGTTATCTACATAGTAGTGAAGTACTTCGGCAATTGCCGCAAACAATGAGAGGATGATAATTAAGATGTTCCCCTCCGAATAATCCGTTATGAGTTTCTGACCTTGAGGGTCTTTGAGTCCCATAAGGGATTCAACCAGCTTGGCCTTAATCTGTTGATAAGACCTCTGGTATGGGTTAAGCCATTTATTTGTGATTCCCATATTATTGTGTATTTAATGAATTATCCGACCGGTCATAGGTGATATCGAGGTACTGACTAGAATTTGTTCCATTTACTACATAGGTTACTTCTATGTGTATTTTTGCATCAACTCTAGTAACTGTGATATTTTGGAAGGTTATCCTTTGTTCCCAAGCACCTATGGCTTGTTTTAAAAACTCTTTAATTATAAAACTTAGGGCTTGTGAGTTTGGTTCCTCAATACATTGCCATAGTTTACTACCAAAGTTTTCCTGTCGAAATCTCTGGCCTATCATGTAATATAATATCGAACTTATATTATCTCTGATAAGTTTAAAATCCCCATTTACTGGGTACCAACCTCTTTCACCCTTTTCATTAGTTGTAAGTTGGATAGGATAAGTTACACCTATACCAACTAAGTCTGTAAAGTAATTCTTTTCCATTAGTGTATGCAGGTTTTATCCTCATAATCGTCTACAACGAATTGTGAGAAAGGTTTAATTACTTGAGTTACTGTAGGACCTGAAGAACCGGGTCCAGTAGTTACACCTGAGTGTACATGAGAATTGAACATACTGCGAAGTTGTTCTAGTTCTTGGATAGTTTGATTTAGTTTTTCGGTTAATTGAAAAATATTGATTACTCCACCATTTTCTCCAGTATTAAGTATCACTGAATCACCAGAAGATATGTTTATATCCCCATCAGCATTTATTACTATCTCTCTCTCCGAACGAACATTTACAGATCCATTGAAATGTAAATTGAGTTCTCCGTTATCGTCATCTATGACTATTAAGTTTCCTTCGGGAGTAACTATCCCCATTTTATTAGGACCATCCAATGGTTGAGGTATTTGGCTCATTCCCCAACCATGGTATTCCCAGAGTGGTTTAGTTGGGTCTCCAAATTCAAAAGTAACAAATACCGTATCCCCCACTTTAGGAGCTAGGAATTTAAAACCAGAACTAATTGAACCATGTTGCCCTTTAGGATATGCCCAAGCAAATACTCCCCCCATTACCTCTGGAACACACACCTTTACTCTGTTCATATGTTTCTCTACATCGTCATTATCAATAACAATGCCCCGATAAACAGAGTAATACCGACCAAGACCCTCTAAGCCTTCGTCGGTTATTATCTTTGCTGTTTCGTAACTCATACCCTTATTTTTCTACATAGATTTGACTTGCAATTCGCTTATGCCTTTTAGCTATGTCTCGGTATATTCGATTAGCTATGGCCATATAATTAAACTTAACCCTATAATCTTCAGGCACTTGGATTTGTTTAACTGATATCTTACCAGGAATTAACTCACCCTTAGAGGTAAATGTATTACCTGTAGATAACACTATACCCTCTGCCAAGGCTTGGGGATTATCGGCATTTACTTCAGTATAATAAGCCTTCTTTCGAAGAAACTCAGCTTGACCCTTGATATCAATTATGTCTCCCTTATCATTCAAGAAATGTTCATTATAGTATACTTTCTCATTATAAGTAAAGTTAAGATTAAGATTCTGAGAAGTACTTAAAGCTTTTTTATCTTGACCCTTTGTAGTTTTAGCATTAGCTTTAGCATCATTAGCTACGATGTTTTGAGTAGATAAATCAGTTTTAGAAGTTACAGAACCAGACTTGGAATTGTTCTTTACTAATTCCATATTAGTTATATACCCTTGACCAGCGTCCATAGAATGAGTACATTGTTTTATATACCAAAGCCCTGACCAACGTTTTCCTACGTTATCTATACGGATTATTTGAGAAGTTGCTAGCATAGGTCTACCTACTACCTGAAGTTGACCTACTAACCTTTTCTCAGTTTGCTTTAAACCACCATTGGCATTAGCATTAGCTGCCCAAGCATACTTATCGGCACCACCGTATCTACTAAATAAATTATGGTAAAGTTTATAAAGGGGTACCTTAAGATTTACCCTTTTCACATGTCTTACCTTAACCCTCTTACCATATTGATTTTGACCATAACCCTTAGTAGTATCAACTTCCATATCGGATAATACTTCAGTATAGGGATCTTTCTTTAAAGCTTCGAAACCTCTCTCTGAAGCAGGTAATATTCCAGTTTGAAAATTGATACCAGAAGCTATACCCGCTCCTGCTTGTTTAGAGGTATAACCCTCTGGGTCATAATCTAAGGGGTCTACATACTCTTCTACCATAAATTTCATACCATCTTCGTCTTCGAAAAGGTATCTTTCGTACTCTAATAATTTCTTAAGATTAGCTTCTAATTCTTTACCATTCTTAGAATTTCTTAGCACTTGTTTAATGGCATTCTTCTTATCGTCAGGTAACTCATTAACTGCTTGATTAATGGTATCTCGTATTTCTTCGATAGACATTTCATCGAATTTTCTTTGCTTACCTGCTTCATAAGCACCTACTGGACCAACTGCTTCATATTCCTCTACCAGCTTTTTATATTCTGCAGTTTTTTCCATGTTATACTGAAGCTGAGCGTCCCAAGCATCCATTACCCCTGTAGGAGTAGTAGGATGACTTCTATAATCTTCAAACCCATTGCCAGTAATATTAGACACCATAAGGTTATCTACCTGAGCCACAGGAGGTCTTAAAGCTAATGGAGGCTTATCCTCTGGTTCATTTATGTTAGTTGATAATACAGATAAATCTTTACTATCTGGGTCTAGAGATGGAGCTAATACTGCTTTAACTCTTTTAGTTATTTCCTGAGTAGCAAAAGATACTCTAAGTACTTCCCCATTCTCTCCTTGATATGTATAAGTACATACCGGTTCTTCATGGAATTTCCGATTATGTATATAGATAACACCATCCCTTGAATCCACATACCATGGCCCATTAGTATACCCTTTCATCTTCTGTTCTAATTGAACTAAGACGTTCTTGCCCACTAATCCAAAGTCACTATCAATTAAAGCTTTCAAGTCTTCTGGCATAGCTACTTCTGCTACTCCACTGTATTTGTTAGCATAGAGTACTTTACCAGTAGTAGTACTGGTATTCTCTGTGGGTACCTGTAGTGACTCGTATACTTTATTACTTATTATCTGTTGTTCCATTACTGAAATATTTCTATGATTATACCAGTAGCATTCCCACAGCCATTGTCTAAATAGGTAGATAATTTATAGCCTTCCATATCCGAATGGACATAAGCAGGTTGATATCTTAAATCTCCCGAAGAATCAATGCACTTAATAGTTACATGAGTACCTGTAGAATCAAATACGGCTTCGAATTCCCTTACCTTAATTATTTTTATGGGCCCAGATATAAATTGACCATCTGGGTATATATATCCCCACTGAAGACAAATATTTTGGTTCTCTTGAATCTCAGCAATGTCTACAGTATCGGGATTACCCGTATCGAAAGTAATAGTAGCCAAGTTTTCTTTCTCTTCATCGTATCTATAACTCCAGGTACTTATATACGCTCCAAGGGGTATACCTGTAATAGGATTCATTATAGGCATACCTCCAAAATTGAAAAGGGCCAAATATGGTTGGCCCATTCCCTTATACAATATGGGTTTCTGTTTAGCTGCCATAAGTCGGTATTCTTATTAGGGTTCCCATTTCTAATTCCTTAAAAGGATTCAGTATCTTATTAGCTTCAGCTATAATGTACCACTTACCAGAATCACCATAATACCTGAAAGCAATGTTTTGCAGAGTTTCCCCATCTTTAACGGTATGTTGAATATCGTTAGAGGATTCCGGTACTACTGGAGGTTTAGCTTCTAAGGAATAATCCCCATCGTTGTATTTCAGAGCATAGGCATTATTATATGGGCTAGCTCCCTTTAGGTATTGGTTAACATCAATCATATTTAATACCTCCTGTCTTTTTAAGTGAATCGGAATTTATAAAATCTCCATAGGATAAGTTATATGCACTTACTCTCTTGAAAATCAATTCTTGAGTTGCTGCTGCAGGCAATAATCTACCATTACCAAAAGTAGCTGGCTTTCCAGGTACCCTTATTCGATAACCATTCTGAAAGTTCTTCAGAGTATAAGTTGCTGAAGTAAGAATGTAGTTGTGATTATCAAATATACCGGAATCTCCCCACTCAATCTTAACAATCGGAGGGGCAGCCTGATAACCATTAGATTTAGACCATGCTTCTAATAACCTACATTTATTGATTACCTCTTCTGGATTTTCTGGGTCATTACAGTACCAAGACACATTGAATTGAATAATGTCTTCAGCTCCAGTAAAGTGATACATTGGTACATTGCGACCCATTGATTTAATGGTGGCCCATGTGGTTTCTCCTCTAAAGTCTATTTCTGGAGGTCTATTCTGTAGGGTAATATATTGAGTGGGGTTAACAGTCATATTATATATCCTTACCTCATTCTGATATATAACCTCTGCTTTAGCCTCGAAATTTCTGTAATTAGTAGTATTCTTATTCCCCTTTGCTGGGTCTACTCCCTCACTCTCCTCTAATCTCGGGAATTGTAATTCCATTCTCCATTTAGCCTGGAGTTGTTTGTTTAGAATAGGGTTCTTAGACGATATTTGAGCTTCTCCGATTACTCCATTGGGAGTATAGAGTTTACCCTTTTGAGCATCATCTTTGGGAAGAGTAGAAAGAGTTCGATTGAGTAATATCCGAGCTCTCCATAGTTTATTTAATGGACCCGTAAGAACACCTGCTGTATCTCTTGTAAGGTCATTGTACTTTTCAACAACCTTACCTGCTGCTTTATTTAATACTCTAGCCATAGTGTTTTAGTTTTATATTCCCATTACAAATGCAGCTCCAGTAAAATCTTGTTGAGAACCTGGAGCATAATCTCCAACTGCTTGACCATCTACTGAGATATTGATACTAGAATCTCTCATACCTTCTTTAATAGCTAACCTAACAGCATTAATAAATTTCTCTTCATTCTGGGCTCTAATGGTAGTTGGGTCTTCTTTCTCTTTATTCTGAGCTTCAGTATTCCTATCTACTGAATTACTAAGGTAATTAATACCCTCAATTAATAAAGGAAGACCTACAGTAATTGTTAATCCCAAGGGTCCACCGAGTAATCCCATAAGTCTACCACCTATAGATGTTAAACCTTTTATAGCACCTTGCCTAGCCACTTGACTACCAACTTGACTACCAACTTGGGCACCTGCTCCAGCTAAATTACCCGCCATAGTAGTTGCTAATGGTACTCCAGGATTGGGTGTCTTAACATATCTTCCGGCTTTAGTGTTATAAAATCTACCAGTAGAATTCATACCAATACCGCTTGACATCATTTGGAGTTGAACCATGGTTCTCATAAGGTTAACCATCCTTACCAGGTGTGCTTCCATAATGGCAAACTGAGTATTAGTTTTTATTGCTGCAGCAGACATACCTTCAGTAGAAGCAGTAGCAATAGTCTGTAAATACCCAACAGACCTAATAATACCTCTTACAGTATTAAACCCTGCAACTATAGTACCCACTACTACTGCAGTAGCTCCTATCCTAAGACCAAAACCTCCAACCCAAGTTTCTGAGATAGCATTGATTACCTTAACAATTTTATTACCAACCTTTAAAACAGGAGTAAAGATTCTACCCAAAGCTGCACCTGCGGTAACTGTTAAGTTCTCTATACTTGATTCGAATTGGTCAATTACACCTGCATCGGTTTTAAGACGTTCTTCATTAAGTCGGTTTACTGCTCCCATGTTTTGGTCATAGGTAGCAAGTATCTTACCCATCTTATCTCTACCAGAAGCAATATCTCGAAGTACTGGAAGCATACCACGATTACCTCGAACTCCGAATATATTGAAGAAGGTTGGTGTTTCGATTCGTGAAGGTAAATCTACTGCGGCCTTAGCAAACTTCTGATAGATAGTGTAAAGGTCTATAAGATTACCCTGAGCATCGAAGAATTCATCTGGACTTAAGCCCAGGTCTGCTAAAGCGTTATAGCCTTTCTTTTTTTGATTAACAAGGGATAGTTGTAAGTAACGAATCATATTAGCCAGTGAGGTACCTGCCATAGAACCTTGTATACCCATATCACCCAATACACCAATGGCAGCAGCCGTTTGCCGAAGGTCTACTCCAGCAGTTGCCATATCTGCTCCTGCATAAGATATGGACTGGGCTAAGTCTGTTAAAGATATATTTGCATTAGTAACTGCAGTATATAAATCATCGGTTACTCTAGCGGCTTCTCCCATTGGGATTTGGTACATTGACATGATATTAGTCATCAAGTCAGCTACACCACCTTTCTGTCCCACTGGCATTGTAAAGATTGAAGCCAGCTTGGATGCTGGCCCAATCATTTCTTTAATAGCATCGAATTTATTACCTGCCATAGCCAGGTATCTTTGTCCTGATGCAACATCCGAAGCAGTAAGAGGAGTTATCTCATTGACATCTTTTGCCAATTGTAACATTTCTCTTTGTTCTGCAATGGTAGCACCAGCAATTTTCGAAGCAGTCCAAACTTCATTCTGAACACCCGCAGAGTATTTATAGGCCCTTGCCATTCCCCCTACGAGCTGCATTCCGAAGTCCATTGTATTGGAAGCTGACATCTGTATACCTCTATTCCAGGTATTCATATCATTCATCATTGTTCTGAATGACCCAGATATCTTGCCAGCCTCTTGAGAGAATCGGTCTTTTAAAACCATGGCAACACCGACCTCTACTATACTCCTACTGGTATTCATAATTTACTTTCTTTTCTTTAATTGTTTATAATATTGCTCGGCCATTTCCTTGAATATTTTCCTTATTCGGTACGGAAGACGTAAAAAGCCGAAATAGTCTAAGGCTATCTCGGCTCTGGTGATATAAACAAAATCACTCTCTAACATTACTCTTCCGTCAGGTAGAAAAAATTCGGTGCCCAAACTATAGGATAAGTTCTTTCTTCTCCGGTGGTTGGATTAGTGATATGGGATTCACCTTTGAAGATAGGGTCCATAGATAAGATATGCTTTCTCATCTCAGCCATATCCTTTGCAGTAAACGGAGTAAAGTTTTCTACCTTCTCCCAACTACCATCAACCTCTAAGTGAAGATTACGGCAAAGAAGAGGAGCATTCTTAGTTTGTTTATCCAAAGGCAACTTCATGAACTCTTGTTCTCCCTTACCTGTCATACAATCGAATTTAATTCTCTTGCCAGATGAAAGAGTGTATTCATGGTCTACCAATCTAACTCCCTCTGGATAATAAGGGATAGCATCTGGCTTCTGATTTAAATCCTCTACAGTTGGAGTAGTACCGTAATCGAAAAGGAACTCATGAAGGTCTTGGCCATAAGTAATCTTACCACCATTCTCTTTGCCCCAATCATATTCGAATTCTACTTCCTCTCCCAAAGAGAAGATACGAGAATTGAAGATAATAGCATAACGGTCATTGACTGGTAAGTTAAGGGCATCATCTACGGTTAATTTCCCATTAGGGGTAGCAGTAGTTCTAATTACAATTGCTGCAATGAACTTGGTAAGGTTCATCAAAGTCTTCATGTCTGAAAGGTTACTGAGGATATCTTCATCAGCACCATTCTGTTCTCTGATTTCATATTCGAAACCAGAAGGTCCGGTAAATCTAAATGTTCTAAATTCCATAATTTGATATATTTAATGTTTACAAATGTTCATAGTACTCCGTATAACAACAAGAAAGGGGTGAGCTCCTATCACAGGAATCCCACCCCTCCACCGAATCTTAGTGAAAATAGACTAAGGAATTAGTATTTATCTGCAGTACCAACTGAGAACTCTATGGACTCAATGGTATTCTCTGAAGCCATTCTGTCCAAGTCTAAGCCGGTAATCTTACATGGCCATACCTCTTCGAAGACGTGGGTATTAAGAACCGAGACTCCATCTTCGGCAAGTTCATTTACAATAGCCGTTTCCCAATATTGGCTTGGTACCAAACCTCCACCAACTATGTGGTCTTGGCAAGCATAAAGCCAATCATGAAGCCATGTGTCTGAACCTGCAGTAGTCATAAGTTTCTCTACAATAAGATTACCTATAGTAACCCTACCTGCAGTTTTAACGTCTCTATTGACGTCCCCATGAGCAACCTGGTCAATTTCAATATCTGGCAAAGTACAACTTTGGAATAGATAAGTATTGATAGGGTGTTTGGGGAACATGATGCTCCACAAGAATTTCTTCCGTGGGTTTTTTACTTTTGCTCCCATTGTGTTATGAGTTTATAAGTTATTACTTGTTTCTACGATTGATACTGCCTTAGAAGCTGCATCGATTACAATCTCCATAGTTACCTCTTGCATAGGGACTACATCCTTATACTTAAGGATAGCACGGTACTTACCCTGACGAGCATCTGCTTCGTTATTAACCGAAAGGTCATCCCAAGAAGTTGCATCTTGGTCACCCATCCAGGTATACTCGGTCATAGCATCTTCGTCTACCAAAGAATCCAAGGTAGGTTTAACCTCCAACCAGATTCTCTTCCAAGTACTCCAAACGTTTGGTTCTTCTATATACTTGTTGAGTACCGGGCGAAGGAACTTCTTCAGATAGAGATTCAACCTTACAATTGAAAGGAATCTTTCAGAATCCTGTTTCACTTGAGAAGAGAAGCAATGCCATAGCATGGTTTGCTTACCTGCATCTGGAGTATCTTTGATTACCATCTCATTGATATAATTCTGAGCAAGGGTGTTCAGTTCGTTATATCGAGAAGGAGAACCATAATTAGGACATACTGGACCAACTGCATCCCCAATAACTCCTCGGTTCATACCTGCAAAGGATTTCCAAGGACCATATTGAGTAGCAGAGGCATCTCCCAAACCAACAATAGTACCCACTACATCGGAATCCTGAAGATTACCATTTTCGTTGTAGTACTTAAGTCCACCACCAAAGTAGGCAATGTACTTAGAGTTACCTACAGTACCAAGGCAAGTCTGTACCCAAGTAACCTGAGCTTTGTAATCTCTTGCCTGAGTACCTTGAGTATAATGGGTTAAGTGTTTGGGAACTTCGATATACAGTACCCATTCCATCAGTTCTTTTGCCATATCAGCAGCAGCCTTGTATACTTTGAGTACCTCTGAATCTTGTTCCAAGTGTTGAGAGATATGTGAAATAAACAATTGGTAGAAGTCTGTGTAGTCTCTTACCAAGTCCAGTGAAGCAATCCATTCTTCGGCAGTTGGAGTGGAACCTGCACTACCGATAGTACCATTAAACAGTTTCTCTGTTTCGGAGGGTGCAGCATCTCCCACGGTAATAGTGATAGCATTCTTAGTACCGTCGATATCATCGGTAAGCCACTTAATTAGGTTTTCAAAAGAGGAACCTGCAGTAATTACCGGCTTAATATATTCCGAGTTCTTAGCAAATGCACTAAGAGCAAGGTAATCTACCGAAGTATTATTGTTACCATCGGCAGTTTTGTAGGTTATTACTGGACCCTGTTCAAGTACTTGCCCATTAGCCGAATAGATTTTATAATACAAGGTATTAGCTTGCTTATAAAAACCAACCTGGAAAGTATCTGCACTACCAATGGGATCTCCATATCCCTTGGTTACTAATCCAAAACTATAGGTAGTACTACCTGATTTGAAAGTAATCAGAGCAGAGGGTTTAGCCGAGTCGGGTACAGCAGAAGCAACTGAAATCCCATCTTCTGAATCTTTAGCTTTTCTTGCCGCAGCCGAAGAAGCAGTTACTGTACCTTGAGTAGCTCCCTTGCCAAGTACTCGAATAACACGAAGCTTAGAACCACCCTGCAAAGCCTTTTCGATATTTGATACAGAACCATCTGGTACAATTTCAGAACCATAGATTCTTTGGAACTGAGAGAAAGTAGAAATGGTTTCTGATGGGTCATCGTATGGGCCCTTAGTAGTTCTAGCCAATACACAAGAAACTCCTAACATGGGAGTAGTTTGAAGAACATTGTTGTTCTTAAACTTAAAGTCAATGTGAGGTGAAGTTGGCATAATTCTATTGTGATTAAAGTTAATTACTTGTTTAATTTATACCCTAGAGTATTGTACCTATACCTTAGGTACTTTTAACTCTAACATTTCATTTTCGTTTTGTTCTAACAATCCAATAAGAACTGATATATCCTTGATAGGTGTAAGAGTACCTTCTCCCAAAGCTTTTTCTGGAAGAATACCGTCTTTACATACATAAGTGTATACCTTCTCAAGTATACCATGTTCTACATCTGGATGGTCATAATAATTACCAATCTCAATGAATAGGTTTCCGGTGGGAGCAAGCCTGCCCTTTTCCCATTCCTCTAAGTCATTGAAGTATGGTCTCACGTATCCTCTAGCAGGTAAGCCAGTATATAAGATTGTATGTAGCAACCTCATATCTGCTTGTGTTTGAGAAACTAGATGTACATCTATAGTAATATCTTTTGTTTCATAAGGAAACTCTGAAGCTTGGTAATTACCATCCTCAAGTTTATCACCAATGATGTATTTATTCACACCAATATCTCCAGCATAATAACCCTGTAGTTCTATGGTTATTCTTGGGAGAGTCTTTGGGCCTTTTACTTGGTTATTCCCTATACCAAAAAGAGGTATGAACTTCTTCATACCTTTGATTGCCTCTTGAAATCTTTTTTCGTTTTCTTGAGACAAAGGTAAGAAGTCTTCTGGGTTTAAGGTAAGACCCATTTCCAACATTGTACTAAGTAGAGAGATATAAAAAGTTCTTTCTACTATTTCTTCTGAGTTTACCATTAAAATCCTAATCTAATATTTAACTGAACACTTTGATTGCCATTGTCATTAATATACCCATGATAAGTTACCTGAATACCTCCAAAACCATTCATTATGGTTTGTAAATGACCAACACAATTTAATTCACTAACCCATTGAGTAGCAATATTTGAAGGATAATCGGTAAGCCATACTTTAAAGGGTATTGGTTCAGAACCAATACCTCCAGGGAATTGACCATCTATTGTCTTACTTATATCGGTTATCTTAAATGGTCTTATAAATTTAGCAACTTGAATACCGTTGATAAGGTAGTACTGATAACCCTTTACATTACTAATCTGAGCAGTACTAGTATTTTGACCAAGATTTGGGAGTGGTATATTCGGGGTTGGTTCAAAGCCATACTCAGTAGTTCTAGTACCTGGAGATTGAGTTATATTTAAAACTATCTCAGTGTTAGGTTCTTGCTGTAAGATAATCTTAACCGTAGTAGTTCTTTCTAATGGGTCATAGTTACTTGGATTGTGATCTTGATTAGTAGATTTAGTTTTGATAATAAGCTTACCTGCAGCATTAGCTTCCCCAATTTCTTGGGTTACCTCTAACCAATCGGATGAGCTTTCTAATTTCCAATCTATAGCACGGTATTCATCTTGAGGCTCATTATTTATAAACTTCTGTTGGTAACTATATACCTTTATTTCTAGAGTCTCACCCCTTTTAGTACCATCGAAAGTATGGGAAGTAGTTTCCGGAGTGATACTAAAATAAGTTCCCCAGGTCTCTACTATTTTAGGAGCAGCCTTTTGTATCAGAGTTACTTCCCTTTCTACACCCTGAACTACTACCTTGAGGACCTGCTCTTTTAAGGTCTGTTCTGTATTTACTGCTTTCGGTTTTACACGAATGGTAGCAGTACCAGTTCCTGATAGTGAAGATATTTCAAAATCTACTGCCATTATATAATCCTCCTTATTTCTTTTCTAACTTCATTACGTATTTCCTTTTGTAAGGCAGCTTTTCCACCAGCAGCCTTAAATGCAGGAGCCCAGAGAGGACGAGGTGGTAAATTACCATCTCTACTACCATACTCTAACATGATAGCTATCTGATTCAAAGTTTTTCTTGAAGTCTTACCAGTATAAGTAATCTTCTTGATTCCAATTGGTAAACCAACGAAAGTTCTTTTCTTACCCTTTACTAAAGTAACTGACCTGGCATATTGCCCTGTAAGATTTAGCATGGTATGGTCCCCATACTTCTTTATGGTACCAGGAGCATGTGGTGGCCAAGATACTCCGGAACCTCTTGGAGGTACACCAGTATTCAAACTTCGTCTTACTATACGAAGAAGTTGATTACCAAACTTTTCTGTACCTTTCGCATAACCCTTAGTTAAGATACTTGGAGTTTTAGTAATCAACCTTTCTGCACGAGCTTGTTCTCGTTTATCTACGTATATTTCTAGAGGACCAATTGGAGTCGATAGTGTAATATTAACCGACTTACTTGGCATAATTCTTATTATTGTTTAGGTTTATCTAATCCCAATTCTTGAGCAATCCTTAATAAAAGGGTTTCTTGGTTAGTTAACCTCTCATTCATGGATAACTTAAATTCTTCGAAATCTGGAGCAGGATTACGAGGTGATTCTGAACGATTATTAATTAAACCAAGAATATTATCGCATTCAGAAACAACTGCCTCAAATTTGGCTTTGTTATTTAAAATATTTAAAGCATTCTGTTTCTGCATTGATACCTCATTAATGATATTATCGAGATTGGTCGTATAATAGGTACCATTATAAATACCTTCATTTACATTAGTTGGTAAATAAATGGTATTGAATCTTGTATCACTAATTCGATACTGTTAACAAAACCTTCTTTACCATTTGAGGCCATTGGTTTACTTTCGCCAACTTTTAAAACTCTTGCTTGGTCAAAGATTGGATAACCAGACCGACGATCTTTCTCTAAGGTGAAAATCATATCACCCTTTTGTACTTTCTGAAAAATCAATTCTTCCATAATCATTTTCTATTTATTAAGTTTAAACCGAATGATACTGCACCTGGATTCTTCTGCATGAAGTCTACCAGTTTTAGAAATTGATAGTATCTAAATTGATTAATGAGTACCTGAGCTTTGTTTGCTACTTCTTGAGCAACCTCTATATTTGGAGCAGGTAATGCTAGTTGTATCTTAAATTCGGTGAGTTGTTCTTGTTGTTCCATAATTCCTTAGTTAATGTGTTAAAACGAAAAAAGGAGTACACCTAAAATAGATGCACTCCTTTTTAATCATCCCAGCAAATTAAAAATTACTGAGCCGGTGTAGTTGTACCTTTTAAGGCAGCCCCAACCAGAATGATTATTACAACAATCACTGCCTCTATCGGCAATCACTACGCCTTCACCGGCACCTTTTACTTCTACTCCCATAATTTTATGGGTTTTAGGAGATTAATAATTAAGTTTTTAGGGTCTCTCATATAATAAATACTGGTGTTGTATATAACCTATGGTATACTAGATATACTAAATACATAATCATAGGTTATAGTTGCAGCACTCTGGTTAATATTAAGTGTTATCTTCTTACCAGATTCTGATTGAGTTACTGTTACTGTGGCAGACCTTGAGGATTCAGCAGTGTTCTCATAAGTTTTAACTGAGAGCCCATTATCTACTATATTAATAGTAGTCCAACTCGGTACATTTCGACTTGCTCCTACCGGATATATATCAGAGGTTTCTGTACCATTTATCACTTTCTTTTTATAAGAGATGAATGGAACCTCTTCAGTTTTTCCCAAAGCTGGATGAGTAATAGACTTAGAAGTCTGACTTCCAGGAGCACTCCCCCAATTAAAATAATAATTATAAAATACACTTGCACCGCCCTGAGTGATATCCACATAATCGGAAGCACCCCCATAATAAGCAAAAATTCTAATGGACCTACTACCAGTACTGGTATTCTCAGAAGCACTAAGAGTAGTACCTGATAAGCTAAATCCTGAGGTACCACTGGTATCTAAACTTGGGGTAGCACTATCAGAACCATCCCTTGTATTTGAACCAGAAGTATAATTGGCATATCTTGGTCTACTTGCACTGGGGTACAAAGTTACACTACCTCCAGTATTACCGATGGTATAAGAACTTGCAGTTAAGCTTACATTCCAAGAGCCATAAGTGTATCCAGTAAGTTCATTTGCTGCTTGGTATACTGGTACACTTACCGATTTAGTTTTACCATTTAGTGATAGGGTACCGGTAAGGGTTCCTACCTGGGTTCTAGATTTAACCGTAGTTCCCAAAGAACCTGCACTAACTGCAGTACCATAACTAATGCTAGCACCGCTTGTAATTGTGCCTCCTCCAGTTGTAGAACCATTCCATCCCCAAGTCTGAGAATAAGTTGGCATACTTGAGAATGAACTTCTACTTCCTCCACTGGCAGGTATATCGGATACGCTTCCTCCACTGGCAGTGATTTCACTATAGGTTCTATAACCTGCTGATTGAGAACAACTGATAGTTGCCTTCTTATCGGTCTCAGCTTGGGTTAAGGTTACCGTACCACTTCGTGTACTGGTAGAAGTATTATTACCCATAGTTACAGAAGTACCGCTTCCAGATACGCTACCAGAGTTGGCTCTAGTATAAGTTAAAGCTATTTGGTTACCATAATTATGCCCATTTCTTAATTCTTGCTTGTAAGAAGTAACTGAAAAGGTTTTGGTACCTCCAGTAGCCTCAAAAGACATAGAGGTAGGTGTTACACTCCAACCATAACTCCAAGATTGAGAGGCTGCTGCTTGAATAAAGGTTAATTTAAAAGTTTTACCCGATTCATCCTGTGTAACAAAAGCATTGGAATCAGACCGAGAGGTTAATCCCAAATTCTCTGAAGCAGTCCAAGGAGGTGTTTGAGGATGATTAGTTACCCATGCAGGTCTATTACTAATAACATAATTTACCGTAATTTCAGCCCCATTAGCTACTCCATCCCAATATTTCTGTTTTGTAGAAATAAAACTAAACCCCTGATTAGAAGAGCTTGGATTACCCAAAGCATCAAAGCTTACACTACTGTATCTAGAAGTAAAAGTATATTTATAAGTTACCTTATGAATATCCTCTAACTTTACTGTTTCGTTATTTCCATAGGAACCGGCATTGGATAGTTCCAACCCCACATAATTTTCCCCTGTTCCTGTAGGGGAGAGTGCTAACAATTCAGCCTTGGTAGGACAGTCATTGCCATCCTTACCAAGGCCTACTTTACTTTTGACAGCACTCCAGGTTGCTATCTCTCCCATAAGATTTATTTGTTTTTAAGTTCCTGAATCTCTGCCTTCAAAGCCTTGATTTCATCATAGAGAAGTTTAACACCCTCGATTGCCAAGGTTGACATCTTGTGATATTTAACTTGTTTTACGAGTACGTATTCTTCTCCGTTGATTTCCAGGGTTTCGAATTCCTCTGGATTGGGTACCGTAGATTTCTCTACTGGAACTTCTTCCACATATTTACCAAATCCTAAGCCTTCGAGGTTCTGAGCAATAGTTCCCTCATCCTCCTTACCAAGCATAGTAAATGACTTAGTAGGTATCTGGCAAATCTGGTCTAGAGTATGATTCAAATCTTTAATGTTATCTTTGAGTCGAATATCTGAAGACTCTTTCCAGAAACCGGAAGGAGCAGTAGTCTTAGCAAATACTACCTGGTCAGTAGTTGCCAATCCCAATTGAGCTCTAGTTACTGTATGAGGATTATCCTTTCTACCTGCATGGCTATTGATAGAAGTTTGAGCAGCAGTACCTGCAGCCTTAGCATCGGCAATAGCAGCAGCCTGAGCAGTAGATACTGGTTTAGCTGCATCCGATGTATTGTCAACATTACCCAAACCAACTTGAGCCTTAGTAACTGTATGAGGATTAGATTTATTGGTAATGTGATCATTTACCTTAGTTTCCAGGGCAGTTATATCTGAACCCTTATCGGCAATCAATCCATCTACGTAAGTTTTTAATTCTGTACGAAGAGAATTGATAGCATTGGTTCTATCCGTAATCTCATTTGCCAAGCCTTGTACTGTGTTATCAAGTTTAGTCTTATCGGATGCCGTCATTACACCAGCAGCAGTTTTAGTTGCTGCTGGGAGTAAAATACTAGATTGAGAATCATTAACTTGGTAATGTCCATTCTGCTGTTTTTTTGCATACCAGTAATTAATGGATATGCTAGTAGTAGTAAAACCTAAATTAAGAAGACTACCCGGTTCACTACTAGATTTTGCCAAGAGTATTCCTGGTACGGTTTCCAATGATGCTTTAATCTCATTATCTTTTGCAATACGGGCCTCTTGTTCAGCTTCAATAGCATCTGGTAAGGTTTGATTAAGCCTTATTACACTATCGGCATCCATCAGACCAGCTTCTTGAGTAGTGGCTGGAGTTAGAGGGATTACCATCCCATCGGGTTTATCAATGTAATGCCCTTGACCATCCGTAGCAGAATAGTTACATAAGATAATAATATTACGCTTATTTTTGTTAGCTATTGAAACCTTACTAATTAAATTTTTAGGCATGCTAGATACCACATCCTCAAGATGCTTACCTCTACTACCTTCGAAAGCAGTACCTGCGATTTCCCCAATGATAAGAGACGAAGTATTACTGTCTACGAATTTAGTACCTGACCAACGGAATTGGTATGGAGGTTCACCATCGGCAACATTTATATAAATCTTACCAGATTCTCCAACTACGGGAGTTTGGTGACCTGCATCCGTATACAATTGAACATTAGTAAGACCTCCAGTGGGGCTTACATCATAGGTAGCATATACTTCAAGTACATCATCTACATATGAAGGCAAATGGTTAGCAGGTACTAACCCCTTCCCATCCAATGGAGCAAATCCACCAGCTTGACCCTTGGTTGCTACGAAAGCATCATGTTTAGCTTCTAGAGTATTAATATTATTCTGCAACTTATTATCAAGGGCAGTATCTGCCGCAGTTCTATCAGCAATCTCTTTATCAATCCTTGTACCCAATGCAGTATCAGCAGAGGTACGAGCAGTTGCTTCATCGTTTACAGCTTTAGTAAACTTGGTATCTAAAGCAGTATCTGCAGCTTTTCTATCAGCTACTTCTTGAGCAAGAGCGGCTTCTGATTTACCGTCCAAAGCCTCGATTGCATCCTTTCTATCCTGAACCTCTTTGTCAATAGCATTGGGTAATGTCTCATCCAGATTAACCTTATCTTGAGCGGTCATTACACCGGCTTTTTCTTTAGTAGCTGATGGGATATAAGTAGTCTTATAATCTTCAGGCTCATGAGTATAAATACCATCTTCTTTTTTGGAAGAGAAATTATGAGTTAAAGTAACCTGACTGCTTTGTTGACCTACCTCAACTGGTTTATCACCAGATAAGATAATAATATTATCTGGTATAGAATCAAACAGCTTCTTATCTGCTGCAGTTTGTACACCAGCTTTCTCTGCGGTAGAGGCAGGCAATGTAATAGGATTCTGCTCTACTGTACCATCTTCAACTACGGTCTTAGTAGCAGCTATACCTACTGTAGTTTCATTAGGTGTTACTGCACCAAGGGCAAAGTTAGCAGTAGAGATTCTATCCAATTCTACCTTGTCTTTCGCAGTCATAGTACCGGCCTTAGTAGCAGATACCTGAGGCAAATCAAAGGTTCCTGTAGTATCTGCATTTAAACCGTTATCCTTAGTTACTGTTACCGTTACCTTATTAGCATCCGAAGCTGCAGAGATATCCGTCAGGGAATTTGGGTCTAACCCATCTAACTTAACCTTGTCTGCTGCAGACATTACACCTGCAAGAGTTTGAGTTGCCTGAAGTATATTCTTTGTAGCTTCTGCCTCTTCACCATATTGGTTATTTGCATTATCCTTGGTTGAAGTCTTTACCTTGAAAGAAAGTTGGGTACCGGTTCTTGTTACAGCACTAACATCGGTAACCATGGTATCAGGCAAAGCATCAGAAGTACCTTCTTCAGCTACCAGTCTTTCTTCATGGTCATCGGTAATGTTAGTGAACTTATTATCTAAGGCAGTATCAGCATCGGTTCTGTCCTGAATTTCTTTATCGATACGTTTACCCAAAGCTGTATCGGCAGCAATACGGGCAGCTTCTTCTGCATCGATGTTATCCTGGAGAACTTTATCTGCGGCCTTTCTTTCCTCTCTCTCTGTATTTAAGTCAGAAGTATTCTGGTCAATCTTTGCTTCTAATCGAATATCCTCAGCCTTACGAGCAGCGATTTCATTATTCAGCAAATCGGTAATGGCAGTATAGTTACCATTAATGTTATCCTGAATACCCTGAATCAATTCCAGATTACGTTGAATATTAGCAGCATTCTGAGTTACCAGAGCATTGGTAGCATTCAAGGAAGTTAACAGCTCCGTACGAGTTTCAGTTACGAAAGTTCTCAACTCATTTACCGTAGTAGTAAGAGTATTACTTAAGTTAGTGAAAGTCTGTTGCAGAGTATTATCTCCTTGTTCACGCAGATTCTTTTCAGCTTCAAGCTTATTCTCCAACTCAGTAAGCTTAGCAGTCATAGTTGCTGCAAAGTTGGGGTCATCACCGAGAGCCTTAGCAATCTCGGCCAAAGTATCAAGTACCTCTGGAGCAGAGCCAATAATCTTTTGGATAGCTGCCTCTACTTGTTCAGCACTCTGGAAATCTGAATCGTTTAATAACTCAGATACCTTAGTGATGTAATTTGCATGTTCTTCGATGCCATCCAACTTGGCATATAGCAAGTCAGTAAAGTCATTTGAAGAAAGTACTTTACCGTCTACCTTATCTACCTTCTTTCCATCCATTGCCTGGTCAGCAGCAATTCGATCTGCTTTTTCCTGAGCAATAGCATTATTAATAAGGGTATCTTGGTTAGCACGTTCTGTAGCTTCCTTATCGATATTATTCTGCAACTCGGTATCACCAGCTAAGCGGTCATTCTTTTCGGTAAGTATATTTTGGTTGATACCCGCCATATCATCTTTATGGTTCTGAAGGTTGGTATCAATCTTTGCCTCAAGTGAAGTCTCTTTGGCAATTGCTCGGTCTTTCTCTGCATTAATAGCAGTAGTATTAGCATTTACCTTTGCTTTTAATTCATTCATAGCATCGGTATTACCTGCCTCTAGAGAATCAATACGAACTCCCAAAGCATTATCACCAGCAATACGGTTTTCCTTTTCTTGTTCAAGCTTAGTATTAAGGCTAGCTACCTCAGATTCCAAAGCCTGCTTAGCATTATCCAATTTAGCCGTAAACTCAGTACTCAAGGCTTTATCGGCTGCAGTACGGTCTGCTGCTTCTTTATCCAAATTTACCTGAAGAACTTGGTCTGCAGCTTTTCTTTCTACACTCTCAGTATTAAGGTCAATATTGAGAGTATCGATACGAGAACTCAAAGCACTATCAGCATTGGTACGGTCAACTATTTCCTCGTTAATCATATCCTTAACTTCCTTGTAGTTATCCCCTACAGTCTTAGTTAAGTTTGTGATTGCCTCTGAATTTCTTTCGATATTATGTTGGTTAGTAGCGATTGCCATAGTATTGGCATTTACCTGCTCGGTAAGCTCATTACGCAAGGTATTGATAGACTCTTGCATACTCAAAGCCAAGTCTGAGATACGCTGGTTAACATTAGCCAAACTTTGAGTATATGCTTCATCGGCAGTCTTTCTTTCGGCAATCTCTTTATCCAAGTTAGCCTGAATTGTGGCATCGGCATCTTTACGGTCTTGGATTTCCTTGTTAAGGTTATCCCTTACAACCCCGAGTGCAGCATCTCCAGTAGCAGACTTATTGTCTACGTATTCTTTCAGTTTAGTTTCAAGGGCAGTATCTGCATCCTTACGAGCTTGAACTTCAGCAGCTACTTCAGCACTGTTTGCCTCATCCCCTGCAATACGGTCTTCGATTTCTTGGTTAACCTGTTCTGTAATTGCAGCCAACTTCCTAGTGATAGTAGTTGCAAAGTTGGGGTCATTTCCAAGGGCATCAGCAATTTCCTTAAGAGTATCAAGTACTTCAGGTGCTGAACCAATAATCTTTTGGATAGCCGCATTTACTTCCTCTTCAGTTTGGAAACCGGCATCATTGATAAGCTGAGAGAGATGGGTAATATAGTTTGCCTTTTCTTCTATGCCATCAAGTTTAGCTTTGAGTATATCGGTAAAGTCGTTCTTAGTCAAAGAATAACCTTCACGTTTATCTACCTTCTTAGCATCAAGGTCTTTATCACCTTTTTCTCTAGCAGCAGCCTCGGCAGCAATGGCATTAAGTAATTGTTCTTTGTCTTCTACACCCTGCTCTTTTATATCCTCAATTTTATGTTCGAGAACTAAATCCTGAGCAGCACGAGCAGTAGCCTCTGAATCTATATTGTTCTGTAATATCTGGTCTGCAGCAGTACGTGCTTGAGCTTCTTGGTCAATTTTACCTTGAAGAGCATTGTCTGCATTAGTACGGTCTGTTACCTCTTTAGAGATTTCATTATGAAGAACTTGGTCCTCAGAATGACGGTCTACCTTCTCTTGGTCAATTTTACCTTGAAGAGCTAAAGTATCAGCCTGACGATTAGTGATTTCCTCGTTAATCTTAGAATCCAGTACAGTATCTGCATTTGTACGATTTGCAGTTTCTTCAGCAATCTTTGCCTCGAGTGCGGCCTTATCATTGATATGGAGAGTCTTAAGGTTATTTACACTTCCCTTAATCTCATTATCGGCAGCGATACGTTCATCTTTTTCCTTTTGAATAAGGCCCTTGAGTTCTTTCTCAAGTTCACTATTATCTTGATTTACCTTATCTTCAAGGTCTTTGATGTCTTCAGCATTCTTATCTACCTTCTTCTCAACTCGGTCGATTTCAGCTTTTAAGTCTGCCTTAACGGTATCAATCTTCTTATTGATTTGGTCTAACCCATATTCTAGGTTATCCTGAACTGCAGCTACTGCAACACCCAGAGCAGCTTCGGCTTCCTTAGCACGATTAACCTCTTCGGTTAAAGCAGTACGAAGGTCGGTTAATTTATTAGTGATAGTAGTTGCAAAGTTGGGATCATTGCCCAATGCTTCTGCCAACTCTTTAAGAGTATCAAGGGCATCATCAGCACCATCAACCAAATCACTAATCATCTGTTTAACTTCTTCCTCGGTTTGATATTTCAAATCATTCTCAAGCTGAGAAACTTTAGTGATATAATTTGCATGTTCTTCGATGCCATCAAGTTTAGCCTTCAACTCATCGGTAAAATCATTTTTCGATAAGTCGTATCCTTCTTTCTTATCTACCTTATTCTTGATAGAAAGTACGAAGGCCCAGAACTCATTTATAGTTCCTCCAAAGCCAGCTTTAACAAAGTCATCATAGTAACCCTGTAATAACCGCTGGTCTATTTCTTCGCAGGTATAATACTTACTTACATACATATTTTATAAAATTTAAGGATTAATTACTGCACGTTGACGACCCAGTAAGAATTCAGAATCGATATCCCTGAATGGTTCTCCCTCTGAACCACAGAAGGCATTCATTGGTACATCCGGATTTTCGGGGTCTACATCTCCACCGTCCTCAATATCTCCCCGTATGCAAGCATAATCAGGAAGCCTATTTACACGGAACTTTATTACCTGGCCTATACCAGGATGAGGTATTATTTTATCCCAGATATCTCCGAAGTAATCTTGAAAGCAGGTGACAAATTTGTTTCCGGTCATCGATTGAAATGCCGTTACATCATTGCCATTACCTTTCATTTCAATATGAACTCCAGAGGTACCATTGAGGATAACCCGATTACTATCAAACCAAATTCCACTGTTTGTAGTAATTGGTGTCCACCTCAGTACTAACATCTTTGCCATATACTTTATTTTTATTCTACAAATTCAACTTTGGTATCTCGGTCTCTCTTTAGGATAACCATGAAAACTAAAGCCTCATCCTTTGCCTGAGCAGTCTGAGTATCTCCAGAAGGCTTATACGTTATACCATTAATTACAAACCTATCTTGTTCCCAATTAAAATCCCAATAACCTTCCGGTGTAAGATAACCGATTTGTTCTATATAAGATTTAGAAATTAGTATTGATAAGTTTTCATCATCCAATTCTCCTGAAATAGTTGCCTTATTGATAGGCCAGTTTCTGAAAGCATTGTAGTAACATAATGCCTCGATTTGGATGTTATAATATTTAGGTATACTGTCTTCGGCATGACTGAGAAGCTGATTAACATGTTTGGCCCAGGTTATGGATTGCCTACCAGCATCCCAATCTAAGAAGTCAGTGATAATTTTCTTGTATCTATCCCAAGAGCGGTTCTTTACCATTCTCCAGGGTTCTTTTGTCATAACTTAGTTAAGATTGATTTCTTACCACCTTTTACTGGAGCACTTGGGTTGGGTCCATCTAATACTCCAGGTTGCCTTCTGTTAACTACTTTTGGGACTACGGTTCTAAATACTTCATCACAGAACGGTAAGTAGATTTCCAATCGTGAAGCTAACATACAAAGGTTCTTCCTTAATTCATCTATTAATCCACCTGGTTGCATTGCTTGAGAAAGTGTTTTCCATAGGGAACTTGTAGCATCTGCCAAGGTATCATAATATTGCACTTCAGTAGGCCCAGTAGTGATTTGTTTTATCCTATCACCTCGGGCAAGTTCGGGTTTAGAAGTACCATCACCAGTTTGTTCTTTGGTAGAAGTTAATTGACTTAGGTATTTTGAAGTACTTGTTAATAGATTAAGTATCTTCACATTGAGAAAGTCCCATGCTGCCAATTCCATTATTAATTGGTTTTCTAGTGCTTCATACCATAATTCATCAGTATACTTATCTGCAGGAATTTGGTGATTTACTAGAGGACCAATATAATATTGCCATTTGGTGATGTAGATAGATTTATCTTCCCTGGTCATTCCCTCTGATATCTCTGAAGGAATATAGTGGTCGATTAAGTTATATATTGTATCGGCTAATGCCGTATGACCATAATCACAAACTACCAGAGTCTTATCTACGGTGATATCTAAACCATTAGAGTTGGTTACATGTAGGGTTACTGTATAGAAACCGGGAGTTTCATAAGAATAGGAAACATGTCTTCCACCATTGAAAACCTCTCCCTTATCATCGCCAAAGTCCCAGTCAAAAATGGATTTGGCCGGGACTTTGGATATGACTCTGAATGAAACTTCCAGACCTGACGTAACGTACAAAAAGTCCAGATTGTTATTCATATTAGTCTGTCTTATGTAATTTTCATATATTACCCTTTAGAAGAGGATTCGAATTCTTCCAGCAAAGCCTGAATAAGTGTTTCTACTGTATCATCTTTCTCGGCAACGATTTCATGAAGACCTGCTACCAGTTTCAGTTCTTCCAGGGAATAGCCCTTTGCAAGTTTTTCAAGAGTCATGCCTTTCTTGAACTGAGCATTCAGTCTCTTATCCAACTTTTCGATGTCGGCCTCTGAATACTTTTCGATTTCTGATTTATCAGCAATGATAATCAGATGGCCAGAGGCAATTGCCTTCTGAATCTTTGGTGCACGGAATTGACGACGAGAGAGTTCCTTGTCTTCTCCTCTACAAACGGTAATACCAGTTGATTGGTCATGAAAACTGTAAGCTCTTGGTCCCACAGTTACTGTATATTTATCTTTAGCCATATTTCCTAAGATTTAAAAATGATTAAAGAGAGGATAGGTCTTTTTAGTTACCTACCCTCTCAGGGAATTTATATAGATGAAACCGGGCGGTCCTTATTATTCGAGGTTAACCATCAAATAGGGGTCTACGTTCATGAACTCGGGGAAGCCGAATTCTGAGAACTTCTTGTCAGCAGCCAGCAACAGAGTTGCATCCTGGTACATCTTAGAGAAGCCAGTAGTCAAGCTTGCATAGATGGCCTGAGTCTGGTTAGAAACGATTCTTTCAGATTCAAGCATCAACTGACGAGCAGTAAGCTTAATCAAGGCAGCAGATGTATCAATCAACAGCAACTGTTGGTCGGGTGTACCCGGGTGAATGTAGAAGTCAGCATTCTTGGGAACAGGAGACTTAACATTCAGGGTAGCTTCTGTAGTACCAGAGTGACGATCCTTGAATTCCGGCAAGTTCAGCATTTCGATTGCCTGGTCTTCACCACCAATCATAGTTTGGAAGTTACGTCCCATACGAGCAGCACGTACCCAAATATGCAGAAGGTCTTTGTAAGTGATACCATTAGTTGTTTCGTATACACCGATTACCGGGGCAGACTCAGAGCCATCGGGGTTGTTACCATTGATAGCAACGTCCATAGCCAGAGTATCCAGAGCATAACCCAACTGAACACCAAAATCACGAAGGTAGATTCCCAAGACATCGAGCGAAACATAGTTACGAACTTCATCAGTAAGTTTGAAACCTTTTCCGATTTTGAAGAGGCTAACTGATTTCTGTCCGAAGCTAACATCACCCAATGGGATAGTTTCTGCCTCATTAACCTTTGCAGGGGCAGCATCCGACATGTTAACCATCGGCATGATTGCTTGTAAACCATTGATTGGTTGGTCAGACGCAATGATGTTCGGATAGAACGGAGCCTGGCGCATACCCAATGTGATAGCAGCACGGATGATTTCCGGAACAATCCAACGAATATTCTGTTGGGGCATTGTAAAGATGTTCTGCATCGTGTCCACTTTTGGATTGATGCCCATCTTTTCAAAAAATTCATCTTCTGAAATACCCCATTTACCGGTAACCAATTCTCCAAAAGTTACCTCTACAGGCTTCTTGTCCTGTGAACCGGAACGAACAGCTTCCAAGCTTCTTACCATTTCCGGCAGCTCATTCATAAAATCCTGAGCCTTCAACTTTGTAATATCTATTTTATTTTCCATAACTTCTTTTCTCTTATTTGATGAGTACTTGAATTACCTCATTTGCCTCTTCTGCTGGATTAAGGGCAATGAACTGGGTTGAAGTTGCTTGGTTAGCTTTTACGAATCTATCGTTAAGCAATTTTCCATCGGGAGTTACATAGCCAGCTTCGATATTTCCGTTTGATACCCAGTTACAAATCATGTAACCTTCCATAGCTACTGTTACCTCTACCGGGAAATTTCTTTGAGGTTGATAAGCAGGGTTAACGTTATCCGTTACTGCTACACCCAAATAAACTTGAGTAGCTGTATCAGTGCAAGGGTAAATCAAACCTTCTTCATTCAAAGCCACTGGCATACCCTGTACGATTTTCTCTCCAGCTTTAACATTGAAAGCCTGGTGCAATTTGTGTGACTCACTTTTGTAAATCACCGCTCTCGGGGTTCTTTCCCCAAAGAGAGTAAGTTGCTGAGGGTCGTTTACGATTTTAGTTTTTTCCATAACGCGGATTATTTATATTAGTTATTTGATTTTGTTTCGATACAAGTTATCGATTACATTCTTAGTACTCGGAGATTCTGAATTCCGTTGGGTATCAGTACCCTGGGTTCCAGTTTTACCCTCGGTATCATCCTCAGCAATTGAGGAAGCACGGTTGACGTCCTTAGAACCACATTTTGAGCAAGTGAGAGGGAACTTCTCTTCCAAGCGAGCTTGGTAATCCTTGGTCAAGGAAATAAGAGTAGTAATACCAGTAGTCTCGGCATTGAGCATCGTAACGATTGTCTCATCTACCTTATCACCCATCAACTTCTTGTAGGTTTCTACGGCATTTTCACGTAGAGAAGCAATGTGATTCTTTCCTACGGTTGCCATTTCCTTCAAGTTAGCTACTTCAGCATTCAAGTTGGTAATCTGTTCCGTAAGAGAAGTTTTCTCTGTAGTAAGATTATCTACCGAAGTTTGCAATTCGTTTCTGGATGATACCAAAGTCTGAATGCAGGCAATTACATTTTCCTGATTCATCTCTTTACCTTCTTCCAGGGTAAGCATATTATCCCCGAAAAGGCTTTCAAGAAATTTTAGTAATTCTTCGTTCATGTTATTTTTATTTGAATGATTATCCTTGGCATCATTATCATTAAAAGAACCCTGAGTATCGTTCTTTTCTTGATATGATGTTAAATCTGATTTATAATCAGTAAAGAAGTATTGCTTCGATTTATCATCTCGGTATTCTTCATAAGATGCCCAAGTTCTTTTGGCAAAGGTTGGGTTAATGATTTTACCATCCGAACCAATTTTCTGGGCAAATGAATCAGCACCATGTGAAACTAGTGAGGTCTCGAGGTAACGAACAATTTCAGTAACAATTCTACGTACCATAACTCCCTTAGAGTCATAAGTACCCAGTTTCTGATAAAATTCGTTATCTTCCATTTGGGGATGGGATTTATCCCACTTAAATTGTACAGTAACTGAATTACTATGAATTGAAGGAGGTTCCATAAGGATGCCTCTAGCAATTCTTGGGTTTGCCTTACCATCGATTTTCAGAATACCGTTGATACCAGCGGGTATAGTAAAGCTACCGTCTTTATAGGATTCCTGCCACATTACTTGTGATACAGCACCAATAGCATTACCGATGTTGGTTTCATGGTCACAGTTTACTGTTTGACCAAGCAACATCTTCATAGAAGCCTTTAGTACTCCATTCTGACCAAAGTCTGTCGGGTTCCAATTCTTAGATACAATCGTTTCTGAAAGTAATCGGAACATAGGTTCGATAAACTCTTCATCCTTTGGAGTTAATTCCGATTTATCCAGGTTAGGATAATAGGTATTATAATCTATATCCCCTCCCCAAAATCCAAATTGAGCAATGGTGTCCGGTGTAGGATTCTTCCATTTGTAATAATTCTCGGAGAAAGTCTGGGCTCCCACTGCTTCTGGGATATACCCAGCCATAATGGTATGGCCTTGACCTATCACCATAGAATCAAGATGCTCTTTGTTTTTCTTTGTGAATTTACTCATCTTGCTTTAGTATTTTGGTCTCCTCGAGAAGGAGCCGGGTTATTCTTATCTCTTGACCTACGAGCAGATTGGTTTTTATCATCTTGCCTCTGTTTCTTCTTAGTTCCTTCTTGGGGGTCTGTATTACCTCCCTTAGCAAATTGGTCCTCAAGTGAAACTCTTGGTTCCTTTTCATCTGGTGAATCATAACCCATTGCCCAAGCATATTGCTCTTGGCTAATGATACCTGCCTTATACAATAAGTCAAGGTTCTGTATCTTATACTGAAGACCTTGTTGGATTTTAACTTCATCAGAAACTGTAGAAGTTCCCCAATCAATCTTCATCCCCTTATTATTAAAGCCTGCCAGACGCAGTTCTAGAGAATAAAGTCGGTCCAATACATAAGCTACAAGCATTTGGATATTTTTTAACTGGCTAATCATCTTAGACAGCATTATACCAGTTGCACCTTCACCAGTAGTAGATGATACCCCAATGATAGAGCCATTAACTCCCAACCCATTTGCTACAGATTGTTGGTTCATATTCCAAGGCTTCTCGATATTACCGAGCTCCTTAGTAGTAGAATTTAGTTTGAATTCATGGTCATCTATGTAACCAGCAACTACTCCATCCTTCATACCCTCTTTAACATTACGTTTAAGGATATTAAGTTCATGGTATAATCGGGATTCATAAGCTTTTATACTCTCATTTGGCCTTTGTGGAGATTTCTGCATCTTAGCTTCTAAGAAACCAACCATACCACAAATCTCCATGATATGTTTGAAGTTAATCTTCATATCATTTTGTCCTTTGAGAGAATCCAATGCAGGCATAAATGGGGGAACTCCATAAGGTTCATCGGTATCATTGAACATACCAACATAGAAGTAGGTTTCTGGGTTAAGCTTAATGTAATCTTGTTGCTTAACAAAGAAATTTATATTCTTTTGGTAAGGAGCATACACCCCATTTAATTCACGTTTAAACTTGATGTGTTCTGGCTTAAGGAATAATACAGTAGCCAAACCATCAAGCTTATCATTTGGTACTCCTTCTACGGATATTGCCCCACTTACAAGAAGTTGAACAATCATTTTATTAACTAAACCATCTATACCAGCAGTATATCTGGTCCATCCCTTGGTGGCTTTCTTAAGATGTTCTCTCATCTTTGAAGCCTCTTCATCGGTATTATTAGGGAAAGTTACTGTATGACTGGTGTTAGCTAACTTAAACATATCTTGCAATGCAATGCCCATATCAGGATTTACCTTATATAAATCCCGAATTAAAGGTATCACATCAACACGAAAAGAGGGTTCAACTAATTTAGTCAACCCTTGTAATGATGTAATTAAGTTATCGCTATCATCGTCAACTGAAACCCTACCAGGCGAAATAGATGTGGCAGGCTTCTCCTCTTTATTAGAGGATGTACCATTCTTGGGAGGGTCCTTCTTACGTCCCCAACCCCAACTAAAATTGAAGTACTTTTTCATCTTGGTTGTACGATTACGTTAGTTTTTCCTTTCCTTATGTGATTACATATGGCTTTTCCAAAGATATCATCATCGGCATATACATCTCCTTCAAGGTCTACATCTACAGCTGAATTGTTAGCCCTATGTTTACCCATTGCAACAGGTCTACCTAAACCATCATAAATGAAGGTATAAGCTTCTTGTACAAAGAATTGGTCCTTAATGATTACGTGATCTAATCGAATATCTTCTTCCAAGTTCTCTATTATCACTGAACGATTCTTTTGGGTGGTTAACCAACCAGGGGATTTATCCATTTCAGGTCTACTTTTACCTTTTTTCTTTAGCATCTTCTGGTAGTAGTAAAGGTTAGGGTAGCCTTCGTCTTGAAGCTTAGAAGTTACTGATAAACCAACGTCATTGGATTCTGGAGCTATTACTGCCCAGTTAAACAACTTCCCAGTATCACCAAGTAACTTAGCATAAGCTCCCACTGCCATTCTTCCCTTATATACTACTTGTTCTTCTCCTAGCTTATCCATACAAGTAAATGAAGAGTAGTCAGAAGCTCTACCAGTTGAAACGTCTGCACCAATGAAATATTCTTTATCTGATTCGGGTTCACAGAATTGTCGGTATTGACCATTAAATCTCTTCTTAATAACTGGGTAATCACTAAGGCAGTCTTCGATAGCTTTAATATCGGCTAAGTCGAAGACTGTATTACCAGATGATAAGAAGTCACCATCAATTTCTTGTGCAGTTCGTTTTGCTCCCAAAGCAGAAGACATTTGGTTATACCAATTGATATCTCGTTCTGGGTGCATTTGCCAGTATAATCGAATTGGGTTAAAAGGATTACCTCCTGCAATGGCATCTACCCAAGTTGAGTGATAGAAATTACCAACTCCATAGGGAGTGGAATTGACGATGGCAGCTCCACCAGTGGAAAGGGTAGGGAATGCAGCAGCCCAAATTTGAGCAGCCCATCTTACTACTGCTGCCTCGTCAATTACCAGAAGAGAAAGGGATTCCGAACGACCGGCTTCGGATGATGTCGGAATAGATTCAATAAATGACCCATTATCAAATTCTATCATGGAAGCAGAGCCATATTCTCCAGCTCTACCATTGATTATGGGAGTTTGAAGGTACCATGGAAGATTCTTGTACATGAACTTAATCTTCTTAAGCACCTTCTTAGCAGTTGTGTCTTTGATAGAGATAATGTTTATCTTTTTGTTGGGATGGTACATCGCCAACCAAAGACAGTACATAGAAATAAGTTCTGTAATTCCTGCCTGACGGAACTTGAGAATGATATTGAATCGTTGGGCAATGAAATTGTAGAGAACTGATTTCTGAAATGGGTATAAATCAAATCTTACCTTTCCTCTTACTGGATGTATCACATAGCAAAAAAGGCTAAAAAAGAAAACATCACTAGAAACTCGGGATAGGTTTGATAGCTCCTCCCGAGTTAATGTAGTTCTAGTTTCTGAGATAGTCTTTGCCATTACTTAAAAGTTATACGTTATTTGAAATTCGATGTCAGTACCTATACCAGATTTTATCTTTGGGTAGTAAAAGGTATTGACTCCGAATTTGTAATTAAATCTCTTAGTCTTGATTGAAAGACCAGCTCCCATATCGAAGAGATTATTGAAAGGTCTATATTTGCCATAAACGTATGGACTAAGTGATAACCTTGCAACTTTCTTTCGAGTTAATTGACCCTCATACCAGTTGTAGTTGTACTTATCCAAATCGATATTGAATAGTCTAGTTGAATAAGTTCCTAATTGTTGATTCAGGAAACTTAAGTTCAACTGATTCTTCTTTAAGACAACTTGAACCAGGGAATCTTGTTTACTGATAACTGGCTGTCTTATGGAATCAGGAAAGAGAGTTGACTGCTTCTTGTTATCGTAAACTAAGATTTTACCTGGTTGAGTTTCTTCAGAGTACTTCTTCTCTGGTTTGAAGGGTTTGTCTGAGTAGACTGTATCTGGGATTTCATTGACCGCTTGATTCAGAGAATAAACTTCTCGAGTCAGTTTGTAATTCCTGAAGCAAAGGTAAATAGTAAATCCTAGAAGTACAATGAACAAGGCCCATTTTAATTTCTTCATGGTTCAAAATTTTAGGAAGTTCGCGATTAATAACATACTATCTAATCGGTAATCGCTAAGCGATTACCTTTATCGAACGTAGTGAGATAATATCCCAATATACTACTACTGATATAGATGATATGATAGCTATATATACGCAGATAAATATATAGATATATATACGTAGTATATTATATATCTATATATTTCAAGGCAGTGTTTGGACTTATATAGAATACTTTCTATATAAAGCTAAAACTAGTGATTCCGTTTAAGGCATTTCTTAAACCAAATCCCCACCTCATAAACCGAACCCTTGGCAATTGTGTACCTTGCCTTGTTTAACCAATAATGGTGATTTTTAAAATCCCCTTCATAGGTATCACCTCTGGTAGTTTTGTAGAGGTAAATTTTAAATTTCTCTGGGAATCCCATGATTGCCTTGAAATCCTCAACTCCCAATGGGTACCCATCTGGTCTAAATTGCCTATCTGCAGGTCTCAAGGTTAATGGAGGTTTATCATCTTCCAATCGATATACTCCCGGGAGAGTACTCATCTTAGTTGTCTTGATAGGCCACTTCTTTTCCTTGTTGAAGTCTCTAACCCAGAGTCTATGTATCTTTGCTACTGTAAGATTCTTTTTCTCTGGTAGCTTTCGATAGTCATACATTGCCAGGGTTTTTGCCATAAATGGAATTTGGTTAGTATCAATTTCAGAGCTAAACGTTAGCGGCTTAAGCAACTCTCTAGTTGTCTTTAGTTCATTAACTTTAAATACTTCATCAAAAGCATTTAAGTATTTCTTACCGGTCTTCTTATGAACTCCAATGATGAGTAATCTCTTCCTTGACACTTGAGAGTTCCCATAGTCAGAAACTGACCTTTCATGAAAAACTAATTTATAGTCTTTCAGTGTTTCCTCAAAGAAATCCTTGGGTAGCAAGGATAGTAGTCTTGGTAGATTTTCTATAAGAAATACCTTAGGTTTATACTCTAATATTGCAGCAATTACTAGATTAAGACTACGATTATCCTGGGGATTGCCCAACTCCTTTACTTTTGATAACCTCATAACTGAGGATGCACCACAGTCTGGGGATGAAATTATGATATCTACTTTCTCATCAAATTCTTGTAAACAGAAACCCTTGTAGAATGGTATATCCCCAAAGTTGAGTTTCCATTGTTCTTCGCCCGGTGTATGGAATACTCCTCTAATCTCTATATTCCCTAACAAATTTTTCTTAAAAGGGAACAGGAGTGCACCCTGTCCAGCGCACACTCCCAATACCTTTAGATTCTTCATTTCTTATAACTTCTCAATTTTACGTACTTAAGCCATGCAAATGGTTTACGATTCTCCAAGTAGTATGGGTCTTTATCATTATTGTGAGCTTCCTCTTCGAAACTTACATCATGATACCTCTCATTCTGTTTGTTCCAACCGGCAAAGCACATGATAATAAGATATTCGATTCCATACCAAATGTAAAAGAATCCCAAACCAAGGATAGGAATCCACCAGAAGGATAGACCCAATGAGCAGAGAATGATTCCTAGAATCAGACCCACAATTGTACACTCAATCTGTTGTACTTGGTGAGTACGTTCGTGATCAATATCCTCTTGCAATAAATCCTCTTCTTTATCCTTGAAGAAGGAGTTATAGAGGAAGGTAATTGCCTTGTAACTGGGGAAAAGGAATACTTTTGCTACCCAGCTGTTAAAATGACATCTTTTCATAATTTACCTTTAAAGTTTTCGTAAGCATTTCTTAGTTTTTGGTCGTAGGCATTCTGGGCATACCCGGGACCATTGTATTTTCTGGCAAAGCCAGCCCAGTCCTTTTCTTTGAGATTACTCAAACAACCAGAGTTTTTCATGAAATAATACATGAGTTCTAGTTGATTTGCATGAGATTCTGACATCTTATGAACGAATTCGAAGACATCTTTACATTCACAGAGGTTGTGATTGAACCCACAAATCTGGAACATTCCCCAACTTGCAGACTTCAATGCACATTCTTCGTCAATTTCTTTGGCTAATTCGAGTCTCTTATACTCGTGTACACCTCCCAAATACTTCGATTTATCCCATTTAGGGAAGAAAATCGTAGAATATCTCTTACAAAGGTAAGCTAAATCTCTGTCAGGGAATTTCTTATGTACTTCTTTGTACATAATGTGACCCTCAAAGAGGATTTGAGGCCTACCATCAGCTAAAAACCCATCTCTACCTGCTGCTTCTACCAATTGAACAGCTTTCAATAGAGCAGGTTCTAGACCTAAGCGAATAGCAAGGTCTTTAATCATTTCATTTGTTAGTTTATCCATAACTTATCAGTTTTAATGGTTCAATTTTAGTAACAAAAGTATTGCTTATAACCCATTTTTAGGATGTTTCGAGGTTCTATTATCATATATAACTTATAAAATAATGCAATATGGGCAAGAAAAATGAATGCCAGATATGTGGCAAACCAATTAATTTAGAGGAATTCGATGAAACTAGAGAGATTCCCCAACTTATGGCAAGAAAACAAGTTTGTTTTAAATGTGCTTTTTGGTTTAATCGATTAGCTTATGATAAAGAGCTTGAGAAAGAGGGTAAAATTGCCGTAATTACTCCCGATTATTCTCATTGGATAACTAGAGTACCGGGAAGTATTTTAATGGTACCTTCTGCTTTTGGGGGAATTTACCAAACTAAACTCCAACCAGTCAACACTTTTGGTGTTATAGATGAAGATAAAGAGAAACTTTTCATCATCCGTTATAATAACATCGCTCACCAAGGCACTATACCAGAACATCTAAGAGATGCTTTTAAAGTAAACGGAATATTTCTATCTCCACAGGAATACAAAATGCTAGAGGATTACCGGGGTAATGCCTATGAATTTATTAAAAATAAAATAGATAATGCAATAAACAAAGAATAATTTCGTATATTTGCATAAAGAAAATTTCTAAATAAAATAGATATGAAAAAAGAAAAGAAAGAAATCAAAAAGCTCAAAGAAGGTGATGAAGTTATCTTCGTATTATCAGGAAGACCCATCATAGAGAAAGTTACAGTGGAATCTATTGATAAAAAAGGTGGATTCGCAATGCTCAGTAACCGAGTAAAAGTTGCAAGAACCTTGGGTCCTGATGATACATACCCAAGATTGGATGGGCAAAAGGGAGAAGTTCGTCCGCTTACCGAAGAAAATGAAAGAGTATTCCTTGCATATAAGGCCTATTTCTCAATTAAGAGAAACATAGAATTACTTGATAAAGGGATGAGAAGTATGAAAGATTCGAAAGCTTTCGATATAATGATTGAATTTGATAAGAAACTTACCAAGATTATTAACAAATACCTCAAAGAACAATGACTACAGTATTAGCGATAATTTACTTGGTATGTTTGCCATTCACGGTATTTTTTGTAAGGGCTTGCTTGGATTATTTACCCTATACTCACAAAATACACTCTCTCGTTTTATTCATCTCGGTATGGATAGTATTACCTCTATTTCCAATTTATCTATTAATCAGATACATAAAATACAAATTACTATGAGATACTTTTTTGACAGAGATGGTAATTATGCTGGGTCATCAATGCAAGGGTGGGAGATTCTTCTCCTACTCTTGTTCCCAGTTGCTCTAATAATCTTCCTCGTATTCTTACCTTTCTATGTATTTCATAAATACAGTTCTAGAGAAGAGGATAAAAAATACGAGGAAGAACATCCAGAAATACTAAAAGCAGATTCTTATATTACCTGCTGGTACCCTTGGCATAGATATTCCCTTGCATATACCATCTCCCTTGTATGTTGGGTAATTGCAATGCTAATGGCTTTGACTAATTAATCTTGATTCTAAGCATAACCCTTTTAACATATCCGTTTATCTTATTGCCCAGTATAAGTTCTATAAGTATACCTCCGGAGAAATCTGAAGGAGAAAGGTTTCCTTTTTTAACGGTAATAGAACCATGACTATAGGAACCAGAGGGAGTCCAATCGGATGGGTCTACTGTATCTATCTTATAATTAATGGCTTGAGAATATTCTCTACCACAACCATAAAATAAACCTTGAGCATCATAGAGACTCATATTAAAATAGAAATCAGAATAAGGTACCAATTGACTACCTTTTAAGTAGAGCTCGAATATAGCAGTGGGTTCTGTATATGAACCATTATCAGACCAAGGGACCTTAGTTACAGGTATAAGTAAATATTCATCTTGAGATGCAGGTAAGGTACCTGAAGTTACATATTGACCATTATAGTTTAAGGTATAGGGTAAGTCTTTATATGTAGTTAGAGAGTTCTTATCATACCTACCCCATATTTCTACATACATTGGGATATCTACTGCCTTCTGAGTGATTGTGATAGTGATAACTTTACCAGTAGTGGCTTGGGTAAGAGTGATAGTGGCTGCTCTACTTGAAGAACCTGAGTTTGCAGAAATGTCTACTTCTAAATTGTAAGATACTGCATCATTTGATGTCTTCTTAGTAAAAACCCAAGCATTACTTGATGAGATTGGTGGGTCATATGTGATACTTGTAGTAAAGTCAATAATATCTGACTTAGATACTTTACCATTCACTACAGTATCTCTATATGAGTGAATGGTAAAGGTCTTTTTGGTTGCATCTGAAGGTACTGTTATTTCCTGAGATGCGGCTCTGGTACTAAATACCAGATTTAGGGGGGGGGGATTTAAATTTTCCATATCTTTCTTTTAATATTGATACATGTCAATTCTGTTACTAGCTATAATGTCCCCATAACTAAATCGTATATAAAAAAATCCAAAATAAGTTCCGGAACTTCCTCCCTTAGTAGAGATTATCATAGAATCAGTACCTTGAGTTTGGTCTAAAGCTATGGAGAAACCACCATTAAAGGGACTTTGTTGAGATATCTCAAAGGTATCAGTAGTTCCCATTCCTTCAGTTTCGATAGTACCATCAGAATAGATATCTGATTTGAAAACCTCGAAAATCATTCTGGATGTAGTTGAAACTACATGGGCTTCATAAGTTTCTGTGTTGGCATCATAGATATAGTTTCCATTATCCGGATTACCTACACAGAAATATTTAGTTGAGATTATATATCTCTGAGGAACCTGAGAGTAATTAATGGTAATCCTCTTACCGGATGCAGGTTGGAGAAGTACTATCTTACCACTTCGAGTGGAAGAGGTATTATTAGCTGGTACTGTAATGGTTAATTGGGAAGGAACCTCAGAAGTCTTAATAGTACTACCTGAGGGTAAATTCTGAGATTCCACTTTCCAATTAGCAGCATATTCTTGAGCTAAGTTACCATTGATGTACTTATAGGTAATAGATTCAACCATTACTACGGTAGTTTCTCCTGCCCCTGCAAAACTTAAATCAAGGGTGGTGACCTCCCTCCCCCTACGGAATGATACTACATTTTTCTTTTCCATATCCTTGAAATTTATAAAGTGATTATTTGGTCTGATGAAGGCAATAGGAAAGTAGACCTTAATTGCCAAGTTTGATTAGTAAATCTATAAGCTGATATACGATCACCTGGGTAAGCCATTTCAGTACTACCATTTCGTAAATTTACTCTTACACCCTCAGATTTTTTATACTTATGGACTGAGGTATCATCTAATACAGAGAAATTAAAATAAGCTGTACCAGTACTACCAGTTTGAGGTGTTTGCCCCTCTTTGAAGAAAGCTCCTGAAAAAGTGTTCAGAGGCCAATTGATTGTAAGGGTGATATCCTGTTCCGCAGCTTTCTGCCATATAGTCACTTCTCTACGTTGGTCACCACAGGTTACTAAGAGTGTTCCGGACCTTTCTGAAGAACCCGAGTTTGCTGCAGTTGCTTCAACTATAATTTGGTACCAATTAGGTGCACCTGCCATAATAGACCCATCTTTAACTGTAACCTTAGTTGCCCAAGAAGGAGTTACTCCTACGGATGGTTGTTTGGCCATTACCTCTCCATCACTTCGAGTCATATAAGATTGAACCATAATCGTAGTAGTATTACCTATTAGCTCCTATGGTAGCACTTACATTCAATACACCTAAGAAGTGTAGGTATAAGTGAAGTTGGGTTCTTGACTTAGAGGGAAAGATATAGTTTGACCAGATTCTCTCTGCTTAAATACAAGAGTATGGGTTCTGGCAGAGGAACCTGTATTCTCTTGCAGGGTGGTAAAAGTTACTTTGCAATCATTGCCCTCAAAAGCATATTTCACGCTTACCCAAGGGGGGATGCTGGATTCCATATCCCAATCTACATTAGTCTTCTGCCCAGTACTCTTGCCATTAATGTACTTGGTCTTATAGGAGTAGATATAGGTAGTCTTGGTATCCCCAACATTCTGACCTATCTCAAAGACCGATGCCCTGGGTGCAGCATTGGCTACTCTAAAGTTAAATTCGTTCATAATCTAATAAGTTTTATTGGTTTATAATTATTGCTCTCTTGATATTGTAGTCCTCTACCCATGGGATGCCATGAGTTCTATATATTTATATAAATGCTAAATGAATATGAGAAGTACAGATTACATAAGTAAGGGAACTGCAGTAGCAAGGCTATATAAGGCAAGGGAATACCTATTAATGGATAAAGATTGTAGGAAGGGCTTATGCTTTTACCTAAGGTCAGTAGATATCCTGGATTACCTCGAAGAGATTGGAGATTCTTGAAATGGAGATAGATAATCAATTAAAGGAGGAAGGTTATGGTGAAGGTTGAGACTTTGAAGGAAGATGGGTTTGTTAGAATCCTAAGATGTAGGGAAGGTAATAGGATTTGGTATCAGATGTGGCTTACCGATTTGGAGAAGGGTTGCATTGATAGATATTTCCTTGATATGGAAGTTAAGGCTTGGTGGTTGATTAATCTTCAGAGATGGTATGTTTTCTTTTATGAGAAGAATGGTAGGAGAGTTAGGGGAGTATTGGGGAAAGATAGGACTAAGGATTTACTTAGGAGTATTTTGTAGGTATAGGCCCGGGATGGTTAATCTGTTCTGGGCTTCTTTGTGTGAGCATGTGTGGTGTGTGGATGTGGGGTACCCCTTAATACGAGGAGCCAAAATTTCCTGGTATTCAAAGGGCCGAACGGTTCCCTTAAATTTAACATTCATAAATAAAAAGTAAGGGACAAACATTTTTATTTGTCCCTTTGCTTTCTTAATTACCTACTAAATGATTATTTAAATTTTCTTCAAATTGTTCATCTAAACAATAACATAAGTATAGTAAAAAAGTTTTAAAAGAAAATTTTTTATAAATTGTATATTCAATTTCATTTAGATAGTCCATGCTTATTTGTTCAAGCAATAGAAATTGCTCTACATTAATTAATTGAAAAGTTTGTACGTCAATAATAGTAGATATTATTCTATGATTTGGTTTTAAAAGAATATAAACTACATATAAAGAACTAACAAAAACAGCTAATAAGATAATAAACAAAATTAATAACATAATAATTTTATTTTTATGATAAGGAGTAAAATTTTACTCCTTATCCGATTTTGTTTTACTTCATTGATTTTTTCACGATTTCAAGCCCTTTTATTAAAATCGCTTTCTTTTCTTCTTTAGTATTTTCACTTGCAATAGAAGAAAAAGAAAAATCGTTTGTTACGTAGACTTGTTTATAAAAGTCTATAAAGCCCTCAATTAGTTTTTTATCTGCATTGTTTGCAATCGTGGAAAGAAAATTGAAAGTTACATTTCTAAACTTTTTGCGTAACGATTTGATTTGCTTTTCGTTTGCACCCTCAAAAAGTTCTTTTTTGTAAATTTCTGTTTTTGTCCCTAGGGAAGTTTTAAAAAGACCCGCGTTTTTTTCTTTAACGCTTTTCAATACATCTAAAGCAATTAAACTATTTGCTTTTGCGTTTGCACTTGCTTTTTCTACATTCACTTTGTTAATTTGATTTTTCATAATAAAATGCTTGAAAGTTTTATTATTAATTATTTTTATTACCTTTTCAAATAGACTTTCAAGACTTTTTTAACTATTCTAATAAGGTGGTATTTGTTTCATTTCTGTATTGCAAATATAAGAACTATTTTTTAATCTACAAAATTTTTAGAAAATTATTTTCTTAAAAAGTTTTAATTAAAAATTCATTCAAATATCGCTTTGTTTTTCTCACATTGCAAAGATACGAACTTTATTTTAATCTACAAACATTTTCAAGAAAAATTTTTGAGAAAATGAATAATTTTATTTTCAAAATTATTTTTGTGAAAAATTCATAAAATAGAAAATATTGTGCACCCTAAAAGGACTTAATATTTGCACTTAATTTTGGGGGTTCACAAAGGCAATCTTCACACGCCTTGTAGTGGGCATATATGATATGTATATGGATAATCCTATATGGCTTATGCCTGTCCTCTTGAGAGTGTATTATATACCTGTATATTGAAGGCCATTAATCGACTAAGGTGATAAAGAATTAAGGCCGATTAGCTATATCCCTATTATTGCCCTCTATAAACCTATTAGGTCCTAATTCAATAAGGCCATATAGGGACTATGGTAAGCCTATAGAGATTAGGATAGCCTATAAGGGCTTACTAAGTTAGGCTAAGTAAAAACCCAGAACCTTAGTTAGGCTTGGGTCAAATTCTTCAAGGAAAACCTCGATAGTAGCCTTAATCTTAATAGGTTGAGTATTAGTAATGCCTTGTAACGATTTGTGTTAATCGGTTTGATAATTCTTTAGTGTTCATAGGTAATGGGTTTTAAGTGATTATTATTTTATTTTCTTACTGCAAATATAAATATAATATATTATATATGCAATAACCCTAATTGCCTTCGTAGGTTATTAAGGGCCTTGAATTATATTTACCTAAATCCTCGGGGCCATGAATGGAGATTGCCATTTACCTTCCCTACCTATAACTAATATATTATATAATACCTAATGGCTCTAGGCAATCTAGGTACCCCTAAATCACAAAATTGTCCTAGAGTTCTGCAAATATCCCTAATATAAATACTAAGCAAATAAATTACATACTTACTAGGAATATTACCTAAATATGCCCCTTGAAGGCCTTAAATCCTATAAACCATTTAGCCCTAAAACCTAACAAATAATTTGCCTTGATTACCAAATCCTATTACCTAACCCCAACCAATATCTATTATATAATACATAATATAATAACTTGGTGAAGGTAATCAAGGTAAATTGTGATGGCCATTAATCGACGATGTACTAAAGCTATACTACCTACATACATAGAAGCTACATAACATATCTGTATTATATAATCCCCTACCTTCGAATTACCTTGAATGCAATCTATAATATAATACATATAAAGGGTACTCAAGGCAATCGGATTTAGAGGCCATTAATGGTCGGATTTATTTGCCTTTTTAGGCCTTTTTGAGTTTGCCTTTAAAGTGTGTAGTAGAGCTATCTGGTATAGTGGCTATATAGTGAGTTGAGTGGCTTTGTATAGTAGTAGGTAGGTACCTAGATCTCATTCTCAATTTTTCCCACCCCCGGCGAGGTACCCCAAGGGAAGGAAGGTAAGTATGTATTATGATTAGTATATGTTATATTGATGGTATATAGGATAGGTGTATTAGTTATATGTGTACCTTAGTTAGCGCTATTAAGATTTTGATTATTTGTTTTGTTTGGTGGGTAGTATGTGGATGGGTAGTATTATAGGATTACCTTGAATAGGTATTCGATTAGGATATTGTATAGTAATAGGTATATTAGGTACTTGGTTATTATGTAGGCTTTGGGATATTTTATTTGGTTTTCTTTGTGTTGGGAGTAGGTCTTCTCTACGTCTAGGATCCTTAGTAGGAAGTAGAGCCCTACTAAGGATTTGGATAATATGTATAGGATTTGTATCATAATTCTGGTATTCCTTGTTTCTGTATTACGGTTCCTCCTCGATTAAAGGATATCTCTTGGCATTCTAAGTGTATTGTCTCGAAGTATTCCTGGATGCCCTGAAGACTGAAGAAGGTTAATTTCTCGTTACCGTATATGTTATTTACCTGGTCTATGATTTCTTGTTTGGCTTTGGTAGGGTCCTCATTGAGGGAATGTATTATATCCTGTACTTCGTTATCTTCGATAATTACTAAGGTAGTGATTGTTATTTTCATGTTCTAGTCGATATATAGGTTATACTTAATGTTTTCTAGTGTGAAGGATATGAAGGGTTTTTCCTCTGTTTCTTCCTTGGGATAGGCATTGAGGATTAGGTCATCCGTATTTAGGATTAGGTTTACTTCCTGTCCTCCATTAGTTGTGATGATGGTGATATCTTCCTCAAGGTCTCTGTCTTTCTCATCGCCCAGTGAATTAAGGAGGATAGCCGACCATGGATAATCTTGGACCTGTGATATAAGGATGATAAGCAGTTGGTTAAAAGCTCTTGTTGTTATAATGTTAATGTGTTAGTGACCCGTTCGAGGTCGGTTAATATTATATTTTTATTTCTCTATTGCAAATATACGAAATAAATATAATACGTGCAAATTAATATAATAATATATGGGGTTAACTGGGTACCCTAATGAAGTCCAGTATTTCGATATCATAATAGGGCATTCCCATTAGTTCTCGGATTACCTGTTTGGTAAAATATACGTGTAGGTGATTAGGATTTAATGTTTGCCTTGGATATCTGAGATATGGGTTTAATTCTTCAGTACGATATGTAACAAGGAAAGGCTCGCAAAAGCCTTCTCCTTGAATATTAAATGATACCAGGAATGTGTCTTTAGTTATCATATCAGTATGGGTATTAGTTGTGTATTTTCGATTGTTAAAACCGTATCTTTTGTTAAAGGTCGGGAACCGATACCGAATATAGTGATAGCGGTTCCCTGAGGTAGTCTAATCATTAATAGGAAGATGATGTAGTCTTTCATTTGTTACCCGAAATAGAATTTGCATAAGTCTTCTATGAAAGTCTCTTCTTCGTCCATGATTGTATCGGATTGTATGTATTCAAATTTGAATTGAGAATAGAGTGGTCCGAATATCAGTATCATTATGTTATCTTGCAGGTCGCATAATGATTGTTCCTCCTCTTCAGAGAGAGTAGATTGGTCCTTGTTAATGATATCAGAATAATTCTTAAGCAGAGCCTTGAGATTCTGAATACCTTCTGGGTTATTGGTTTCTATATCCAGCAATGTGGATTTCATTTCTTCTGTAATCATGATTGTATAGTTTTATAGGGTTTAGCAATTACTGATATGAACCCTTGTGGATATAGGGTATACATAATCTGATAGTTCCCTGTGGGCAAGAAGACTTGCATTATGTTTGCAAGTAATGGGTAGATTTTCCATTGGTTTTCCTCTAGAAAGTTATTCCAGTCATCGAATTCTTCTGGATAATTACCTGATAGTTGGATATGATACTGTTCTTGGTCAGCAATAAATAGGTTAGTTACTACCTGGATTTCGTCTGATTCCTTTTTATATTGGGTAATTGGATACCAGATGCCTTCGGTTTTCCATTTATTAAGTTGGAACAGAGACATGCCCTGTTCCAGTACGTTGAGTAATTTATATAAGTTTACCATAGTGATTATTTATTTAGTTGGTTAAATAATTCTGATACTGCAAGTTGTTGAAAGATTTCTGTTTCTCGGTGATCTGATTCCCATTTTTCGATAGCATTATAAATGTTGGTATATTGGGATATCATGTCCTCATCTTGTTCATCGTCTTGGATAAATTCCCGGAGATGTTTTTTGAGTCCGGTTATGATATAATCCTGATGTTCTGGGGTTAATTGAAGGATTCCGAATAAGATAGCCTCTACCTGTGCGGATGAATAATCATAATATTGGTCGTCGGCACCCTTTGTTAAGTCCATGTGAGAAATAATGTTTTCCCGGAGATTTTCGAAGAGAACTTCCTCCGAAGCATATGTGATGATATATCCTGAGATATAAGCAGCAAAAGGTTCATCCTCTAAGTCGATTGAGTAAACCTGGATATTGGTATCTTCCTTGTTAATGAAAAGACCATCGGAGTAATCATAAGTATAAATGGGGTGGGAAGCAAGCAGTTCCCGGATGGCCTCTAAATTTTTTAATTCTTTCATAATATGTCTATATTAAAATTATTTGAGAAATATTTCTCACTGCAAATATACAAAATTATTTCTAAACTTGTTTCTATAATTACTTTTATTTTTATAAATAGGGAGGTTCTGGGAGGTGTTTTGGGTGCCTCCCAGAGGGTTTTGTTAATATTGTCCTGTCAGGATAATGATAATGAAAAGGGATTCATCATTGAAATGTACCTGGATAGTATCTCCGTAGGAGTTTGACATGTAATGAGAATTAGTGTTAAGTTCTTTTAATTGGTGATGTTCATCCCAATGAGAATTAATGAATTCTATCACGTATTGTTCAAAAGCATCGGATTCTCTGCAGTAGGTTTCTGCCTTTTCGTCATCGTCTATGAGATAATCCCGGAATTGGAGATTAAGAGTTCCCATATATGACCCATCTGGGTTTGAGATTTCATTAACTGATTGAGCAGTGTAACCAAAAGCATCAAGAGTTCCATTGAAGTAACCCATAATGTGATTTAAGATTTCGTTAATAGTTGTCATAAGAAATAAGTTTTGTGACCCTGTTCGAGGTCGGTTAATAATTATATTTATTTTTCTTTTATGCAAATATAGAAATAATATTTTAAATATGCAATAATTAAGGGAGCCCCGAGGTTAGTGTTTCTGAACTCCCTGAGGATATATTAACTGGTTAGGGATTATTATAATTCATCGGCCAGCATTGGTTCCTTGGGATTATTTAATTTCTCCTTAGAACGTCTTGTAGCCCAATTCTCGTAAGGTTTGTAACTGAAGGTACGTGTTGTTTCATCGTATGCAGCATATACCATTTGTTTACGGGATATTCTCCTTCCGTAAGTTTTCTTAAGATTAGCAAACCAATCTAGATACTCCTGTAAAGAGTTAAAGATTTCTTTGTTCCCGTCTAAATCATTTTTAGGACGGGTTTTCCATGTTGCTTCTATATAGCATTGATGTAGGGTGATTGAAATAAAGTATCGGCACCAACTACCACCAAAGATAGTGCCCGTGGAGAATTCTATCTCCCGAGCAACTAATGGACTAACGTTATACTTTGTCATGCGATTGAGAAATTAAGTTGGAAAATCCAGTTGTTTCTATCGAGTTGATTGAATGATATGAACCTCCCATCGTTATCGGTAAATTCATTCATGAATTGAACTGCAGCAGATGCTAATTGCCCCTTATAGGGATTAGTATCGGCAGTTATGATTGATTCGAAAATGAAAGAATAATAGGTAGTATCATAGATTTGTACCTGATTAATATCCAAGCAATTGAGTTTGTAATCATCCTCTAGTTTGATTAAGAGTCCCATTAGAAGATTTAAGAGATGACCCTTTTCATCGGAGTCAAGTTCAAATGTAGATTTCTTTTCTAAGAAATTGCGAACTACCTTAGTTAGTTCGTCTGCTTGATTGTAAGTTACTGAGTTCGTTTTCATATTTTTGTCTATTTTTAAAATGATATGCAAATATAAGCATTTTTATTTTTATAGAAAAATATATCTATTTTATTTTTAAGGAGGCTGAGGATGTGTATACGCTAAGAAAGGCAGTGGATTAGACTGCCTTTCAATTATTAAGGTAATTGGGGAGTTAGCAAGTATAGAGCCTCTCTTATGATTGAACTCTCCATAGGTTCTAAAGAGGGTTCCTTATCCATTAGCCCACCTTTCTTCTTCTCGTTTTCAAATACTTCATGTATGGCTTGCTTTAGTTTAGTAGCTAATATCTCTGATAACTCCTGAGATTTAAGAGAGGTAAGTAACCCATTCCGTATTTCCCTAATATCCTGGTCATTTTCAGTGATGGGTTTTGCTTCTACCAATTCTTGTATACCTGAGGAATACTTATTAAACTCTTCATACCCTAAATGTTGTAGGTCATTAATGAAGATACTAAATTCATCATAGGTAAGTCTAGTATCAAAACCTACTCCATGATATAGTTGTACTAAAGGGACAAAGATTCTCCTCAGTGTATTGAAATCTTTTAGATGGTCCAATTTTATTCCTGATTCGAGAGGTATTTTATATACCTTTTCACCCTTCAGTACTACTAACAGAACCATTAGTCTTGGTGGTAATCTTTTCTCGTTCATAAGCAAGTTTTTGTATTATGAGTTGTACATAGGTATTTCTCTCTTTATAGATAAACATTACCGATAGAAGTATCTCATGTTTCGGTAATATCATCTGTATGAAATTGCCTGGAGCAATTACAGTAGCTACTACTGGAGAATCCTCCTGAGAGAAATTCTCTAATATCATTTCTGCCCTCTTAATGGGTTCTGGTTTTGTTGGGTCCAAAGTTAGGACTGGAGCAGTTATACATTCCTTGATGCCCTGTGTTAAGGCATTATATAACCATTCATCTTTTATATCCTCTACTTGGAGGTTTTTCATTGTAATCATATCCTAAACCTATTTAGAGTCCATACACCCAGGATATTAGAGAATACCCATAATTCCCAGTTTTTGTAAAAGTTATAGGGTTTACTGAATTGAGATGTTTGAAATATTATCTGATTTGGTGTTCTAGATAACATTTCTGCATGACAAGTTAATACTCCAGAAGATAATTGAGCTTTAAAAGCTTTAATAATATCTTCATCACTTTTAGTCTCTAATGAGGTAAGCAATTTAATAAATTCTACCTCTACACCTTGAGACATGTTTACATTTCTGAAGGCAAACTTTTCTTTATTTTCCATATTCGTCATTTTTAGATAAGAACTCTTGAGCTAGTTCATCTTGAGTTCTTTCGATTATGTTCTTTACTATTGTTTTATTTTCTACTCTAGCCCACATATATAGCATGCCCAATTGAGCATCCATATAGCAATCTATAAGAGATGGGTCCTTTCTAAATACATCCCATTGTTTTACGAAATTTGTTCGAACCAAATCCCTATAACCCTGGTCTGATATGCCATCTTGGTCTATATAAGCAGATACCCTTTTCTTGACTTCTAAAAGGATTTTCTCTAAGCTTTCGGGTAATCTGAAATTTTCTGGTAATTTATGATATACCAAAGCATTAGGTATCAATTCCTCAAAGGTAAACTGATTATCGAATAGATTTTTAGGATATCTACCTGAAAATATCAATGGTAGCTTATACCTTAGCAACGATGGTACTACGTCGTATATAGCATAATGTCTTCTATATTCTCGGTACAAGTCAAAATATAGATTCTCATCGAATATACCCGATTTCCTCATTATTGCCTGTAAAGTATTATAAGCAGCATTGATATGAGTATTACTCAATTTGAATACTAAGTTGCCATTTTTAATAGCAATGAGTTCACTACAGCATCTCTTTCGTCTAAATAAGTTCATGTGATTAAAATGTAAAGTCAATGTATATGTCTCGATTTCCCTTTAAGAATGTCTCATGATTTGAGTCTTCATATTTATGACAGGCATAAGTTTGAGTAGCTCTATCGAAATGGTCTCTTACCCATACTGGTGCAGTATCGGTGGGTTTTAATTTAAAGTAAGTACCTTGATTAATCTTATTAACCTTAGTTTTCTTGTAGTCTTTCTGTATTCTCATTTTCCTCAAGATTATTTGACTTAAAGCTTCATATATGTATTCTTCTGGACTTTCCTTTGTATTAGGAAAAATATTCATAAAAGTAGAAAAGGTTACATTTACTACTTCTCCTTGAGGAGAAGTAGTCATAAGTAAGTGTACCCGATTATTAGCAGCTAAATAAAAAGCATCCAATTGATAAGGGTCATCAAACAGCCTTATTTTAATAGATTCAGATAATTGAATATGAGGAACTCCTCCAGATTTAGTTCCCTCTGGGTCTAGAAAATCTTTCCTACAAAGGAAAGATGCCATTAGTTGTTCAAGGTTTTTCATATTTTTGTCTATATTAAAATTGATATGCAAATATAATTCTTTCTTTTTAAATATGCAATATCCTGATATAACTATGGGAGCTTACTATTTCGGAGGAATTGAGATGCAAATGAGCCGTCCTCTTTCTCTTCTTCCTCAAAGTCTTCATATTGGTATAACTCTGGGTCTTCTTCGTCTGGGTCTATACGCATTTCGATTTCTCTACGTAGTTCATGGTGTTCTTTAGAGAATGAAGACATAGCTCCCTTATAATCATCAGTAATTTGCATTAACTCTGCTTTATTAAGGTTAAGACCCTCTTTACTTGTATCTACTCCTTCTTGTTTAGTAGCAACTACTTCAGGTAGAGACTTAATGTCATACCTATCCTCCAATAGTTTAGCCTCTTCTGGTTTATCTAATACCCTTTGTGATTCCAATACGATTTGACGTGCCTCTTCAACAGTGATTGCATTTTGCTGTGTTACGTTGTTCTGTTGATTAAATTGGGCAAAGATATTTGTAGTACTTCCTCCAGTAAGATTACGTACTATTGATTGCAGAGATGTAGAGGATTCAAGCTTTAATTTAAGGGCCTTTCCCAGCTCGGCAGATATAAACGGTACGTATTTCCCTCCCTGAGATTCTCTTAGGATATTAACCTGATGGGCTATTTCCATACGGTCTTCTAATGCCCATGCTAGTTGTTCTCCCATTAACGCTTGAAGTAAATCTTCTGCTTTTTCTTTATCCCATATTCTAGAGCTTAATAGCCTATCCCTCATAAATACCCGTATGTAGTTAATATCTATACCCATACGGTATGAGAATGTATTGATATCATAAGTGATACCACATAATACTCCATTACCCATCAGCCATTGATTAATAATGTAGTTGTGTATCTTTATCAGAAGTTCATCATTTGGGTTCTTCTGATATTCTAATGCCATTGCAGTAGTCCCCATAGGTCTTGGGAATCTTACCATTTTATTTTCCTTTTCTGACATACAAATGAGATTTTCTGATATCGGAACTTTCATCATAACCCATATACTCTAAATCGAACCTTACATACAGATTCAAAGAGAGGTTATAGAGATATCCCTTATATTTTTTCTTACTTACTGATAAATTAAAAGGTTCACCAGAGATTAGGTCCCTGGTGAATACTAAATTACCTTTCCCAGTGACGGGGATATTAAGGCAAAGTTTATAATCTCCTACCTTAAATTTATTCCCATGCAGGTCTGTGATTTCCCTTGCCATAGTTTGCCTTTTTATGGTTCGTAGGTTTTTTGTCTTGTTTACTACGGTTATTGGTTATCCCCTTTTGCTCTTCGATTAATTTCTGAACCTTTGGGAATAACCTTTGCCTTAAAGGAACTACCTGAGTAGCGAAAAAGGCATTCCATAATTTCCGAGTTAATGGTTCTCCTATTTTAAGTTCTGAGATTGCCCAGAATTTAGTTTCGAAATTCTTAACTATTTCCCTAAATCGGTAGTAGTATATATTGCCAGTCTTTTTATCTATCCCCATTGTAGTGGTTTGGCAATAATCTAGAAATTCTTTACCTAATTCGGATATAAACTCTTCCCTTTTAAAATCATAATTCTCTTGGTCGAGCTTAAATAATTTTACATAATCGATTGCTTCCATATATATATTTAGTTTGTGATTATTAAACGAGGTATACTTTCATCTGTAATCTGAAATAAGTACCCTCTTACATCATCCTCATAATAAGAGGACCAATATGTTCTTCTAACTCGGAAATTATCAAGGATTGCCCCTTTGGGTACTCCGGTAACAAATAAGCAATGCTTAGGCATCATTGGAGTAATCTCAAATTTTCCATCCTTGAAATTACCATAGGTACCATAGTCGGGCATATTACCAGTAAACCCCGTATTCTGTAATATGTATTGAACCAGAGTAGTTTGGGGTATTTCCTTTTGGTTACATTCTATGGTTAACTTCGATTTGCCTATATATAGGTCTTTAACTATTTCTCTAAACATTTGTATACGATTATATGGGTAATACCATTTTTCTTGAAGTAAAGGTTATTCTGTGAACGTTCCTCTAACTTCTTTAATTCTCTTCGAGATTCAGTACAAATTCTATCAGATTTCCTTAATATATCTGATACATTATCCCAGATGGGTGCCATTGGTTCTACTGGCCCTGCATAGATAACCTTATGTTTAGTTTCTATTTGGGGATATTTAGATCTATACTGATATTTGCCTTTGCAGTAAAGTACGTTATACTTTTCTGGTTCGTTTCTTTTTTCGTTTTCCATTTTTGTTAGGATTAATGTAATCGGATATTTCATCAAGTTGCCCTAAAAGCAATGCCTGAATGAAAAGGTTTATAGGTCTGAAAAAGAAATTCCTTACGTTATCGGTATTTATATACCAATCGTAAACGATAAAGAACTTCTTAATCTTGGAGTGCTTAAGTGAATGTTGGATTAGATAGGACTTACAACATCGTTTATGTAATTCTACCAATTCTTTGTCCTGCTTAAGCATCTCTTTATCAGAGAAGATAGTATAATCCATTTTGTATGAATTAAGATGCCCAGGTAATTATCCCGGGCACCCGGTTAATAAGGGTTTATGCAACTTGTTCTGGTTTGAGGACTTTCTTTCTAAAGTCCTCGTATGCTTTAGCAGCAGCCTTGAATTCCTTGGAGTTCTGGTCCTTGATACGAGCCATTGCAAGTTCCAATCGATGGAGTTCGTTTCGAGTTTGTTGTCTCCATTTCTTCCGAGCAAGAGTATCAACTACATCGGCAGGGTATACGTATTTAACTTCCCGATTAGAAATTACCTGTTCTATGATGGATGGTTTTTGTTGTTCCTTAACTTCCTTGACAACCTGTTCCTTTTTGGAAGTTTGGGTTTTGGGAGAGAGTTCTACCAATTTGGCATTGGCAAAATTAGTGGCAGCTTCTTGAGCATCTTGTACCAATTCCTTTTTAGTCTTTTTGGCCTTAGGAGCAGAAGCCTTATCAGTCTTAGAATTTTTAATTCCTTCAAGTTGTTCGGCAACCTTAGTTGCAACCAGGTTAGTAACCTTTGTTTCATTCTTTTTCATAACGTCTATATTTAAAATGTTAGTAAAATGATTAATTTCTTTTTCTGATACAAATATAAGAACTTTATTTTAAATAGAAAAATTTTATTTGAATTATTTTCTATTTGCTCGGGTTAATCGGCTAGGAAGTCGAAGATTTCTGGAGGATAGTTAATTTCATCCTCTGGATCATTTATGTAATCTTCATAATCCTCGTTATATTTATCGTAAATGTTATCTTGTGATGTATTGGGTACCCTTGTACATCTTTCAGGATATTTCTTTACGAAGTCATAGGCTTCTTGAGTAGTCATTACCTTGTCTGAGGTAAATTCGTAGGTTACATAAGAATAAGTTTCACCCAATCTAGAAACTTCATATTGCTGGTATCCAGATTTCTCAATCTTATAGATTTGATTTTCTGGAATCGTTTCTATTTCTACCCTATATTTATACCATTGCTTCTTCTCTTCTTTTGGTTTAATGCCCATGCTATCTTGAAGAGAGATTAACTTGGTTATTGGACTTTCAAAACGAGAAGGAGCAGTGCTCACTTCTACTGGATGAGTTTTATTCTCACCAATAAAGTAAATCACTGCCCCCAAGGTTACCAGGCCCAATATGAATTTAGTTTCTGAGTTCATAACCTGTAGTTTCGAATTTATTTTTAATGTTCTTTGCAAGGTATTTACCTTTTGATTCTGCTTGATGTAAACCGTTGCAGATTTCATAAGGTACATCATCATAGCGATAAACTCGATTACCTTTAAAAGCAACCCAAAGTTGTTTTTTCTTTGAGTCATAACCAAAGCCCTCAATGTTAGAGGATTCGCAAGGGATCATTTCGACCCCGGTGTTCATTTCTACTGATTCTAAGTATTCGTTCTTTTCCATGTCTATATTAAAATTTTAAAAGTGTTAGTTCTGGGTGGAATTTGAGATTTGCCCTTTGGAAGATTGCCCAGGTACCAAGTACTCCCTGAGAATTAGTATGTACCCATTCATCTTCCATTCTGAATAATATGTGAGAGCATACCAGCATTTGGTATTCACTTAGCATATTTATCAGTTGAGGAGTATTCTCAATTTCTACGTATAATTCAATGTGCTCATCTAGTGCTTGAATTATTTCATCATCCTCAATCTGAAGGAGTTTTTTGATTAAGTCTTGGGCAATATCATTCCCATTTTTAACACCCTCTTTGATTGAGTTGAGTGATTCAATCTGAATACCAGCAATGAGCTTTACGATGTCTTTTGTTTCCTTGTCCATAATTAAATTTTCTTTATGCAAATATACTAAAATTATTTTATATAAAATACTCTTTTAATAAATACGGAGGTAAGTGTTAGCGGTTCTTGATTTCCTCTATCTTTTCCTTGATTGAGTCGGGGAAGATAGCATCATCTACCCATCGCATAAAGAATTTAGAAGGCTTCTTTTCTGGATTGAGAAGTAATTGTCTTTGCTCTGTAGAGAACTTAATACGTTCATCTTCCCTCATATACTTGGGAAGTTTAGTGAATTCTGCCTGAGAGAAGGAGATTACGTTTTTACCAACTTGGGCCCTTAATGGTTTCTTCCTTTCCTTATAGAGATATGGGATAATCTTTTTCGAGGGTCCCCCAAGAATGCTAAAACCAAAGATTACCATTGGGTCAAATTTATCTGCTTTTGGGTCCTTAGCTCGTTTGATACATCTTGCCATCCAAGAGAATGAATTTGGATATTGCTTATTGTCGGTTGCTTCTCCCACATCCTTTTTATTGAACTCAAATCCAGGAAAGTGAAATAGAAAGTCCTCAGTAAGGATAAATACAAATCCCAATCCCCTAAGATATTTAATGATATCTTGTTGGCTTTTACCCTCTTCAATCATTTTCTCTACATCTGCAAGAATGTCCTCCCTTGGTGATTCCAATTCCTTAGTTGTAGACCCTGCAGGTCTTCCTCTGCCAACATTAGGTGCCTTAGCAGGCAATGTACCAGATAACCTATCTAAGTATTCTTTGAAGTTATCAATATCTTGTTTATTAGTAAGAGTTACTTCTACTCTTATGGGACCGTTATGCTGTACTTTTGGACCTGAATTCATCTCGATATAGGCATCTACCAACCTATCGGATAATGGGGTACCATTCTCTGATAGTGTAGTGATTCTAAGTTTTGGTTTATATACTTCTTGTTCCATTTTCGACTTAATTAGAAAATAAAAGGCCTGAACAATTTTTATATTGCCAGGCCTTCTACCATTATTAACGAATACTCAAAAATATGATAAGTTAAAAAGTGCTCTTATTAATCTTCTTCTTCTTTAGCGGCCTTCTTTTTTTTCTTATCGGAAGCCGGTTTTTCTTTTACCTTTTCTTCCTTCTTTTCCTTAGTTTCCTTTTCCTCCTTGGGAGCCTTACCTGAAGCAAGTTTTCTTTGCTCCATACGATATTTTTTCTTCTCAGCCGAAGTCATTTCTCTGCCATCGATGAGAGGATAATCGTATTTGGTAGCTGTTCTACCGCCATTTCCTTTCTTTTCCTTTTTCTCTTTGGCAGCCTTCTTCTCAGCTTTTTCCTTCTTCTCTTTTTCCTGGAGTTTTACCAATTTCTTGTTGTTCTCTTGGTCAGCTTCAGGGTAGGCAGCAGCAACTTTGTCTCTTTCCTTATTGAGCTTGTTTACAAGTTCGGTAACCTTTTTACCATGTTTCTTGTCTTTGGTCCAATCCTTAGTAGGGTCCAACTTGTTCTCTTTAAGGTAAGCATCCAAAGCTTTCTTAGCCTTTGTGAGTTTCGGAGTCTTGGATTCCGGTTTACTCTTCTTTTCTGTTTTCTTAGCCATTTTCATTTATATTAGGTGAATAATTGAATTTCCTATTTACATAATACCATAGTTATACCTTCCTAATTTTGGTTGGGATTTCTTTAATTTCTAGGATTTCTAAACTGCATTGTTTTAAAACGGCCTCGAGTTGAAGTATATCTTCTACCTCTTTCTGAGATAAGTCAGTAAAAGTTTGTTCAAAAGTTTCTTTTTGTTCTCCTCTTATAAAATTAAATTGGGCAACGATATAAGTCCCATGAAGTTTTTTATTCAGGGCTCCTTTAAGAGATATGAGTTTTCTTTTCAGATAATTACTCTTCAACCTATGTGATTGGTATTCGCCTTTCTTACCCTTACTAAGAGCTACCTTTTTAAGGTACGAAACATAATCTAATTCTCTGAGAGTTTGATTAATGTTTCCCACTAATAATCTTAAGTCTTTTTCCATTTGGGTCTTTGCATTACTTGGTTAGATACTTCCTGAGTTTCTTCTGATAGCATTTCTCTTGCCTCATTTATTATATTGATGGCAAGTTCCCTTTCATCTGGTCCCAGGTTTAATTCTTTATCTTCTAGTACATCAGTATAAGTATTTATTAGATTATCCAATGCAAGTATTCGAATATTCTTTCGAATTGCTAATTTCTCTTCTTCCATGGGTATAAAAAATTAAAGCCCACTACCTTCGCAGGCAATGAGCTTTTGGCTGAACAACGTCCTAAGTGTAGATGTTATTCATATGAACTTAAACTCTAAATTTATATAGCAGACATATGGGATAGTAGTTAGTAAGTTAGAGTTTAATCTTCTGATTCTTCCTCTTCTTCTTCCTTAGCCTTTTTGTTTTTCGGAGAACAAATAACGCCATGTCCTTTCTTAGACTTAACGGTAAGAGTTCCCGGAACGAATGAAACTGAAGTTGATACCGGTTTGCCATCCGTAACCAATACAGAAGTAACCACTACACCCTGATAACCTTCCTTGTTCTTAACGGCATAACCAAAGTTCATTACCTTGGATTTGTCGTTAATGGCAATAACGTCGATTTGCTTGCTGTTAGGGCGTTGTTCAGCCGGCCGATTCTTGAGTGCCTCTTGACGAGCTTTACGTTTAGCTTCTTTTTCGGGGTCTTTTTCCTTATCTCCTTTCTTCTTGGAGTCTGATTTCTTTGTTGCCATAATTTTTAATGTTTTATAAGTTAATGGTTATTATAAGTAAACTTCTACGTTTATTAATAGTTGATAGTAAAGGTAGGGAAATTTCCCTACCTTCTTTTAAATCTTGAATACAGTTACCAGATTACTTTTTCCCTTTCTTGCCTTTACCTTTGGTTTCTTTCTTTGCTGGCAATTTGAGACCGAGTTCTTTGGCAATTGCTTTACGGAGTTTTTCGACGTTGTCTTCATCGTAATCGTCTGGGTCAGTTTCAAGGTCTTTGTCGTCGCAGACATCCTCAAGTTCTTCGAAGTCCATTTCGGCAAGTTCTTCACCGGTCAGTTCTTCCTCTTCTTCTTCTTCTTCTTCTTCTTCTTCGGAATCATCATCATCATCATCATCATCATCATCATCATCATCCGATTCCTCTTCTTCTTCCTCTTCGGAATCATCATCATCATCGTCTGATTCTTCCTCTTCCTCTTCTTCTTCCTCGTCATCGGATTCAGAACCAAAAAGGTCTTCGGCTTCTTCGGCAGAAAGCATGATATGAGCAGGGATAATCTTTACTGAGCCGTCTTCGTACTTAATGATGATTGCACCATTGATTTCTGTTCTGGAAACTTCTTTCAGTTCCACTTCTTTTTTCTTCTTAGCCATTTTCGTAATGTTTAAGTTGGTTAATAATTTATTTATATCACTCTGTTATAAGTTTCTTTACCAGTATGGATTTCTGAGTATACCCAGATTTTACTAATTCCTCCTGAGCAATATTGAATTGTTTTATCTCATCTAGAGTTGTCTTTAATTCTACTTGAGATTCAATTGTTATTGCCTGAGAGGCAAGTTCCTTGTCACCTTGATAAGTGACTATCTTAAACTTCTTACCTGCAAATGGGTTTGCTGGTTGATGTGCTGTGATTTTAAAACCTTCGTTATTATTCATTGCTATATTTAATTTTAGTTATCCCAGGAATACCCACCTTCCCAAATACTTCGGTATAGGATTTGTATTTCCCTTTTATCATTGTTTTATAGTTATCGGATAATCGAATTGGGTAGACCCATATTTGATTTTCTATCATCCTATTTGTCATTATATAAGCATAAGACCTTCTAAGTTTAATACTCTCTAATGAAACAAACCCTTGAAATAATAGAGACTTCTTAATAAACCTTTCTTTAGGCAAATACCCTAAAAATTTAAGTGATGCCTCATCGAATATTTCAAGCATATCCCTTTGTGCTTTGATAAATAGTACCTTTTGTATTGGGATGTTCATCTTCTTTCTTAAATATAAAGCCAATGAACTTACCAATGGAGGGTACTGCAGGAATAACAGATTGAATTTATGTTTCTCCTCTTGACTCAGCCTGTTGTAAATCCTGTAGGATAGCAAGATTGATTTGTAATCTCTTTTGCCTTGTATACTTGGGAGATATGCCTTGCCGTTGTCCATAGAGTTTGATTGAGTACCTTTCATTGAATTCCTTTTTTCCTTTAGACTTAAAGACTCGGTGCATTTGTACCATAAATCTTCTTCGTCGGTGTTTATCCATGTGATATTCATCGGGCATTATGAACTTCCTTGCTTTTACGAATTTACCCTTAAACCAGAATTTAGTACTACCCTTTTTAAGAAGTTTACCATTCATATCGGATAATTCTCTAATGCCTTGTTTTATAAGTTTCCTCCCAGATATTATATGGATATATTGAAGAACATCTACACCATAAAGATAAACTAAGGTAACCTTTACTTGGTGTCTAGTAAAGTATGGTATACCGGTTAGATGTTTCCTATATAATTTCTTTTCAGTAACAATCTTATTGGTAGTATCTGGTCTCCAAGTCCATATATAATATCTATCTGGTCGTATGGGTCCGTTGTTACTTTCCTTTAGTTTTACCATTTATATTCCTCTTTGCCATTCTATACCAAAGATTGATAGATTTCTCATTTGCTTCGGGGAATTTCTTTTTCATTCTCCGAATAACTCTATCAAGTTCAAAACCTTTTGCAGTTAATTCAAATACATAAGATTTCTTTGTACCCTTGATAAGATTAAATTCATCCCTCTCTCTTGGTGGTTTCTTTTCTCGAGGTTTCTTTATCCCAGGAACTCGTTTGGTTCTTCTTTGCCCATTTTCCCCTTCTTCTCCGAGAAACCCAAGCCTTAATCGAGAATTTCTTAATGGGTCATCTTTCGAATACCCAATATTTTCTAATTGCTTATCCATCCAATCGTCATATTTATCAATTAACGATTTATCGGGCTTTTCTTCTGATACATTGATATAATGTAATAAGTCAAATACCCCAGCAGAACAAGCATCAGGGAAAGGCATCCCTAATATAATAGCCTTTCTCTTTAAATCCTTATAAGTCATGTTTCTCCCAGAAGCACCAAGGAAATTTGATTTCTCCTTGGATGGAGCTTTCATGTCTTTTCTACTCTTTTTTGCCATATCATTAATATTTTAAAGTATTCATTTATTTTCTTTGCAAATATAAGAATAAATAATTTAATCTTATCTTATTTCTCTATTTATTTTTATAAAAAATCCGAGGTTTTTGCTCGGTTCGCAGCAGTGGATTTAGGTTTTTTAGGCTTTCTCTTGATATGTGTGTTATAAGCCATATCCAATTTCTTAATATTGAATTCTATGTTGTTCACTTGATTATAGTTTACTGCTTTTTCCACACAGCAACGGTACTCTGGCCAGAATTTTTGTCCAAGCTTAACAGATTCGGTTTTAATCATGAACTTAGATACCATAAAACCAAAAGTATCAGCATCATCTTTAGTTTTGAATACATACATGTAAAATCTACTAAATTCATCTACTACTTCATCCAAAGGTCTTACTGGTAACAATAGATAACCATCGGTATATAGGTCCTCAGATATTAAAGCTACCCAATACTTTTTCTTTCCTGGTTTTACTTTATACCTAAACCTTTCCTTGAGTTTAGTGTGCATCCAATCTGGTACCCTATTAAGTAGGTATTTGATATATATCTTATCCTTCTTATTCGACCGCCTTTTAAATGCAGAAGGCTGTTGTAGCATCCTTGGAAGTATTCTAAAGTTATTCCACCTATCAAATTCAAGAATTAATCTTAGAGTATCTATGTCCCATTCATCATCAGACTCCTTTAACCTCTTCATGTTTCTCTCTATATTTTTAGAGTTTACCTTTGGGAGTAATCGAGCTGAGTCTCCTGTGAATAAGCTTGCTTCTTTTCTTTTTAATCGTTTCTCTAAACATCCCTCCATATAATCTTGGAAATTCCTCTCACAGGGGCAATCTGGTCGAAAAATAGAAGTGTGTTTCTCAAAAAAATCCGAGAATAGCCTAAAGAATTTCTCTGACCGTTCCCGGATTTCAAGATACTTGTAATGAGATAACTTTAAAATTTCACCAGCTTCCCATGAAGATTTACTTTCTGATAGTTGAAGGAATAATGATTGTTGTTCTTTATCAATTAAACAACTCCAGGCTTTTTGTTGAGCTTCGTTCATAACATTAAATTCTCCTATATCTCATTATACTATCAATTGCTTCATTGGTTATCTGATTAGGATCATATTCCCCAGAATTAGCATAAAGTTTATCTGGGTCATGATTTAAATATACACTATAGATAACGTTGTCAAAAGGTAACCATACTTCCATTCTTCCCATTTCAGGGTATATAAGAACTTTTACTCTTTTACAAAGATGGTCAACCTCTAATACTGTAGCATCTACTCCCTCATAAGGATAACCTCGTAATACTAAGTAATCTCCAGGCTTTACATTGACTAAATCATCCACTGAAAACTTCTTATTCTCTCTAGCAATACGTTTAAATCGCCTTACTTCTTTTCTACTACAAGTAGCCACTAAAGAAAAATCATCAAATTCTTCGGCATTGTCAATCCTTACCTTTTTCTTTCTTGGGTGCATTGTCTCGGTATTACGTAACCAAGTTCTGATACCAGATATATTCCTACGTAACTTATTAAGAAATGGCCTTGAGAATGCTAATTTAGTAGGCATTCTCATAAAACCATAATTGAATAATACTGGTACTTCTTCGAATACCATCTTACCCTTTGTGGTTTTTCTTAATACGTTTACCATAGGAATAATGGCCTTGATTTGGTCATACCCCTTTTCTTTGAGTTCTTTATTGATTTTATCACAGTACTTCCTTTCAAGGTAAAATATACAATATGAGTATGGGGTATGCTTCTTCATGGGTTACTGGTTTTTAAGAATTAACTTAGCTTGCTTATGTACTAACTTATAGTTTACATTCTTCAGTATATCACTAGCCATGAATACATAAAGAATCTCACCTATCTTTGGTACATCGATTACCATAATATTGGCTTTATCGAATAGTGGTTTATAGAATACGGAAGATAAATCCTTTCCAACTACAAAGAAAAATTCTTCTGAGGGCATTGAATTATATCTCATACAGAGTATGGGAACTTTATTTGCTCTTTTTGCATCCTTAGAAGCTTGTTCCCAGAATTTCAGTATATCGCATCCCTTATTACCTAAGAGTAGATGTTCAAACTTAATCTCTTTATAATTCTTGCATTCGATGGATATCTTACATCTATGAGCATGCCTTTCATCAGTACAGGTTAAATCGGAAGTGGAGTCCTTGTTTGAATGCCAAGCTCCACTCCCCGCTCTATTCCTTTCAAATTTGTATCCGGTCCATTTTGTAAACCAAGCACCTATCTTTCTTTCGAATCGATTTCCTTTATTCTTAGAGTTCATAATATAATGGTGTATTGTATTTTTATATACCATTATAGCCTCAACTCCCAAAGAATTCCTTAATTACAAGCTCTAGTTTCTCTGAGGGTATATCAAAAGAAACCTTCTGATAGTCTTTTCTCTTTACTAAAGTAATTCGAGACTTACTGATATTTCTGATTATACTTTTATTTCTAGTACTTCTCCCATCTCTTGACATTTGTTCCATATTCTCCTTATGTGTACCCCAATAAAGATTTTTATAATAATCATGGGTTGAATTATTATCTATATGGCAAACTTCAGGTTTATTCTCAGGATTGGGAATCCAAGCCATAGCTACTAATCTATACCTATATACTTTGACTCTAATATTCTTGGAATCGTATAGCCAACAATAATACCTATTGAACCTATGGTTCAAGTAACATTTTATAACTTTCCCATCTGATAATCTGATTATCTTACCTCTTTTAGAAACCCTATAATTTGGGTAATCAGTTAAATTACTCTTTTTCATAATTTAAAGTAATTGGTACCTACTCAGGCCTTGGGTCTTTTCCACTTGCAGAATTTTGGTATTACCAAGAGGAAGTGAATCTAAGTGGGTTATCAAGAATAGAGTTTTCTCTTTGAATATGTGACGTATTAGTGAGGTAACTACTTCTACATTATCTGAACTTAAAGATTCAAATACCTCATCGAGAAATGCTAAGTTAATACCCTTAGAAGCCGTAAGAGCTTCATTCATTGCAAATGCCATTGCAACATTACATAATTGTTTTTCTCCACCGCTAAGTTCATCATAATCAATTATTTGCCCATCCCTTTCAATAAGAGTAACAAATTCTTTTCTAGCAGTGCCCAAATCAATATTAAATTCAATCCTAAATCCCAATACCTCTGAATACTTATCAAGGCATTTATTTAAGAACTCAAGGGATGAATCAAATAGGTAAGCCTTAATCCCATTATTACCCAATGGGTCATTAATTAACCAGTTATAATTCTCTAACTCTAACTCTTTATTGTGAAAGTCTTCATCAACCTTCCGTAAATTCTTCCTAATCTCCTTAAGTTTTTGTTTATACTTTGGAGACATGACCTTAAGCTTTTCTTGCTTGAGCTTAGCCAGGTCTTCGTCAATAGAAGCAATATCAGAAGCAATATCATCACAGTCTGATTTTAATTTCTTATACCTATCATTTACACTACTAAGTTCTTCCAACCTTTCTAATGCCTCCTGATACTCCTTATCGTATTTATCAAGGTCAGAGAACGCTTTATATATTGATTTGGCATCACGTAATGCACGTTTGTAGTGACCTTCTTCTAACTGTATTACTAATTCTTTAATTACTTTCTTAAGAGGTACATTTGATAAATTCTTGGCATCTTTTATCTTACCCCTCAAATCAAGGATTAGTTCATTTTGTTTTTTAATCTTTATCTGAAGCGAAGCATCTACTTCATCCTTGATTTGTTTTTGTTTTTCAATTAGTAGCTTAGTTAGCTTTTCTCTATCTTGCTTTAACTCTCTTCTTTCTTCTTTGATTTTTTGCTTGAAGGATTTTTCTCTATCTCTCATATCGAAGTAAGCTTCCTTGTTAGCCTCTAATTCTTTCTTAAGCATTTGAGACTCATGCTCTACCTCATTTATTTGAGATATCAAGTTATTTTTATCTTGTAATGCAATGCCTTTAGCAAGGTTTAAGAACTCTAAGTCAAATACTTCTTCGAATATCTTTTTCTTATCAGAATTAGATTCTTGTATGAGTCTTTTTATACCCTGACCAAACATGATTGAGTTCATAAACAGAGTATATGATAAACCTATCTCTCTGTTTATAAAATCCTGTATCTTCCCCTTCCCTTTGATATCAACTATATCCCCATCTTTCATGAAGATAAGTCTGTCTTTACCTTTAGCACCATCCTCAAGTACTTCATCATACTTTTGACATCTAACTATCTTATATGTATGAGAATCTTTCTGAAAATATACTTGTACCTTAGTACCCTTGTAATCTTTAGGCCTTACTTGCTTCCAAGTATTTACCTCAGAAACACCCTTTAGGTTTTTCCCATATATTGCCCATACCAAGGCAGAGAGAATAGTTGAATTATGGGTAACTATAAAATCTCTGGTAATATATAGGCCTTCTGAAGAATCTACTTTAATGCACCTACATACCTTTTTCCCTATATATTCAATATTTCTTATGGTATTTACCATTCTATTTCTCCTGGTAAACTCACCATAGGATTTAGTTTTATATTTCCTTAGAAAAGGGTTAAAGGTTAGTCGTATTGAACACACATATGAAGTAGTATACCTACCATACTTAAACCGGGTACTTTCATTTTTAGTAGATAGGCCTCCAAGGGATCTTACCAAATAGCTAATACCATCTCTTAAGTGCTCACTCTTAGATGAATACGTAGAAACCTTTGAGATTTTCTTTTTGGAACCAACACATCCATCAGTATCTAATAAACCAGCTAATAATAATCTACGATTCTCGATTGATGATTTCAAATATAACTCTGGTATAAACTTATCTTTAGACTTACAACCAATTAATCCTAAATCCTTGAGTTCTTTACCTAAACCATGAATCCTAAAATGTTTAGCCCCTCTTACCTCTGTACCTTCATGAACCAGGTTTGGGTCTGGCAAATATGACCTTAATCTATCAACTATCTCTGGCCAATCCTCTCTATTGGTAGATACTCTAACTGTAAGCCTATTACCGGAAATACAACCATCGCCTAATATAAACCCTAATACGTAGGGGTGTATTGGTAATTTAGTATAATTACCATCAATTGGTACGGTTAATGGAGTTGAGTATCTATACTTGAAAGTACCAGGAGCAGTTTTATTCTCAACCTTATAATCCTTTAGTAAAGTCTCGGTATCTAAGGTTCTTAGTCTGTCTTTAGCTTTACCCGATTTGAATACTGACCATAAATGGTCTCCAGCACATTCAGTACATGAGCCATCAGAAAAGGTTATTTTGTAAGTATCTAATAGACCTCTATCATAAATACCCAATAGCTTGATAGGTTTACCTGTAACTGGGTTAATTACTTTATCATTAAGAGTTAATTCCCCCATCTTTTTCCAACCATTAGCGGTTAAAACGGGTTCTTCTAAAGGTTGTGCTTTACCTTTCCCATTTGGGGCCTTGATAAGTATGGTACAAGTTGGGTTTAATTGTAGGTGTAAGGATTCTATTGAACAAAATCCTTCTGCCTCTAAGTTTAAGAACGTTAACATGACTCAGCCTTTTTAAGTGTTTCAATTAATAGATTAGTTTTAACCTCATCTTTAATACCTTTCTCTCTTAGGTATCTCTTTGCTAGAGACTTCTTAGAAAGTTGCTTAGTAATCTTATGTTTGTTATTAACTGGAGTACTAGCTTTTTGAGGGATTACCGTATAATAATTGCCATCATCATTAATATCCTCTTCCCTTTCTACATCGATGAACTTTGGGAAATTTTTCAAAGGTACAAACTTCAGAGACAAATCTCCATAGATTTTCCAATACCCCAATTCACAGTCCCTATCGGTTCTCCTCTGATGGTTAGGGGCTCCAATCATATAAACCTTCTTTGATAGTCTTTGTGGTTTGTGTATATGCCCACATAATACTAAATCGAACTTATTGAGAACATTCACATTTAAGTTTTCTACGGAATCTATTTCCCTACCATCTGTATCTTTTGCACCAGGATAATCGGTGTGTAGTAAAAGAATATTCTTTTTACTTTTATCTAATTCTAACTTCTTTAAGTATTCACTTAGACCCACATTATTATCAATATAAGGAACCCCATATACCATAATATCTTTATGTGTAGAAGATAGTTGGGTTTTTTCATAATCTAATATCATGATACCATACTTCTCTACTTGATAAAGCCAGCTAAAGGGTTTAGTACCAACCTTACTTATTTTCTTAATATCATGATTTCCAGATATGGCATATATCCAAAATCCTTCGATTAGTTCATTATAACATATCTCTGCTAATTCTTGGTCCATTGTTTCGGCCTTATGAAATAAGTCTCCACAAAATAATGCAGGACAGTTAAACCTTCTACATAATTTCCGTATAATCGACAAAACCCTGAAACTGTTCAGGGTCCTGTGATTGTTCTCATTAAACTTAGCCCATAGATTTATATGTAAATCTGAAAAGGCTATTGCTATTACTTCTTTCCCCATATACTATCTAAATGGTAATTGATTTGTTCCGTTCTCATACCTAAATCGAGCTCGGATATACAAATAGTGGGTATTTCCCAATTTGCAAGCAATTCCCCCATAAGAGATGATATCTGAACTTGGAAGAATCTGTTAAGTATTCTCTTACCATTATCTTCCATTGACCAATGCTTATAAGTATCTAGATTTAATGGTAAGAAGATTGCTACATCACATTGATCTTCCATTAAAGTCTTACATTGACAGAAAAAATGTTCCATTTCACATTCTGGTAAAGTTCTTGATTGCTTATACCAAAAATAAGCAGCCAAATCTGCATAACTCCTATCAGTTACGAAGTATTCTCTATCCTTGAATAACCTATTCCTTTTGTTCAGAAGTTGAAAATCTGCTTTATACATTGCCTCCGAACCGAGGGATAATATTTCATTATGTGATACCCCTTCAGTAGCAGGTAATAAATCTGACATACTACCAGAAATAAAAGGTAGATCTTCTCTCTTAGCTACATACTTAGCTAAAGTAGTTTTCCCTATACCAGAGGGACCCACAAACATAATTCTCTTACTCATGATGTAATGCTTTAAATGGTTTTATAAATTCATTTGTCAAAAATGATGCTAAAGAGTATTCGATACAAAGCTCTTTGAATTTCTCATACTTAAACTTCTTCTTTGACTTAATTGGTAACTTATCCAATGGATTATGTCTTACAAACCAGAAAAGGTCGATTAACTGTTCATTCCTTTTCCATATTTGAAGATATTCTTTGTTCTTACTCTGGGCAATAAACTTCTCAATTCTACCCTCATCAAGGATTTTCCTTGATTTTACTGGGCCTATACCCGGGAACCCTGGTATATCATCGGAAGTATCTCCAACCATTGCAAGGTACTCTACCGTTTCATGAGAATGATAACCGAATAATTCTTTGCAGTTATCCATTCTTATCATCTCATCTTTTCTGGGATTATATATCCTCAGGTTATTTGATAGCAACTGGTTAAAGTCTTTATCCGATGATATAAGTATCATTTTCTCGGATTGGAATTTTTTAATTGCAAGGTATGCTAAGAAGTCATCTCCTTCATATACTGTAGATTTCTTTTTATCGAAGATATAATTAATTCTTAGCATACCCAGCATTTTCATTATAATTGCCTTTTGCTTTTGCAATGATTCGTAATCTACAGATATATTTTTTCTATGTCCCTTGTAATTGGGCAATAACTTCGTCCTTACTGGTGAATGACCATTATCGAATGAAATATAAACCTCATCCGGTTCGAACCTTGTAAGATACATATGTAGAGATTTGAAAAATCCGAATATTGCCCCACTCGGTTTGCCATCGGTAGATTTAAGTTTTTCGAACTTATGAAAAGACTGATGGAGAATATTCTCTCCATCAATCAGTAATATTGTTTTCTTGCTCATCGTCCAAAATCTAATTCATAAAGTGAAACTTCTTGAATCTTTTCTCTCCAAGATATACATCTAAATAATTCTCTGGTTGGCTATAAGCATCTAGATACCTAACCCTAGATTCCATTCTCAAATTTTTCTTAAGGTACTCTTTAATTACTTTCTCTATACCTTCTACCTCTTTCTTATTCATCGTCTTCCTCCTCCTCTTCTGAATCTGAATAGTTTTCATATTCTACACCATCGACTGGGAATAGATTTGTTTCTATTTTCTCCAGTTGCTTTTTAGTAGTACCTATGGTATTTACTCCGGCTTTCCGTAAAAGTTTTCTACGAAGTTCATCGTCTTCTTCCAAAAGCTTTTGGAATTTCTCTTCCCCTCTTGCAAGAGTTTTACCTTTCAACTTATACCCACCAGTAGTTTTTTCGATTACATCGGTATCTACCAATACATCTTCTAAAGCATAGCATCTGTCAAACCCGACTTCGTGGAATTTAGGATTGAAATATACAGGGCATTTGCTGATTGTAGGTCGAGGAGGAGCAACTTTATTTTTAATAAGTCTGATAGTGACAAGTTTCCCAGCTTTCCTTTCTTTCCCATTTTGTTTAATGGTAACAGACCTTCCTGAATAGAAAGCAGCTCTGATTGAAGCGTAGAACTTAAGTGCTGCACCTCCTGTAGTTGTTGTGTTATCTTTTCCAAATCCGACATTCAAAGCAGTTCTTAATTGGTTAATATATATCTGAGATACTCCCAGTTTGTAGAATAATTCACTTCTGATACGGAAGTATTTATAAAGAGCCTTTGCTCTACCTCCCATTTCGGCTTTACCATCAACCATCTTAGCATCAATATTATCCGTACAGTCGGTTGCTGCAATGGAATCGATTACTAAGAGTATCGGTTCATTGTGGGTTAATTGAGAACGTAAATATATTGCTAAGTCTGCTACTACATCTGCAATATATTCAATACGAGTATCATTAACAATGGTTACTTTTGCAGGGTCTACTCCATTAATCTCTGCCCAGGAGTTCATCCATGATTGTTCTGCATCTACCCATATTACATGACCACCAAGTTGTTGAGTAGCATAAGCAAAGTTATAAGCTACCAAGGATTTACCAGAGGATTCCTCTCCAGCAATCTCAACGATTTTACCATAAGGAATACCCTTACCGAATAAGTAGTTCAGAGCAAAGAAAGTAGATGGTATATATAAATCGGTATCAGTAACTTCTGAAGCTAATTTAATCATACTCCCATATTTCTTTGCCATCTCATTTGCTGTTGGTACTTTTAAACCAACCTTAGATTTCTTTGCCATAATGTAATGTCTTTAAACTAAAGAGGGTGATAACAGAACGAATCTAATTACCACCTTCGAATGAAACCATATTACTAACCCTTAAATATCCGATTTGTATTTTCTTTTCTTTTTCTTAGGTTCATCATCTTCCATGTAATGGTCTTTGTGAACTCCCTTTTTCTTTTTCTTCTTTGACTTATCGTCATCATCGTCATCCCCATGGTCTTCATTTAGATACTGTGAAAGTAAATCTTCCAACTCATCATAGGATTTGATTTGAGAACGAACTATTCCCTCAAGGTCAATTGTACCTTGATATTTCTTGTCCAACTTAGTTGGTTTGCAAGCACGAGCAGAATAAGTAGTATCTAGTTTACCAGACCCGGAACGAATTACCTTGATATCGTATCCAGTTTTTGGATCTGTCATATCACCTGCCTCATCTTCATCAAGGTAAAGGTCAATGATATCCTGGTATACTGAGCGAGGAACTAAAACTCCCTTATCTTTGCCTTCGTAATCTACCTTACTACCCTTTTCATCTGAGTAAATGATACCACCGATAACATATCTTCTTCTTGGTACCAGGTTCTTGGCAAGTTCCTTGTCATCTTCATCCTTGGAGTTTTTCAATTCTTGGTATTTCTCCATGAATGGGCAAGGTTCATCAAAAGTAGCCGGAGATATAACTCCTCCCAAATTGCCACCCAGGTAGAATTGAATAATTTCGATACCCAATTCTTGGTCATCACCCGGAGATTTAATTCTCATCCTCAGAGTTCCCTCTTTTGGATATACTAACCCACTACCATTTCCCTTGGATTCTAGCTGTTTCTTTCTAGCTAGCATCTTTTCTTTTGTAGAAAGTCCCTCTGATGAAACTTTCTTTTTCTTCTTGTCTTTTATCATAATGATTAGTTTTAATTATTCGGTTCTGAGTAAACTACTTCGTTCATACTCAATACGGTAAGAACGTTTTTCTCTAAAAGTTGTTTGAGAGCAGGAGATAGTTTGTCCGTTTCGAATTCAAGTTCTTTACCTGCATACAAACCATAGGTAACTATTCTACCTACAGCAACCAATTCTCGGTAGGTTTTGTATTCTTCGGTAATTTCCCCACTCTTTACTACAACCCCTTTACGAGGAACTCCCTCTTTTACTTGTTCAGGGATAATCAAACCGGATTTAGTTTGATTTACCTCCTTTGGAGATAAAATAAGTACCCGGTTTTCTGTTGGGCATCCGGGTAATTCTTGATTAAATTTCTCAGCTACAAGAGGTGAGATAAATGTCATTGAATAATTCATATTCTAATACTGTTTTTAAAAGTTAGTAATTGTTTATAGTTCAATGGGTTAACCCTTTCTTAGATTCGCATTAATAGTTCTTAGTATATTCTCCCGACTCTCATAGGCTTTACATATAGTTATGAACTTATTTGCTTTTTCTACAGCTTTCAAATACCTTTCATTGATAGAAGAGTATTTCTTGTTAAGGTTTGCCTTATGAGATACGTATTCATTATTCCATCTCTCATTAGCATCCTTATAATATAACCAGGCATTCGAATAAGCTTCTTCTTTTTCCCTTGCTAGAGCATCTCTTTCTTTTATATACTTATCTCTAAGAGAACAAAGAATATAATAACTAGAAGGAGATTCTCGTAGCTGAGAATTAATGATATTCTCATTGATAGACAATTCTTTTTGAATATCAATCTCAATAAGTTTACCTTCAAATTTAACCTTTAGTTTTTTCAGTTCCGTCTTCATAAACTTCTAATAGGTTTTTAAAGTCTTCTTTACTAAATTCCCCTTTGCTTATTGCTTTAGTTACTTGAGCAAAAGCCATTTGATAAGAGAGTTTCATACCAGGCAAATTAAGAAGAGATTTATAGATGCTTATCTTATCTACCAAAGCCATTAATCTTAAGTCACATAAGTTATCAGTACCACCTCTATCGAGTAAGGCTAAAAATGCAGCCCAATAAATATGGGTGGCATCTTCATAAGCAAGTTTACCATCCTCATCTGTAGCCATCACTTTAAAAGCCAATCCCTCTAAAGAAGTAAGATTAGTTTGTACTTGAGATAACTGAGTCTTTAATCGATTAAATAACATCTTTTCTTGTCCACTCAACCTTAGATTAACCACATCTAAATACTTAAGTAAATTTTCGATAGAATAACCTAAGCAACCTGCAACCATATAAGTGAGGGCAGTTAACTTACTTGCATTATCAATCTCTTTCTGTGTTGCCATAATTCCATAAATTTATATTATTTATGTAGACATAGTATCTTCTCTTTTCACTCCTGTAATGGTAGATACTGAATCTGAATGCTTTATATTAGTTTTACAATTAGGACATTGTACTATCCTAAAATAATCCCCAGATTCATTATAAACCCCAAAAGTTTCACTGGTATCATATTCAAATTCGCAATCACATACTGGGCATTTAGCCCTCCATACTGTGGGTCCGTTCAAAATCTTTTTCATAACGTTTTCTTTTCTTAATATATTTATATACTAACATTGGTGATATCTCATACTTCCTAGCAAGTTTTGCTTTTATCATACCAGTATCATACTCATAAAGTAATTGAAGTATATCGGGTCTACTTAACTTTGTATCTGAAAATTTAAACCTACCCTCTCTAATACATTGTTGAGTATTTTCCTTAGCAGTACCCCAATATAAGTTCTTATAATGATTATGAGTTCTTATATTATCCTTATGACATACATACTTATGATTATTTGGGTTTGGTACATATACTAATGCTACTAATTGATGAATGTTATAAGTATACCTATATCCATTCGTATCCCTAATAGAAACTATAACGTATCCGTTATTTTTAATTCGATTAAGGGATAATTTTACCCAACCTTTACCCTTATAATTAGAATATACCTTACCATTCTTGGTAACATGGTAATTAGGGCAACCAATGCAATCTAAGTTTCCCTTTAAAATCTTCCTCATACTGCTTTATCTCTTTACTAAACAATTTAGGATAATCCTTAATGATTACATTCTTATACTTCTTATGTTCTTCCATATACTCCTCTACTGAGAAATCTGGTTGAAGCATCTTTCTATAATCATACCCAGGAATAAAAGGTAATTCTTCTGCCATTGACCTACCAATAGAGAAGTCCATTGACATATCTACATCATCCACTTGAAAACCAAAATATTTCTTAGTACTAGGGTTTCTCAATATATCCCATATTTTAAAAACAGTCCAAGTATTAATATATTCAGGCTTTGAGTAAAAATAGGCTGCATCATGAACAGTTGCTACTTCAAGCATACGTGGTAATTTACCTTGTCGCATTAACCAATAAACAAGAATAGCTCCGAAGTTGGTCATATTTGCTGCAGCACCTTGACATGGGAAATTAAGTCCCAAACGGATGGCATAAGCAACTTCTTGTTTATCATTTGAGTATATTTGTGGTAATCTTCTCTTAGTACCAAATAACTGAGTATAATACCCATGCTTACGAAGGAATTTCTCTTGCTTCTCTTTGAACTTAAGTATCTTTGGGTGTTTCTTAAAGAATTCATCCATTTCCTTACGAGCTTCTTCTTTCGAAACTATAATACCAGCTTTTGGGTCAGATAATTTAACTGCTAGAAGAGCATCACCAATACCATAGATAAGTCCAAAAGCAATTTGTTTAGCTTGCTTTCTCCTTACCTTCCATAACTTATGGTCTGGGTGTGATTCATCCTCATATATTTTAGAAGCTTCCTCAATGGGTACTCCATACTTTGCTGCTGCTATACCAAGGTGAGGATCTACTCCCTTGGCAAATGCTTCAAGATAAGTTTCATCACCAGATAAGTGAGCCATCATTCTTAACTCTGCTTGGGAGTAGTCGAATGCCATGTATAAATATCCGGGAGGAGCAACTAATTGTTTTTTGATATTGGGGTCTACAGATGTCTTTGGTATCTGCTGCATGTTTGGGTCTGCAGAACTAAACCTATTAGAGTCAGTACCATGTATATTATATCTACCATGTAATCGAGAGTCATCTTGTACTTTCTCCCACCATCCATAAATATAAGTCTTATACATTTTCTCTAACCCTCTAAGTTCCAATAACTTGTCAAGGAATATTGCTTTTGGTGATTCTGGGTTTTCTACCTTAAGCCTTAGATTAGTTAAAGTTTCCTCATCTGTACTTGGTTTACCAGATTCATTATCCTTGATTACCTCAAAATTAAACCCATGCTTTGAATACATAAGTGCAGGCAAATCAACTGGACTACCAAGGTTAATTGGTCTTATCAAATCCTGTTCCTTTTTAGTTGTGAATATACCTGCCTTGATATTAGATATCTTCTGTTCCCTTGATGCAATCTTTCGTTTGTCTTTTGGGTCATTATAATCTAACTCTTCAAGTTCTGCTTGGATAGCTTCTATATATTTATCAATCTTAGCCTGGTTAAATCTCTTTTCGAATTTCTTAACTCTTGGCAAGTCGTATATTGCTTGTCTAGCAGCATCAATCTTTGGCTTATATTCTTCCAGAAGCTTTTTATTGAACTCGGTATCTACATATAATCCCTCTTTCTCTACAGAAGTAAGTACTCGAGAATTACACATAAATAAATTACGAAATACTGAATACATTCCCAAGTCAATTAACTTCTTCTCAAAGAATAGCATTAATCTCAAAGTATAATCTGTATCTTGACACCCATAATGGCAAAGTGGGTCTAATTCTTTTTTATCCCAGGGTATCTTATCAAAAGCATCCTGCTTTTCATAATTACCATATTCTGGCAAATACCTTCTTACCATTGATTTTAGGTCATGTGGTTTTTCTTCATTGAGTACGTATTTTGCAAGCATACCATCTAAGCAAGTACCCCTATAGAATATTTTATACTTCTGATTTATCTGGTCATCAAATTTCCAGTTCCAGGCAACCTTAACTACATCGTAATTTTCGATTACCTCTTCCCCAAATTTCCTTAGCATCTTTTTCCAATTCCATCCTGGAGCAGTATATTCTTTAGTCTGAAAATGGTCTAAAGGTATAGAAGCACCAAATCCTGGCATCCAAGATACTGATAAGATTGTTGGTTTAAAAGATTTGTTGTATATGGGTTCTGCATTGGTTTCATAGTCACAACAAGCATAACCCGTTGCTATACAACAAGCAATAAGTCGTTTGAGTTCTTTCTTGTTTCTTATTATCTTATATCTTGTCTCCATAATTATAAATAGAAAGAGGGACATACCTACCAGTAGCAGATACATCCCTCTTAATTAGTATTTATCTTGTAAATCTTCCAGATTAGAGCTCAAAGCTAACCAATCCTTCTTATAAGCATGGAGAGAATCGATAGTATGATACAGATAACCTGGTTTAACCCCAACCTCTTGAGCAACATATTCCATAAGTCTCCATGCAAGATATACGTCATTACCAAAGTGAGTAACAAAATCTGAACTCCTTTGGTGATAACAAATATGTAATACCTTTTCTCCCTTACCATTCTCTCGGATAAGGAAATCATAATACATGGAACATGGGATACGTTTACTACCATCGAGATATCTTAAGTCTGAACCAAAGAATATTGGGAGTACTGCTTTCCGAGTATCACTATCCCTTTTAAGCAATTCGATAACCGTTTGTAGATGATATTCAGAATTGAACGGTAGTTTACCACCAACTGGGAATTCTTTCCAAATTCTCTCTGGGTAGGTATAATCAAACTTACCATCTACCAAGAACTGTTCCCATAAATCCTTTCTCAATTTCCAAGCTTCTCCTGGGTTATAATCGTACCAACCAATTCTTTCCTTAAGTTCGGCATCTGCCCATTCTTTTGACTTTGAGAATATAAACAACCATACTGGGTCTCCCAAAGATGTCAAGCAATATTGTTGGCAAATTACTTCCTTGGTTATAAAGTCATCATTACCCTCGATGACTTTATTCTGATAGGTCTTTGGTTTTACAGTTTGACCATAACTGTTGAGCTCTCTGCCCAATTCGGACATTAGCTCGAATGAATTACTGAATATTCTCATTGTTCTTCTGTTTTAAGAGTTTCTTCTTATATGCTTTTCTCTGAGAGTAAGAGATTACATTCTCTGGGTACTCAATATCTTCATACTCGAGAAGTAATTCTTTTGCTTTCATTGATTTATATGTTTCCTCATATAAGTCTGGTCTGAGTACTTTGAAACTTCTAAAGAATACCTTGAAAGATGAGAAGTCTTTCTCTTGGCCATTCTTAAATTTCTTCCATATCTCTTTTACCCTTTTATTCCAGGCATTCTCTTCTGCCCCCTTGAGTACTTTCTTCAAGGGTTTATGAGTATGATACATCAAGAGGGTCTCTACATTCCCGTACATCTGTGTCGCAAATAGGTTGATTTGTACTGACTGGTCTGGCCCATACACATATTCTGCCATCCGTTGAATCAATAGGAAGTCGAATATCAACCGCTTGGTAATTTCCGAAGCACGGATTACCATTGTAATAACTGGTATGTCTTCCCCAAACCTTTTCGAAAATGTTGCAGCTATCAAACATTGTTTTCCATTATCATGATGATTATTAAACATATAGGTTATATTGTAATTCTGATTGTACTTATTTCTCAGTACTCTCAGTTTACTACGCAACAAGTCAAGCTTATTAAAATCTATGTAGTTATTCAATAAGCTAGTCCACTTAGTTTCTTTGTAATTGAAACATCTCCCATAATCAAATTCGGGGTCTACCCATGCTTTTCGTATTTTTATAAATACATTATACACTACTGCTACCCCACTATTAGCCATAGCTCCTTTCCCAAATAGGATTGGGTCTAATCTTAGGAATCCCTCATTGAGTTTTTCCCATGCTTCCTGTGAAGTAGCAAATTCTAACGAATGGAGGGACTCCTCCGTATTAAGTTGAAGCCCCTCTAATTTCTTATTCCAACCCGACATATAATTGGCTGATTTTTAATTGGTTACTAATAATTTGTAGTTTGCCTCCATAAATTGAGACGTTGTTTTTTAAAGAATAAACTAAATAATCCGCAAGGAGTAAACCCATTCATGGCTAAGAATCCCATATAGAGATAGAAAGCTTTTACTAATGATTCCTGAAAATCTATTTCTTTAGTCATCACTTGAGTTTGTTTCCAGGGTCTACACTTAAGGAAGTTCCTTGCTTTATTGAGTTCATATATTACTTCCCATAAATATAGCTTCTCGTTTTCATGAGATATCTCGCTCATTTCATGAAAACCTGGGGTATAAGAAACTATCTTATCATATTCTGCCCTATCTTCTCTTGCCCAATCGGTTGAACTTAATATAGGATATTTCCTTACACTTCGATGATCTGGGTACTTGATAAGTAGGTCTTTGACTCCGATTGCCATTACCTCAAATAAACTCTTTGCATCTTGGTATTTCAGAATATCTTCTGGCAATATATTAGAATACAAAAGCAAAGTAAAGAAGAATCCCAAGGCATCTGCTTGTTCCTCATTTGCATTTGCTAGATGATTTAATACCTGAGTGTATTCTTCTGAGGTTAAGCAATCATTATTCCATCCATAATCACGATATATAGATACTACTTCATCGGTAGATTCGAATCCTTCGGTTAATTCCTCAATAACCCTACCAATAAAATCCTTTAGGATAACTTGGTTCTTTGGGTTATTTATATCTAAAGGATAATCAGGTAACCTTTCTATCTCTTTATACCCAAAGAATTGTTTTATCCCAAGATCATACATTTCTTGTAGTATCCGTGCCTCAGTTTCTTCTACCTGAGGCACTTGTTCATTTATATTCCTTATGTCCACTATTTTATGTTTTGAGATGAACCAAATCCTTTATCTCCTCTGCTTCCCCACATTTGTGATTCAGTATAAAACTCCCCTTGCTGAATCTCCTCTGGCTCGGTAATATAAATTGGTACATGAATAAATTGTACCAGCTTTTGACCCGCCTCGATAACCTGAATTTCTTGAGAAGTGTTATATACTCCAATATGTATCTCTCCAACATAAGGGGAATCCACTATCTCGGCAGTAAAGATTAACCCTTTCTTAGTAGCTATACCAGATTTGTTTGCTGCCATTAACATAGATGCAGGAGGTTCTAGCAAACCTTTGATACCCGATGGGATAAGTATACGATGACCTGGTTTTAAAGCTATATGCCTTACAAAGGATTCACCAAAAGGAACATCTAAATCATAACCTTCGGAGTCGAATTCATTTTTAGAATGAATATCCTCAGGATATAAATCAGTTGGTACATAAAAATCTAACCCAGCATCATTTGGGTTTGCTCTGTTGGGAGATACTACCTCCCTTACTTTGATAAATCTAAATCTGTTCATAATATATTACATTTACGTAAAAGTTGTCCAAAGGTTAATTTCTCGGGTCTAGAAACATGTACTCCCAATGAATTACACATCCTGATTACATCGGTAAAACCCTCCATACATAAATTAGCAAGTACATCCTCTTGCTTTACAAAATAGTTTGGGTTGTTAAGGTATACCTTGAACATAGCCCATATCATCTCTATTGGTTTCATTATTTAGTACACTCTTTATAAAGTTCTCTAATACGTTTTCTTGGTACTTCGAATTTCTCAACGGTTTTGGTAATAACCTCTTTTCTGTCTTTCCCTTTCCGAATCAAACCTCGGATGTATTTCTTGATACCAACCGTGTCTTCTAATACATCCAAATCTTTGT
>ERZ779649.59-NODE-59-length-90025-cov-17.592742_pt1 | contig 90025 bp, 87 predicted proteins | sample MGYA00511882_ERZ779649 | MGnify/ENA primary metagenome ERZ779649 (study PRJEB29588, sample SAMEA2157793) | human gut metagenome | biome: human gut; feature: human-associated habitat; material: faeces | place: Denmark | collected 2008/2010 ... | reverse complement strand
GTGACTTAAACTAAATCGCAGCTACAAAAGTAATTATAAAAATATAATCATTTATTTCTTTACATAAGAATTTCATTAATTTAAGTGCGGTGATATTGCCACAACTTAAATTAATGACGTATGAATGATCACTCAACAACTTTTGAAGCAGTCACATCCTCTATGCTGAAAATCTTAAAAGAGGATTTTTCTCGTACAGATAGTACATTGGAAGGCTATGCATGGAAATGGAATCAATTAAGGCAGTTCATGGAGAACAATGATTTGCATTCCCTCACCCCTAAAGTCTGCGATGATTTTTTATCTTCTCTTTATGGTTCTAAAGATTTAACTTCATTAAAATCTGGTGACAAGAAATTTTTATCCGCTATCTTACTCCTGAAAAATTACCTCATTACAGGCCAAGTTATTCCAAGAAAAGTTCCGGTAGAATTGAAAGGAGAGATTGGCAGTTTGATGATGCAATATATATTATCTCGAAGTCAAGAACGCTTGTCCGGACACACTATCTACAATCACAAACAAATATTCCATCGTTTCCTTGATTTTCTAACATCTGCAAAAGTAGCCTCCATAGAACAAGTTGAGATTACCCACATCATTAAATATCTTAATACCATTGGTACTAAATATAAATCTGTAGCAAGTATATCCATCCATATTCTACGTAACTTTTTCCGATATCTATATGAACACAAAATTATAGATATGGATTTAGCGGCATTTATTCCAAAAGATAATTATAAGAAACAGCCTAAGCTACCGTCAGCTTACACTTCTGAAGAAATAAAAAAGATAGTGTCTTCTGTGGATAGAAGTACGACTACAGGAAAACGTAATTACTCAATTATTCTATTAGCCACAATGCTTGGTTTGAGGGCTTCTGATATAGCAAATTTAAAGTTTGAAAATATATTGTGGGAGGATAATGCCATACGTTTAATCCAGCATAAAACAAATAAGGAATTAGAACTGCCACTTCTACCGGAAATAGGCAATGCTATTATTGAATATCTACGGTATGGACGTCCAAAGTCCCAGTCATCATATATATTTCTCTTGGCACGTTCTCCCTATACTCACATAAACCAACCGGTCATATCCCAGATAGCCAAGAAATATTTTCTTAAAGCCAACGTAAATATAAAGAACAAGCATCATGGCGCACATGCCCTTCGACATTCCTTAGCGACACTTCTTTTAGAAGAGCAGGTAAAGCTCCCTGTTATAAGCGAAGTTTTAGGGCATGAGAACACGGAATCAACAAGTTATTATCTAAGAATAGATATCCAATCACTGAAAAAATGCTCCCTTGATGTATCACCTGTATGTGAAAACTTTTATACCCAGAAAGGAGGCTATTTTTATGAATAGAAATTTTAAAGGCATTTACGCCTCATTGATAAGAGAGTTTGTGAGCTTGAAGCGCAGTATGGGATTTAAGTATATTGGGGGAGAGTTTGTCCTGACTTTATTTGATAGATTTACTATTGAAAGAAATGAGACTGCAATAGGTATTACCAAGGAGTTGTCAGATGCATGGTGCAAGGAACGTGACAATGAATCCAATAGTTACCATTATCGTAGGTGCTATATTTTAGGTGCTTTCTCTTCGTTTCTTAACAAAAAAGGAATCCGCTCATATATACCAAGAACCCCGTCATTGAGAAATACCTTTATCCCTCATATCTTTTCATCAAAAGAGATAGAACGAATTTTTACGACATGTGATAATATGCAAAGTGGAAATAATGATATGAGATCCTCTTTTTTTATAATGCCTTCACTGCTTCGCATGTTATACGGAACAGGAATACGCATAGGTGAAGCCTTGTCTCTGCTCAATGAAGATATTAATCTTGAGGAAGAATACTTCATTTTACGAGATACAAAAAACGGCAAAGACAGGATTGTCCCATTTTCCACTTCTTTAGCAGAGGTTCTTAAAGATTATGTTGTACATAGAAACAGATTACCCGTAAAGATATCAGATACTACTCCCTTTTTTATCACACTTAAAGGAAGGGCTTGTGACAGGGATAGCATATATCGTCGATTTTGCAAAATACTCATTCAAGCAAACATTCCCAAAGACCGCATACGTCTGCATGACTTGAGACATACATTTGCCGTTCACTCTCTTGCTAAAATGGCTGAAGAAGGTATGGATTTATATTGTTCTTTGCCGATCCTATCAACTTACCTTGGACATCAATCTTTGCGGGCGACGAATAACTATGTTCGGCTTACGTCAGAGATGTATCCCGAATTAATTAGAAAAATAGATATCATTGGTTTTGATATTTTCCCTAAAATGTGACATTTATGAAACCTACAAATTTTTCAAAATATCTAACAGACTTCCTTCTCCGGTATTTGCCCCATGAAAGAGGAGCAAGTACTAATACGATCCATTCATACAGGGACACATTTACCTTATATCTGGTATACATGGAAAGTAAAGGTGTAAAAGCTGAAAAACTGACAATGGAAAGTATAACAAAAGAGAATATCTTGTCCTTCCTTGATTGGTTGGAAACAAAAAGAAGTTGCTGTACATCAACACGTAATCTTCGCCTTGCTGCCATACAATCATTTTTTAAGTACCTCCAATATCAGAGTTCAGACCATCTATACGAATATCAAGAAATAATGGCTATAAATAATAAAAAGAGTGTCAAGCCTATTATGAACTATCTAACGGTAGAAGAGATGAAGATTCTTCTGCAACAACCAGATACGACCAAACCTAAAGGTCGTAGGGATCTGGCGTTATTGTCACTTATGTATGATACAGCGTGTAGAGTGTCAGAAGTAATAAGCCTAACTCCGCAATGTGTTCGATTAGATGAACCATATACTGTAATAATCACGGGAAAAGGGAATAAAAATAGAGTTGTACCAATGCTTGAAGAACAGTTGGATATACTGAAAATATATATGAAAGAGAATGGATTGTTGAGATCAGAATGTCTACAACATCCGCTATTTACAAACTGTTGGGGCGAAAAGCTGACAAGAGCAGGGGTGGCGAATATACTGGATAGATACATCAAAAAGGCAAAGCTACTTCATCCCACGTTAATGAAGGGGAAAATAAGCTGTCATAGTCTTAGGCATAGTAAGGCAATGCATCTGTTACAAGCTGGGGTTAACTTAGTTTATATTAGAGATATTTTGGGGCACGTGAATGTGCAAACTACAGAAATTTATGCAAGAGCGGACTCAAAAGTGAAACGGGAGGCTATAGAAAAAGCTTATATTAAAGTTGTTCAGGAGGTGGATACTAAACCTATGTGGCAAGGAAATGAAAAGTTAATGGATTTTTTAAAGTCTTTCTGATGAAAATATTATGCAAAGTGATGGAGATAAATCTTTTTATAATTACTTTTGTAGCTGTGATTTAGTTTAAGTCACTTTGCATAATAAATTTGTTGGCATAAGAACTCTTATGTAAAGGTTTGCATAACATTTCCAGCAAGTAACGGGTAACGTGCTTATAATTATACCATATCCGGAACCCGCATGGTAGTGCGGATAAAATCAGAGGTTCCCTAGGGTTAAACTTAACTACTATTTTTCTTTACGATATAAAATACATAACTGTAATAATCTACTACCAATCTAAAATAAAGCGATTATAAGCTATCCTTTTTCCTGTGTTTGTTTTAAAGTTTTCACCTATACACTTTTTTATCTTTTCCTGTTCTTTTTCTTTATCCATAACCGTTAAATTTTCAAGCAAATCAGCTTCCCATTGTATTTGAAAATCAAGTCCATCAATTTTAGATGGAGTATGATGGTTGCCTATTATAAAGCATATTCTATCAATATTTTTGTTATAGCCTACCTTTTTTAATATTTCTTTCGCTACTGCTGGTCCTTCCTTTTCTTGATAGACACCATCAATAGAACCGTATTTTTTTTGTGCTTCAACCGCACCAATATCATGTAGTATACCAATAATACTGATGAATTCTTTTTCTTCCTCTCCGATATTTTCTCCGTTCATTATATCTTCTGCATTTTTCAAAACTTTAAGAGTATGCTCTATGCCAAAAGGAATTTCTTTGAATACTTCTTTCATCTCTATAATAATTTTTTCTTTAAACATAAATTGCCTCCATTTATACCTTATAGGTGTTTTCGTTCTATCTATCCATTTTTTTGTTGGCCGATACAATCAGCATCATGGGACGGCGCATTTCATCCTGCATCCCCGGAATATCCATCATGTTTTCCGGCGGCTGCGGCTCCACAATCTGATTTATTATAAAACCATTTGAAAGCAGTGTATTTAGATATGTGGTCAGTGTTCTATGATATTTTGTAACCTTTTCTCCCAAAAACACAGCTGTCCGTTTGCCCTCATAATAATAATTATCCACCGGAAAATGCAATATTTCTCCCTTTTCGTTATAATGCCAGTCTTGTGTTCCATAGGCAGTAAAAACAGGATGTTCAACCGTAAAAACTAGCTTACCACCAGACTTCAGTATTCTATATATCTTTTTTACTAAAATCTCATAATCTGCTACATAGTGAAACGCAAGTGAACTTAATATTACATCAAAACTCTCCTCTGGGAATTCCACATCTTCTATAGCACAGCATTTATATTCAACCTGTGGAAAATGTGTTTTTTCTTTGGCTACCTCGAGCATTTTATGAGAAATATCAACACCTACAACAGAAGAAGCACCGTGTTCCATCGCATAAATACAGTGCCATCCATAGCCGCATCCTAAATCAAGCACACGCTTATCTTTAAAATCCGGCAGCAGCTTTCTCAATGTTTCCCATTCTCCTGCACCAGCCAGTCCTTTCTGCGAGCGACTCATTTGACTGTATTTTTGAAAAAATATATTATCATCATATTTGTTTTCTTTCATCTGAATTCTCCTCGTTTAAAAAGTTATTTATCTCCGTTGCAATTTTTTTCACTTCTTTATAAAGCTTCTCGGTCATATCGTAGCATTCAAAAAGTGAAAGACCGAGTACTTCAAAAATATGATTTACCTTCTCGGTATATTTTTCAGGTTTATGTTCAAAAGTTTCAAGCAGTTTTATAGCTTTCTTTTCGTTGATACAATAAGCATTATTACATGCAAATAACACTTGATTTAAACATGAAACTATACGAAAAACATGACCCGCAATATAATATTTATCGTCTGTTCCCGAATTTGCTTTTACAAACATTAAAGAGAACCCTGCTTCAAACATAAAAAAGTTAACTAAACTTTTCTGCAAAGCATTGGGATAAGTTTCTGCCTGTTTTTTTAATTCGCATAAGCTTTCATTCTTAGCATATTGTATCTTGCTGATCGCCAATTCTCCACGATACATAGCACTTATATAACCATGGGGATGCCCAGTCTGATAATTGGCAGTAACAATTCCTTGCTCCGTATCTTTGATTATTTGTTCCACCCGTTTTATATCACGTAAAATCAAGTCAACATGATACCCGTTTATAACTAACCATCCGCCGCCATTAACCCAATCACCCCACGCTCCGGGAGGTACAACAAGGTCGTTTCTATGCTCATCATCCAATTCTGTAGCAATTTGATTAATCGCTGTCAGGTCAAATGATTCTGAATTGTAATAGATTCCGATATCTATATCAGAATCCTCTGTATGGGTGCCTCTTGCACGTGAGCCCCCTAATACAATTCCTTCTATGCAAGGCAAAGAAGATAATTTCTCTGTTACTATTTGAATTACATTATCTACCATACGAACACACTCCTTTTATCGATTAAAGACAAAATACTTTCTTTCCGTAGTTCTTCGGGAAGTAATCCTTCCCGATCTGCCAAACATACTGGTCGATTTGCTTCAAGCTAAATTTATCCAAGCCATAGAAGGCACGGAAATCAATCAGTATATAAGTCTGAGCTGCTTCTTTCATAACCTCATTTGCAAATACAACCTTAATCCCGGGTCGTTCAAAGCCTACATCCATGCCACCGGCTCCGGTAAACAGGGAAACGGCTATAAGTTTTTTACTCATTTTCAGACTTCTCCTCATCGTGGATTTTAAATATTAAGCAATGCTCTTTTGAGTCCAAATAAATATCAAACTTTGTTTTTCCTTTTTCGACCCCTAAATTGGAGATTACCGACTTCGGCAAGCGAACTCGCATGTCCTGCTGCAAAAGATAGGTGTCTAAGTATATTCTCTCATCCATATTCCATTCTCCTTCTAGTGATGGACTAATTTTACCCTATTTTTAGTCTAAGGTCAATCGGTTTGCTACTCTGGACAGTATAATAATATCAAGCCATCTGTACCAAAAAACGGACTTTAACCTGACAATAGTCCTATTGTCTCAATCGTCAAAAAAGTAGTTTCTTGTCTCAACCTATCAAAAGGCAGACTATGACGCTATTGTCAAAACACGAAAAAAGGGATCCCAGGAGACTGCCAAAATCGGCAAATCTCTCGGAATCCCTTATTTTAAGCCTATTTCTGTACTTTTTTACTTGTTCCGTGACAGTAGACATACCGTCTCCACATGGCTTGAGAGGACAGAATGAATGTCATTTGAGTACGTCCGTTCTCGGAAACATATCCACTTCGCTTTTGGCACTATCGGTATACGGGAACATATCCAATCTCTCTCTGGAATGTATACCATACTTTTAAAAGGCAGAATAGCATTTTAACTTATGCTACCCTACCTATAACTAAACATTTACAGTTGCATGTGGCCTATTGTTTTTAGCCGTTAAATATTTTATAACTATTAAATAGCGATACAAATTGTTCGAAACTAATATTGTTTATATCATATATTCTCGCATGTTTTAAAGCTTTATTAAATTGATTTTTTGTAAACAGTTTTTCATACTCTTTGTTAACCCATTTCATTACAAAAGTTTCATATTTTTTTCTCTCTTTAAATGCCATTTTTGCTGGCTTTCTTTTTAATACAATTAATACGCTATCCACTTTAGGTTTTGGATGGAAATAATACCTAGGAATTTTTGCTAATATAGAAATATCTACCTCTGCCATTAACAGCAATGCTAGTGATCTGTTTGTATCTAATAACCCTTTAGCAAAACCATATTCCACTATTAAATAACTTATTGTGGCTGAACTTTCAAAAACAATTTTTCGAATTATATTTGTGCTTATGTTGTAAGGTATGCTGCCAAATATTTTATATGGATTGTGGCTAGGAAATGTAAATTTCAGTATATCATCATTTACTATTTGATAGTTAGGATAATTTAAGAGCTTATTACGAGTTACCTCACATAATTTAGAATCAATTTCTATCGCCGTAACAAAATTACATCTCTTTACCAATTCAGCAGTAAAATGACCTTTCCCTGCACCTATTTCAAAGATGTTATCTTTTTCATCTAAACTTATGCAATTCATTATTTTTTCTATGTGATATTTTGAAGTAATAAAATTTTGACTATCTTTTATATTTACTTTGTTCATTAGAAAACCTCCTTAATTTATTGCATCCTTAATTCCGCAACACTTTGATTTAACTTTATTTATAAGTTTATGACGACTGAAATATAAAAATTACACAACATGGTTCAGTATTAGGTTATAATTCTTGTAAAGTTACATTCCTCCTCCCAACGCATGGTAAAGTTTAATTATACTTTGTATGCGTTCAAAACGAGTTTGTAACTGTTGCACTTCCGCTTCGAGAAGAGACTGTTTGGCGGTCAGCACTTCCAGATAGGTGGTATTGGAATGACGCATCAGCGATTCTGTCTTTCGCACAGCGTCGCATAATGTTTCAACCTGCCGAGCATTGATTTCAATTTGCGATTTTGCCGTCTGCCATGCGGTCAGAGCATCGTTCACTTCCTTTCCTGCGTTCAGTAATGATTGCCGGAACAACAGTTTGGCTTCTTCCTGACGGCTTTTGGCTATCTTCAAGTTGGCGATGTTTACGCCCCGGTTGAATAACGGCTGTGTCAGGGAACCGATGGCATTAAGTAACCATTGTCCGGGATTTACGATTACGCCACCGCCGTTATTAGTCCATCCAAGAATTCCCGAGAGGGTAATATTGGGATAGAAGGCGGCACGGGCCGCATTGGTGGCGTAGAATGCTTGCGCCAGTTCCATTTCAGCCTGACGCACGTCGGGACGGTTGGAAAGCAGTTGCAAAGGGACTCCGATCGAGACAGTATCGGGGAAAGCAGCCTCGGCCAGATCACTTCGTCCAATCGAGTGTGACGGCATGGCAAGTATCGCAGACAGGGCGTTTTCTGTTTCGGAAATACTCTTGCGTATGGATAACAGGGATGCTTCGAGTCGCATCACGTTCGCCTTTGCCTGCAATACGCCAGCCTCGTTTGATTTCCCCACTTTTTTCAACGCTTCAAGAGTGCGTACGGTAGTCCGCCAGTTCTCCAAAGTCCGGTTACTTATTGTCATTTGTGCGTCAAGCATGGCAAGGGTGTAGTAACTGTCTGCAATAGTGGCGACAAGCTGTGTCTGTACGGCCTGCCGGTAGGCACGGCTTCCTTGTAATGCGGCGGCTGCGCCACGCTTTGCCGCCGTAAGTTTGCCGAAGATGTCCAGTTCCCAGCTTGCCGACGCTCCCACATTATATGTCTTTGCCGTTGCTCCGTCATGTTTATTGGCATTACCTTCGGCAGTCAGTCCCAGTGATGGAAGATATGATAGTCTGGCAGTCATCAGGACGGCTTCTGCCGCTTCCACGCGTAACCGTGCCACATTGAGGTCTGCGTTCCGTTCAAGTCCGGTTTCAATCAAGGACTGGAGTTTCGGGTCGGTAAACATTTCCCGCCACGACAGGGACGCGATGGTCATTGTATCAATGTCCGCCGGCATGTCCCGATACAGATTCTCCGTTGAGAGGTCAGGGCGATGATACCGGCTGTATGTACCACAACTGACAAACATCCATCCCGACAATATGATATATATTACTGTCTTCTTCATTTAATTATGCTTAACACGTTCTTGGATATATTGGAATACAATAAACAATGACGGCACAAGGAACAACAGAGCCAAAGTACCTACAATCATTCCACCGATTACACCTGTGGCAAGCGAACGGCTGCCGTTGGCACCCACTCCGTGCGCCATCATCAGCGGGACAAGACCGAACACCATGGACAACACAGTCATCAATATGGGGCGCAGGCGGACTTTTGCCGCACTGTATGCCGCCTGTGCCAGCGTCATGCCTTCCGACCGCCGTTTACCGGCGTATTCGGTAAGCAGGATCGCTGTCTTGGCAAGCAGGCCTATAATCATGATAAGTCCGGTCTGCATGTAGATGTTGTTCTCCAGACCGAAGAGCCACGCAAACAGGAAACTGCCCATCAGTCCGCAAGGCACCGACAACAGAACCGCGAAGGGTATGAACACGCTCTCATACAAGGCGCACAGAATCAGATAGACCAGAACCATGCAGAGCAGGAATATAAGCGTGGCATTGTTGGTCGTCTTGCTTTCCTCACGCGAAATGCCGCCAAACTCGTATGTGTAATTTGACGGAAGCACTTCACGTGCCGTCTCGCCGATGGCTTCGAGCACCTGCCCCGAACTGTAGCCCTGAGCCGGAGACCCGCTAATCGAGATGGCGTTGAACAGGTTGAAACGGGTGAGGTCTGACGGGCCGTTGGTCTTGGTCAGGCGCACGAACCGGCTCAAAGGCGACATGCCGCCATCGGTGGCACGCACATACATGTGGTGCAGGGATTCCGCATTCACACGATATTCCGCCGGAGCCTGCATGGTCACATGGTAGAGCTTGGAGAACCGGTTGAAGTCGGAAACATATTGTCCGGTATAATAGCCCGACAATGTGGAAAGCACATCTGCGGGCGACACACCCGACTGTTCGCATTTGGCGGCATCGATATCCACCCAGTATTGCGGATAATCCGTGGCAAAGGAGGAATAGACTTCGCCGATTTCGGGTCGCTGCGACAAGGCTTCGACAAACTTGTCTGCCTCTTCCTTGAAGGCGGCGATGTTTCCGCCCGCCTTGTCCTGCAAATAAAGCTCGAAACCGTTTCCCATGCCGTACCCGGCAATCATCGGAGGCGACATGGCGAACACCGTGGCATCGGGAATATCCGAAGTGGCGGCATAAATCTTTCCGATGACATCATTGACCGACTGCCCCTCTCCCTTACGCTGCTCCCAGTCTTTGAGTGTCACGAAATACATCGCCTGCGAGGGACCGGAACCGCTGAAAGAGAAACCGGCGACCGCACCGCTGTATTCAATCTCGCCGATGCTGTCGAGACGGCTGTTGATACGCTCCATCACCTTACTTGTCTGAGCCATGGATGTGCCGGGCTTCGTGTTCATGCTCACCATGACCGTCCCGGTGTCCTCTTCGGGAATAAGTCCCGTCTTTGTGACATTGACCAGCAGCACCAGCAACCCGAAAGAAATGCCTATGATGCTCCACAACAGCCATCGGCGATGGATAATGAACATCACTCCACGTACATAGCGTCGGCTCAGACGGTCGAAGACGGCATTGAACGCTTTACGGAAACGGGCTGCAAAATTGTTCTTGGTGTTGCCCTGCTCATCGATATAGGGTTTCAGCAGCAGCGCGCAAAGTGCCGGTGAGAGTGTGAAGGCATTGACTGCCGAGATTCCCACGGCAACAGCCATCGTGATACCGAACTGCGTGTAGAACGCTCCCGAAGTCCCGCCCATCATGGCAACGGGGAAAAACACTGCCATAAAGATGATGGTAGAGGTCAGGATAGCCGACGAAACGCCTTTCATGGCATCATCAGCCGCGAGAACCGCAGACTGATAGCCCTCGTCGAACTTCGCCTGCACCGCTTCCACCACCACAATGGCATCATCGACCACAGTTCCGATGGCAAGCACAAGCGCGAACAGGGTGAGCAGGTTGACGGAGAAGCCGATCATGGACATCACGGCGAACGTACCGATAATGGAGACGAAAATGGATATCGTAGGAATAAGCGTGGACTTAATATCTTGCAAAAATACATATACCACCACGATAACCAGAAGTATCGCTTCAATAAGTGTCCGGATAACAGAATTGATGGAAGCATACAGGAACTTGTTGGTATCGGTAAGCACCACGAATTCCGTCCCTTCGGGCAAGTCCCGGCTGAGGTCGTCAAGCACTTCGTGAATCTCCTTGATGGTGCTTGAAGCATTGGACCCGGCTTTCTGGTTGATGAGCATCATGGCTGCCGGATGCCCGTTCACTTCGGAGGAATAGTTGTAGTATTCATCGCCCAGTTCCACATCGGCAACCTCCTTCAGCCGAAGCACATTGCCGCCCGGCAGTGACTTGATGACCAACTCACCGAACTCTTCCGCGCCGGACAAGCGTCCGCGGTATTTCATCGTGTATTCATTGGCGGTAGGATGATTGGCACCGAAGGAGCCGGTGGCGGCCTCGATGTTCTGTCGTGCGAGTACGGTGGATATGTCATCGGGGATAAGCCCGTATTGCGCCATCTTGTCGGGACGCAGCCAAAGTCGCATGCTGTAGTTGGAACCGAACAACTGTGCCTTTCCCACGCCGCTGATACGTTTCAGCCTCGGCTCGACATTGATTTTCAAGTAATTGTTCAGGAAGGTCTGGTCGAAGCGGTCATCGGGCGAATAGAGCGCGAAAGTCATCAGTTCGGCATTCTGCTGCTTTTCAGTGGTGACACCGGTCTTGGTGGCTTCCGCCGGAAGCTGGCTCAGCGCGCCGTTCACGCGGTTCTGCACGTTTACCGCCGCCATGTCCGCGTTGGTTCCCTGCTTGAAATAGATGTTGATGGAAGCATCGCCCGTATTCGATGCCGTGGAAGTCATATAGGTCATGTCTTCCACGCCGTTGATGGCTTCTTCCAGAGGGGTTATCACTGCCTTCTGCACAGTTTCAGCGTTTGCTCCAGGATAAGTTGCGAATACGTTGATGGTCGGAGGTGCGATGTCGGGGTATTGTTCCACCGGCAAGGAAAACATGGAAATCATGCCCAACAGTACAATCACCACCGAGATAACGCCCGAAAACACCGGGCGGTCTATAAAAAATCGCAGGTTCATTTCGTTTCGTTTTTAGGGGTTATGCTCATGCCTTCTCTCACCAGTCCCACGCCTTCGGCGACAATGGTGTCACCGACCGAAAGACCTTCTTTTACGATAAACCGGTTGCCGTCGTTCAGGCGGTCCACCGTGAGATAGGCGGCTTCCGCCTGTCCGTTTTTCAGACGGTAAGCGATAATCTTGTCCTGCAGTTCCACGGTGGCGGTCATGGGAATGGTTACGGCCTCCGTTTTCGGGTTTTGAAGGATGACATTGCCGATGCTGCCACTCAACAGTTCGCGGTCGGGATTGGGGAACAGGGCTTTGATTTGTACCGTTCCGGTAACAGGATCCACCACGCCGCTTACGGTTTCAATACGTCCTTTCGCCTTGTACAGGCTGCCGTCGTTGAGTTGCAGGCCCACTTCCGGCGTCCCGGCTATCATGCTGTCAATCGAGCCATAGCGAGCCGAATATCGCCGTAGCATATTCTCCGAAATGGAGAAATAGGCATACATCTCCGCATTGTCGGACACGACCGTGAAAGGCTGTGCCATATTGGGACCGACAAGCGCACCGATGCGATAGGGCAATGTGCCTACTACTCCGTTGCTCGGGCTTTTGATTTCCGTATAGGAGAGATTGTTGCGTGCATCCGATTCTTGTGCCTTTGCCTGTTCGAGTTCAGCACACGCCACTGCCAGTTGGTTCCGGGCGAGAGAAAGCTCGTAGTCGGATATGACCTTCTCGTCAAACAATGCCTGCTTGCCCCGCAGCTCGATTCTTGCCGTTTCCACTTTTGCCTGTGCCGCGCTGACATTGGCCTGCGCCGTGCGTAATGCCGCCCGATAGGGCACTTGGTCAATTACAGCCAATACTTGACCGGTCTTCACCCGTTCACCCTCTTTCACTTTCAGACGGATAATGCGCCCGGATATTTGCGGCAGGATGTCCACATCCTGCCGTCCGCGTATGGCGGCGGAATAGGACTCGGAGATTTCCACCGGACTTGCCGCGACCTTTATGACCCGATAACTCTGCACCGCATCCTGCTTGCCGTCCGCCTGCCTGCATCCGGTCGGCAGGAACAGCATGAGAGCAAATGCGGCGAAATTCGTGATAATGAATTGCTTGTTCATATTTTCTTCTTGTTTTGTATTAATTCATAATAGGTTTGGTGTGTCACCACTGACGGATGGTATTCCACTCTTTTTCGAGAATGGCATAAACACAGGTATCTTCATATTTTGGGGAGCCGTCAGGATTGTTTACGAATGTCACAAACTCTTTGAAACATCCTTCGCGGCGCATACCAAGACGTTCGCATAAGCGTTTGGAGCGGATATTGTCATCTTCCACAAATCCATAGATACGCCGTGCGCCCGCCTCTCGGAAAAGATAATCCAACAATCCGGCTGCCGCTTCACAAGCGAATCCTTTGCCTTCAAAACGTTTGTTGAAATGCCACCCCACATTATAAGTGTCTTCATTCTCACGCAAAGCGAACACGTCACCGATAATAAAGTCATCTTTTTTCAGACTCACCGCATAGCGCAGCATGTCTTTCGGGGAATACTGCATATATGCCCATGCCGCCTCTCTGGAACAAAGGCGGTCTCCGGCAAAGCAATTCACACGCGGATGGGAAAGATACTCCAACAACCCTTCGGCATCCTTCTGTTTGAAATTTCGAATGATAATTCGTTCGGTTTCGATATATATTTCCTTGTAATAATAAAATGGTATGAGTACGCCCAAAGTAGCGAAGGCAAGCATGGCATAGAGATACTGGTGGAACCAGATGAAGGTCATCCCGTAGAACAGGAAGGCAATGCTGCACAGCCCAGAGGCCAGTCCGTCGATGCCGTCGATGAGGTTGATGGCATTGATGATGAAAACCGTAACGAAAACGGTGAGAGGGATGCTAATCCACGACGGCATGGAATGGATGAACAGCATTCCGTGAAGGTCGGACAGTTCCACTCCGCCAGCCACCAGCATGATGCCGCAGACTATCTGGATAAAGAACTTGGCACGGTAGCGCACACCGATAAGGTCATCGGCAATGCCGACAAGGTACAACATGATGATGGCGCAGAAGGCGTATGCCAATGGCAACGCTTCTGCGCCTATTTCCTTAAGCAGCTCATCATGTCCGGTTGAGACATTGACCGCCAAAAGCAGGACAAAGGAGAAGAACACTACGGGCTTGAAGGCCATACCGCCAAGGCGAGGCACTACACACTGATGTATCTTCCGCTCGTCCGGCTCGTCGAACAGTCGCCTGCGGAAGGCGATGAGCAGAATCTGCGGTATCACGATTCCTGCGAAAAACACGCACAGGAAGAATACCGACAGGATGTTGACAATCCAAATTAAACTCATTCTCTATCTAACTTTAATAGGCCGTTTGTGTCGGTCTGTCCTGTACTAATCCCTCTGTATCAATCAATTCGGGGGGGGGTAATTCGTGTTTCCATAATCTCAGTCTATGATTTGAATATATTCCGGCTTCACCTCAGCTGAAACCGCCAGTAGGTCGGGAATAATGACGACAAGCTGCCGACCTCTCTTTTTTGCCACTTTTATGAAGTAGCCCTCCACCTGGTCGAACGGTCCGCCATGTACCCTTACTCTTTTACCTTTTTCAATGTTGATTTTATCTTTTTCCTTGTTGATTTCGCTGATTTTGTAGAAGTGTACCTCTTCATCTGCCTGCTTGCACACCTTGATGAAGTTGGTCATGTCTTCATCAGGTACAGTCAGATAGACAAGTTCTCCGCCACTTTTCCATGTGACAAACTGTAGGTCGTAATAATAATTGTGTTTGAAATCAACAATCTTCTGATGACTTGCATGCACAAACACCAGACTATGGATGACGGGTACCATGAAAAAGACTTTCTTGCCCTTGACAGTGCGAAGGACTTTCTGCTTGGGTATGAAATACTCTAAGCCATACGTTTCATTAGAGAGCCGATCTTCGGCAGTATTCTCGTTCTTGTAGGCCCGCATGACATACCACAGTATCTTATCCTTGTCCAATACATTCACCATACTGTTTTGACATGTGTTTTTTGAGAAAAGAACGTACTCATGGTTCATCCCGATATGCGTATCGGTCTGTATATCAGCAACTTTCTATGTGTTTCAACTACAATAGTCATCTATTCTCATCTTTCTGAGTCCACCCCCTGCAAAGCCCCTCTTTACGACATAAAAATTCGGTCGGAAAAGGTATGCAAAAGATGTTTCTCTCTTTAAGAGAAATATCGTTTTGCTAAACAGTTGATATTGAGGTATCATTTTATCGTAAAAGACATATTTGCTCAACAATTGCTTGACGGAAATCAACAAATTTTAGCATTTTTGTAAAAAAGTCGCTATATAATTTGGTGAATTGGAGTTATTTTCATATTTTTGCATCCCGAAGAGTTTCTCTTAAAGAGAGAAACACCTTTTTGCTCAACAATCCCCGACTTTTTTATTATAGTTGCGGTATCACACCGCAATACAATAGTTATAAATATTGAAATAAAGGTGCAGTGAGACGCTGCACCTCCTAAAGAGAATTGATGATGAGATTGTTGGCGTTGTCAACGACAGAGGTGTCCAATGAGGAGAGGTATATCTGTGTGGTTTTCTCGGAGTCATGCCCCAATGCCTCGCTGATAGTAGATACGGGCACGTTCTTGCTCTTGGCTATGCTTGCCCAGGAGTGGCGGGCTACGTAGGTGGTCAGGGGTACGGACAGGCCTATCATTTCTCCGATTTTCTTCAACTGCTTGGTGATACGGCTATAGGCATTCTTGTACTGTCTCCAGAATATGGCTCCCTCTCCTTTTGCTATAGGGAGCAGGTAGGGAGAATCATCTGTTTTGTACTTCGCCACTATCTCCTGCATGGCAGGTTCCCATTTGATGTGCAACTGTTGTGAGGTCTTCTGACGGCGGTAAATGAGCGTACTGCCATGCAGATTGCTTGGTGTAAGTTGTGCCATATCGATGAACGACATCCCACGGGTATAGAAACTGAACAGGAACATATCCCTTGCAAGCTCCAAACGGGGGTTCAGACTCAAGTCCAGCTCTTTCAGTTGCTTGATGATTTCCAAGGGGAGTGCCCGCTTGACGGTCTTGTCGATGCCGGTATATACATGCTTGAACGGTGAGGAAGAGATGACCAGTCCGTCATCTACGGCATGATTGTAGATGGTGCGCAGGTTGCGGATGTAGAAAGAGGTGGTGTTGCGGCACAGTCCGCTGTCTTTCAGCCACTGTTCATAGCCTTGTATCGTTGTCCCATCGACTTCCTCCAATGGCACATCGCCTCCTTTCAGGTAACGCTGGAGGCTGTTGAGGGTGGTTTTGTACCTTGCTACCATCCGCTTCTTGCCGATGCGTCTCAGTTTTTCGTTCAACTCCAGCGTATAGCCGATAATGCCATGTAATTCTTTTCCCTCATGGAAGTTGTCAACGACGGTGTCTGCTGTATATGACTGCCCTTCCTTGTCCAACCGTGCAATGACCAACAGCAGTTTCTTCCTGTCAGCATCCAATGTATCTTTCAAGGAAAGAAGATAGGCTTGACGTTGTGGAGTGACGGAAGTTGGCAAAATGATGTTTGAATGGTCCGCATCCCACTCTGAGGAATAGATTCTGTACTCTGTATGGATCTGACGTGCCACACGATTGTGTATCACCTGATAATACAGGCGACCCTCTTTCTCTTGAACAGATGATGTTCTGAACTTTAATTTGATGGATGCCATAATGCTCTGACTTTAACATTGAAATTGCAATTATTACCTTTATATATAATATAAGTGACAGACAAACAGGTATAGGAGGGATGGTGCCTCACCGCTCGGCATACAACAGCTGATATTCCACCCACCTCCGTTTCCTAATGGATGCCACTGCTTTTCCCCTCCATTTGCAATAGCTCAGATAGAGTGGCAGGATGTCCCTGTCGCCACGTTCCAATCGGGTGAGCAGGGACGCTTTCGGGTATCGTCCATTGCCTAACAACTTGGCTGGTCCAATCTGGTACGAGAGGGTGGCAAGCAGATAAGCATCCCTGCCATAACGGGCATATAGGCGCAGGTGCCGGAGGAGGTCTGTCCGTAACAGCAAATCTGCACGCTGACGTGTCAGTGTTTTCGGGAAACGCTCTCCCTTCTGTAGCTGGTGACCATAGCCCACATAGCCCGGTGTGGTCTTTGGGTCGTGCCAACCCTCGAAGTGTTTGGTAATGGCTACCATCCGTTCAAACAGTGCCCTGTCAATGGTTTGGCTTTGACAGGGCACGCTACAGATGGCCAACATGCTCAATAGTACGATGATGTATCTTCTCATTACATTATTTTATATAGGAGGTGCGATGTCTCACCGCACTCTAATCAATATCACTACATCATAGTGCGGAACTGCTGAATCTCTTTAATCATGGCTTTCACGTCCTCCCCAACCTGAACGAAGTTCTTGTAGAGGATGCGCTCTCGCTCTTCTTTCGACTTGAACTTATAGAACTTAGGGAGAGGGACATACTCCGATTCCTCCTTCTTTATTTCCGTCATATCGAAGTCGGTCTTGCAGTAGAACTTGGATGTCTTGAACTCCTCGCTCTCCTGGATGTTCATGCTTCCGTTCATCCCGGTCTTGGTGACTACGAAGTCACGGGCGGTCTGTCCACATATCCAACCTGTGGGCATATCGGAGATTTTGCTTGCAGGCACCAGGCTGTCCATATTCTCATTGAGGTTGATGGAGGTCTTGTCACGGTCGATGGTCACGCCCTTTTTGAGTTGCACTACTTTACCGAAGATGTCACTCGACAGCCATTCGAGGGTTTCCTTGGCTCTTGCCGAACCGCTCACCACATTGCCCACGGTGGTGATGATTTTCTGCATACCCACCTTGCCATAATCGGCTTCCAACTGCGGAAGTTCCTGAAAGCCAAGTGCCACGCTCACCTTGTTGCTTCGGGCTGTGCCTATCAGTCGGTCTATCTTGTGGAAATACAAGGTCGGCAACTCATCGACGATGATGCTGACAGGAACGTTCTTGCCCTGTCCTGTATTCACCCTCGTTACAAGGCGGTTGAGAATCAAGGCATTCAGTGCACCGATGATGCTCTCCATCTCGGGGTCGTTGGCAATGAGCAGATAACTTGGATTCTTCGGGTCACTGACCTTCAGGTCGAAGTCATCGCCGTCCTTGTGGAATATCCAGTAAGATTCCTTGGTGGCGAGACGGGAGGTATAGACACGTAGCGTGCCAATCATACCTTCCAACTGCTCCATGGCTTTGTTGGCAAAGGCAGTCTGGAACGGGCCAAGCAAGGGGGCTACCTCGTTGTCGGTCTGAAGTACCTCGAAGATGGTCTGATAACTCTCATTGAGGAACGATAGGATATGTGGCATGTCGCTGTACTTGCCCAACCAATAAGCGGGCTGCACCTCCGCGCCCGAATGGTCGAACACCCGTCCTGTGGGTATCAGCCTTTTCGTCTTTGGGTCTTCACGCCGCTCGGCAATCAGCATCTTTCCGTCCTTGTCGTAGGGCTCCTTGCCGTAGTTGCAGAAGAAATAGATGCAGGCGGCAAGGAAGTTGACGGCAGAGGTCTGGAAGAACTGGTCGCTGCCACCGCCGCCTTCCTTCTTGCCTTTTTGCAGGGATTCAAGCAGGGTCTCGGCGGTCTCGCTCGCTGCGGCAAGGTTGTTGATGTACTTCAACTGGATGGGGTTCACACGGCGCGAATACTCCACATCCACAAAGTTGATGATGTTGAACTTCATGCCATGGGGCATCTTGCTGTCCTTGGCATTCTTGTTCTTCAAGTAATGATAGTAGAGTTTGGTGGCGAGAGTGGGAAACTTATAGTCGTACACCACCATGGCAAAGCCCTTCTCGCTGTGCTGCCTGATAAACGGCTCGATGATGGAGAAGGTCTTACCAGAACCAGGAGTACCCACAACCCATGTGCCACGGAACGGATTGACGATGTTCACCCATCCCTTGCGGAACTTGCCCTTGTAATAATAGCGCATAGGGATGTTCACGCTGTACTTGTTCTCCTGCAACTCCCTGCATTGCTCAAAGCTCTCATTCTCGAAGTTGAAGCGGTCTTTCAGCAGCCCTTCCTTCAGGAACTTAGAGATATTGTCGAGGGCGATATGCACCAATACGACACCGACGATGGAAGTGAGCATATAGAGCCAAGTGTTCAAACGGAGGGTATAGAAACAGGGCATTATCGAATGACCGAACAGCCATACGGACTGCACAATCAGCAGCACTCCCGACAGCAGCGGATAGAGCACCTGCCTGCGAGCGTCAAACTCCAGATGCTTCTTGTTGCGCGTTCCCACACAGGTGATACATATCAGCAGGAACGTAGCCACCTTGCTATACACGAGGTTGCCGTCATGGTAAATCATCCACCGCTTGATGCGAGTGTGGATATCCGTCACTACGCCGCCCAAGAAGTCCAACTGCTCCGGCTCCAGTGCGTAGGCGAAGAACTCCATCAGGATGGAGACATAAATCACCGCCCTGAATATCTTGTAAAAACCCTGTAACTCTTTGCTTTCTTCCATTTACTTTACGATGATGTTGGGTGATAATGAGAAAAGATGAAGGATGCCACGGTGGACACCCTCCAATCCTCTTATGAGTTTTATTCGTAGCCGTTGATGGTCTTCTCAGACTCTACTGTCCACGGAGAAATAGTTGCAGATATGACCTCCAAGGTGTTGCGTACAGGCTTCAATGAATAGCTGTAGGAATGACCCGCTTTCCACGTGTCGTTTGTGAGGAATACGAAGTTCTCCCCATTGCTGAGTTGCAATGTCATGTCTGGCATAACCTGTGCAGGAACATAAAGCGTATATTCCATGTGGTCACTTTGTGGGTCGCCGAAATAATAGGTCGTCACCGACTCGTCACTGCATTCTACCTTTCCGGTCTTGATGTTGAAAGTACCGCTGTCAAAATAACCGACGAACGTGAGTAGGCTTCCTGCAAAATCATTGGTGGTGAAACCGTATTCTGGTGAGGTATAGACCTTGATGATGACACGCACCATCTGATGGGTGAAGTTCAATGTAAGGCTCGGATTGGCGTATGATGCCGCTCCACTGGCAAACAGAAAATCATTGACCTTCTGCTCACTCTGTACAGCTGCCTCCGGCACTTGGAACTCTATGAGGTCGTTGGTAGGATTTGCCGTATAGGGATAGTAGGCATTGAAGGTGTGAGTGTCTGTGTCCGTGAAAAACACCTTGTTGGCTGACACAAACTGATTCGTGCCGCCGCTTCGGGTGAACTTCATATTGTTGATCATCCCTGTGGAAGAGATGCCAATCATATCATTGAGTTCCCACTGGTTGTCAACGGCTCGTGTGGAAACGGCAGGTTGCAGCATCTCCAGATTGGTGAATACCTGAAGCTGCTTGGTTGATGTGCTGTCGGTCACGACCACAGAACCTCCGCCACCGGGCAGGTAAATCTCATTGACGATGTCTTGGTCACAGGACGTGAGGAGCATGGCTCCAAGTCCCAACATTAGAAACAAATTCTTTTTCATGCTTTTTCTTTTTTAATTGTTGTACTTTGATGATGATACGGGTGATACTCGATGTCTGTATATGGGCTAATCCATAATCGTGATGATGGGTCTCGCCTTATGCGGCTGCCACTTGGGAGTCTCCTGTATGGCACCGCTTCCCAGTGAGTAAAGCCATGCCTTGGCGGTCGCTTGTCCTTCTACCTCCGTTGAAGTCCAATACCAACAGTCATCATCCTCATCGGGGATAGGTGTGCCGCCGCATTTCAGGATGTATGGGTTGATGATGTCCTTGGCATGATAGAGCAGACGCATCTGTGCCACACTGGGGATATAGGCACTTTGCCCGTAACGCCACATGTCGAAGACACGCTCAGCCAAAGGCGACTTCACATCGGTCGTGCCATAAAGGGCAAAAGTGTTCTTGTTGCCGTCGTAGGCGGTGAGGTCACAGGATGTGTCCTGTTCCACACCGATACTGTCAGCAAAGGCTTCGGGAGCGATGTCCCACAGATAGACGGCATATCCGTTTCCCTCCATTTCTTCCCTCTGATTGACGTTGAACACCACTGCAATGGCTTGCTTGCACGATTGCTCGTAGGTTTCGTAGGGCATCACCTTGCCGTCAGTGGTCAAGATATGGGTGACCTTCATGGCTGTGTCGGGAAAGTCCTGATGCTCGTCACAGGCAGTCAGCAACACCGTTGCCGCAACTGCCAAGATTGAAAACAGTTTCTTCATACGCATAGTCATTTTACAGGAAGTTTCACACCCAGGACAATACCCGTTCTGAACAGGTCTTCACCCTTGATCATCACATCGGTCTTCACCTGCCAGAAGAGCTTCCAGCCGTGTCTGAGTGTATAGTTTTGCTCATAGCCGAGGTGGATGCCACCCAAGAACCTGTCAGTATCGCTACCTGCCGATGCTCCTATGCGCATGTTGCCATGGTGGTTGCGTCCTCTTGCCACACAGGGCTTATAGGCAAAGCCGAAACCATAACTGCGGTAGTTGTTCCAAAAACTCTCAGGACAGACATGACCGCACGATGCGCACTCGTTCCACTTGATATATCCGTTTGCAAAATACTCCCACGCATTGTGGTACTTCGTCTCATACTCGTAGGACAGCGTCACGTCCAGTCCTCGCTCATACAGGCATCCGAACCCCAAGGATATGCGGTCGCTATTCTGCTGCGCCATTGCCGGAGTCATGCTTGCCATAAAACAGATGACAACGAGTAAGGTATGCACAAGCCAATTCCTCACTCCTAATTCCTCATTCCTAATTCTCATTATTCCTCCTCCAACAGTATATGGTTAAACGAATCGGCAGACAGCACATCCTCATAGTCGATGCTGAGCGAGATGGTGCGTCCACTTATCTGTTTTTCCGACAGCTCGATGGTCAGCACCTTGTCGTTGGGGAAGGTCATCTTCTTCACCACAATCACGTTGCGATAGCCATACTTGAAGGTCTTCGCATCGTCCAACACAAGAGATGGGGTCAGTTCCACTATCTGCGCATTGGTAGCCTTGCTCTGCTTCTTGTCCGATAGTTTGATGCGCATCTCGTCGATGTCGAAGCGGATGTTGGTCTTGTTCTCCACGGAGAAGTCGATGAAGAAATATTCGCCCACGCTGTAGATGTTGTTCAGGCGCATTACCATGCGGTGCATCTTCGTCGCCACGTTGCGGTATTTGGCAGACGATGACCATATCTGACGTGCATACTTGGTCATGTCGGCAGTGGACAGGCTTACAGCGGGATTGTTGTAGGCATTGCGCTCCGAGCATTCTATTTCCTTATCGGTTACTGCCTCCTGCATCCTCGTGGTATAGAGCAGTGCATACTGCGTGCGGTAGCGTTCCGTCACGATTGTCACTATCGCCAACACCTCACCGTCGGCATACACGTTGTCCTTCGGCTTCAGGCGGATGGTGTTGTTGATGGGTTGGTCGCCCACCACCTTGTCTGTGGATATATCGACAAAGCGGATGGGTTCGGAGGCGGTGATGACGGTGGTCACTTGGTCGTTGACCGTCAGCTGCTCCATCTCCATGTAGGTGGTCTGCGCCTTGGCTGAAAGCACGCTCAGCGAAAGCAATGCACAGACATTCATTTTCTGAAAACAATTCATATTAGTTGATTTTTTGATGTTTATACTCTATGAGCCACCGTTCCCGACAATTCCGTTGTCGGGCAGTGTCTATTTCCTTTTCTCTTTCCCATTTACAAGGTAAACAAACGTCCCATACTTCAGCTTCACTTTGTTCTTCTTGATAGCCTTGCTGATGGCATTGCTTGTCTTCTGGTAGGCATTGGTCACGGCTTGCATTCCCCATTGCGAGAAACTGTTGTTCGCTCCACTCTGGTCGATGTTCATGTTGCTCTGCATAGCACCGCTCGCCACATCTTTCGTGGTCTCACGGAACTGGCTGCCGGGGACATACAGTCCCTCCAGTCCGTCCGTGTCATAAAGCGAAAGCGAAACCTTTATCAGCTCGTCATCCACAAGGATGGAGTTGATGCTACCCTTCACTCGCTGCGAACCGAAACCGCTCATGGTGGCATAGAGGTACGACCCTTTCTTCACCACGGTCTCACCAATCTCAATATCGTCCAACAGTCTCAGCCGCACCCTCGACCCGTCCGTAGCCTTCACGTCCTCGTCAATGATGGCCTTGATGAGCTTTGGCTCATGCTCGTTCTGCGTCAGGGTGTTGAAATAGTCCGAAGTCACCTTCACCTTCTTCACCACCTCCTGTGCCTTGTCCTCCTCGTCCAGTGCCTTCACCGCCTTGCTGTCCTCGGCAATCTGACCTTTCACCTCAATCTGCTCCTTGGGAGGCCCAGCCTGTGTGGTATCCTGGGCCACGGGGGCAACTGCCGCCTGTCCTCTCAGCCTCGCTTCGGCGAGTGCCTTGTTGAGTGCTTCGAGTGCTTCCGCTTCTCGCGCCTTGGCATCGGCCACTTCGGCTGCATCGTCCTTCTCTTCTGCCTGACGGACGAGTTCCGCAAGGTCTTCTTCTGTGTACTTGGATTCATACGCTTCTTTCTCTTCTTCGTTGTCACGCTCAATGTTATCAACAGCCGAATAGTCTGCTATGCGACCATACGACTTCGCCATGTTCTCATACTTGCCACCGATGCCGTCACCATTCTTAATCTGCGCTCCGGGCAGGTTGGGGTTCAGAAACTCGGTGGTCTGCAGGTTCTTGTCCTGCGTTTCCGCCACCTCCGTATTGAACATGTCAAAGACAAAATAGCCTGTGGCAATCAACGGGATGTACACGATGGCTGGCAGCATGTACTTCGGCTGACGGAAGTTTATCTTATCTGTTATTCTCATCGCTGTCTGATTTTGATGTTACTGACTTGTCTCGATTCTCCTCGTTGGTTCGATGCGTCACGGGAGGAGTGATGCAATGGGCTGCATTCATCATCTGCTTCATGCGCCCTTCCTGCCGCTCGATGGCACTTGCAGCCTCCGTCCGATGACCGTAATACCGCACCATCCTGTAGATGTTGATGCCGAAGCACGTGGCGACAAAGCCGAAGACGATGACGAGAAACAGCGTCTTGTGGGCATTGGCAAAGCCTTGCACCTTAGCCGCCGCACGGTCTATCCTCGCGGTCTTGGCAAACTTGCGCCCTGCCGCCACCTCCTTCTCATACCGCTTCTTGTACTTGGGGTCGTTCTTGTCGGGCATATCCTCGCCCACAAGCATCCGTCTGATTCCTTTTACACTCATACCGCTAGGATATTAGAAGTTTGACTTCGACTTCTGCTCAATATCCTTGTTGAGCAAGGTTCTCCAGTTCGTGATGAGCAGTCCATGAGGATTGTTCTCCGTCCTCGGCACGCGCTTCACCTGTCCCGCCGTCACCAATTCACGCATCAGAATATTGCTCCTTCGCTCTATCCTTTGCCTACCGTAGTAGGTGAACTCCATCTTCTCCTTGTTGAACTTGATGCTGTCGCAAAAGATGCTGAACACGGCACTCGTACCCATGATATTGTTGTAAAAGCCCTTTTCCTTCAGCGTATTGTACTGCGCCAAACCAGTTTCATCGACCAAATACATCGCCTTCTCCATCGAATAGCGGATGTACTTGTCATCGGGAGCAAGCGTAAAGAAGTAATGGTGGAACATCTCGATATGGCTCTTTGCCTCCACATCCAGCGTTTCCTCCATCGTGGTGCGGTTCACCAGTATGGGCACGTTGCCGTCCAATACATACACCTTTTGCTGCGCGTCCGTCACCATGCAGCGCGCCGTCCAGATGCTCGACACCGAGATGATGATGCAGCCCATGAGGAACGCAGAGCAGATGATGCCCACCAGCTTGATTTTGTTTTCTAAGTTCTTGATTACCATACGTTACTGCTTGTTTGAGGTCTGATTTCTCTTCATTCTCACATATTCACGGTGCAGGATGGTGTATATGTCCTTCTCAACTTCTTCCACCAGTTTGGCGTAATACTTGATGCAAGCCTCTACGTAGATGCCTTCGTATTTCAGTTGGATCCACACCCACCAGATGTCACGTTCACGTCTCCGTCGATTTCTGTAGATTTTGGCACGATGCAAGCGATAACTCAGGTAATCTACCATAGGCACTACATACTCGTCGTTATCCTCAAAGCCTTCTGCCATCTCCTCATACTGTGGGTCGATGTAGTTGTTTTCGGAATTGAAAAACTCTTCCTTTGCACGCTTGTTGGCAAACGCCATGAATTTCTCATCTTTGAGCCAACGCTCAATTTCATTTTTTGCTTTCATTTTTCTTGATGGTTACTTTTATTTGTTTCAATAGGAGGTGCGGTGACTCACCGCACACTCACATGTTATCTCATCACGGTCGCCATGGTTCCCGTAGCCGTCATCTTGGCTTGTTGTGCCACGCCCTCGCCGAAGTTTCGGGTTGAGAAGGCGGTGTCGCCCTCTGGTATCATCCATGCCGCAAGGTCGGGCACGAGGTTCAGGCATTTCAACGCCACGATGCTCGCTGCCATCAGATAGCCTGCCGAGAAGAACGAGTTTTGCAGATAGGCTGCCATCGTCTGCTCACTGGCGGTGATGGCCGTCAGGTTCTCTACCTGTATGCAGAGCACAATATCAAACAGCAACAGGACGTAGAAACCGACGAAGTATAGGCAAAAACGAAAGATAACAAATCCAATAAAAAGAAATAAAAGTGAAGTAATATAACTGATATAGAACATATTACGCTCGTTTCTTTTTTATTCTTTGATTTCCTTATATTTGATGTTTTAAGTGTAAATTTGTTGCAGATTTGTTGCGTGTTCTCAGAAATTTGATATAACTTTGCATCAAAATCAGATGCTTGAGGCACCGCCGAAAGCAAATCAAAACAAATAAAAACAGACAAATATGGGAAGACCCAAGAAAGCATTAAAAGTAAAAGAGCCGATAAGGCTTAGGGAGCGCAAGCTTGCTAACGGCAACCTTGGGCTCTATCTCGACATCTATGTAAAAGGTACTCGCAAGTATGAATCCTTAGGGCTGTATCTCATCCCAGAGAAGACCCCACTGGACAAGCAGATGAATATCCACACCCGACAGGTGGCGGAGAAAATCAAGGCAGACCGTATCATCGCATTGCAGGAGCGAGGTATCAAACAGTACGAGAAGATTAAGCAGTCTAACATGTCTTTGCTCGACTGGCTGCGCAAGTACGAACAGGAGAATTTCGGGTTCCGTCCATCGACTTTGAAAGGTCGTGTCGATATGCGGAAGAAAGTTGAGGAATATCTGGAACAGCAAAAGACACCTTATATTTCCATGAGCGAGGTGGATGCTGACTTCTGTCGTGGCTTCCTCCGATTCCTTGCAACAGCAAAGAACAGCGTTTGTACAATCAATGAAAGAACTATATCTCCAGGATGTGCCCACCATCATCAAGCCGTCTTAAATGGAGCATTGAACAAGGCTGTGCGAGAAGGATTGTTGACGGCAAATCCGATGAAGAGCCTTGATCGTAAAGAGAAGTTCCAGCCTTCACCAGAGGACAGGGAGTTTCTGACCATTGAGGAACTGCGCTCATTGATGGCTTTGCCGTGTTCCAATGAGCAGGTGAAGAAAGCGTTTGTCTTCTCCTGCTTCACAGGCTTGCGATTGAGTGATGCACGCACACTGACATGGCGCAAGGTCTATAAGACTCCAGATGGCAAGACCCTCTACATCCATGTGTTCATGCAGAAGACTCAGAAGCCGAACAATATCCCCTTGTCGCAGGAGGCACTGAACTGCTTGCAGGCGAAGGATGATTTGGATGAGCCTATATTTACCTTACCAGCCAGTGATGCGACCATCAACTATCATGTCAAGAAGCTGGTAAAGGCAGCAGGGATAGAGAAGAAAGTCTCTTTCCATTGCAGCCGCCACACCTTCGCCACCATGATGCTGACTCTCGGAGTGGACATATACACAACGAGCAAGCTGCTTGGTCATGCCAATGTGACTACAACAGCCATCTATGCCAAAATCGTGGACAAGAAGAAAGTGGATGCAATGAACCTCGTCAACGACTTATTTACAAAAGATGACAATACCGTAAGCCATGAAGATAGAACTACGCAGCCGCAAGCATAAGAGTGGTAACACGACCCTATATCTGGAGTTCTATGAGAAGGGAGGAAAGCGTCAGTATGAATCGCTGAACCTCTACCTTATTCCAGAAAAGACAGATAACGACCGGAGAGTAAACGAAGCCACGCTGAAAAAGGCATTGAAGATAAAGTCTGAGAGAATACTGGGTATTTGCAGCAAACCAGAGGGAAAGTCGGTATCTACACCTACCGCTGAGTTTTCAAAATGGATGGATGAATACCTGCAACACCTTCAAGAGGGAGACAGATACTCGCTTGCGTATCAGAAGCATATGAGGAGCACCGTCAACATCGTCAAGTCGTATCTGGCTCACATCAACCGTCCCAGTCTCATGATGGACAAGGTGGATAAGTCCTTATACAAGAACTTCCTCACATATGTCAAAGATGTGTACCGAAACATGAAGTCTCCCGACCGCCCGAAGCCATTGTCACCCAAAACAATGCTGCTGATACAGACCAATGTCAACTCTATGCTGAAATATGCGGTGGAGCAAGGTATGTTACAGAAGCATCCGTTCTATGAACTGGAAAAGCGAGAGACCTTTGCGAAGACACCGAGCGACAGGGACTATCTTACCGTAGAAGAGTTGAAACGCATATCGGAAGTCGAAACTGGCAGTCCTGTTACGAAGCAGACATTTATGTTCTGCTGCTTTACAGGTTTGCGCCATAGCGACTTGCTGCAACTGTATTGGCGAGACATCCGAGAGACAGAGGATGGGCTACAAGTGTATGTCCAATCCATGCAGAAGACGAAGAAATCTGCGGCAATCCCTTTGGGCAAGCAGGCTTTGGAATGGATGCCGGAACGTGGCACCGCCTCACTTGATGACAGGGTGTTCACACACATTCCCCTTCTCTGCAATGCCGACCGTGCCTTGAAGCGTATGACAGCTAAAGCAGGAATAGACAAATCCATTTCCTTCCATTGCAGCCGTCACACCTTCGCCACCCTCATTCTGACAGCAGGAAGTGACATCTACACCACAAGTGAGATGTTGGGGCATACAAACGTCCACACCACAGAAATCTATGCCGATGTGGTGATGGAAAAGAAAGTCGATGCGGTTAATATGCTTAACGGCATCTTCTGATTTAACAAGAAGTGTTCTATGTGCGAGCCACAATAAGGGTTCGTGCTTGGAACACTTCTTTTCCCTCTTGTTGATAAAAATATGCTTACGATGTATGGGATTATTAGGCAAAAACACATACAAAAGGAATTTTTTCTTTGTCAATCGGCAGAAATACAACCAGAAAGTTGTATTATTCGTTGTTTTTGTGTAATTTTGCACCCGTAAAATAAGATGCAGGATTATCTTCATGAACACAACGATTGACAATAGAACTTTGACGCAAACAAGCGTAAATGAACAACGAGTGAATATGGAGCAGGAAGTCAAAGATTGGGAGAAATACTCCCAACAAATAGTTTTAGCCATGTCGAAAAGGATGGCTGAACTCGGAATGACACAACAGATGCTTGCAGAGAAGATGAATTGCACGCAGCAATATGTCTCAAAAGTGTTGAAAGGTCAAAAGAATATGTCGTTGGAAACATTGTGCAAGATAGAAAGCACATTAGGAATTGAGATATTCAAGCGTCTTGATGATATTGAATAAAATAACGTTGAAACTATGACGGCACAAAGTGAAGCAGCATTGGAAACTGGATTGATAGAAACCTTAAAGCAGATGGATTATGAATATGTCCAGATTGCTGAGGAGGAAAATCTGCAATCCAATTTCAAACGCCAACTGGAGAGGCACAACCATAAGCAGTTGGCTGAACTTGGACGGACGGAGTTCACGGCAGAGGAGTTTGACAAGATACTCATCTACCTTGAAGGTGGCACTCGTTTCGAGAAAGCCAAGAAACTTCGTGACCTTTACCCATTGGACACTGCCGACGGCAAGCGTATTTGGGTGGAGTTCCTGAACCGTCACCAATGGTGCCAGAATGAGTTTCAAGTCTCCAATCAGATAACTGTCGAGGGCAGAAAGAGGTGCCGTTATGACGTGACCATCCTTGTCAATGGTCTGCCACTTGTGCAGATAGAACTGAAGAAACGTGGCGTGGAACTGAAACAGGCATACAACCAAATTCAACGCTACCACAAGACATCGTTTCACGGCTTGTTCGACTATATCCAGTTGTTCGTTATCTCCAATGGTGTCAACACACGCTATTTTGCTAACAATCCCAACAGCGGATATAAGTTCACGTTCAACTGGACGGATGCCGAGAATGTGCCGTTCAACGACCTCTCGATGTTTGCGCAGTTCTTCTTCGATAAATGCACGTTGGGCAAAATGCTAAGCAAATATATCGTGCTGCATGAGGGCGACAAGTGCCTTATGGTATTGCGTCCTTACCAGTATTATGCCGTGGAGCGCATACTCGACAAGGTGCAGAACTCCAACAAGAACGGATATATCTGGCATACTACAGGTGCAGGCAAGACCCTTACCTCGTTCAAGGCAGCACAGCTTGTCAGCGAGATAGACGGCATTGACAAGGTGATGTTTGTAGTTGACCGTCACGACCTTGATACCCAGACCCAGTCGGAATATGAAGCCTTTGAGCCGGGAGCAGTGGATGGTACGGACAATACCTACGAACTCATTAAAAGACTCAGCGGCAATTCAAAAATCATCATCACCACCATCCAGAAACTGAACTGTGCCGTCACCAGAAACTACTACAACAAGCATCTGCAAGAGGTGAAAGACCAAAAGGTGGTGATGATTTTCGATGAATGTCATCGCAGCCATTTTGGCGAGTGTCATAAGAACATCGTGAATTTCTTCAAGAACTTGCAGATATTCGGCTTCACTGGCACACCTATATTCTCTGAGAATGCAAGAGGAGAGCATACTACAGCCGAAGTGTTTGGTGAATGTCTCCACCGCTATCTCATCAAGGATGCCATAGCCGACGAGAACGTGCTGGGCTTCTTGGTGGAATACTACAAGGAGAATGGCGATGTGGATGTGATGGAAGAGAAACGCATGAGGGAGATAGCTCAGTTTATCCTCAACAACTTCAACAAATCAACCTACGATGGGGATTTCAACGCTCTGTTTGCCATACAGTCAGTACCCATGTTGCTTCGCTACTATAAGATATTCAAGGAACTCAATCCGAAGATACGCATCGGTGCGGTGTTCACCTACGCTGCTAATGACAGCCAGGATGATGAGCAGACAGGCATGAACCAGGGTTTCGCCAACGATAAGGTAACGGCAGACGAGTTGCAGGCTATCATGGACGACTACAACGGCATGTTCCATACCAATTTCTCGACCGACAACTTCAGTGCCTATTATGATGACATCAACCTGCGCATGAAGAAGAAGCGTGCCGACATGGAGCCCCTCGACCTTCTTCTTGTTGTCGGAATGTTCCTCACAGGCTTTGATGCCAAGAAACTCAACACGCTGTATGTGGATAAGAACTTGGAATATCATGGACTCCTACAAGCATTCAGCCGTACAAACCGAGTGCTCAACGAGAAGAAGCGGTTTGGCAAGGTGGTATGCTTCCGCAATCTGAAAGACAATGTAGATAAGGCAGTCAAGCTGTTCAGCAACACCAATGCTCCCGAAGCGTTGGGCTTTGTACTGCGTGCGCCATTCGAGGACGTGAAGAAGGAACTGAATGCCCTGTGCCATGCATTCCTGACTCGTTACCCCGACATGGCTTCCGTTGACCGCATCCAGAGCGAATACGACAAGCGAGCCTTCATCCTTGCATTCAGAGACATTATCAAAAAACGCTCCGAGATACAGATATACGAGGAGTTTGATGCTGATGACCCTACTTGGGAAATGACTGACCAGCAGTTCAATGACTATCGTTCTAAGTATCTTGACATGACCCTTGGCTTTATCTCAACTGAGAATGATGAGCCGGAAAAAGGGACAGAAGAAACCACAAGCATGGTGGCAGAAGGGCTACCAGGCGAAATCACCGACATTGACTTCTGCCTTGAACTGCTTCACAGCGATGTCATCAATGTGGCCTATATCCTCGAACTGATAGCCGACCTCAATCCTGATAGTGAGGACTATGGAGAGAAACGTCAGCATATCATAGACACGATGATAAAAGACCCCGTGATGCGCAACAAGACTCGCATCATCGACAACTTCATCCGTGAGAATGTCGATAACGACCATGAGGGTTTCACTCGTAGCAAGGCAGATGGAACGATGGACTTGGAGAGCCGTCTGACGAAATATGTTACAGAAGCTCGTTTGCGTGCCATTTCCGACTTGGCAAAGGAGGAAGGCATTGACGAAAAGGCTCTTGTCAAGTATGTACAGGAGTACGACTATCTGCAACGCGAGAAGCCAGAAATACTACAGCGTGCCATCAAGCAGAAGAAGGGACTTCGCCTCCTGCAACGCTCATGGCTGCTGAAAACTTTGACAACAAAGTTGAGAAACATTATTAGTACATTTAGTTGGGAATAAAGTATGCAAGACAATAAGACAAATAGAGTATTCTTCTCTGCGTGCCTCACAGAAGGTTATAGAAGCTGTGCTAAAGCTATAAAGGATGCATTAAGAGAGAATGGCATGGTTGTAGAGAAAAAAATCCGCAACACCAAGGATATTTGGGCTCGTGATTATATGCCAATACAGATTGGTGAAAACAAGTTCATGTGGTACACGTACCGCCCCGATTATCTTTGGAAAGTCGAGAGCAACCGACAATATATTACAGGCAATGCTCAATGTGATTTTCTTACAGGTAAGGAAATAGTAGATTGCAATGTAGTATTGGACGGCGGCAATGTTGTCGTTTGTGGAAATAAGATGATATTGACGGAGAAAGTGTTTGCTGAGAATGCAGACATGCAACCGTTTGAAATAACAAAAAAGATCGAGCAAGCCAGTGGAAAGCAAGTAATATGGATTCCCGTTGATCCGCATGAAGTGGAAGAAGCAAGACGAAATAATGAACTACCACTATGCCATGCTGATGGAATATTGCATGCGATTGATGAAGAAACCGTCTTGTTGTCCAATTATCAGGATTACGATTTGGACTATCGCGCCAAATTGCTTGAAAGGCTTTCACCATATTTCAAAATTAAAGAGTTCAGCTTTGGTGATAAGAAGTCTGATAATTCTTGGATTTACATTAACTATTTACAGGTAGGCAAGGTAGTTCTAATGCCAACCCTTAATGAGCCAACGGATGAATTAGCCGTTGAGCAATTAAAAGAGTTTTTACAGGTAGATACAATCGTCAAGATAGATTCAAATGAACTGACTTTCAATGCGGCAGACCATAATGTAGGAGGTTCTCTGCATTGTATATCATGGAATGTTTATGATTCAGAGAATGATTGATTTGTCCCAAAACAATAAAAGAAAAATTGGCAAAATATGAGCGAAGAACTGCAACAGAAACTGCGCACACAGCTTTGGACTGTGGCAAATACCTTGCGAGGCAATATGTCGGCAAGCGACTTTATGTATTTCACCCTCGGATTCATCTTCTACAAGTATCTGTCGGAGAAGATTGAGATGTATATCGATGGGGAACTGGAAGCGGATGAGATGACCTTCAAGGAGGCTTGGGCGAGTGACGAGCAGGAACTGAAAGACGAAATAAGGGAAATAAGTATGGAGAACCTGGGCTATTTCATAGAGCCGGATTTTCTGTATTCATCAGTCATTGAAGCAATAAAACGCAAGGAGAATATCCTGCCCATGCTCGAACGCTCGCTGAAGAAGATTGAAGACAGCACCATCGGACACGATAGTGAGGAAGATTTCGGAGGACTCTTCTCTGACATCGACCTTGCTTCGCCAAAGTTAGGCAAGACTGCCGATGACAAGAATACGCTTATCAGCAATGTGCTGTTAGCACTCGATGATATTGACTTCGGTCTGAGCGAGGCTTCCGATATTGACATCCTCGGTGATGCCTACGAATACATGATTGGTCAGTTTGCCGCAGGGGCTGGAAAGAAGGCTGGCGAGTTTTATACCCCACAGGAGGTGAGCCAGGTACTTGCCGACATCGTTACAACAGGAAAGACCCGACTGAAAAACGTCTATGACCCGACTTGTGGCTCTGGTTCGCTGCTGCTCCGCACGGCACGCAATGGTAAGGCGGATTTGATATACGGCCAGGAGAAGAACCCCACCACCTTCAACCTTGCACGCATGAACATGCTGCTGCATGGTGTAAAGTTCAGCGATTTCTGCATAGAGAATGGCGATACGCTCGAAGCCGATGCCTTCTCAGAGGAGCAGTTTGATGCCGTGGTAGCCAATCCTCCTTTCTCAGCTGAATGGAGCGCAGCGGAAAAATTCAACAACGATGACCGTTTCAGCAAGGCAGGTCGCCTCGCACCACGCAAGACAGCCGACTATGCCTTTATCCTTCACATGATTTACCATCTGAACGAAGGTGGCACAATGGCTTGTGTTGCTCCTCATGGTGTGCTCTTCCGTGGCAATGCCGAGGGTGTCATCCGTCGTTTCCTCATCGAGAAGAAGAACTACATTGATGCTATCATCGGACTGCCTGCTAACATCTTCTATGGCACCAGCATCCCTACTTGCATCCTCGTGATGAAGAAATGCCGCAAGGAAGACGATAATATACTGTTCATCGATGCCAGCAAGGAGTTTGAAAAGGTGAAGACGCAGAACAAACTCCGTCCGCAGCACATCAAGAAGATTGTAGATACCTATCGCGAGCGCAAGGAGATAGAGAAATACAGCCATCTCGCCACCCTGCAGGAGGTTGCCGACAACGACTACAACCTCAATATCCCCCGCTATGTCGATACCTTCGAGGAGGAAGAACCCATCGACATCAAGGCAGTTATGGCGGAAATCAAGGAACTGGAAGCCAAACGTGCCGAGTTGGACAAGGAGATAGAAGTATATCTAAAAGAATTGGGAATAGTTTGAAAAATTGGATGTCGCAAATTGTGATTTCCAATTTTCCACCAGCTTGGTAGAATATTAGCAATTGAATAGAATATAAGGAATTGTAAGCAATGGCAGAGAATATGACAATGGCAAGCAATAGCGACTTCAAGAGTTGGGTGTCGCAATTGAAGCAAGATATTCGTAGTGCGCAAATAAGGGCGGCAATCAAGGTGAATACAGAATTGCTCCGTCTTTACTGGCGCATGGGTGCGGACATTTGTGAGAAGCAGAAATCTGCCTCTTGGGGAGACGGATGGCTTAAAGAACTAAGCCGAGAACTTATGACTGAATTTCCAGATATGAAAGGGTTCTCTCATAGAAACTTGCAATACATCAGACAATGGTATCTCTTTTATAATCAAGAAAATACAATTGTGCAACAAGCTGTTGCACAATTAGAAGATGTAAATGTGCAACAAGCTGTTGCCAAATTAGACGATGATATGAGGCAACAAACTGTTGCCCAAATCAGCGAGGATGTTTTCTTCTCCGTTCCATGGGGACATCATTTGTATATCATATCACAGTGCAAGGATGTTAGTCGTGCCGTGTTCTACCTGAAAAAAACAGTTGAAAATGGTTGGAGTCGTGCTGTTCTGCTTAATTACCTTGATACCAACCTATATGAGCGACAGGGAAAGGCCGTGAATAATTTCAACAGACTGCTGGCGAATCCTCAAAGCGAATTGGCTGCTCAAACATTGAAAGACCCTTATAACTTCGATTTCCTCACGCTTGACGGTGAATACAGAGAGCGAGAGTTAGAGCAAGCACTTACCCACAACGTGACTCGTTTCTTGCTTGAATTAGGTACTGGCTTTGCTTTTGTTGGAAGTCAAGTTTCCTTGCAAGTGGGAGAAGACACCGTATATCCCGACTTGCTTTTCTATCACTTGGAGCTACGCTGCTATGTGGTTGTAGAGTTGAAGGTCACAAAATTCAAAGGTGAGCATTTGGGACAATTAGGTGTGTATGTGAGTGCAGTCAACCACATCAAGAAGAAACCAACAGACAATCCAACTATCGGATTGCTCATCTGCAAGACGAAGAATAACGTGATGGCGCAATATGCCCTTGAATCAACAAACCAGCCGATAGGTATCTCTGAATATCAGCTGTCAAAACTCATGCCTGAGCATATTCAAAGCCAATTGCCTACTATTGAAGATATAGAGGCTACGCTTTCTGATAATGACGACAATGCAGATTCTTGAAATCACAATATGCGACATCAAGGTATTTAATGTAAAAAGAATAAAGAATGACAACTATGGCAGATAATAAAGAAAATAGAATCCCTAATGTTCCCCCTTTGAGATTCCCGGAGTTCAGTGGAGAGTGGGAAAAGTGTAAGGTTTCAGACTTGTTGGATTTCTATTCCACTAATTCACTTAGCTGGGAGCAGCTTGAATATGACACCAATGCCATGATGAATTTACATTATGGACTTATCCATGTGGGACTTCCGACTATGGTAGATTTGGCAAAAGACAAATTGCCTAATATAAAAGAGGACAACACACCCAAGAACTTTGAATTGTGCAAAGAGGGTGATGTGGCTTTTGCAGATGCCTCAGAAGATACAAATGAAGTAGCCAAGACTATTGAGTTTTATAATCTTGCAGAGAAAAATGTCGTCTGTGGATTGCATACAATTCATGGGCGAGACAATAAGCACAAAACTGTTGTTGGATTCAAAGGATATGCTTTCTCATCTACTGCATTTCATAATCAAATAAGACGAATAGCACAAGGAACAAAGATTTACTCAATTAGCACCAAGAATTTTTCAGAGTGCTATATTGGATTGCCATCAAAACCAGAACAGACTAAAATTGCAACTTTACTACGCCTTATTGATGAGCGCATAGCCACCCAAAACAAAATCATTGAGGATTTAAAGAAACTAAAGTCTGCGATTAGTAAACAGGCATTTGCTCAAAAGCCTAATGGATGGAATAGATTAGACACTTTGTTCTCAAAAGGTAAGGCTGGCGGTACTCCAACTTCTACAAATAAAGAATACTATAATGGAGAAATACCATTCTTGAGTATTAACGATATAACAAAGCAAGGTAAGTATGTCCGATACACGGAAAATCATTTGAGTCGAAGCGGATTAGAAAACTCTTCGGCATGGGTGGTTCCAGAGTATAGTTTAATAATATCAATGTACGCATCGGTTGGCTTGGTAACTATAAATGAAGTACCTATTACTACAAGCCAGGCAATGTTTGCGATGCAGCTCAGAGACAAAGATTTATTGGATTATCTTTACTACTACTTGTCATATTTTAAGTATCGCCACATCCACAAATTTCTTGAAACTGGTACACAAAGTAATATTAACGCTGATACTGTTCGCGGAATAATGATTCCAACTTATGGACATAGTCGCAATATGAAAATTGCGTCAACACTGCAAAGCATTGATGCGAAAATCGACAATGAGTTATCAGTACTTAAACTATTCAACAGGCAAAAGAACTATCATTTGTCCCAGATGTTTATATGAACATCTGGGTAAGGAGATATTGCTTCTGCATGGTTAGCAATGTTTGTCTTCGCTGCTCATTAATGATGTACTCATCGTATGAGTGTAGTATTGTTGCGACCAAAAGAATGTTATTGATATTTGAGGAATACGGCAATACATAGCTTTCTACATCACCTTTGCCAATATTCATTTGGGCTGCACCTTGGCTACAAGCAATCATACTATTTTCAAATCTTTGAGAAGATAGAATTTGATATAGGAACTCTTGGTTTACATTTTTCGTAAGTTGTAATAAACCAACTCGTTGGTTGAGCAAATAGTCCCCATCCTTACAAAGAGAAACACGCCCAACATTACCCGTAAGAGATATTAAAATATCTCCTTCTTTTAATACTTGGTGGTCTTGTATGTCGTTCGGCAAGTCGATTATGCAATTGCAATTTTCGTCGTTTATATATCGCTCTCCAGCCACATTTGAAATCGTGAGGATTTTCCATTTACCCAACTCATTATACTTGCCACTTTGGAATGCATAGCCATTTTTCAATGTCGCAATATCTAACAAGCATATAGTAGTTTCTAATAGATCTTTTCGTGCGAACAAATGTTTACTAATCGCAGACATTTCCGTTATTCAATCCTTAATCAAAGGACTTGTTGACGAATTGATGTCAGTTCTTTTGAAAGGAAAACTTTATCCGTTTTCTTCTTTCTATATCAGAGCTGGTGAAGGTGGCACTCCAACTACATCGATAGTTGAATATTATACAGAAGGTACAATTCCATTTATTAAGATTGAAGACTTGTCTTGTAAATATCTGACAAATAATAAAGACTTTATAACAGAACTGGGTATGCAAAAATCATCAGCATGGCTTATTCCATCAAAGTCTGTTATATACTCCAATGGTGCTACCATAGGTGCAATATCTATAAATGAATATCCAGTTTGTACCAAGCAAGGTATATTGGGCATTGTTCCGAACACAAATATCAATGTAGAGTATTTGTATTTGCTGATGTCTTCTTCTTACTTCTCAAAAGAAATAAGCAGAATTATTACAGAGGGAACAATGAAAACTGCATATCTTAAGGACATAAATCATATCAAATGTCCTTTACCATCTAAGGCACAACAAAAGAATATAACAAACCTCACATCCTCAATAGAGGAAAAGCTGTCTATAGAACTGAAATATTTATTCAGTTTGAATAGACAAAAAAAATACCTTCTCCGTCAAATGTTCATATAAACATATGGCGGAGCAAGTATTGCTTCTGTTTTAGGTAAGATTGTAATAAATCCTGTTCCAATATAATCTTGCTCTGAATCGTTGTCAATGTCAATGCAAGGCGTTTAGTTTCGTCTTCTTTCTTTGGAAGAGGAATGGTATTCTCCAAGAAACGCCCGTTCGTTATGTTTATGGTGTTCTTTGCGCCTTTTTGAATAAGTGGATGTAGATAGTTCAGAGTATTGCTCGGCTGCATGAAATAGAAGTGTAGAATAATTCCCACATAATCATTAACAGGCTTATATACACCATACAGGGGCGAAACTGCAACATCACATTTTACGTTGCTTCGTTTCACTATACCATAAGGGAAATCACCTGTTGGGCTTTTTGTGTAAACTATATCGCCGTATTTAACGACATTGTAATGCTGCGTGTCTTTGGCAGCAAAAGAACGTCCAAGATATTCAATCTGATTAACAACCCCTTGAGTCACGGAAACAGAACATACATCATATCCATTTACGTTTTTTTCGTTCCGTTCTTGCAATACCTTTCTCAATTCTGTTTTCTGCCAAGTATTATGTGCTAAACCTATGGACTTCGTTTGATAAATAATTCCTTTGATTAAGGATTCCAGTTTCTCAATGATTTTGTTTTGGGTTGCAATGCGCTCATCTATGAGAGACAATAGACGAGTTATCTTCTTTTGCTCCTCTGTGTTAGGATGATAGACTCTAATCTGTTTTAGGTTTTCCCCATATAAATGTACAACGGAAACACCTTGGGCAACACGAGCAATGTCTTTTTTACGAGTACTATTCAGTTGATAGGCAAAGAATCCTCCATCATCATTTCTAAGTCTTATGATGTTCAAATCTCCACCCAACAGGATGTTATCAAACGGGACACATCGGGCTGTTGATATGTCTATAGCAGTTTCTCCAGAACATGGGATTATGACATCATTAGCCATACTTTTAACTAATGAAGATGGCTCCAACTCTGTTCTACTATAAACCTCATTTATAATCTCAGACTTGTATTTGGTGTAAAGTTCACCATACAATATACAAGGAGAACCTTGTTCAGATAATTGATCTTTTGATATTCCACTGCCTTTGGTTATCTCTGAGATTTTACCCAATGTGGTTTCTACCCACTCTCCACAGAACTCCGGGAATCTCAAATGGGGAACATTGCTCATTATATTTCTCTAATTATAAGCACTTATCATTTTTTATAGAATTATGAGCAACAAAACAATTAGAGAAATTGCGGAGGCTTGGAAAGAGTACAAGCGTCCCTATGTGAAGCAGTCCACTATGGCTGCCTACGCGTTAATTCTGGAGAACCATGTTCTTCCTGAGTTTGGTGACAACGATTCGCTCCATGAGCATGATGTACAGGCATTCGTCTTGAAAAAGATCGAGCATGGACTGAGTGTAAAATCGGTTAAGGACATTCTCATCGTCCTGAAAATGGTGATGAAGTTCGGGGTGAAGAACGAGTGGATGAACCACTATGAGTGGGATATAAAATATCCTGCCAATAGCCAGCCCAAGGAACTTGAAGTTCTATCTGTGGCCAATCACAGAAAGATACTGAACTATGTGCAGCATAACTTCACCTTCATGAGCCTCGGTATCTATATCAGCCTGAGCACAGGATTACGCATTGGCGAAATCTGTGCCTTGAAATGGAGCGACATCAATGTGACCGAAGGAACAATCACCGTGCAACGTACTATCGAAAGAATATACGTTGTGGAGGGTGAGAAGAAACATACGCAGCTTGTCATCAACACCCCGAAGACGGTGAACTCATGCCGTGAGATACCTATGAGCAAGGAGTTGCTGGCCATGGTGAAGCCAATGAAGAAAGTGGTCAATGGAGATTTCTATGTGTTGACCAACGAGGACAAACCGACAGAGCCACGCACATACCGCAACTATTACAACAGACTCATGGAGAAACTTGACATTCCTAAGTTGAAGTACCACGGACTCCGGCACAGCTTCGCCACAAGGTGCATCGAGGCAGGATGCGACTACAAGACAGTAAGCGTACTGTTAGGACATTCCAATATCTCCACGACCTTGAATCTCTATGTTCATCCCAATATGGAGCAGAAGAAACGCTGCATCAACAAGATGCTTAAATCCTTGGGGAAATAACACCTTTCATTGCAAAAAGACAGTATTTGTGGACAATTCATGGTAAATAATTCTAATTCTTCTGTCCATTTGATTGAATTTGCGCTTTTCAAGCGTAACTTTGCAGACAATTTCACAAGTTGAATGGATAATAATATAGAATGGGATTCCTAAACAGCCTGTTTGGTGGCGCACCAACAAAATATGATGCACAGAAATACTTCGACTATGCCGAGAAACAGAAAGCCAAAGGCAATATAGTTGAAGCATTGAACTATTACGCCAAAGTCATCAATCATGGTGACCTTGGCGTAAAGCCATTTGTGCCCTACATTGAGTTGTGCATGGAACATGATGAATGGGAAAAGCTACCTGCTTGTATCAAAGTCTATCGAAAGAGGTTTCCGAAAGAAAACTCAGGGTGGATTGACAAGATTGAAAAGAAAACCATTGAGCAACTCAGAAGGCAAGGCCTATTGCCAATAGAGGTGAAGGAACAGCAAAACCCAAAAGGTCCAAAGATTTGTCCATCCACCCCGAAAACAGCAGATTTCCCCAAAGGCGAGAAAAAGGAACAGCAAAAGAAACCTTTCGTTCTCACTTTTCCAACGAGTATCAAGCACCCGACACTCGGAGAACGCTATGACGAGTATTGTGCCAGTCTTCCTCCATTTGACTTTTATGAGGGTGATAACGAAGACAAAATCCCTGCCGATGCGGACATGGAAATCAGTGACTACCTGAACAGGCTGGCAGACACACTCGCATATTGTAGGGATGTTGAGAAGAAGCAAGGATTTGTGGCTGCGGAACAATACTATCTGTTCCTTATCGGTCATCATCCTTGGGAACCTGATGCCTACGATGAACTGTTGGAACTGTATCGTAACAATGGCAAGAACGATGCGTTTGAAGCCTTGCGCCTTTATTCCATAAACCATTTCTCTAAGAGACGCGAACGGATGGAACGGCAACTGACTGCACTTGCAGAACAGCAGGGAGTGAAAGAGATGGCAACGGAAGCCATAAGAAAAGGGGAAAAGGTCTCGTACTTCCGAGGGCTGTTCACCCTGTACGACCCTTTCCCCTGCATAGAGCATTGGAAGCAACTGATGCCTATCTTCTCGGACTCCGAGTAGTTGACTTGGATGGTTTGTTCCTGCTGGCATATCTGGCAGCACGATGGGCAAACCTCCACCAATCCTCATCATCATCTTTCTTGGGCTTGTCATCCGAAGACGAACCGCCGCCACCACCCGAATACATGGGAGTGGTAGCATCACCGATGGCGGCTGTCACCATCCCTGCTGCTCTGGAAATGACATCACTCAGAGAGCCGTCAAACAGGTCTTCAACGACAGTTCCCTGCACACTCTGCAAAGCATAGGCAGTAGGCTGCGGCATGTTATCCAGGAATGTTCGCAAGCCAGAAAGCAATTCATCGAAGATTGCCCCTTTGACCATCATGACCGAATTGCCCAGTTGGGATTCCTTCATCCTTTCCACATTATTTGCCGCTTGCCTCACCGCAACCTCAGCATTAGCCTGCCGCTGGCGAAGCGATGCAATCTGGTTCTCACATAGCATGAGTCGGCTCTTGCGGTCACGGATTTTGTCACCCAAGGCAATCTTCTGCTTCATCAGTTCTGATGTTCGTTCCTCGTATTCATCCAGAGTGATTTTCTTGTTCTCCAAATCTTGTTTCAAGGATTCAATCTGATGGCTAAGCCCATTGTATTGCAGTTCCAACTTGCTAATAAAGATTCTAAGCTCGATGGCACGGTTTTCCAATTCCGGCAACTCACGCTTCAACTGATAGTACATCTGCACTTTGTTCTTATGCTGTGCGCCCGAAATTTCCACAGGGTCGCCACGCATCAGTCCATATTTGTTGTTCACCTGTTCGCAGAGTTCCGTGTGCAGCTGCTTCATAATCTCTTGACCTGTTGCCTTGTCCTTACCAAACAGCCCTTTGTATGAAACCACAGGTCGCTCCCTGCCAGTCTTCTTTTCTGTTCTCATCACAACAGGAATGATGGTCGCATGACAATGTGCCGTAGTCTCGTCAAGATGCACATCAAATCCGATGATGTTCTCTTCACCATACTTCTTTGTCATCCAGTCATAGAGGTCGATAGCCCACTGCTCGATTTCATTCATTCGCTGGATGTGACTGTTGTCCGCTGTTCCGTCACGTTCGAAATCGACAGCCTGATTGCCGAATGCCATCATGTTCATTACTTCATGGTCACCGCTGAAAACGAACTCCACAATCTGGTTGGACATCTTCGCAGCTATTGGGTCGTTCTTCTTTACCTCCGGGTTAGGCTTCACCCCCAGTTCCTCCAGCCTCTCTTTGAAACGTTCCTCGACAGGTTTTGATGTTCCTATCTTTTGGATAATACCACCCTTGGCAACCTCAAAATTGAGATGCGCCCGGGTGATGTCGTACCAATGCAGCGGTTTCTTGTTCACTGTCTGATAGTGCTTCTCGTCCCACCTGCGCTGGTTCTCGGCAGCCTCCATCGCTCCGATGGACTTTCTGCCCTCAAAGTGCATCGCACCTTTTGGTTCATTACTCATATTTCTTTTCTGTTACGTTATAGTTCTACATCAGGTATGTTCTCACGTGCCATGCCTATGGATCGTGAGACATTACTTTTCTTGTATTGCTTTGGAGTAGTGGGGGCATTCATCCATGTCCCAGACGATAGGCTGGCATGGCAGGCACGGGAACATGTGGGGCATGAGACCGTTGCTGTGCCGCCCTGAACCTCGCAGAGGTGAATGGGCATATTGTGTTATGCCCCCACTTAATCAGTTGGGCCGTGGAGCAAGCTCTGCGCGCCCGACCATCCTACTCATGCCGCCCATAAGGAACAACAGTTCCGTCTTCGTCATCGAAATCAAAGAGGCTCTGAGGCATCTTTGCAGCCTTGGAGGGTATAGTTGCCTCGGAAGAGGTTATAATAGCCGTCTGAGGCTTTTCTGATGTCTCCATGATGAAAGTAGCTGCATCTGCACCTTGTACAGATTGGGCTGGTGGTGATAAAACTGGAGAGGTCTGATTTCTCTCAGCAAGGAGAAAACGGTTGGGATTGGTAAATACCTGCCCCATGGCATGACCATCCTGCACACTCACGACATCTACTATGGAAGTGACGAAATCTGATGAGCGGCTGATAAGCCCCAACTGTTCCATCTTGTCGAGCAGGTTGCGCCCCTGCTTGCGCTTGATACCCCACACTTCTTCAAGAGAAGAGACTGAGAGCGAACATTGGCAGGTGCCCGTATCGACACGGATGCCTCGCACCATTTGCGACTTGTCACCGATGGTCATAGTGTGGAGGATGTACAGATAGTACATGAAATTAAAACGCCCTTTTGTTGTCCCCATAAGGAATGTAATTGCATCCGCTGAAAGATGAAGCGTGATGTCAGTAAAGGGAAATGATTTCTTCAGAAAGGAGTCAATAGGCAGAATTGCTGCCTCGTTGTTGTTGCTTTGCATATTCAGTAAAGAGAAAAAGGAACGGCAGACAGTTGTGCCTTGCTTCCTGCGCATGGTGTTCCTGCCATGCCGTCCCTGGTTTGACATTTGGTTAATTGATAAATTCCGTGGGCAATCCACATTTACAAGACCGGTACAGTATCTGCGTACAATGGGCAATATGGAGATTGATGTGCCGTTGGTGCTAATGGGCTTAGAGAGGTGGAAAGATGGAACGTTTCTTTCTGCTGTCTTTCTGCTGTCTTTCTGTAGTAATACTGCTTCATACCAGATAGGATTATTAACCTTGCAGCGTTAGGATTATTATTCTTTCGGCATTAAGGTTATTAACCTTGTTACTCTTGAAACAGATATACGTTGTTGTTCCAAACAGAGGGAAGGAAGGGAAATGTTATCTACGCATACCCAATTGTTGCTTGGACGCATCGTCCTCTGCTATCCTCTTTAATTCCTGTTCCACCTTATGCAATTCATCCTTGCTCAGGAAAGCGATGCTTTTGATGGTGAGTTGCTGCGCACAGATTCTTCTCCTGTCAATGATGCTCTCATCCGTCATGGCTTGGTTTGCACCTACCTCCTCCATATAGTCATTGACTGCATCACGCATGGAGAATTGCCTTAGCCCGGTCTTTGCCCAGTGGACAGCCAGCTCTACTGCCAGTTCCTGCTTGTCCTCGTATTCTGCCATACTCCAGTCTATTTGGTAGCGAGACGCTGAATGATTCGTTCTGCCTCCTCGGAAATCTCCGCTTCAGAGGACACACGGTTCTTTCGCACCCATGCCAAGAGGTCTGACTTCTCGAAGAAGATCATCTTGCCATTCGGCTTGTAGAACGGGATAGTCTGCTCGTGGGTCATCTTGTAGAGTGAACTGCGGGCAATGCCCATGAACTTGGCTGCCTCTTCCAAGGTCAGCACATCCTTCCCCTGATGAAGAAGCTGCTCCAAAGACTTGACTCGCCCCTGGAGTTCGGCAACCTGCTTGCTGAGGTTTGCCTCCTTGTTACTTTGTACTTGTTGTGTCATACGCAATTATTAATAGAGTGAATATATATATGTCTATGTGCCTTGATGATGTCTGTAGGTGTATAAGCCACTTCGATAAGGAACAACTGTCCACATCTGCCCAAGAACATCAGTCCGGCAAGAGCAAAGTTACTATGGTTATATCAGCGCAATGCAATCTTATATCGAATAGAAGACTGAATTTAATTGTAATTATCATTTAAGTATGATTTTGTGCCAATAATCATACTTAAAAGTATTAGAGAATGATTTTATCTTCGATTTGAAAATATATCAAACACCGCAGCTTCGTGACAGATGATGAGACCGAAATCTGATGAAATCCGAGGACAAATATTAAAGAGAAAGCAACTCCAAACAAGAGAAAGATAAGAGGACAAACGAAAAAGGGAAACATTCATTTTTTCAATTCCGACCTGCCAATATACCTTCGCACTACCTTTATTTGATTTTTTTATTGCTATTTTGGTGCAGGTTTGTTGTAAGTGCTGTATGTTAGAGTATAATCTAATTGATACAGAATGAGTTAAGTTATAAAAATAACCTACGAAGTAGAGCATGGCTCCGTAGAAATGAACTGTCAAATAACGGGTTAGCCACTTCGCCCACGCTCCTTCCCACTTGGGCAGCAACGAAAATGCCCATTGTATTGGACCGAATATAGTGAGCATTCCGAGCAATATCTGCTGACAGTATATCGTTGCCCACCAACCGATGCGGAACACGATCAGGGCTATCAGCATCACTATCTTGTCGATGCCCACCACGGCCCCTGCCGTCAGTGAGGTGAACCACAGTTTGCTGGCATCCTTCTCCATGTTGGTCACTTCGTCCACGCCCGTCTGCTCCATCGTCGCCTCTATCAGGTTGGGGTCTGATGTGCCCTTATGCGCCACGTCTGCCTGTGCCTGGAGGTCAGTGTACATCGAGTCCCTGACATATACCAACTGCTGCACCTCCTCAAACTTGTCGGAAATTTGGGTCGCCTCTGCCTCATAGAGGTCGTGGGTGTAACTGCCGATGCAATTGGGAATATAGGATAGAAAATCCAATACGCACCAGCTGCTGCCGCTGTTGGTCATGCCTGTGTCAGCAGGTGGGTACCACCAACAGAGGATGATGCTCACCACCAAGGGCTTGAACAGTTTCATCACGTCCAACGGTTCGTTCTTCACCATCATCTTGTAGGCCATGCTTGCCGCCACGATGATAGAGAACAGTGCCGCCAATGCCATACACATTTGGAGGATCCACCAGAACGGCCCTTGTGAGCCTGTGAAGGTGGCATCGGTCAGGAACTCGTTGGTCTGGAATATCACATCGTCAATCTCCTCTTCGAGGATGTTGATGCCGAAATCGCTGAGTATGTTGTCTGCCATCAGTGCCTGGTTCTATTGTTGATAATCTCTTTGATAAACTCTATGCCTTTCGGTGTCCATGACAGATAGAAGTGGTAGAAGCAGCGCATCCTGCCTGTGACATATACCGCAATGCCCTTGTCCTGAAGGTCTTCACGCAGTTTCCACATTCCATATTCCTTGGTGATGATGCCTTCCTCTTTGAGGGTCTTCACAATCTTGCCGTAGTAACTTCCGACATATTTGTGAAGCTTTGACATTGAAACTACCTCTAAATCAGATGGCATATAATGCTCATCAACGATGGGTGTCCTGCCGATAACGCTGATTCGCTTCGGCATCCTTGACATCTCCAACTGCCACTTGCCGTTTTTCCTCTTGGCGGCATAGAGACGTAACTGTATTTTTGATATTGATTCCATAGCTATTTCTTTATTTTATGTTCTTTCGATAACAGGAATGACTCCCACGCTCTTCAGTTTCTCATAGAGGAAGCGGCGACCTTTCTGTGTCCATTTGGTGTTCATGCGCACATCCTCCGTACCGTCCTTGTGTTTAATGAGGTAGGTCTCGCTGGTCACATAACCGCAGTCCTTGTAGTCGGCATACAGAATCCACTGCTTGCCACGCTGATACTGGATGTTCATCTCCTTCAGACGTCGGTTGAAGCGGATGGACGACTCGCCATAGTCCTGTGCTATCTGTGTGACCAGGACACTGCTCTTCGTGGCAAGGATGATGTCAAGGTAACTCACCTTGTCCTTCATCTCCGTCACCTCCTGTTGCAGGTCATCCACCTTGGATCCCAACTCAACGATGCGTGTCCTTTGGTGTTCACACTCCTGTTCGACAAGCAGACGCTTTTGTCGTTCTTCCTTCAGATTGACTGCTAACCGTATCAGGAAGTCTGGCTCTGCCAATGCCTTCTCGATGGTCTGCTGTGTCATATAGGCACCATGCTTGCGGATAGAGGGGAGCACCTCCGATGTCACCCACTTGCGGAAACGTTTGGCTTCGGGTTTGCGACTGTCAAGGATGACATCATACAGTCCGTCTTCATTGATAAAGTTTGTAACCTGTTCTCTTCCAAGACTATCCGAGATGGGGTACTTTGAAAGTACATCATCCGAAAGTCGTTGTACCAACTTGCTGGTTTTTAGTCCAAGAACTCTTGCCACATCAGCCAAACAGAACAAGGGTTGCTCTGGTGTTCCTGTGGTTCGGACTGCTCCAAATTCCTCGTTGTTGAAAATCTGAATATCGTTCATATCTCTATGCTGTTTTGTGATTATTTCTTCTCTTCCCTTATTTCTATCTGTTCACACTTTCTTCACCCTCACCGCTGTTGGCATCATCGCCGTCAGTGCCTGTCGAGCTCCTCACGCCCTTCATGTTTTCCTGCCAACGGCTCTTGGCATCGCTGATGATGCTGCCTTTATGTACTACACGGTCGTTGGTGGCTGCCAAGAGGGCGGTAGTCTGGCTTTGGGTGTTGAGCTGCACAAGGTATTTCAGTAGTGTCTCGTTCTGTGTCGTCAGGTCGGCATAGATGCTAAGATACTGCCGCTTTCTCTGTGCATTGGGCATATAGGCATCCTTGGTGGCTTTCACGGCACACTGGTACATATTGTACAGTTCCTCCCACCGACGCTTGTCGTTGATGGTGCCTCCTGTAGGGATGATATGGTCTATGTTCGCCTTCATCTTGTCCAACTGACCGTTGATCTTGCTGCTTTCGGCAAGCCAGGCGAGGTCTATCTGTCGGTCGGCTACGTTCAAGGCTTCCACCTCAGCACGCTTGGTGAGGGCAGAGTCTATCTTCTCCGCATCATCTACTTGGTTGTAGAGGTTGATGCCGGCAAGAGTGCGGAAACCTAACTTGTTCTTCTCTGCCGCTGTCTTCTTATAGTTGTTATGTAACAGCCAATAATAGAACTCAGGGGTGAGAGAACCGCCACCTGTCTCCATCACCGTTATCTGGTTCTGCTTGGAGGAGTCGTGGTTGTAGGTCACGCTCTGGGCTGTGGCTTTGATGGTGGTTGCTACCGCCATGATGAGTATCATTGTCTTCTTCATGTCCGTTCTTCTTTTGTTTACAATCCGTCAATAGTCAAGTTTTCCTGCCACTTTCCATCGGCTGAAGGCATCTTCCAGTATCTCTTCCTTCGTCCTCGTCCGATACACCTTCTCCTTCCAATAGCCCATGCGCAGCTGCACATACCGCCATGTCTGGAAGTAGGCTTGGTTCAGATGTTTTTCTATCAGGTCCAACGAATTGTTGATATTGTCCAACACCATCAGCAGGTCGGAAGTTGAACAGGCTGCCGCTCCTGTGGCATACAACACGAGGTCGTTGACGCTATGGTAGAGTTGGCTTCCTTCGTTGTATATGTTGTCGATGGCTTTCTTGTTGATGCTGATGAGCATCGTGTCAGCCAGTTCGATGTGTTTCCGCTTGATGACCTTATCATTGAAGTCCTCCAACAGGTTCTTGTAGTCACTGATGCGGTCGCTCACCGTCTGGTAGGTGCTCTTCACGTTCAGCACCGTGCGCAACGACTGGTACATCACATCGATGATGTCGAAGGCCCGGGTGTATTTGTCCAAATCCACATTCAGTTCCTTGTATTTGCCCACCTCTTCACTGCTGTATTCATGCAGCAGTTGATTGCTGTACTCCAAAGTGCTGCGTGCCAGCAAGAGGCTGCGCTGCTTCTTGTGGTCGTTGATGTATGCTTCCACCGATACCGCATCGAATCCCCATTGCGCCAAGGCTGTATTGGGGAAGAGGGTAATCAGCAGGAGAGCTATGATGATGGTATGTCTCATTCTCCGTTCCTCCCTCAGTTTTCGTTCTCGTTATCTTCACCATTCCCTCTGTTAGGGTCTGCATTCTCTCTCCATCGCTCGTAGCACTCTTCAATGAGTGTCCTTCTGCGACCTTGGTCTGCGTCGATTGAAGGAAGAATGTCCTTCAGCACGTCAATGATGCTGCGCTTGTAGTGCATCATTTTTTCTAATGATACCAAGTCGGCGTAAATCTTGGTGATACGGCTATCTACTTCACGGGCTATCTCCAGACGGTCGCTCGACCAGAGCAGGTGTATTACATCGTCATTGTCGGCGGTCTGGGTTGCCTCGCTCTTGGCATATTCTGTGGTGATGCTGCACGACGGGAACTCCTGGGCTATCTCCGAGATACGGCTGTTCACCTGCCTCGTCTTCTCCTCGTCAGAGGCATTCGGGTCAAGGGTCAGCACATCCACCACCTGTGTGTCGGTGTATTCCGAGGTCAGCTCCCACGATATTTGCAGTATCGCACGGTGTATCTTGATGCCAAGGAAGTACTTGGGCTTCCTTGCAATGGACAGTGTCGCCTTGAAGGTGATAATGCCGTTGATGTTGGGCATGGTGGCAGTTCGGACGTAGGTGTAGCCGTTCCACGAACCGGCACCTTGCCACGTGAGATTGTAGGCTGACTTCACATCCTGCATGATGGCAGGGATGCGGTAGTAGTCATCGGTGGAGGTGGCATTGTCGTTAGCCGCCTCGCTCTTGGCATTCTGTATGTCTGCCAACTGCTGCTGCCATGTCGCCAATTCCTTCTTCAGGTTGTCTATCTTCGTCTTGTTGACATTATGTTGCTGCCGCAAGGCAGGGGCTTCCTCCACAGAGGCATTGGCTATCTGCGTGAGCAGGTTCCTGTTCTCTGTCTCCAACTGGCTTATCTGCGCCTCCAACAGGGCTATCTTGCTATTCGCCTCACGTTCCTTCTCGTCCAGTTCCGATAGGTCGAGATTATTTTCTGATACGCTTGTCCTCATGGCGCATTCCTTGCTGTGGGCATTGAGCGAACCGCCGCACTCACGGCACTTGTACTGCGTGCTGCCCTGTCCGAGGGTGACACCGTCCGAACAGGTGACGCTGATGGTCACGCTCTCCACGCCCTTCAGTTTGGCGGCATCGGTGGCTTGATAGTAACGGCGTGCGTCACTGCCGATGTAATAGACATAGCCCTCCTCGTTGTCGTTATACTCCGAGAGACGTGCCTGCAACTGACGCTTGAAGGTATTCAAGTCCATGCTGTAGGAGTCGAAGACATCCTCATACACCTCTTCCACGTTGTTCCAGCTCTTGGTAACGTGTATCTCGTAGGCGTAGGCCTTCTTGGTCTGCTTGCCGCCACGGCTGATGATGTACGACGACATCCAATAGTTCATCGTATAGGTGAAGCCGTCGCTCTGGGCGTTGAGCTGCTGCACACGGCTGCGGCTCCATCCGGCATGGTTCTCCGAGTTGGCCAGTATCTGCTCTCGCTGCGTGCTGTTAGGGTAGAAGTTGGGGTCGGAGGTGTTGATACGATACCAATGGTCACCGTTCAGAATACTGTTGTCATCGGTCGGCGGATAGTAGTCACAGAGGCTTACGCTGCCTTGGTCTCGTCGGGCAATGTACCAACGCTGTGTATAGTAGTTGCCCTGCGTCTCGCTCAGATAGTCTGTCATCCACGAGGTGATGTTGTAGTTGGAGAGGTCGAAGAGGGCTGCCACGTTGTCCTCGCCACCCACCAGACTAAGGAGTGTGCTGCCGATGCCGTTCTCTGCCTGTTCATAGAGGTCATGGTAGTTGTCATAGATGTCGATGATTTTACTCACCTTGCCATTGAAAAGGTCGTTGAAGGCACTCTGCTGCAAGAGTGCGCCTGATGCCCCGTTGATACCTGCCGTCGCCAACGATGCTCCCATATTGTAAAGCGTCTCGATGTCGGCGGTGAGGTTCTCCACGGTGAAGTTGCCGGGCACACTGGCGATGTCATCCAACAGCTGCTGCCAATCTACATTGCCTATCTCCGAGAGTTTGAGGATGGCGGCTATCTCTTGGTTGATTTCCAAGAACTGAATGTCGGCAAAGGTCAAGCTACTGTTGGTCACGACACTCTCAAACTGCATACACAGCGACTTTGTGTCGGCGCATATCTTCATCAGGTAACTGCCCCAGTAGAGGGCGGTCTGCGGACTTTTCAGCATCATTCCTGCCACCGTCCATATCTTGGGCATAATCTTGTTCGCCACCATATTGTGGATGCGGCGGTAATAGTAGTTCTCCGTGCTACTGCTCCAAATGCCGAGGTCGGTGAATGCCTTGCGCTCCAAGAACTTGGCAGCGAAGATGCCGGCAGTGGCAACCTCTGCGGCATTGTAGTGCTTCAAGATTTCGCCCACCTGCTCGTTATAATAGCTCTCTGCCATAGCTCCAGCACCGAATGCGGCAGCCATGGCGGCAACGATCTGCTTGTCGTAGTTCACGCTGTAATACTGCGCATGAACCCTTCCCACGACAAGTGTAAGACACATATATATTATAATAAGGTATAAACGTCTCATTGCTTCACTACTTTACGTTTTTACTACTTTCAGTTTCTACTATTCCACTACTTTACTACTTGTAGTATTTACTATTGGTAGTATTCACTACTAATCGTATTTACTACTAATCGTAAATACTACCCAGCCACCGTTCCCGAAAGTTTTGCTTTCGGGCATCTGGGCTTTACGTCTATTCCGGGATTTCCGTTTCCATCAATCAGCCCCCGTGCTCGCCGTGTCAGCGGCGAGTGGCTCCATCGTCCGTCAAATTGAGCACATGCCCCGCCTCATTGACCTTCTGCGCAAATGCCAACGACTTCCCGATGCCACTGGCATCCCAATCTCTGCAATACCGCTCGATAGCCTCCTGATGTCTGCACTTCAGTTCATGCTTATAGAGTTTCAATGCCTCCTTCTCAGCTCGCTCGGTGGTGTAGGTCATATAGCACTCGTGCGGCTCCTCCACACCATACACTCCGCTCGTCGATCCACGTCGGATAAACACCTCACGGAAGAAACTTCTTCCCTCCTTGTTATCCAAGCGGTTGACAGTGAATATCTTCTTGCAATCCACATCCGTCAATCCTAATATCGCCTTGATCTCGTCGAATCGCTCACGAAATTTGCTTTGGTCGAGCAGCATCACCACGTCGGAGTTGTTGATGATGGCTTCCTTCACGATGGGACTGCCGATGATGTCCTGTATCTCCTGTGTCACTACGCCCACGCTCGCCCAGAACTTTCGGGCTGTCTTGTATAGGTACTTGATGTACTCGGCCATCAGCGGCGAGGCGATGGCTTTCCATGCCTCCTCGATGACAAGGCACTTGCGGTTCTTCTTCAGGCGCATCTTCTGCAGGAACACGTCCATGATGATGAGCGTCACGATGGGGAAGAGCTGCTTGTTCTCCTTGATGGCATCCACCTCGAAGACGATGAAGGTCTCGTCGAACAAGGTGCTATCCACGTTCTCGTTGAGAATCTTGTCGTACTTGCCGCCACGGTAGAAGTTTTGGAGCATATAGGCGAAGTTGTCGCAGTCGATGGTGGTGATGTTGTTCTCGATGCAGATCTGGTCGAGACGCTCACAGGCGAACTCATAGAATGAGTCGAAGGAGAGGGTCTTCACGCTCAATGCCATGCGCCGTTCCTCCAGTCCCTTGATGAGTTTCTCCACCTTGTCGTGTATCTGCGTCAGCTCCGTGCCGCGCCGCTTCTCCATGGTGGAGAGGTTTTTTCTCAGTGTCTCCTTCTGTGAGGAAGGATAGGGCTGCACACCGTTGAAATAGAAATCGTAATACTCCGTCACCAACTGCTCCACGACACGGAACTCCAGTTCGGGTATCTGCGTCTCCGAGCCTTTCCATATCAGCAGTATCAGGTTCTTCAGGAAGTCTATCTTCTCAATGTTCAGCTCCCGCTTGCTGATGTTGAAGGGGTTCATGGTGATGGGCTTGTCCTCCGTATAGGCGATGTACTTGCCGCCCACATACTCGCAGAGTCCCTCATACGAGTTACCCGTATCGACCATGACGATGTCGGTGTTCTGCTCCCACAACTGACGCACCACGCTGTTCATGTGGAAGACTTTTCATATCTCCTAACACACTGAGTCACAGCACTATCTTGAAAACAACAAATTCAAAACGGTACAAATTTTGAACAAGGGAAAATCTATGGTTCAAGGCATTCGGCAAAGAGAAAAAACTATGACAGGGGCAAAAAGCAGTTTTAAGATTATTTATGAAAATATTTTGGGCAATTTTGGCTGATTGCTATCCAAAGAGCGCATTTTTGATGAATAGTCCCACCTTCATCAGCCATAAAGAGTGAGACAATCGAAAAAGAAAAGGAGGGGGTGAGAGAGCCTTCTTGGTGGCTTCAACATTGGGCGAAAATGGATGTCTTGTACCTCAGTTGTATCTCAGTCGACATATATAGCTGATAGACAATAGAGGTTAATAATTCGGCGACAACAAAAATAATAAATAGTATGCAGGTTCAATAAGAGTTGCATTTTATAGTATGGAAGGATAATGTTTTGCTCTTGCAAAAATGAATAACCATATTATAGATTTGGTTGAAGTTATAGGCGAAATCCAGAAAAACTACCTACAAAAATATAAATATTTATCAAATAACGATAAACTATCGACTTTTTTTGTTATATTTGCACCCAAAATTCAATAGATATGGCAGGACATTCCATAAATAGGATAAGAGTTGCTTTGGCTGAACAGAATAAAACCAATCGTTGGTTGGCTGAACATGTTGGCAAATCAGAGATAACGGTTAGTCGATGGGTGCAAAATAAGGCACAACCGTCTTTAGAACAATTGCTTCAAGTTGCAAAAGTTCTTTCTGTTAGCCCTAAAGATTTGATTAATGACATAAATGAATAATTAAAATATGACAATAAAAGAACAGAATAATTTCAATAACATAAGAACAATATCTTTGTTCTCTGGAGCAGGTGGCTTAGACATCGGAGCCATCAAGGCTGGAGCTCATGTCGTTTTTGCTAATGACATGATGAAGGAGGCTTGTCTTACATACAAAGAGAATATAGGAGACCATATTATTCAAGGAGACATCAACACTCTGTTTGATGAGATTGGCAAGGTTGATAATCCCGATTTGGTTATTGGGGGGCCTCCTTGTCAAGGCTTTTCTGTTGCTGGAAAAATGGATGTCGATGACAAGAGAAGTCAGTTGATATGGTCATATGCGAAGGTCATTGAATTTACAAGACCTCGTGCTTTCATAATGGAAAACGTTAAGGCGTTAGGAACTCTAAAGAAATGGGAAAAAATAAGAGAAGCATTATTGGAAAAATTGCGTTCCTTGGGTTATTCCGTCAATTTTATGGTTCTTAATGCTACAGATTATAACGTTCCACAAGCAAGAGAAAGGATATTTGTAGTAGGTATAAGAGGCGATGAACACAAAAAACCCAATTGGGAAAAAATGATATTGAAGTATCGCCACAAAGCCCCTACGGTTAGGGAAACCTTGTCTGTATTGGATAAAGCGGGAACAGGGAATAACAAAGGTGTATGCAAGGCAAAGATTACATTGTGCCTTAATCCTGTTTTGCGCAAATCTCCATATGCAGGTATGCTATTTAACGGTTTAGGTCGCCCAACCCGTATAGATGGATATAGCGCAACACTCCCAGCATCGATGGGTGGAAACAAAACACCTGTCATTGACGAAAAGGAACTTTATGAAAATTGTGAAGCTTGGATAAAGGGCTATCATAAGAAAGTTTTGTCTGATCCATCCTCAGCAGAATATAAAGAAGCTCCATCTTTCTTGCGTAGAATGACTGTTGAGGAAGCAGCACTATTACAAACATTTCCAATTGACTATAACTTCTGTGGCCCACAGTCATCAAAATACACTCAAATTGGTAATGCCGTGCCTTGCAACCTTGCCCAGGCAGTAGTAAGCATGGTTATTAACGTGTTGAATGGAAACGAGGAAGTTGTTTATTTACCCAAAACAAGTTTATTTGATTAACACATGAGAAGAATAGAAACAGAAGCTGCACAAAAGGTCTTATTAAGAGCCAAAAAGAATCGCAAAAAAGTAAAAGATACGACAGGAGAACTGATAGAAAAAGTTCTTCGTGGTTCTCATAAGACATATCGATACATTCTTATAACAGCACTATTGGCAAAAAGCACAAATGCGGACATAGATGCTCTTAGCCTTCAAGCTGGTGACGATTCTGAAGGCGCATATGATGCCAGAAGTCTATGTCATAAAGTGATTGTTCCATTTGAACGAGAGTACTATCCTAATAGCATTGGAGGTTCAAATGAACCTTTCCTTAATAAGCCAGCCAGGTTTACAAGATTATCAGAAGATAATGCTGTTAGAAGAGGTAATGATATGGAGATATTGAAAATAGTCATAAGAATACTTTCTTCAATCAAATCCTCAAAGTCTGCCTTTTTATATCTTTCTTCTGCCATTTATAACATTGCTCAAATATCTAAAGAAGAAGCAGATAAGTACACACTTCCTGACTTGGATATACCACAGGCTGAATTACCACAAACCACATTGGATTATATCATTGACCTCACAAGGCAATCATTTGAAGGAGAAATATGTCCATTGGTTGTGTCTGCTTTGGAGCATCTATACTACGAAGGTGCAAATAAAGTGGTTCCTCATAAAGTTAATGAAAGCGGCTCTTCCTCTAAGGAAGTGGGAGATATTGATGTATTTACTTCTTCTGATAAATTGCTATCATCTATAGAAGTTAAAGATAAGGACTTTACTAAAGAAGATGTTGAGCATGCGATTCATAAATTTGCATCAAGTAAAATTGAGAAGAGTCTTTTCATTTTTGGTCGTAAAGTCAATTTTGATAGAGATAATGTATTTGAAACTGCTGCAGAACTTGGCAAGCAGGGTTTTTACTGTACAGTTATCTCCATTGAAGATTATGCCAAGATGCGGATATATTCTATAAAACGCAACTTCTCAATTAACGAGTTTGTGAAACTCATGCTTCATTTCGCGCATAAAATAAATGCAAAGGATGAAACAATACAATGGATTAAAGATTGTGCTATCGAATTTGCTTTGTAAGAGAAGATATGTATTACGACGAAGAATTTAACTCGGACACATTGTTGAGAGAGAACGTTGATTTCTATCTAAAACGTGCTCATAATGAAAATATGCTTTACAAGGTAAAAGAGATACTATGTGAAGCCTATAACCATGACATCATTTGTCTATCTCGTTTAATAGAACTTGAAGGCATTCTTGGCTTCGGAATTAGGGAGTACATGTTAAGAGCACCTGGGTATTTTATTTGTGAGGATGCTGAGTATATCAAGACTCTTCCAGAAGTAAATAAGTACGTAGCAAAACAAATTGGGATAAGGCAAAACAAATCTAAATACCCCAAGATTGGTTACGAAAATGTTAGGAGAGCTATTTGTAATTCACGTTAGTAAGTATGCTTTTCTATATTGTTATAAATTGATAATTTTTCAGATATTTTTACCTCATAACAACAGTGGACTCAGTTAAAGAAGAAATGTATCTTAAAAAAGAGATAGAAAAAATATGTGCTGATGCATTTCAAACTGTCGATAATGCAAGGCAAGATTGGGAGCTGCAGAATAATAATATCCCTGAAGCTTTCATGATTGCGCAATGCATCGTCCAAATGATATGCTTGAAGGCTAAAACCATCCTATCAATGACGGAAGGTGTTTGTCTCATCAAAGGAACATGTCGAATAATAGACTTCTCATCGATGCTACCTCTGGTGCGAACCATGTATGAGCTATGTTTCATATTGCGCTGTTTCTTTGTATTACCTGAAACGAGAGAGGAAATGACGATATTGCTTTCAATATGGAAGATTAGAGGTCTTGCTTGTAGACAAAATATGTGCGATATTCCAGATAAATTTTTACAGAAACAGAAACAAGAGAAAGAGGATATTACAAAATTAAGGAATGATGTTAATACGCTTCTTTCAAACTTGGATATTTCAACAGAAGTTAAAAATGACATTAAGAAAATCTTGGAATACAACGGAGATAATCTAAAAGGATTTGTTTTCGTAAAAGAAAATAATAGAATAACGAGAATAGACGATATACATTTTGCAGATGGTTTAAAAATTCTTCCAGAACTACAAAATACTTCATCTTTATATAAGTGGACATCAATGCATACGCATGCATCATTCTTGGGCATATTACAGTTCGGACAGGCATATACATCAACTGGAAAAGAAAGGATTATGAGGTCAATTATCGCAAGTACTTATCTGATTTGTAATACTGTTTTATCTGACTTTAAAATGCTGCTTAACAAAAAAGAGTGCCCATAATGGGACACTTGAAAATTAAGTATGTGTTTCGCATATTACCTTGTCCTCCCAATATCTTGCCTCGGCATGTCGCCCACTATTTCGTCCAGTTCCCTATCCACCTTGGACAGTTCCTCTTTGGACAAAGCATATATGCAGTCAATCGCCAGTCGGTTGGCTGCTATTTTTCTGCGTGCAAGGATGGCTTCTTCACCACCTATGGAGGGGCGGTTTGCACCGCTTGCCTCCAGATAGTTGTTTACTGCGTCACGCATGGTGAACTGTTGCCAGCCCGTTTTCGCCCAATGGATAAGGGCTTCGGCTGCTGCTTCCCTTGTCTTGCTATATTCGTTGTCTGTCATAATGGTATAAATTTGTGTTTACTAAACCAGTTTGATACATATCCAAAGAGTTATTTCCATGAAGATTATTGCCCATGCCACAAAAGCGAAGCCGAACATCCATGCGTAGGTACGTCCGTTGAAGTAAGCACCTTCCTCGATATTGCGGATTCGTTTGAGTTCCTTCTGCTGGTGAGCGAACAGGTCATTTATCCGCTTCTCGTGCTCGTCAAGAGCTTGCTTGAAGGCAGAAATGGCGTTGTTGTTCCGCTCGTCCAACTGGGCAAGTCCTTCATCGTTGATGCCAACTTTGAGGTTGCTTTGTTCAGCTTTGACTATGGCATGGCAGATTCCATCAACGATGTTGTCTGTGCTTCTGTGGGCAGCCATAAGTGCCACTTTCGTTGATTCCAACCTCCGATAGACATTGTACAGTTCTTCCTTTGCCTCATTGAGCGCTTTCTTGGCGGTTTCTATCTCCTCCAGAGTTACCTTGATTTCGTCCTTGCCACTCTCGATGTTCTCGTCCTCCTGCATCTGATTGTACAGGTTAAGTACATCCTGTGTGGCATCTTTCTTGTTTCTTCCCATACCGTTGTTGTTTGAAAGTTATCGTTTCATGCCTCTCTTTATCGGCTTGCAGAGGCTGCTTGCCTGCCTTGCGCAGCGTCTTGCCCAGTCACGGTCATCCTCGTCCTTTTCACGTCCCCAACCACTGCCAGGAGTTCCACCGCCACCACAGGATTCAGACATCGATGTGGCAGCATCGAGGTAGTCCATGAAGAGCAGCATAGCCACATTCTGAATGTCAGTGTGGCTTGCAGATCCATTCTCAGGGACTTCAATACAACTGTTCATTGTTTCGTATGCAGTTCTCGGAATGACGATGTTGAAACGCTCGCCATCGACTTCAATAATCTTTCTCAATCTGGCAGGAAGGACAAGTCTGCCATCATCGACTGTCCGAGACTGACCACTTGAAACTGACGTATTTCGGCTGTCCAATGTGGTAGAGTTTGGAACAGGTGACGAAGGTCTTTGACCAACTGCAACAGGTGTTTGCTGTGGGTGCAGTTTACGGAAGGTATTCCCGATTTTCGATGCTGTGAGATTCCTGCCTATACCAAGTTCTGATGCCTTGATGGTCGTTCTGCCGAACTTGAAGCGATAGCCATGTACCCTGCCTTGCCCAGTCTTGTCACGGATTAGCTCGATGTCATATCCCTTTGCCTTCAATCGGTCTGCATATTCATCCCAGTCAAAGAACGGCATTGAGCGCAGCACATCCATACACGCTTTGGTCACCTCTGCAATACGCTCCTGGCGAATCTCCATGGCATCCTTCCAGCCATGACGCTGATTGATGGCTTTCGCAGCCATCACGGAACGCTCACCGATGAACTTCACATCATTGAGATTGCCATCCATGTCGATGCGGTTCACCACTAGATGCAGGTGGGGAATGCCACTCTTGGAGTCACGGTGAAGGGCGGCAAAATACTGCGAGTTGGCGATGTTGGTCGGCGTGACCGAAGTTGCAGCCTTGCCCTTCTTCTTCCCAATGTGGCTCACCTTGGAGATGCAATCCATCTCACGGATGAACTCGTCAAGGAAACTCCTCCAGTCTTCCATCGACCAGTTCCGTGCCTCTTCCTCAGATGGTGAAAGCTCAAAGCGGATGGACGTCAGTTCGATGGGCTTCTTGGCATACCTCTGCTTGAACATGGACTGATGCAGCACCATTTCGTCCCACATGCCCATAGGCGGCAGACCCTCGCTAAGATGGTTGGTCTTGACGATGTCGGCACGGTTGTTTTTGGTTGCGTAATTGGTCATTGCCTGACCATGCTGAATTGCTGATGCTTTTGCTATCATAACATATTCAGGAATTTGTCCCTAATGCGGCTCAGTTCCTCTATCAGGGTGTTGATGCCTTGGAGCCAACGTTCCATAAAGTCGGCTCTCTTGAATAGTTTCAGTCTCTCAGTCTGTGGCAGGGCATGAAGCGCATTGCGCACATAAACCAGTTCAGACCTTGCCCCGATTAAGCCCTTCAAGGCTTCCTCCTGCCCTTCGGTCATAGGTAGGGAAGGATTGTGTCCGATGCCTAAGTCATGGAGATAGGTACTCTTGCTTCTGCCTGACAATAGGGCATTATGCACCACCTGATTGTATTCTTCCTCTGTGAAACGAACGTCAATGTGTCTGGTCTTCGGAGGTCTCTTTTTTGAGGTCTTCTCCGTGTTGTTGTTCTTGTCTTTTGCCATTGTAGATGGGGTTTAATAAGGTTTATACTCTGATATTACAGGACAGCCAATGTGAGCCTGCGAACATTCAAGAATGCCAGTAGGAAGCGGTGGGCGAAGGGAAACCGTCTGACACTGGTACTTCTTGTTTAGACCTCCGAAAAAACTACGGCTAATAGAGGTGGCGGCTCCTGGATAGCGTGTCTGTAAGGACGGTCAATAGTTGAAATAAGGGAAAAGAAGAAATGGCATCATGAGTGCCTTGGCGTGTTATGTACGTCTTGCCACTCCTTGTCCTCCTCTTGGAGACTCTCATCGGCTGGAGGCTGCAGGAGACAGCCCTCGTCATCATAGACAGGAGGCGGCAGCAGTTCAACAGGTGGAGTCTCTTCGCCTTGGTTGTAATCATCTTCTGATGGCTGTCCAACCTCATACTCAAAATAGGTATCACCTTTCTCTTCCCTTTGTTTGAAGTCTTGTGGTATCGGAGAAGGATCTGAAAGTCCGTCCCCGATGACACATGAATTAACGGAAGGGGAGGCAGTATTATAAGAGGCAGGAACATGGGGCTGCAGAATGTCAGTAGTGGCTGGATTGACACTGCTGTCTTTCTGCTGCCCTATGCCATTGGAGAGATTGTCTCCCGAAGAGTAAACGGTATCGGATGGGACATCGGACACAGGTTTCTCTTGGGTGGCGGAAGTTACGGCTTGACGGTTATAGAAGGGGTTCTTGATGGCTTCCGTGATGCCGTCAACGTACCAGAAGGCGATGCAGAGTATCGTATGGATGGAGGTGCGGTTGTTCCTCTCGGTTGAGAGAATACCCACCTTGTTGAACAGTTCCACCACCTTTGCCGCTGTCTTGCGGTCACACTTCCAAAGGGCAGACAACTCAACGGTTGAGATGGCAAACTGCCCTATGGAGAGTGAAGCGGAGAAACCTGTCTTCTGATAAACACTCGGCCTGGTGGGAGCCATAGATACAAAAGTGTCGAAGGCGGTCATGCGGTGGAAGCCCTGCCTGTCATCCTTCAAGAAATCGAGCTGTTCCTTGGTCAGCAGGATTCCGTATTTTATGCTTTGGTTACTCATCTTGAAATACTGGTTATAAATGAAACGGATTACTCAGCAAAGAGAAAATGAATGATTATTCTTTTTCCCTTTCGTAAAAAAGTAGATACCATGAGTCTATTGTCCATCATGTCATTCGTCCCCATTGGGTAATATCTCTTCCTTGTCCTTCTTCATGGAGGCAGGTTTGTTCTTCTTGCTCTTCTGCAACATTGCCAGATGAGCCTCGAAGTCTGCCTGCTCCTCCTGGGTCGGTTCGTAGGGCTTATCCCAAGAGCCACCCGACTCAATCCATTTTATCAGCTGGTCTTTGAAGAAGTAGAGCGTGTTGCCTCTCTTGTAGAAAGGAATGCGCCTCTCTGATGTGTAAGCATAGAGCGAAGATACCTTCTTTCGGACAAAGGCACTTGCCTCTCTGATGTCCATAAGAACATGGTTATCCTCGCTCGGAGCATTGCCGATTCTCTGACCAATGTCATCAAGACGAGTCATCATCGTATTGACCTTTGTCAGAAGTTCGCCAACTGCGCTGGGCAGTTGGTCGAACGATAGTGATTTGTTTTCTTCCATTTGTTATCCTGATTTTGTTATTCACTTATGTCTGGTCACTCTCTGCCTTGGTTGGCATTTTGAGCGAGATACGTTCTGCCGCATCACGTTTGAGTTCGTCCACCACATCGGCATACACCTGAGTAGTGGCAAGATTGCTATGGGTAAGCAGCTTGCTCACGGTGTAGATGTCTGTTCCCTCTGCCAGTTGCAAAGTGGCGAAGGTATGGCGGAAGCAGTGGAAGGTGATGTGCTTCTCAATGCCAGAGGCCTTTATCCACGGCTTGAGGTACAATGCCACTGTACTGTTCGTGAGGTTCTTGAACACCTGTCCTGTACCTCGCTCACCACATAGTTGCAGAGCCTCTTCACTGATTGGGAGGATAGCAGCGGTGGACGTCTTCTTTGTGATAATGTCCATTCCCCAGCCGCCATCAGCCAACTTGACGATGTTCTCCCACTGGAGTCTGATGCAATCAGAGAGGCGAAGACCAGTGAGGCAGGAGAAGAGACCTGCACGGCGAAGGACATCACTCTTGCAAGGAGTCTGAGACAACTGCAACAACTCTTCCTTGGTGAGGAACTGCCGCTTGTTGCCATGAGCCTTGGCACGCACAAGTTTCTTGGCTATGTTCTCTTTGAGCAGTCCGTCTTCGTATGCGATGGCAAGAATGCACTTCAACTTGGTAAGGTTGTTGTTGGCAGTCGTACCCATCATGCGCTTGCCATTGTGCATACAGGCATCCGACAACAGGTAGTCGAGAAAGCCCTGGCAGTACTGAACGGTAAGGTCACAGAAGCGGCACTCGCCATGCGTGTAGTTGTGGAAGTGCATGTAGGCTGTTGCCCAGTTCTGGCTGCTTCCACGTTCAATCATGAGGTTCTTGAAGTATTCCAAGAAACTCTCCTTGCCCTTGTTGCGGTCGAGGAAGCCATATTCCTCATTGATGATGGACTCAGTCCTGCGGCACTTGATGATTTCCGCTTTCTGAATCATACTCTTGTTATACTCCTGCTGGAAGCGTTCAACTGGGTTGGTGTAGATGTAAAGACCAAGGTACTCCCTGCGTGAGAGCTTGCCTGTCTTCGGGTTGCGGATTGGTGGATAGAAATCCAGATAGAGGGAAGTCTGTCCGTTCTTGATAGGTCGTCTCCGCACGGTGACCTTTGTACAAATGTTTGTCATATTGTTACTATTGTATTATTGTTTATGATATGTATCTGTGGATGCGAATAGCCTTCGCTGCAACGCTTTAACTCTCAAATCCGATGCAAAGTTAGATTGCCGTGAAAAGAGAAAAGTAATGATGGCTTCAAATACTGTCTGAATTTAACCTGAATTTGCTTTTGAGTATGATTTTACGCTAAAAATCGGACTTAAATAGGGTTTCAGAAGTGCTTTTTGTCTTATATCCGTTACTCTGCGTTGTGGGTTTGTTTCGACCGACAAAGAAGGCTGTTTCAGACCATTTGCAACGGCATGGGTAGTATATGAGTTTGTTTGTGCTTCACTTCCGCTTAGCCTTGGTTGAAGCACTTTGTTTCTCTGCCTTCTTGCGTGCAGCCTCCCAGTCTGCTTTTAGATAGTAGTTGGCTCTTCCACCTTTGAATTTACGGATTCTCACTCCATGAGTTTCTGCAAATCTGCGTACCTGTGTCTTGCCCAATCCGTAGAGCTTCATGATGTCGAAGCAGGTGTACCAGTCATCGGAAATGTTCTTTCCCTGTTCTTCATTGTAAAGTCCGATGACCCTCTCCACATCTTCTTTCTTGAAGCAGGTCGTTCCCCATGCGTGGACTGATTGTAGTTGGTAGCGGTTGCGGACTTCATAGAATCTGCCATACTTAATATCAAAGGTGCTCAACACCTCTGCCATCGTGTAATGGGTGTCGTGGCTTACTCCATCAGGTGCTATCTCCCCAGCCTTGGGGGTCTTGCGACACTTTGCCAACTTGTTGGCTGAACCTGTTTCGGCATCTTTCAACCTTTGTGCCTTCTTGGGAGTTGTCCCTTCCAACGATAGGGAAGAAGGGAGAACCACCCGATAACCTTGTTCCTTGGCTATTTCAAGGAGGTCTTGTAAATAGATTCTTGTCATGCGCGTACCCAAATTTACGGCTCTGAGTCTGCCTTGGCGAATAAGGCTGCGTACTGTCTTGACGCTGATGCTTACTGCCTGTGCTGTTTCCTCAACGGACATCAGCACGATTGGAATGCGAGTTGTTGTATTCATTTTTACCGTTATTATTTGAATTTTGTAGTGACTCATGGGGGATGGTCCTTAACGGAAACTTTTAAGAGGAAACAAGGGGAAATAAGAGGAAATAAGAACCCTCATTACGAACCGTGTGTCCCTCTGCCCATGGTACAACCGTGGTACAAAATTACTCTAAACGGATGGAACTCGCAATAGGCGTTTGGAGCGTTATGTTAATGAATATATATTGAAAATGAGCAATTTATGACGTTTAGGTTAGTTTTGTTTGGAGTTCTTTTCGATGCGTTTTAGTCCATATGACATGCATGTGGAACGACTTGCCGCTGCCCGAAGGACCCAAACAAAAAAAGTTCGAGTTGTCGGTCAGCTTCTCCTTTCCCTCCTTTCCTGTGATGTCGATGGCTACGGGCACACCTTGGCGGTCGGTATAGTATATCTTCAGCGGGGTGTCCTCATTATGCACGATGCGCTCCTTGTACATCAGACAGGTGGCGGCATCGCCGAGGGTGAGGAATCGGTCGTAGTCGGCATTCATGCCATAGCAGTTGCCGGGGAAAGAGTTGACGAACAGCTCCAACTGGTTGTAGGCCCGCTTGCTGATGTGGATGCCCATGCGCGAGAAGGAGTTTTCGAGATGGTTGGTGCATTTCTGTATGTCGGTGTCGCCGCTCACTGCCACCACGAGGTTGTAGTGGGTATAGACGAGCTGCTTGCTCTCACGGGCTATCACCTCCTGCACACGCTTGATGTCCTCTACAGCCATCAGGTTGCTGGGGTTGGGCATGGAGGCATGGCGGTTTTTCTTCTTGTCGAGTAGGGCAAGCTCACGCTTCTGGTTGGGCACGAACACCATCTGGTTGAACACCACGCAGTCGGCTCCGGGCACGCTATCGACGATGCTCACGAGATCAACGGGCATACTGGTGTTGTTCACCTCGATATTTGCGTAGGGACGGATGACCGACGGCAAGTTGGCATAATCCACATCCACAAGGCTATACACCTTGCAGCTACGGTCCCCCATGCCGATGGTCTCGTCATCGACCTTGAAGTTGGTCATCGACACCACCTTGTCACGGAAGTTCATGGAGAAGAAACGGTCCACATACTCGCAGGCTTCCGTTTTGCCGAGGAATCGGGACTTCACGCCGGCATCCCTCAGCTGGTCGTGCACCTTGCGTATCTTCACCAAGAAGTCACGCCATTTCTTGTTGTCGAACGACATCAGACGGCTCTTCTTGTTCTCCTGTGTGATGGTGAGGTAGCAGACGCTGTCGGTAAAGGGTCTGCCGTTGAAATAGCGGAAGTAACTCTCGCTCAGGAACTCATGATTTCCACCGTTCTCTTCCTTGAATGCCTTCCTCACAAACACGTCCTGCTTGTGCAGCGCATAGCCTTCGCCCAAGGTCTGGGCAAGGGCGGCGAAGAGGTGGGTGAACTCATAGTAGGCCTCGATGTTGGCGGAATACTTCTGCACAGGGTTCTCCATCTTCAGAACAGCGGAGTATTCGCCCGTCTTGGTATAGAGCACGCCGATGCCATCCACTTCCTCGATGGAGAAGTAGATGTCCTGGAAGATGCGCTTGCGCTTCCCTCCCGTGCCGAATGCCTTGACACTGATGGCCATGCCCACGCAGATGGCTGAGAATATGAGTATGATGTATAGGGTCATTGTTCTTTTTCTTTTTTAATCGCAAAAAGGCGGGCGCACCCTCATGCGTGATGCCCCCACCTCCATTCACTTACAATCATTGATAGCTTTCCACTTGGACATAATGGATTCTCTTTTTTGTTTTACACTTTCTTTGAATAGGCATAGATGAATATGCCGTTGTCACTCTTCTTGCTGTGCAAGCCCTTGCGCTGCTTCATGACGATGAGAACGCCACCGACAGCTACGGCGAGGACTAGCAGCACGAGTCCTGCCACGAAACCGAAGATGCAGTAGCCGAGGATGAAACCCGCAACGGCTCCTCCTGCGGTGGCTGCCGCCCAGTAGATGTAGCGTCCCTGCAACCCGAAGAACTCCAATGGACGTTGCAGTCCCTTGAAAATGGGATAATCCGGAAAACGCTCTTGCTTTGTATCTGCCATAACTGTCAGTGTTTTAACGTTCTACATACTCACAATCTCACGCTGCGTTTAACCTCCAATGCCGAAGAACAGAGGCAGTGCCTGGGCTGCTGCAATGAGGAAAATACATGCGCCGACGACCATCATGATCTTCTTCTTGACGTCCTGTTCCTCGTTGTTCATGGCGATGTAAACGCTTATGGCTCCGACAATTGCAACGACACCTGCAATGGCATAGCAGAGCTTCACCACGATAGGTACATACTTGGCAATCTCCTCCGTCACTGTGGTAAGCGCGGTCGTTCCTGCCGAGTAGTCGCCGGCTGCGTTCTGTGCCATTGCTGCGGTGGTGCCGACAAGCAACATCAGGGCGAGCGTTTTCATGCGCTGTGAAGAGAAGAATCCCTTCACCTTCTTGTTAATCCTTTCAAACATTCTTTTTACCTTTTAATTTGTTACACTTTGAGTTATCTTATCTCGTATCACCTGTATCTCAAATCTGATAACCGAAGAAAGCGGGGAAGACGATGGTCGCTCCTATGAGGAACAGGCAGGCTCCCACCAGCATCATGATGTTCTTCTTCACTCCTTCTTCGCCCGTATTCATCTTTATATATATCTGCAAGGCGCTGACTATGACCACGATGCCCGCCACTGCATAGCACAGATAAACGATATAGAGCATCATCGTCACGGCATAGTCATGGGCACTCGCAAGTGCGTCCGCTCCCCAGCTGTAGTCCACGTTGCCACACTTAGCACTGGCCAGAGCTGGGGTTAAAGCGGCATATAATGATAGAAATGCACTTCTTGTTTTTGACATCATATCTCATTATTGAGTGATTCCACCTTGACCATGTCACGTCCATTGTGACGAAGACCGCGGGCGATGATGGTGTTGTTCAATTCTTCCGAATACATGGGGTCGGAATAGGTGGTATTCACTTCCTCCATCTTCTTCTCGATTGCGCTTTGTATCTTTTCAAGCACATGAGGCTTGCTCTCTTCCGCAGTGGCGGCTGCCTCCTCTGTAGGCTCTGCAAGCTGCTTCTCCTCGTAGGCTGTCTCATATTGGTTGTCGCCTACGCTGAAACCACCGTCGCTCTCGCTGACCGCTATCGACTCTTCCTCGTCGGTCATGTCACTGACATCAAACGACTCGCCCTGTGACTTCTCGTCCTTGGGCTTTCCGTACAGATCCTGCACGATGATGACCGTATAGTAGATGACATAGATTATGGTCACGACAATGGCGAATATTACAAATGACTTCATATTTTCAAGTTTGATTTTACTATGGTTTGGCTTATTGCCGATGCAAAGGAACTACCTTTTCTTCAATCTTAAACCGAAATGACTTTCCGCGGAGCCAAATCTTAACTCTAATTTTGATTACACTCGCAATCATACTCAAAAATCAAACTCGAAAGGCACAAAAAAAGCCCTTCCGATAGGGAAGAGCTTGTAAAGAGGGTGGATGAAAAAAATGTGGATGGCTATATGGTCAGGTACTTGCCATGGGAGAAGTCCTGATGTTCGTTAGAGAAAACATAGCCCAACTGGTTGGACAAGCATTGGGTGTTGCCTATCCTGGCATCGATGTTGGTGTGCGAATGTCCGTATATCCAATAGTCTATGCCGCTATCGGTGATATAGTCCTCCAACTCTACGGTGAACGCCACGTTTGCCTTGCTGCCTTGAAACTTTGGGTGGAGCATACGGAACGATGGTACATGATGGGTGACAACAATCTTATGGGCTGCTTGCGAATATGCCACTGCATCCTTGATAAAGGTGAGGCAACGTTCATGCTCAGCATTGAATTGGGCATGGGTCATCAGCTCACCTTTATATAATATACGGCGGAAGTCGCTTATCACTTGCTCGGTGAAGTAAGCGTCCTCCAAAGGAATCCTCGACCAAAGGGTGGAGAGGATGATGTCGGTGTCGCCAATCCTCGCAATACCGTTGTAGTGGCTGAATACATTGGGACGTACCTCCAAGAGATAGCCGTCGGGCAGTGTCGCCACATCATAATATTTGTAGAACTCATGGTTGCCCATGCAGCAATGCACCTCCTTGTAGTTCTCCGATGCCCAGTCCCAAAAGGGATGCTTGGAGTAGTTGTCATCGCCGAGATAGCCGATGTCGCCGGCAAGCAGCAGTATGTCGCCCGTCACCTCCAAGGGGTGGGCTTTCAGATACCGCCAATTGTCGGCAAACTCCAGATGCAGGTCGGATGCGTATTGTATCTTCATATTGGTCATGCTTCTATAAACAATTCATCCAGTTGATCTAACAGTCCGGTCACAAATGCCTCGTCTTGACCGAGTGACTTTGACAATGGTTCTGCGAGAGTTGACCAGTCGGCTCTGATGGAGGCGACAAACTCCCTTATACATGCCACTATTGAAGCAGGAGCCTCAATGTTGTCCTCAGTCATTATGACCACATTTTTCAGGATGTCCGAACGGTGCTTCTTGATGTCTTTGGTGTTCACATGCTTGCCGTCCCGCTTGTCTGCCATGAGATTTAGGTAGGCTCTTGCCTTCAGTGCTATCAAGGCAGCGGAATTGGCATGGCGTATGCCATCAGTCAGTTGGCTGTGTGCGATAGTAAAGTGATAGTAATCATCGTCCATGATGATGGCACTAAGACTCGACACATCTTCATCGGTCGGGATAGGTTCTATGACAAATCCCTTTGGCTCTCCAAGCACGTCGGGGTGGCGTGACAGCAGTTCTATCATCTCGGGATAGCCGTCTTTACCATCAAGGAAACGATACATTTCATACCTTGGTGGCTCACCAGCCTCCTGTTTCCTCTTTTCAGGTCGATAGCCAGCCTCCCGCACAAACTGCCAGAAGCGATTGGCGAAAGCCTCGGTCATGTTCTCTACGATGACTATCATGTCGATGTCGTGTGTGGCGCGTGGACGCACCACGGTATTGGTCATGGTGATGTCACAGGCTGCTCCGCCTATCACCACATAGTTTTCTGAGTATTCCGCAAATGCTTCACGGAACTTGACTAATCCTTCCATTTCTGTTCACTGATTATTCGTTCTACTTCTTTTTCTACTCTCGGATCATCATCATCTCTCAACGAAAGGACAAGGGAAAGGCGATCAACCCACTGGCTTTTGTCGCCCATTTTGCTGACAACAGGGTATTTCCATACCTCTATGATATAGTTGCCGTCATAGATGTTGGGATTCTCCATGACATCAGCCGACTTGACGGCACGATATTCCTTGCTTGTCATCATTATCATCTCTTCCCGGTCACGATTAAGCATGGAATAATGTGCCAGGGCATTGATGCCGCATACGGGGTATTCCGCATCCAAGCGTATGTCATCGCAAAAGATGCGGTTCTCCACAGGTGACAGCAAGACGTTCTGAGCCTTGTCCCACAGTTCCTTGCCCTTCAACTCGAAGTGTACCACCTTGCTGCGCTGTCCGTTCTGAATCTTTTGACACAGTCCTACATCTTCAAGACAGGTGACACCCAACGTGACGCTTTCGTAAGAATATGGAAGCAACGGTGCAATATCCCTTGGCGACATTCCTTCAATACTGCCCACCTGTAGGTGATAGAGTAGTATGTATTGCGCCACAGGGGTCAATACTTCGGCAATCTTCCTGTTGCTTGTCTTCTCCAATGCTATGATGCCTGGCAGATGGGCATATTCCTCGGACATGACAAAGAAGACTCCTTTGTCTGCCAGTCTGTGTCGCTCGTAGGTGGGTCCGGGCGCAAGGATAAACACCGCAGGCAGTCCCAGGGCTTCGGTCAACCGCTTGCCCGTGATGGCGCAAGTCCGTGGAGAGGGATTGCCCTTCTTGGGCTCAACGAACAGCAGGGGCGTGCCTTGGTATGTGCCATCATAGAAACGGTATGAGAGTTTCTCGCCAACCGTGATGCCTTTCAGGCTTTCCTTGGCACGAGGTTCCACCTCAAAGCGTCTGCCCAATATCCTTATTTCTTTTTTCAATTCCATTCTGCTACATTTTAATAATGTATTAAAACGATGCAAAAATAAGGATAATAATTGAGAATCAAGCATGTTTGGGCGAAAAAGTGCAGATTTGATATGTAATTTCAATGCATTTGAGCCATTTTTGCATCAAATGATGGTGTTTTCGTCTTTATAATGTCATTCAGATGCCGTTCGTTTCTTCCTCATCAGATAGTCGTTGACATCCTTGTAGTCGGCATATCTGAAGGACTCGTCCGTCACCCTGTACTCGAATACATTGCTGATGCTCTCAACCGTCTTGCGTCCTGCCTGGTCGTTGTCGAGGAAGCAATGGATGTGGGTGTAACGGTCAAGGTAATGCAATGCCTGTTTGAGGTTGGCGACTGAGTTCAGTATCATATAGTCGCAAGGGCTTTCAACGACAAACCATCGGTCTTGCTGTTTAACGAGGGTCATATAAGCAAGGAAGTCCATGAAGCCCTCAAAGACCAGACAACCGTTTTGCCACTCGTTGAACGTATGGGCAAGCAGGGTGATGTCCTTATGCCCGATGCAGCCCTTGAAATAGGGATTGCGCACCTCATGTCCTTCACTCAGATTGCCAAAGGCAATGCCATAGTAATGTTTTTGCTCAACCTTGTAGTGTATCTCCCTGCAATACATCCTGCCAATGGTGATGTCTATCCGTCGGCTACTGAAATAGGACAGCAGAGAATGGTTGCTCAGTGGGAGCAGCTTCACATCGTTCATCTTGGTTGTCGTGTATTCCTTGGCTGCGATAGCGGTCTCGATTGCCTTATCCACAGTGGCAATACTCTTGGACGCAAGGTAGGCAAGGGCATCGGAAACGGATTGTTTGTTATACATACGCTTTACCAGCTCCACAAGGTCACCGCCCTCCTTAATGGCGTAGTCGTACCACAGGTTCTCCTTCTTGCTGACCTTGAACGATGCGGTCTTCTCGTCCCTGAAGGGTGACAGATACCAGTAGGCATTGCCCTTCTTCTTTTTCAGCGTTACATTCTCCTTGTCTAAGAAGTCTATAATGCTCAGTTTCTTCGATTGTTCAATATTCATTGTACTTTCATTTGTTCGGTTTTACTTTGTCCATGGAAACAGTTTACTTTACCCTTTCTCCTATATAGGCACACCCGTAAACTAAACCATTTGCTAAACTACTTTTCCGCTTCCCAATTCAGCCTCCGATTTCGGTTTACTTTGGCCTTATTTCTTATATATAGGTACGGACGTAAACTAAACTGGTTTCTGAACTGTTTTTATTCCTCTTCATGGAACAGGTCAATCTCGGCAGGTGTATATCCGAAATAGTAATGATTATCCCGCTTCACTATGAGCTTTTGCTCGTTAATCAGGTATTTCAGCATTTTGATGATGACGCTTCTGCCACGCTTAAAGCCAATGTCTGCATAGGCTTGCGTTAATTCCTCCACCATGCGATCGAATCCTTTGATAGGTTTCTCCTTGAATGCAGCCGTCAGCGCCTCGTTATGCTGTTCGGATGTCAAGTCTTGGTAAGTAAACCTTGACGGTTGCTTGTCACCTTCTTCCTTCTCCGGCGTGTGCTCGACAATCTCTGGCAACCCTTCCTCATTGACTGTAAAGGCAAACGGCTTGAACTCCTTCTCACGGATGTGCATCGCCTTCACCTCGCTGATGTCGGGATTGGTGGTGCTCTTGGTGATGACAAGCACCGTCTCTGCCTTGTTGTTCATCTCCGTACCGATATGCCCGCGCACGTTATTGTCGCCCTTGTTCTGATGCAATACGCAATGGATGTGCAGGTCATACTTTGATGACCATTCCATCATCTTGTTGATGACCTCGACCGATTCTCCCGCATTGTTGATGTCGAGAAGCAGGTCTCTGATTCCGTCGATGATGACCAGTCCATAGCTTTGGTCTTGGGCAAGCGCATAGTCTATGACCTCTATCCTGACGGAGGGCGTGTACTCTCTCAGACAGATAAAGTCAAGGTTCTCGTTGTCGATGCTTGTAGGTAGACCAGCGAGCTTCAGGATGCGCTCCAGCACATTATGGCAGTGATAGCGGCTCTGCTCCGTATCTACATACAGTATCTTGCGTTTCCCCTCTGGCAGACTGGCGCGATAGTTCAGTACCTTGCCGTTGGCGAGGGAAGCGGCTACCAAGGCAGACACGTTGAAGGTCTTTTTCGCCTTTGCCTTACCAGTAGAAGCACTGAAGTTGCCCAATGTGGCTATGCTGGAATTATCAACCCATATAATCTGAGGAGGTGTTTTATAAGTATCTGTTGCCTTTATCAACGATTCGCTCAATATGCGATTGAGACGCTGTACTCCTTCCTCTTTTGAGTTAGGCTGTACATGTTTGTTATTTTCTTCCATTTTCATTCTTTCGGATTATCAATTTCTATTTTCGTTACCATTCCAATGACCTCTTGTTTGTTTTGGAGCAGCCACTTGTCGATTTCTTCTCTATTAAAATACAGCATTTTTCCCCTTGGCTTATAGTGTGGAACTTCTTTTGCGGCTGTAAGTTTGTATAGCAGGCTTTCAGAAACACCAATATACTTACATGCTTCGTCAAACCCCAAGACGGTTTTGGTCTGCTTGACCATCTTCTCCAATTCCTCGATTCGCTCTATTAGTTTGTCAATAGGTCCCAAAGCCTCCAAACTGTCTTCTATTGCGACAATTCGCTCATAGAGTCTAAAATGTCTTTCATTCATGTGTCACGTACCTTAATTAAATTGTTTACAGACAGTAGCACGGTTATATTAGCCGTCTATTCTTTCTTTGTGTAGATAGTACATATTCCTCTGCTTCTCTTTGAATCTCGTTCTTCGATTTGCCCTTGGTTCCTTGAAGCCATTCATCTATCTCAGATTTGAGGAACATGATGCGTTTGCCTCTCTTGTGAAACGGTATTTCCCGATTGCTTGTCCAGCAATATATGGTATGCTCTACCGGATGTGTTGGGAGATAAGCACATAATTCAGCAACCGTAAACCATGTTTCTTCTTTTTCTGATTGAACAAGTTCATATATACCATCAATCTTGTCTTCTAATGATGACAGCTTTTTCAGTACCCCCGTTATAGCGTTGGGAATATCTTCAAATCTTATACTATTTTCTTCCATGCTAATTATTTTTTATGATTTTTGATGCAAAGTTATGGGGAGACTGTCACTAAATAGAAAAAGTAACGTGATAGTAAGGCAGTATCAACCAAACTATCACGTTTTTACTTTCATTTAGCAGAATTATTGTGATTTATTCCTCTCTTAATATCTGTTCGATGGATTTGCAGATGGCATATTGACTTGCTGTCATGGAAACGTTTCTTCTTATCCTTGAAAGAGAAGAGGAAAGACAACTTGAAGTTATGAATTTCTCTGTTCCATCCTTTTTGATACTGGTTAAGAAGCGACCTTCTCCCATGACATATTGCCAATTATTGTTTATCAAATGGTATTGAGCCATAGCGTCAAACAGTACGGCTACATTACGTACATTCTTTACACGGATAGATGCGTCCAAGTCGCACTTGAATAGGCGACACAACTCGCTACGCACATCACTGTTGTCGGCAAAATCAAATATGTCGTGACTTTGGACAAGTTCTACCAACAAATCCATCTGTCTGTCTGACAATTGGCATCCCAAAGTGAGGATGGACGATTTCTTTCGGGTAAGGATTGGCAGACCAGTACCCACATGTTGAAGAAACAACTCAATAAGTTCCTGCTTGGAATAATCTTCTTTTTTCTTGATTATTGACACACACTTAGAGTCTCTAAACAAAGTACCAATAATGCCAATTGCCATCTGTCGCGAGTTCTTACAACGTGCACAATCACAGTCAATATATTGGTGACTGCGCTCAAATAGTTCTATGAAGTACTCTGTCTTCATATGATTCTTTTCAGCTTGAAGATACCAACTTCTTGCGATCTCAAACAACTCATACAGTTCTCTGTAGAAGTCTTCTGTACACTCCACATGTTTGTGGACACGCTTGCTCTCTTCAAAAAGAGAGAAGCCAAAAAAGGCTGTCTTTTTTCATTTTTATCTGTTTATTGTTATAAATGTTTGGTTTCCACGAAAGGTTAAAGTGCCAAAACAATAGCATCATTACATAGAATGTTGAAAATGAAAGGCACTAAAAACCACCTGTACAATAAAGGACTTATTGATACAAGTGGTCTTCTATACTAAGTGCTTACAAATGATAATCACTATTCATCTATGTCCAACTTAAAAGCTTCTGTAGCTTCATCTTTCTTCTTGTCAATTACTTTTGCGTAGATTTGCGTGGTTTTTACATTGGTATGCCCTAACATTTTGCTTACGGTATATATGTCTGTACCGTTAGCCAATTGTAACGTTGCATAGGTGTGGCGGAAGCAATGAAAGGTGATGTGCTTGGTAATCCCTGATGCTTTTACCCACCGTTCCAAAGGCCTAGATATCCATGAAGGGTCAGGCAGTCCGGCAAACACCAACAGTTCTCCGTCTTTCTTGCGCTCACCGCAAAGCTTGTATGCCTGTGGCGATATAGGCATGTATTCAACGCCCTTAGTCTTCTGCTGAGTGAAATTGAGACGGTACCCACCATTGTATTCTTCAACCTCTGACCATTTAAGCTTTTGAATATCGCTATGTCGCATTCCTGTCAGTGCAGAGAACAAGGCTGCCCGTTTTAGTATATCATCACACGGAGTCTTTGCCAATATATTAAGTTCTTCCAGTGACAGATACTCTCTTCGAGCACTCTGAAACATGATATTTTTAGCCTTGGCAGCAATATCACAATTCAGATAGCCATCCACGAAAGCTTGTTTGAGTGCCGCCTTGAAGATAGAGAAGTACGTCGATGCCGTATTCCTTGAAATAGTTCCTTTCTTAGAACCACCCTGCGGTGCCTTTATCAAGAAGGAACGGAATGCCTCAATATACTTCATGTCAATCTGCGAGAACTGTATGTAGTCACACTTGGCAAACATTGACAACAGTGTGTGCAATCTGCGCCAGTTGACAACTATCGATTCTGACGCAGTTTCCTCTCTTTCTTTGATTAACTTCTCAATATACTCCAGAACATTGCATTTTGAGCGTTCGCTTTGTTCTGCCATTTCCATTTGCTGGTCAGTAAAGAGAGCCATGTTGTCGTACTCTTTTTGACGCAGGACTCGAACGCCATCCGCATAAAGGCAAGTTTCCATATCTTGCTTGGATTTACACTGAATAACGCCATTGTCATCTCGCTTGGGCTTGTACTTTATTCTACCAGCAACGGCTCGCTCGCTTCGTCGTTTATCCCATATAGGGGTAGTAATAGACCTCCTGAGATATTCACGCACTCGTTTGGGTTTGTCATTTCCCGTCTCATAAACAGGATAAGCTTCAAGATAGATGAACCACTCATCTCTCCACTCACTTTTCTTTAATTTGACGGAGACTTTAGTATAATCTAATCTTTTCATAATGGTTTTATATCTTTATAAAGTTTGTCTATTGATTCCTTGTGAGCATACACATAATTACCGATTTGCCGGGTCGGTATTGAGTATTTTCGTATATGAGCATACACGGTGCTGTCATCCAGATGAAATTTCTTGGAAATCTCACCTATTGTATAGCAATCCTCTGGTTCCATGCGGTACATGGTAACTGGTTTCCTTGGCTTGGTGTCAAGCGGAGACTGTCTTAACGGAAACAGATTCATTAGTTCTCCTTTGCATACAAGTCGTATTCCTTTCTCTGGCTCAATGAAGGAAATCTTTTTCATGTAGATGAGCCTATAAATGGTTGAGCGGCTTGCACCAAACATAGCATACGCTTCCGTTATGCTGATATACTCTTTAGACTTGGGCATATTGCTTACAATCTTGTCCAGTTCAAGTTGGCGTTTTTCTTCATCATGCTTACGCTTCCACGCCACCTTGGAGCATTTGGGTGAACAATACCAGGACTCCAAAGTCCTTGCGAAGAACTCTTCTCCGCACACAGGACATTTCCGTACTATCTTATACTTTGCTACTGCCATAATTCATTCATTTTGTAGTTCTTAATATCTATTCTTCTCATCATATCTACTTTTTCTTACAGGTACAAATAAGGTACAGATGTTTATAATAATAACGCAAAGATAGCAATATTATTGTGTACGGCCAAAAACAAGAAAAGCGTGTAACTCATTGAGCTACACGCTTTCCATTTGATATTGTATTCTTATTTCTCTATGTGCTTATTTCACTTCCTCAAAATCTGCATCCTGAATATCTTCTTTGTTATTAGAAGAAGAACCTTGATTAGCCTGTTGTCCTGCACCTGCACCCGGACCAGCCTGAGCGCCACCTTGTGCACCACTCTGAGCATACATTTCAGCGCTGGCAGCCTGGAATGCTGTATTCAGTTCAGCCATGGCAGTATCAATAGCAGCCAAATCCTGTGCCTTATGAGCATCTTTCAGTTTCTGAAGAGCAGTTTCAATCGGGGCTTTCTTATCAGCCGACAACTTGTCACCTAATTCCTTCAACTGATTTTCAGTAGAGAAAATCATAGAATCAGCTTGATTCAATTTGTCAATCTTTTCACGTTCCTTCTTGTCTGCTTCTGCATTAGCTTCAGCTTCGGCTTTCATCTTTTCGATTTCTTCCTTACTCAAACCAGAGGAGGCTTCGATACGGATAGCTTGTTCCTTACCGGTAGCCTTATCCTTTGCAGACACTTTCAAAATACCGTTAGCGTCAATATCAAACGTTACTTCAATCTGAGGAACACCACGACGAGCTGGAGCAATACCAGTCAAATTGAACTGACCGATTGATTTATTCTGTGAAGCCATCGGACGTTCACCCTGAAGTACATGGATAGTCACTTCAGTCTGGTTATCGGCAGCTGTAGAGAAGGTTTCACTCTTACGAGCCGGGATAGTAGTGTTTGCATCAATCAACTTAGTCATTACACCACCCAATGTTTCGATACCCATTGACAACGGAGTAACATCCAGCAATACAACGCCCTTGATTTCATCTGTCAAAACAGCACCCTGAACAGCAGCACCTACAGCAACAACTTCATCAGGATTCACGCCCTTAGAAGGAGTCTTGCCGAAGAATTTCTCTACTAATTCCTGAACAGCTGGAATACGAGAAGAACCACCTACAAGGATTACTTCATCGATATCAGAGTTGCTCAGACCTGCATCGCTCATAGCTTTCTTACAAGGTTCAAGACAAGCCTGAATCAAATTGTGAGCTAAAGCTTCAAATTTAGCACGGGTCAAAGTCTTAACCAAGTGCTTAGGCATACCGTCTACGGGCATGATGTATGGCAGGTTGATTTCAGTTGAAGTAGAAGAAGACAATTCAATTTTTGCCTTTTCTGCAGCCTCTTTCAAACGCTGCATTGCCATCGGGTCTTTTGTCAAATCCGCACCTTCGTCATTCTTGAATTCCTGCACCAACCAATCAATGATCACTTGGTCGAAATCGTCACCACCCAAATGAGTATCACCATTAGTAGAAAGTACTTCGAACACACCACCACCAAATTCAAGGATAGAGATATCAAATGTACCACCACCAAGGTCGAACACAGCAATCTTCATATCTTTGTGAGCCTTATCAAGCCCATAAGCCAAGGCAGCGGCTGTCGGTTCGTTCACAATACGTTTAACCTCCAAACCTGCAATCTGACCAGCCTCTTTAGTAGCCTGACGTTGTGAGTCCGAGAAGTATGCCGGAACGGTGATAACGGCTTCTGTAACTTCTTGTCCCAGATAATCCTCAGCTGTTTTCTTCATCTTCTGCAGAATCATAGCTGAAATTTCTTGCGGAGTATAAAGACGTCCGTCGATATCTACACGTGGGGTATTATTGTCACCTTTCACTACTTTATAAGGGACACGGGCTATTTCCTTCTGTACCTGATCCCAGGTTTCACCCATGAAACGCTTGATAGAAAAAATAGTACGTTGCGGGTTAGTGATTGCCTGACGTTTTGCAGGATCACCTACTTTACGTTCGCCACCGTCGACAAATGCAACGATAGACGGAGTAGTACGTTTACCTTCACTGTTTGCGATTACTACCGGTTCATTACCTTCAAATACTGAAACACATGAGTTTGTGGTTCCTAAGTCAATACCAATAATCTTTCCCATAATTATATATCTTTATTTATTTGTTTTCAATTAAACTGATTTCTTGGCGAATGGTTCACGAAGGATTTCTTTTTTTCTTTGGTGCACCAACCGCACGTCCTTCATAAAACAAACGGTATGCCAAAAATAAGAATGTGACAAAGGCTGACAAAATGACTGATTTATTTGTTATATGATACTTTTAGATGGATTTATATAAGGCAAGAATGTCAGAATTCCACCAAACAGAATACTTGTCAGCATCCTACCATAATGCCATAAATGCAATCGGCCTATTTTCTCGTTTATGAGAAAATAGGCCGACCATATCTATTTGAATGTATATGGATTATCGTTTCTTCAACACCAGCAATTCATTTCCATTTTCACCTAATAAGTATACTTTATTATCTTTCATGCTGAAACTTTTTGTTTCATTCAAAGCATTCAGCACAATAGTTTCAGTTTCCATATCAGGACACATCATCATGGTAGTAGCAACATTGTCAAATCTCAAAGAATTGGGTTTTCCATCTTCCTGCGTTAATGCACCATTAATAGTATTACAGCCCATATTACCATAAATGCGGCTTTCATCCAAATTAAAACCGATAAAAGGAGTTACCTCAGCCGTACCTACAATTTTCTTTCCATTCACCAATTCAATAACCCATTCTCCTGAAAGATCAGACAGTGACACTTCCGGAGCCGCCTTCTTTTCCAAAGTCATCAACGGCTGACCATCTTGATTACATAGAGTTATCACACTAGGCTTGTCAGAAACCGTCTGGAAAGAAGTCACTTTATCCAATGCACCCAATACCATCTGCTCAGTCTTCATATCAGGGCACATCATGCGGGTACTTCCTATCTGTCCAAACTTCAATGTACCTGGCTTCAGAGAGTCGGCTTCAAAACTTCCCATCATACGGTTACATCCGCTATTTCCATAAATACGTTTCTGAGCTACATCAAAACCAATGAAAGGCATTCTCTCTGTAGATATCTTTTGTCCATCCACCTCTGTAATATTCCATTCCCCATCCAGAGAAGAAACAGACAACATATTCTTTCCACTACCACAAGATACAATCAATGCTCCGGCACAAATAGCCATCATTTCTAATACTAGTTTTTTCATATTATTTTTTTGTTAAATCTGTTAGTTTAGTGTGCAAAACTAACCATTTTATTTTTCACTATAGCAATTATACACAAAAATTTTATACCTTTGTATCAATTTATATATACTAACACTTAAAGCGATGAAAAAGTTTTTAACCATTTTAATTGGGGCAACAAGCTGTAGCTTATGCACTTATGCACAAAACGGATATATAGTCACGACTACTTCACAACAAACAAGTATTTCCGTAGAGTCTTTGGAAAAACAGTTTATAAACGATCATTTCAAGCATTACAACCTGTGTGACTGGACACCAGGCATGAAATTCATGGTGATACCGGAACGTAAAGACATCATTATTCCTCCTTTTAAATCGACGGAGACTAATAAGGAGGTGGATACAGGAGATTTAAAACATAAAATTTTTGAATATCTAGGTTCGGAAATTACCGAACGGGGTTTTGTACATTTTAACTTTGAATGTGAAGGGCAACAATATTATCACGAACTTAAAAACACCACTTTGGAACAATATTGCCTAAAGCCCAAAGCTGGTATCCCTACCCTTGCCTACCTGGGTGATGTGGACATAGCCAAAGAACTGCTGGAAGGACAAACCCTATATATGCGTACCAATAAAGTACATATAGATGATCCCAACAGCATATCGGGCTATAAAGAGGTCCCGATTGGTATAAATGAAGAAGTAACAGTAACAGCTGTCGGAGTGGGCAGCCGCGCATACCCTGTAAAAATCGTATTCCAAGACAAGAGAGGAAACACCTACTATCAGCCGGTAGCTATATCAAAGACTAATTGTGGCATGGCAGACAGTGATTTTATTATGGAAAATAAAAATAAATATTTTCCAAATTCATTTAGCTTCAGTGATGCAAATACAAAAAAATCAAAGAATCTGATGAGTAAATATGGAAAAAAAACTGTCTATCTGAAAGCGGAAACGGAATGTCTGGATGAAACAGACACTCCGGTGAGACTTCCCCGATATACACAATTCACCATCAAAAATATAATCTCACAAAACAACTCTCCTTACGTCTTTTTAGAATTGGAAAACATAGATGGAAAGAATTATAAGATAAAAGCTGCATTCACCCATACGAGTGTAGTTGATGTGATTTTACAATCAGACAATTATTTTACGGATCTATTCGGCATAGGCAACTTACGAGCCAAGTATCCGAATATCACAGAAGAAGTTTGGAACATGATAAGCCGCGGTAAGGTACGGAAAGGAATGACAACCGACGAATGTCGTTTGGCTTTGGGTAATCCCATACGCATTCATATAGTCACGGGTGGCCATGAAACATGGTCCTACGAAAGAAAAACATTAGATTTCACCAATAAGAAACTAGATCATATCAACTAATACCCAAAATATTTTGTTATCTTTGCCCTGTGAACGGTAATGTTTGCCGGGCATTTTATTTTAACAAGAATAAAAAACAGCAAATGGGTAAAGTATTAATTATCGGTGCAGGCGGTGTAGGTACTGTCGTAGCACACAAAGTGGCTCAGAATCCGGATGTATTCACTGACATCATGATCGCCAGCCGTACAAAATCAAAATGTGATGCAATCGTAAAAGCTATCGGCAATCCAGCTATTAAGACTGCACAGGTAGATGCGGACAATGTAGACGAACTGGTAGCCCTGTTTAATAGTTTCAAACCCGAAATCGTCATCAATGTAGCTCTGCCTTATCAAGATCTGACCATCATGGAAGCTTGCCTGAAGGCTGGAGTGAATTATCTGGATACAGCAAACTATGAACCGAAAGATGAAGCTCATTTCGAATACAGTTGGCAGTGGGCTTATAAGAAACGTTTTGAAAACGCAGGACTGACAGCTATACTGGGTTGTGGGTTCGACCCGGGAGTAAGTGGTATTTATACAGCCTACGCTGCAAAACATCATTTTGACGAGATGCACTACTTGGATATTGTGGACTGTAATGCCGGTAACCATCACAAAGCGTTTGCTACCAATTTTAATCCTGAAATCAATATCCGCGAAATTACTCAGAACGGACGTTATTATGAAGAAGGCAAATGGGTGACCACCAAACCATTGGAATACCACAAGGATCTGACTTATCCCAATATCGGTCCTCGTGATTCCTACTTGCTGTATCATGAAGAGCTGGAATCATTAGTTAAGAATTTCCCGACTATCAAACGTGCTCGCTTTTGGATGACTTTTGGTCAGGAATATCTGACTCATCTGCGTGTCATCCAGAATATCGGTATGGCCCGTATTGACGAAATAGATTATAACGGAGTGAAAATTGTTCCGTTACAATTCCTAAAAGCCGTACTCCCCAATCCACAGGATCTAGGAGAAAATTATGAAGGCGAAACTTCTATCGGATGCCGCATCCGAGGCGTAAAGGATGGCAAAGAACGTACTTACTATGTTTACAACAACTGTAGCCATCAAGAAGCTTACAAAGAAACTGGAATGCAGGGAGTGAGCTATACAACAGGAGTTCCTGCCATGATTGGAGCCATGATGTTCCTGCAAGGATTGTGGAAACGTCCAGGAGTATGGAATGTAGAAGAGTTTGATCCCGATCCATTTATGGAACAACTGAACAAACAAGGGCTGCCTTGGCATGAAGTATTTGATGGTGATTTAGAACTTTAAAAAGTGATTAACGGCCCATGGTAAGTAATTCATACCTGCGGCCACAATAACCATAAATCATTAACCACTAAAAAAATGAACATAGGAGATAAAGTCCCAGAAATATTAGGCTTGAACGAAAAAGGAGAAGAAATTCGTTTAAGTGATTACAAAGGAAAAAAGATAGTACTCTATTTTTATCCTAAAGATATGACATCGGGTTGTACTGCCCAGGCATGTAACTTGCGTGATAATTATGCGGAACTGCGCGCCCATGGTTATGAAGTAATCGGTGTCAGTGTGAATGATGCCAAATCGCATCAGAAATTCATTGAAAAGAACGAGCTGCCCTTTACTCTTATTGCCGATACCGACAAGAAGTTGGTAGAACAATTCGGAGTATGGGGAGAAAAAAGTATGTACGGACGTAAATATATGGGTATATTCCGTACGACTTTCATCATCAACGAAGAAGGCGTGATTGAACGTATCATCTCTCCCAAAGAGGTGAAAACAAAAGAACACGCACAACAAATTTTATAAACCAACAGATTTATGGCAAAAAAAGATAACGAAGAAATTCCATTCTCAGCAGCTCCAGGTGCCGGAAATAGTGAAAAACTGAAAGCACTGCAAGCTGCAATGGATAAGATAGAGAAAACTTTTGGTAAAGGCTCTATCATGAAAATGGGTGATGACAACGTACAGGAAGTGGAAGTGATTCCTACCGGGTCTATCGCCTTGAACGCCGCATTAGGGGTAGGCGGCTATCCCAAAGGTAGAATCATAGAAATTTATGGTCCCGAATCATCCGGTAAGACTACATTGGCTATCCATGCCATTGCTGAAGCTCAGAAGGCAGGCGGCATTGCAGCTTTCATTGATGCCGAACATGCTTTCGACCGTTTCTATGCGGCCAAACTGGGAGTGGATGTAGATAACTTATGGATATCACAACCCGATAACGGTGAGCAGGCACTTGAAATTGCTGAGCAGCTAATACGATCATCCGCTATTGATATCATTGTTATCGACTCTGTCGCGGCATTGACTCCAAAAGCTGAGATTGAAGGAGATATGGGTGATAACAAAGTAGGTTTACAAGCGCGTTTGATGTCTCAGGCTTTGCGTAAGCTTACGTCAGCCATCAGCAAAACCAATACAACTTGTATTTTTATCAACCAGTTGCGTGAAAAAATCGGTGTCATGTTTGGTAATCCAGAAACAACTACCGGTGGTAATGCTCTGAAATTCTATGCTTCCGTACGTTTGGATATCCGTCGCTCCACTCAACTGAAAGATGGTGAAGAAGTAATCGGCAACCAGACTAAAGTAAAAGTAGTGAAAAACAAAGTGGCACCTCCTTTCCGTAAAGCCGAATTCGATATCATGTTTGGTGAAGGTATCTCAAGAGCTGGTGAAATCATTGATTTGGGTGCTGATTTAGGCATCATCAAGAAAAGCGGTTCATGGTACAGCTACAACGAAACCAAACTGGGACAAGGACGTGACGCTTCCAAACAAGTGATTCAGGATAACCCCGAACTGGCGGAAGAACTGGAAGGTTTGATTTTCGCAGCACTGAAAGAGCAAGAATAAACCGTTCTCACATATATGCAATATATTACATTCATGACCAGTATATACAAAAACAATACATGTTAATAAAAAAACCGTTTTAACCATAATAATAAGGTTAAAACGGTTTTATCCTTAAACATTATTTCCAATCACAATTTTTCAACTTTTATAAAAGACTTGTATCCCATATTTTACAAAAAGCATCTACTTTTTCAATTCAAATCCTAACATCAGCCCGTCATAAGCTTCAGCTACACTGTTAAGAGTGGCAGCTGTAGAATTTACTTTGGAAGCCGCTCCAGTAATCACCTTTAGAATAGACATCAACTTATCGGCATTAAACACAAGACTCATACTATTACCTGTCACTGTCACATAAGCTACCGTCTGTATGCCCAACTTACTTTTCATAATAATCGTCTTAGCTTCCTCATCAAAAACATAAGTGCCGCTTACCGTACGTCTTTTCAATATATATGAATAAGTACCATCCTCCTTGAAAATATACTTAATACTAGTCAAACCAATCTTATCATATATAGTCTGTAATTTTTCTTCCACTTCTTTGGCCGCTACCTCTCCACCAGCCTTTGCCAGTAACTGATCACTCTCGAACTGACATTCAGGAGCCTGATAAGACCAAGTCCCCACAATAGAATGAGCCGTAGTAGCCTTGTTACCAATTGCCGCCTTTGCCACTCCTGTCAATATAGATTTCAAATCCTGCGCCTCAGCATGAACAGAACACATACATAATAACAAAACAACTCCCCACCATTTAAAAACATTCTTTTTCTTCATATACTTAATTACTTATAATATTCAACGACAAAGATAAAACAAAGAGACGAAAAGATAAATAACATCACATTGTAATTTAACAAAATATGCTACGTTATGAAATAGAACATATATAATAGGAAACAAACGATAAAGGACAAGTTGCAGCCTTATCACCACATACTTGTCCTTTATTTCAAGAAAATACCTTTTAACAATCTCTTACCTCATCACAGTTATATTACAATAGATAATTCAATCATTCTTATTTCCATTCACTATGTTGCTCCAACATCGGATTCGTATCAATCTCACCTTGCGGAATAGGCCAAACCAAATCTTGCGCACCACGAAGATTACCCCGCGAAACTACTCCAAAGCCATAGAATGACTGGTCTTTCTGCATACGCTTTTGAGCATTTTCAAATTCTCCCCAACGGTAAAGATCTGCAAAACGCAAATCTTCAAAAGCCAATTCCACACGGCGTTCGTGACGTACAATGGCGCGCAATTCTTCTTTATTCAAATTAGTTCCTTCCACTACTTCTACCGCTGGCATACCAACACGAGCACGAACTTCATTAATATATCCTGTTATTTCGGCTTGTGGATAACCACCTTTCTCAATCATAGCTTCAGCAAGTGACAAAAGTACCTCTGCATAACGGATAACATAGAAGTCAAGACTACCGTCATATTCATTAACTGTATCTTCTGGAGTGTACCATTTACGAATACAACAGGTAGAACTTGCCGGCAAATTATTAGTAAACAGTTTTCCGTTCCATTCCATACCAGGTAACATCAATGTACCTTTCATACGAGGATCACGATTCTCATAACGTCCCATATCCGGATTAGCCTTCGTATGGGCTCCTTGAACAAGACTTCCTTTAAATAAAGGTGACTTATCGATGGGCAACCCATCTATACAATAAAAATCATCACACAAGTTCATAGAACCTTCAATAGCATTCATTGGAGCAGACCAACAAACCCCAAAGCAACTTCCTTCACCTAATCCCGGACCTTTAAAATGGACACTCAACAATACTTCTGCTGCCGTTTCATTTTGCTCTTTAAACAAATCAGCATAATTGGCAGCATAATCAGTTCCGTCACCCGACTTAAAAAGCTGCACTTTTCCTACTACATTTTTATAAGCCGTTATTGCCTCGTCCCAACGTTGATTAAAAAGAGCAATTCGTCCCATAATGGCATAACCTGCTTCTTGGGACATACGTCCTTTTTGCGCTTTCCCTATAACTGGTATTTTAGGAATCCAAGTCTTCAAATCTTCCAGCAAGGACGAAATAATCTGGCTACGTTCCGCCTTGGGAGCCTGTGCTTCAGCCAAAGTTAAAGGTTTCGTCAGATAAGGGACATCACGGAATACGGAGGTCAGATTGCAATACATCAAAGCTCGTAATGCTATTGCTTCCGCCTTGTATGCATCTATCTTTTCAGCCTCCATCGGAATACGTTCCACATTCTCTACCAACATATTACAACGCTTAATCACTTCATAATTAGCATTCCAGTACATAGAAAAGCATTCATCGGTAGTGGAAGAAGCACATTTCGAGATAGAACTTCCCAGCATCCAATCACCCCATGTGTGGTCTCCATTATCCGTACTGGTTTCACGTCCTAGAAATCCAAACTTCCAGCCATCAATATTGTCATCATATAAATTCTGGCTCTGCATGGCATCATAGCAAGCTGTCAAAGCCATCAATGCATCCGATTCGGTCTGCCAATAAGTGGTTTGAGAAGGCTGATTCGGAGAATCCGTCTGCAAAAAACTATCTGAACATGCACTGGTAACCAATAACACTCCAGAAAAAAATAAAACTCTGCATATATTTTTTGTACTTTTTACCATAATGTATATCCTCCTTATAAGTTAGAATTGAATATTTAGCCCAAATGAATAAGTGCGCATATTGGGATGTACGTCATTTCTAGCATCACCCGATGTTTTTTCCGGATCCCAGTTTTTCAAAGACGTAAATGTCAAAAGGTTGCTTCCGGCAAAATAAACACGGACACTGGAAACACCCATCTTAGCAAGTCCAGGCTGACGGAATGTATAGCCGAATTCCAAGTTCTTCAAACGTAAGTAACTGGAATTTTCTAACCAGAATGAAGAATAAGAATCATTCATAGTATTACCCAATGCTGGCATAGAAGCATTTACGTTGCCGGCAGAATAACGATCCAACCAACGTTCGGTTAAGTTACCGCGAATATCGGTAGAAGTTTCCCAACTGTAACGGTAAATACCTCCCACTCCTTGCCAAAAAGTAGACAAGTCAAAATTCTTCCAAGAAGCTCCTAAATTGAAGCTATAAGAATATTTAGGAAAAGGATTGCCAATAATATCACGATCATCAGCAGTAATATTACCATCATCATTCAAATCAGCATACATAATATCGCCCAATTTAGGAGCCACACCATTTTGTTTAATGATTTCCCCTTTTGAATTAGTACGCTGTAAATCAGCTTCTGTACGGTACATACCAATCGCTTTATATCCAAAATAAGCGCCAATAGGATTGCCAATACGATTGATTGTTTGCCCACTTATTGTTTCTTCCAAACCGCCCATTTCCAGAATTTCGTTCTTCACGTGTGACAAGTTGAAACCTACATTCCAAACCCAATCGCCTTTACTATCCGAGTAATTCACATTCCATTCCCAACCACGATTGCGGACAGCACCCACATTCTGATAAGGAGCATTAAGAGAACCTAAGAATATGCCTGGCATAGCTAATTGCATCAAGATATCAGAAGTTTTCTTATCAAACCATTCAAAAGTAGTCTGTATCCTATTATTAAAGAATCCAAGATCAAGGGCCACATTGATGGAGCGGGTCGTTTCCCATTTGATGTCTTCATTTGGAACAGAAGTCTGTACCATACCAGCCTGTTTGTCCCCACCTTGGTCAAAGAAATAATTTCCGCTTGCGCCCAAAGTAGCCGCATAAGCATAATTACCGATTTCCTGGTTACCCAACTTACCCCATGATAAACGCAACTTTCCAAGGGAGAAGTTTTTATAGTCTTTCATTAATTCTTCATTCGAAAACACCCATCCTCCTGATACGGAAGGAAATGTAGCGTAACGATTGGCTTTAGGCATACGTGATGAACCATCGTGGCGAATATTGAACTCAAACAAATAACGGTCATCATAACCGTAATTCACACGACCAAAAAATGACTGGAGTTTATATTCTTCCGAATTGCCTTTTGCACCCGGATTAATTGTTCCTCCATCAAGTTCATAAATATTTTCTGTAGGAAAGCCCTGTATGGAAGCAGTCGTTTTATAAAAGCGCGAGCCAATAACAGAGTGCCCTAACAACACATTAACATTATGTTTATCAAATTGTTTGTTATAAGTCAACAGGTTCTCACTCGTCCATGTTGCATTGCGATACCAATAATCCTCCTCCTTATTCGTTTCCCCTGCCGCTTTTCTAATATTTCCTTCTGCATCATAACGGGCAGGAGATTTGGGAGAATAAGATTTCGTTGCATTTAAATCAAAAGCATAAGCAAAACTGGTCTGGAACTTCAATCCGTCCCATAAATCAATACCTGCAAAAACCTTACCGTTAAAACGCCAATACTCATTGCTGCGGTGCCCTAAAGACATTGACTCTACAGGATTCTTCATCAGTTCGGCACTCAATGACGAACCATCTACATAGCCGTAGTGTCCGTTAGAATACATCACCGGCACAGTAGGACGAGTAAACCAGGATACATAACGCATGATTCCACCTTCGCCGGAAGGTGCGACAGCAGGAGTAGTCACATTATTCTTATTACCGGATAAGTTCAATCCAAAAGTAAAACGTTTGTAACGAGTATCAATATTCGAACGAAAAGAAAAGCGTTCTACTCCTGTCTTCATCATGATACCATCTTGATTGGAATAGGCCACCGAAGTCATAAAACGGGTATTTTCATTACCTCCTGATACAGACAGATGATGCTGGTGCATACTAGCATTACGCAATACAGCATCCAGCCAATTGGTATTTGCATAATGATCCGGATCTGATCCGTCTTGCAACTTTTGCAAAGCTTCCGGTGAAAAAGTTCCAGTGCTCACTTCGTTTTTCATCAAAGCCCAATTATAACCATCCACATAATCGGGAACAATACCTGGGGTCTGCAAAGTATAACTACCTGAATACGAAACCTTCACTTTGCTTGATGCCTGTCCCCGCTTAGTAGTGATCAAAATAACGCCATTAGCAGCACGCACACCATAAATAGCTGCCGATGCCGCATCCTTCAATACAGAAATGCTCTCAATATCGGCAGAAGGGATTTCTGCAATTTGTGAAATACTACCTTCCACCCCGTCAATCAACACCATCGGATTATTATTCCCAAAGGTACCAATACCACGAATCCTGATTTCTGGATTATCATTACCAGCTTGTGCACCGTTCTGAGTTAGTACTAAACCTGGCAAACGTCCCTGTAGCAAAGTAGTTGTATTAGCCACCGGAATATCTTGAATATCTTTTGCTGATACGGAAGCAACAGATCCTGTCAAATTCACTTTCTTCTGAGTAGCGTATCCTACTACCACCACTTCGTCCAGCTTTTTGGAGTCTTCTTCCAAAATAATTTTAAAATTATTTTTACTCCCTACCGGCAGGATCACATCCTGATATCCCAAAAAGCTAATCACTAAAGACTGGGAAGGTTGCACCTTCAACTGAAAAGCACCGTCTATATCAGTCACCACTCCCTGCATAGTACCCTGTACCATTACACTAGCTCCTATAATAGACTCACCGGATGAATCATACACCTTACCTGTCACTATACGTTCCTGTGCGTATACCATAAATGAAAATATCATCAGGACGCCTGCCAAAACCACGCGAAATAATTTTTGCCTTTGTCTTTTCATAATTTCAATTTAATTAAGTTAATAGGTTACTTATAATTTGTATTACAACAAATATCAGAATAGCTTTATTTCCATTGATAATGACGTACCCAGTCCACTTCCATCTCCACTGGTAAATCCGTAGAGTCCACTGGTCCTACCCAAGTACCTCCTAATTGCATATCAATCAACAAATATTGGGGAATATCAAAAGGAAATTGACCTTCTTGTTCCGTTTCGATACGAGGATAAACAAAATGTCGTTTTCCATTCACATGAAACACCAAACTGTCCGGCCAAAAATCTACCCCATATACATTAAAGTCCTCAGGATTAATGGATGTAGTGCCTCCATGTTTCGGATTATTCTCTATCCCCAATGTATAAGTATAGTGCGAATGCACGGTTTGATAAACAATAGAATCATAATTCAAACGTTCCATAATATCTACCTCTCCTCCCATAGGCCAAACATATTTATCAATTTCATAAGGCAAAGTCCATATAGCCGGCCATGCTCCTCTCGCCCCATGCAATCTAGCTCTTACTTCGATGCGTCCCCGATGAAAAGCATGCTTGTCTTTTGTCCACAATCCCCCAGTCAGATACTTCGCCGTATCTACATCCATATTATCATTCACAATTCCCTTTAATATTAAACAACCATCACGCATTTCATAACAACGATTATCAAATGACTGAGTATTTTGCCAATCAGGTCTTCCGCGAGGTATGCGGCTCCATATTGTGGTATCAGGTTCCGCACCATCAAAATTATCTTCCCACACTAATTCCCATTTCGGTGTATGAGTACAAGCAAGCATACCACATACCGACAATAATAAAAGTATAACATTTTTCATACTACATTAATTTTGGTTCACAAAACTTATTTTAAAAATTTAATTGGCAAACTTAGTCTATTTATCAACTAAAGAGATCAGAAATTGTATAAATCAAGTCCATTTCTGTCTAATAAGGGGATATTTCTCAATTTTTATTTCTAAAATATCTTAGTATTCTTATCCTAAATTCCGCAGCATTTTAGTTTAACTTATTTTATAAGTACCTGAGCAACAAAAAGTTGCTCAGGATTTTGCCATGTCAGATTTTTCAC
>ERZ779649.36-NODE-36-length-101274-cov-3.856252_pt1 | contig 101274 bp, 81 predicted proteins | sample MGYA00511882_ERZ779649 | MGnify/ENA primary metagenome ERZ779649 (study PRJEB29588, sample SAMEA2157793) | human gut metagenome | biome: human gut; feature: human-associated habitat; material: faeces | place: Denmark | collected 2008/2010 ... | reverse complement strand
CTATTAGTGTACCCGCATGTAGTGTTTATTAAAGACTCTTCTTTACTTACATCAAAAATTACCGATTTGGCTGCTGAAATACCAGAAGGCTTAGAAGAAGCTGAATGGTTAAAAGGTTATTATAATTACTTAAGTGGTATCGATGCATATAAGCGTAAAGGCATTTACTTAGAACCAGCAGAAAATTTGATCGGTGATGATGATAGAAAAGATTGGTTGGATCGTTATATTGAGCAAAGACAGACTTTACTATTTGATAGAGATGATATTAGTTTTTACCATTCTTCACGCATGTTTCCTTTTTTAACTATAAAAAATTTTGATAATCTCTATTTCTCAGTTAGTAATAGAGATGATAATTATACAGGAGAATTGTACTTTACGCATGATATTGAAGAATTTCAAATGCAAGCACACTTCTTCTTTTTAAGACTAAAATAATATGTTACCCGACTACGACCAGTGAGTATGTAGTCGGGTAACAGGTTTTTAATCAAAAATCGAGAAATGAGGTGTAATAAATGGCAGATAAGGATGAAAAAAAGGGTAATATTCCTGCTAAAGATAAAACCCTTTTATCCAACTTAACAGCTCTTGTCAGTCGATTATCTCTAGGTGTATATGGTACACCGATGGATGAAGATGAGATAGATGCTAGTAACGCTCGATTTCATGAGCTTTTAAAGAATAATGAAGATAGTATTAATGGTAAAGGTGAAAACACTACAACATCTTTTATCTCTAAACTATATAAAACCGATTATCGAAATGATATGATAAACAGAGCAAAAGAAAGTTCTTCTATGACGAACCTATTTGCTCAAGATGGTATGTTTGGTAATAATTTTTGCCAGTTAGATAAATTAGTAGATGCTGATATCAAGAATAAGTTTGTAAAGAATCAATGTATTCATGATATAGCATCAATGCTTGTAGAATTAAATGAAGCTATTCTTGCTACAAGAGATGCTATTATAGGATCAGATATACAGACTGGATATGTTAATAGAGTATTAAATCTTACTAATGTTGATACTGATAGGGCTAATGATATTCGTGCTATAATTGAGAATGTTGAGAGAAAATATGAGCTACAGCAAAAGACAAAAGAGTTTATTATTCCTAAAGGATTAGAGTATGGTACATACTATGCATATCTAATCCCATATGATAAAATCTTTAATGACTTTATAAAGGCTAAAAACAGTACAGAATTAGGATCTCAGTTTAATAGCTCACCATATACAGAATCTACCGTATACGATTACTACAATAAGACAGATAAAAGAAAGAATGAATATTTTAATGTAGTAAAAGAATCTGCAGAATCTGTTATGGAAGAAATAGACGGAGATGATTCTAAAAGTGCAAAATCTATATTAAATGAATATAAAGAAAATGTAGATGAACTTTTAAAGCGTGTTACAATATGTACAGAAAGTGTGCCTATTCCATTATTAGATGAGGGTAATGGGTCATTATCATATTATAAAGATAAATTCTATACAGAAAAAACCAGTAATAAAGATGATTCTAATTTATTTCAAAAGATTCATGGAAAACCAAAGGAAGATAGTTCTGAAGGTTTATTAGGGGATGATGTACCTAAAAAAGATCTAATTACAGATATCAAAGATGTATATATTAAAATGATAGAACCAATGCGAATGATTCCTATTAAAATTCTTGATGAAAAGATTGGATATCTTTATATCATAGATAAGAAAGTTGATATATTGGATGGTGTAGTATCAGATGCATTTAGTGATCCTTATGGAGATTCATCTTCTAAAAAAGCTACTATGATAGATTTTATCGCTCAACAAATTGTAGGAGCATTTGATAAAAAATGGTTAAATGACAATGTGAAATTTAAGCATTTGATCGTAGATGCTATTCAGTATTATAACATCAATGAGCGTAATGTAAGATTTCAATTTATTCCAGTAGAATATGTATATGAATTTCCTGTAAATAAAGATGAAAATGGTGAAGGTAGATCAATGCTTGATCAATCTTTATTCTATGCAAATCTTTATATGTTGATGCTTATGTTCTATATCATGTCTACCGTGCAATATAGCAATGATACTAAAGTTAATTATATTAAAAATTCTGCTATAGATAAAGATGTAACTTCTAAAATACAAGAGATTGTAAGAAAAAAACAAAGTAGAAATCTTAACTTAGCAGATTTATTCCAGTATACAACTGCTCTAAATAAAGTATCTAATGGAAATGAACTTTATTATCCTACAGGTAGAAGTGGTGAAAGAGCTATCGAAACTGAAATTGTATCAGGTCAAGATATTAAAATAAATAATGAATTTTTGGAATGGTTAAGAAGTGCTTATATACTAGCTACTGGTGTACCATCTGCTATTATTAATTATTTAAATGAAGCAGATTTCTCAAGACAGGTACAATTAGCAAATACTAAATTTTCAGGTAGAGTCATATCATACCAATTAGATTTTAACCCTTCTATTACAAAATTCTACAAAGGCGTTCTAAAACTATGTACCAATCTTGATGAAAATGAGATTGATAAGTTTACATATGAATTACCTGCAACTAAGATGTCTAATGATCAGATAACAAATGACACTATTCAAAATTTCCAAACTAGATTTAACGCAGTGAAAGAAATGCTAGTTAATGAAGATACGCCTAAAGAAATCGTAAATAATTTTACAATTCTTTATGCAAAAAAATATGCTCCAACATTGGAAATTGATGAAGCTATTAAATTATTAGATCAAGCTAAAATTCTTGCAGCAGGTGATAAGTTAAAACCAGATCCAGCAAATGATGATGAAGATATAGATTTATCAGATGAGGATTTAGGAATATAAAAAAATAATAGTGGAGAAGCTTAATTGCTTCTCCACTTATTTATTTAGAAGTCACGCCAGCAATCAACCAAAAGAATCGAAAGATTTAAAATCGATCCTTTGTTGATGCAGTCGAGATTAAAAATTATCCAAGTTTCGCAATCATATGCATAAAAATTTGGTAAAATACCTTCATCTGTGTCCAATCTATTATCCGTTGGAAGTCTCATGGACCAGAAAGCATCTTCGGTGAGATGGAACGCATCATATGCTTTAGATAACTCAGCCCAATTAACAGATATCGGATTTTTCCACCAAGACATTTCAGACTTTGAATGAACGTCAAGCGTAATCTTAAAAGTCTTCATCATCTCACGATAGCTTTCAACAGAATCGATCTCGCATACTCTGGCATTTCGGTTAAGGCTGAAAACGATTCCGTGATTGTACTTCTCAACCTCATAGCATTCGTCCTGAACACATCTTATCCAATCGGATGGATATGCAGCGTCTGGAGTATATGTAGATCCCCACAAACATCCTTCTGGTTTGTTCATTGAACCGAAGAAGATATTCTTCATTTCGTCCATTGGCTCATTGAACTTACTTGGATCAATTTCGTCAATACCTGCTACTAAAATTCTTTTACTCATTTCTTGTCTCCTTTTTCTTTTTTATAAAGAGACTAGTTAAATCGCTAGTCTCTACGGTAAACGTCACTTAGATAAGTCCATTCTTAGCAAGCATTCTATTAATTGCTTCAATCAGTTCATCATCTGATATATCTTTAAATACTCTGGTTATAATCCTCTCATAACGCTCGAGTGATTCAATAGTAATATTATTAATATCTCCAATTATTAGTGTTAGAATTGAAATTTTTTCATTAACTCTAACGATAATACCTAATATAATATAAAGATAAATCATAATAAATTTAGGCAGAGGCTTACCAAGTTTACTGTACTCAACAAATGCTTTCTTATTATAGATAGCTGCGATGCGATATAACATTCTGTAGATCATGAAGATTTTATTTCTATTTGGATTTTTTTCTTTTTCAAGTCCATAAATGATATCATCTTCAATACAGTCATAATAATCCCAAACGGTATACTCAATTTCCATTAAATTTGTATGACGATATGATCTAATTACATTATATACAGATTCTGATATATCACATATTGGGTTATGATTAGTATACGCATAATCAGGCATGATATGCACGCTATTCTCAAGATAATAAGCGGCTTCAAAATAGTCTAATAATTCTTGATCAATCTCAGATCTAATATTATTAGATGATAATAATAATGTATTTGCTATATCCTGCGGATCATAGTTATCTAATACCTCGATATATTTACCAAATAGATAAGTAGCATATACTGATGTAATATCATCGCGTTCATTACTCCAATGAACGACTGAGAAGCTATCATTAAAATAATCGATTTCATCACAGCAATCTTCTTTAGCTAATTGAGTAAAAATGATACGCCACGATGTAGCATCGGAACACTCATCAATCGAAAATTCTTTTCTAGTGATAGGATCAGGATCATTGTCGATTAAATTCAGACAATTTTTTACCATAAGTTTTGCTAAACTCGAATATGGGTTAGCTTTTTCATATTCTCCTTTCTTAAGATTTTCAACTCTTGTTAATAAATCATATGTCATTTCCTTGTCCTCCTGTATAAGTAATATAATCTTTTGATTACATCTAAATAGTATATCTATGATTTATAAATGCATATAAAAAATCACGATGATTCATTTTTGCATTAAATAAACTTTAAAAGGTTTACTTAAATTTTCTCGTATTTCTTCTAATACACTATCTTCTATTTTTTTGATATCACCTGTAATAAGCGGTATGTATACCAACTCATTATCGAGTTTAGCTGCGAAGTTATTCAATAATACATAAAGATAGATCATTGTGAATTTGGGCAAATATTCGTAAAAAGGCATACCGACTGTTTTAGAACCAATTGTATATAGCATATCTTCTATCTTATGCAACTTCTCACTATAAGGTGAAGTAATATCGCCAAAACTGTAAATAATATTATTTAAAATATTAGTATAGTGGTCGTATACCATAGGCTCTATATTACTTCTACGACATCGGTGAACTAATTTGTGAATTGAAAGCATTGTACATTTAAGCAACGACTTTTCTTGATTATCAACTATGGGTTTCCCTAGTACAAGAAACGATATCATATTAAGCTGATATAATAAATCTGGTCCTAATTCAGATAATATGAGATCATTTAATGAAGAAACGTAGTCTTGTGTGCTACCACTGGCTTTCTTACAATACGCCATACTATATGCTGCAGAGATATCGATTATTGTCCAATCATCAATAAAACTCATACTGTCATTGTTAAAGTCGAATCGAAATCCATCTTTCTTAATATGATAAAATATCCATAAAAGCGCAAGGGTGATATTAGTCTTACTATCATATATCACATCTTCTTCAGTAACCTGAAGCTCTCCTAGTTCTGCTTCTTTTAGACAAAGATCAATTACAAATTTTGCTAGAGGCGAGTGATTATGATATTTCTCCCAATAATCTTTTTCTTTTAAATCTTCAATCATTTTTTCCATCCATTCTAACATAATTATTCTCCTTTGCTATAAAAAAAAATAGAAGTAGTCTAATATCTCTATTAGTCTACTTCTATTTTTATTAGTTATATATACAATCCAACGGCAGCTTCATTGATATCATTATTACACCGATTATTGAATATATTTTATTCTTCGTATAAAATCGGTATCATAGCAAGATAGTACTCTTTTAATCCAGTTAAAAGTGCATCTACCACGTTATTATACAATATCCCAATTCTTTCTGCCACTTCCCTCGTTTCACCCTCTGGTGCATTCTTTAAGGTACTTTCAATAGTTTCATCCATTGATGTACTTAAAGCACCTGCTAATATAGGATCAATACCTGTAAGATCGCCCTTCTGATAAGCTTCAATCTGACTGCTGTCAGTATTAGCTTCAATGAGCTGGTTTACGTGTATTGTATAAACTCTGCCTAACAAAGTTGCAGGCAGCTTATGAATCTCAGTTTCATTTTCATTGTCAGGACAAGTCCAGTTAATGAACTCTATTGGATTTGCTAAAAAGACTCTGCCATACAAAGTCTTTATTATCGTTAATGCCTTATTAAGTTCTTCTTCAGTTTCAAATGAAGGAGCTTCTAATATCTTATCATATATATTTCCGATATCAAAGGCATCATCATTTATCTCACCGTTACCGAACCATGCAGCAAAGTACATAGATTGAAGAGGTGTTAATGATTCCATATCAGCCTCTTCATATCCATTTACTAATGAAAAATATGTCATGAAAGCATCCATAATTCTTGGTGGTACTTCCACGCTATTATCATCAGTATCGATGAGAGCATGTGCTATTGATAATGCACATAACACCAGATCAGAATTGTCCACTGTGAACATTAGTGGATCGAATTCTTCTAATAAGCTGCTGAAACCAAGCTTACAAGCATATTTTAAGATATACTTGTATAATGCCAATTTCTCTACCTTATCGATATTCTCGATTGGATAGAGATTGATATCATTATCAGTATGCTCGACAATATCTAAACATACGGAATGAAGTACTTCTCCAAACTCTTCTACCTCATCATGAGGTGTTTCTGGCATACTCTTTAAGATTGTCATAATTGTTTCGTTAACCATTATTTTATCCTCCTTGAATTTAAAAGAGGGGCATGATTTTTCATGCCCCTGATTATTAATTGGTTATCATAAATATAATATATTAGCATTTTACTAGTAGCTTTTATTACCAACGCTTTTCAAGAATATTCATATACTTATTGAATTTCTTTTCATACTTACGAATCATTCTATAATCAAAATCACACTTTATCTCATGAATTTCATCCCAATGCTTATTAGCATATGCTTTATTCATATTATAATTAGTCATGCTAACCAGAATTATTCCAAGTATAAAATCTGTAAACTCTTTTACATTAGCTTCTGACTCAAGATAGTTAACAACTTCTTCAGGGTAAGTTTTGAAAGCTATTTTATAGAGTTTAGACTTAAGCTCAGCACTATCAGCTTTATTTACCTGATTTATAACATTGCTAAGAGTCCATTTAAATTCATCACTGCCAGCAATTTTACTAAATCTAGTAGAGTCTGGATGTCTAATAGCCGTTATTAATATTACTTTGTTAAAATCTTTTCGACTAATCATAGATACTGCAGTTCTTTCGTCTTTGATCATACCACCATTCATCATCAGATTTCTAGTGTATTTGTCATACACTTTATCGAATTCTGATTTATATTCCTCATAATCGGCCGGATTATCATCGATATATTTTTGAATGTTCTTATCGAGCTGAATAATATCATCATCTGAATAATCTGCGATATTGTTATGTAACTCAAATTTTCCAAGAGCTTTCAGATTATACATAGCTTCAACTAAAATTCTCTTTGGAAATTTAAAAGCATCTTTGCATATTCCACCATTACACTTAATGTGAGTAATCGTCTCTTGTGGAAATCTAACAAAAAGATATTTTACAAGAGCCAACTCCAGTGTGTTGATTTTATGCTTATCGTTATCAGTCTTGGCATCTCTTAAAGATAATAATGATAATAATGAAGATACATCAAACTCTTTACCAACTTTAAAATCGGTAATATTGTCATACTCGCTATTCTTTTCAAGAAGCTTATCAAAGATAAATGTCAGTGGGGAATCGAGTATACGCATTCCGATCATAGTACAACCAAATTTATTCAATGAGAACATATTTGCTCTGTCATACCAATAAGTATATTCTGGCTTAATTTTCTTTATTATATCTAAGATTCTTACATGATAATTATAATCACCAGTCCATCTATCTTCGCCATAGTAAGCTCTAATCCATGCCAATCCAAAATAGATTGTAGTTGGTAAGTCTTTAGTGAATATAGAGAAATACTTCACTGTCTTATAGTGAAGTCTTTCAGTAGCATAATAGATAAGCCAAAGTACTGTAGCCTTAGTAGCTTCTTCTCTATTATTCTCGATATACTCATCAAGAAGTGACGGATCACAGAATTCATACTCTTCCATGGCTTTCTTGCACACTAGAATATTCATTGCAACATACGCCTGATCCTTCTCGAGTAAATCATAAGTCTTTCTGGTTTCAAATGGTTTTAATAACTCCTTGTACTTTTCGTTCATAACTAAATTCTCCTTTGTGTTTTTTATATTTAAATAATAGAGGGAATTAATTCCCTCTATTATTTATATCATTTTATATAGCATCTTCATCGTAATAATTTATCTGAACGCCCGTCAGCCAATTATTAAAAGTGGCAAGTAGTGTTTTGTCTGGAAATTCTGACATCTTCTTTTTATAATATGCGTCAATACTTTCCAACATACCATCGGAATAATCTTCAAATTCCGTCTTTGTCTCAAAGGTTCGTGTTAATTGAAAAATTACTTTTCTGATAAAATATGATCCGTTGAGAAGAAGATTGTTTGGAAGTGGATACATTCCCGAATCGTTATCTTCCATCCATCTAGCAAAATAGTGTGTATAAGTTAAGAAGATGGCTCGATAAATATTTTTGATAAATTGTATTTTTTTACGCTTTACTTCATCTGACTCATCGTTATGAATTATAAAGAGAGAATTACGAGCAATGCCATCATATTGATAATCCGTTACACCAGCAGCATTGATGCGAATTATTTGTATATCACCAAAGATATTGACTAGAGGTGAATATTTATCCGATAAATAGATCATCGGAGATCCATAGTACTTGATGTAACTGACATTGAGAAAATCATACCAATGCCATAATTTATTTACATCGCTGCATAGTGGATGTCTAATGATAGCATCTCTTAATGAAGTACCTTCAATATCGGTATATTTCAAAATATATCCAACTGCAAAATTAAGTAAAATGCATACTTCATTAAAGTGATTAAGCACGGCTGCATATGTTGGAATTGACATCTTGATATTTAATGCCTCTACAGCCTGTACAAACCATATCCCAGTCGCCTTGACTGTATCTAAAAATTCGTTATCGTCGTAGATAAATTTATTAACTTTGTCATAATCATACAACTCATATGTTGTACCAATTCTTTTGCACACTTCTTCTAAACACGTATGAAACAAATTCTTTTTAGGTAAATTTGCCATACACTCATCTAGTGAATATAAATATTTATCGTTCATAACTAAATTCTCCTTTGCATTTTTTATACTAAAAAATAGGGATAGATTTCTCTATCCCTATCCCTAAAGCATTTAAGCTTTATTACTTATTCTCATCTGGCTTGATAACACTAGCCTTCTTTACGCAAGTCCATGTGAAATTATAAAGATTGTGAAGCTTTACCTGAACATGCTTGAATCGTTTCATTAAGTCATCTGCAACGATAATTCCTTCAGCCATCTTAACAATGCTATCAATATACTCATCAGTATAATCATTGATATCCTTTGTGAATTCTGGCATACCTTTGTCTTTCATTATATGATTTGCTACAATGAGAGCATCTGCTAAAATATCATCTGGAAATACCTGAATTCCTTTATCCTTTTCAAACCACTTAAGTGTAGCCTGAGGATATGCTGTGAATGTGAAGTATGTTAAAGCTAAAGTAAGTCTAATTCTTCTTTCAGCCATTGTATCAGTATCATTGGCTCTAAATGCAAATAATGCAGTATCGACATACTCTACTTCAAGTGCACTATCAGTATTGAAAATACACTTCTGCTGAAATCCATGGATAGCAGTAAGTGGTAATTCTCTATCGTTAAGCAAGATCATCGGTACTCCAGTAGTATCCATGAAGGTGATATTTGCTGCATCATAGAATCTCCAAAGGTTCTCGATATCATCACAGATAGGATGAGTTAAAATAGCAGTTCTATAATCACCATTAGCCTCTACATTCTTGCGAATCCAACCTGTTGCTACATTCTGTAACACTGGTACTGGATAGAAGCGGCAGAGATATGGTAACTTAATGCCATTCTTAGCAGAGTACTGGATAAGCCAAATGATAGAAGCTCTTTCAATGTCTGTGATCTCTACAGAACTTACTCTGCCTTCATCGATATTAAGTACATCTTCATAGTCAGCAAGATCGCAGTTGTTGATTGCGTGTTCACATGCCTTGAATACAAATCTCAGATAAAAATTTCCCGATGTACCCTTGGTAATGCTTGCCTTGTAGTTGTTGAGTTCATTCAGATACTTTTCGTTGTTTGTCATGGTAATTTCTCCTTTATATGTGTTTTATATTTGTATTAAAGGATGTGAATATTTTCATATCCACACCCTTGATACCTAGTTATGATTACTTGTTAGCATCTGGATTATTCTGTAGATGCCTCTTTTTTTCCTTGACGGCGGATAAGATACAGCGTAATATGTCCCATGTATACGGTATAAATGCCCTTCATTCTATCATCGGTCATACTATCAATTTTTTTCTCGCAGTATGCGAGGATTTCATCAAGTCCTTTATCATCATACTTCTCAATGTGTGAAGTCACATTGATTGCAGTATATGCTTCATCATCCTCACGAAGGGATAAATTACTAGCCTTATAAAGCATACTAGCAAGGAAAGCATCAGGTAATGGTAAATACTCATTATCTTCAGTTCGTTCCATCCATCTGGAAACATTTGCAGGATACTCGACGAATGCAACATAATAAAGCATTCTCATCAAGCGGAATCGCTTATCATTCATCTCCACACTATCATCAGGATTTAACTTGAAAAGGTTATTGACTAATGTCGCATAACTAAACCATTCAGAGTTGTCAGCATCATTATGCCAAGATTCTGCATCACCAAATGCAGAAACAAGTGGAAAATACTTATCAGTCGTATAGAATACTGGAGAGCCATACTTCTCCATAAAATAGATATTTTCATACTCATAGTATCTCCAAAGATTTTCAATACTATCAGCAATATCCATTCCAAGCATAGCATCTCTAAAACTATTCTTAACACCAAGATTTTTAATAATCCATGCTGCTGATACGATTGCAAGAGCAGGGTTATTTTTAAAATCTTTGATAACATGATACATCGATGTATTTGGATACAGGTGTCTTGTCATGTAAATTAACCAGATGCCAGAGGCCTTGAATATATCGATCGTGTTAACATCGCTGGAATTGAGAATCTTTTCAGTTTCATCAGCGGGTGCAAGTTCCTCAGTCTCTACTACTGTCTTGAGTTCACTTCGTAAAAACTTTGTAAACTCATCATCTTCTTTGTAAAGCCACCGGTCAATTGTTGCTAAGTACTTTTCTGCGTTCGTCATGTTACGAACCTCCTTTTGTTTTTTATTTGTTATAAAGATGATATCATCTTTATACGTCAAAATAATATATAGCCGTAGCTAAAAATCGTTTTTAACTACAGAAAAGTTAAAACAAAAATAAAAAAGAAGATATTTTCCGAAAAAAATATCATAGTAAATAGAAAAAATCCTAGTACTAAAAAGTACTAGGATTTTTATGTGTTACTTATATTTGCTGCATACTTATCTTATTTTTCGATTTGAATTTAAGACGAGTAAAAGATTCTGGCTGATTCAATCTGGCTTCAGACATTAGATACGACACAGTGCTTATTGTTAAGCTTAATGCATTTGCAATATCTCTATATTTATATCCAGCATTATAAAGATCTATAACTTTATCTATCGTATCCTGATGATATCGTACTGTATCCCGAGTTAATAACTCAGGATTTTCTTTCTTAACTTTGAATAGGTAATTACTAACTGTAGAAGGTTTGATATTAAGCTCTTTACTTATCTCTCTTCTACTATAGCCTTTGTTATACAGCTCTATAAATTTATAGTATTTCGATTTATCATTCTTTCGAAGTACTATATCCGAATTCTTTTCAGCTGCTGATAATATTCTACATATAGCATTATCGCTTATATTAAGCTCTTTAACCATTTCTTTATGTGTATATCCAGCATTATAAAGCTTTATTACATCATCATAGAAACGATCATATTTTCTAACATTGACTTTAGGATCATAGTTAATTAATTCATTAGCTCTCTTTGCCTTAGCTATGTAATTATAAACTTGGGCTATAGGAAAATTTAACTTATCAGATATTTCCTTTGGTCTATATCCCTCATTTATTAATTCAACGATTGCTGAATGAATATTGGTACGGCTTTTAAAAGGCCTATCTAATAGATCTTTTTCCCTAGCGTCTTTAACAATGTTGCTTATAGCAACAGTAGATACTCCTGTAACATTTGCTATATCTTTTAATGAATTATATTGACTATATAATTCCAATATAGCATTTTTAGTATCATCATCGATAGGTACTAATTTTTTATTATAATTTACGTCAATGCCTTTTTCCTTAGCTATTCTTAACGCAGAATGAACTGCCTGTCTAGTAACTCCGCATTTATCGGCTATATCAGCTATAGGTAATCCTTCCTTAGCTAACTTAATATATAGGTCAGTCCTTACAGTTTTTCTTCTCATTCTTTTACCCTCCTTAGTGTAAAAAGAAGGGTGAGAAATTCTCACCCTTCATCATTAACAATCTACTTTCATTTATAACATCTATTACTTGAGGTACTGAGATCTCCATCTACTCTCTAATGTACCCATGATATCTCTAATAGCTGATCTCACTTTCACATCAAGTCTGTCGATATTAATTAAGATGAAGTTATTAGCACCATTTACCATTTCTTCAATACTATCATTGCTCGCCCCTTCTTCAATATCAGTAATGTAGTTATGTACCAATGTATACTCCAGAGCATCAATAGGCAACTCAATGACTTCTCCATCAGGAGTTACCATATATTTGATTACGGATGGAGCAAATGATAAAATGTCATAATAAAGCATAGATCTGATATTAAGCTTAGTCTTAATATCTTGCTCGGAATCAGTATCTGTGATATAGATGTACTTACGTATTATAGATGGTGAAATCTTATCAACATCCTTAATAGATTCCAATGAATAATTACCAGCAGCAATATTTTCAATGGTTTTTATCATATCAGATTTTTTTCTCAGATGATTAAAACCAGTCATCATATCTTCACCAAGCTTATTGCCATACTCTATCATGAGAGGTTTAAATTCTGCAAATTCAGATTTAGTAAGATGCTGTATTTTTCCAATAGTAACAACTTCTTCTTTTGTAAGCTGAGAAATTATCACTTCTGGAGAAACTATTCCACTGCTTGTAAGATTATTGATAGCTGGATTTGTATATGAAGCACAATAAAATGCTTCAGCAAGAATCTCAGGTGGTAAATACTGAGACTCTTTTACGATATCCGGCTTATCACTCTTAAGCCAATTGATTGTATCCTTAGGATCTACAGATGCAATGAATTTCACTAGCGCAACTTCAAGAAGATGGATATTCAAGCTATAGTTTATTGACATAAAATTGCGTGATCTGTCTCTGAATAAACTGATCAAACGCTTTCCGTGACATCCAGCAGAATACTTTGTAGCTAAAGATAAATGCATTCCCATCAATCTTCTATAAATATTAGTGAGAGGCATATCTGGATCACAGTCATATCTATTGTAGCATGTCGTATTGGTGGCGAACATAGAATGAATATTCAATCTATCATACCATGGCTTCAGCTCATGAGCTGAAGCATTTACTAACTCTGTCATATAGTTACTGTAACTATCAATGGTATGATCTTTTGGAGCATTTGCATCAATCCAAGCTACTGCTACATAGGATGCTTTAATGATTGGCTTAAGTGGGAAAATCATTGTAGATATTTTCTTTAAGCCAAGCTTTTCTACTCCATAGTAAATTACCCACATCATAGTTGCTCTCATAGTATCATTAGGGCTAGCACTAATATGCTTAGAGGTAATTGAAATATCTTGAAGCTCGCTTTCATTAATAGCAGCTTCCATCGCATTTCTGACAACTTCATCTGGATAAAGATAATCTCTCTTACTCAGATCGGAATGCTTGTAACTCTTGATCTTCTCTAACTTCTCTCTGTACTTTTCGTTCATAATGAACCTCCTTTTGTTTTTATCTGTTATAAAGATGATATCATCTCTATACGCCAAAATAATATATAGCTGTAGTTAAAAATGATTTTAACTATAAAAGAGTTAGTGATAATATAATAAAAAAAGAGAAAGGGAGGTGAACCCGTAGATTCACCTCCTTGTTTTTTGTTTCTTTCATTCTACTTAGACGTTGTTAAGTAGTTCGCATTTTCTGTGATCAACTATCTTTTTTACTAATTCGATTGCTCTATCTGGTATCTCAAGATTGTCATTAAATGCTATATCGCAATGGTCTACAAAGGTGTAAATTGGTTTAAGTTTAGTCTCGTCTGAACTAAGTATAGCGGTATAATCTATATCATGGATGTAAAGATCCATTAGAAGTAAACGAACTGCTTCATATATGATATCAAATGGAAGTTCTTTTATAAAGCCCATATTTACAATTGCGGATAGTGCTCGATACGGAAACTTCCTTAAAATATATTTATACACAATCTCTGTCGTATTGATATTTATTCTATAGCTGCGATCGTTGTTACAAGGTACATCGTTAACAACTGTATCTACAATCGGCTTTGTAATTATATCAATACTTTCGATAATATCGATATAGTCTCTAGGATAAGTCTCCTTTAATTCTTCACTATTTAATGCTATAGGAATGTATAATTCTCTATAGCGGTTAGTTGCGCTCCCTTCTGAAGTAACAAAGTGTGCTATACCTTTTACTACTTCATGTAGCTCTATTAACTCGACTAACTCTTTATCATATTTGACAATGATTTTAAGATACTTCTTTGGACTAACACCAGGTTTAGTTAAGCCAAGTTCTAATAATGCTAAGCTTATCCACTTATCTTCTTCCGGAAACATTAATAATTTAGTGCCCCACCCATCATTTACTTTAAGTTTATTAACTTCATTAGCCATCCATAAATAAGCTAAAAATCTTTCTCGTGGTGTAAATTCGCGAATATTTTTATTCACCTCCTCTTCTGTAAAATCACTCATGTGACTGGCTAATATAGTAGTGCAGTCGTCTAAGAACTTATTCATTCTTTTGTCCTCCTTTGAATTATTGAATCTTTGATTCATACAAATGATACATCACTACGATGTAATTTGTTATTATGAGGTTAATATGGAAATCAAAAAAAACGGATATAAGGATCATAAAAAAAGACCTTTATTGATGATGAGTCAATAAAGGCAGGGAACGTCCTCAATGGGACGCTCCCTTATTATAAGGACTCTGCCAATCAACAAAGCCCTTACTCGGATGAACCATAAAGTATTCACACCATGTGAATACTTGCCCAGCATCCTCAAATGTGTGCTCAACGGCAATACCTTGAGTATTGCCGTTTTCATCGATGTAAGGAAGGCAAGATGGGATATTGATGTCCCATCTCGCCTTAAAAGCGTCAGGGAGTTTAATGAAATATATTTCATTAAACTCCTTTATATTTTTCATTATTTTTCTTAAATAATCGAGCTTTCTCATAAAAGCTCCTTTCTCCGCTTTTGATAAGGTGCCGGTAACCGAGCGTCGGTCGCTACCCTATTTTATGTAAAAGACTATGGAATTGATGCTTCCTTGTCTATTACACGAAAATTTTATATAAACAAAAAAAAAAGAAAAACGAATTGTATATTTAAAATGTATATCCAAGAATACATAAAGAAAAGAAAGGAGAATCCATATGAAACTTAAATCAAGCCATATGTACACAGAATTTATCATGAGTAGAAAGGAGTTTTTAAATGCATTTTACCTAAAGGATGATATCAAGTTATCATCAGAAGAAGACTATTACTCAGTAGTAAAAACTGATGATGTCACCGATTCACCATTCATATTCTATGTAATGAAAGAAAAGAATCCAAATCCTGAAGGTGATTCGTTTATAGCTTATGAGAAAGAAACCGATGAGATTAGAGTGGGCTATAACATCATGATGTGCTACTTAGTTACATTAGCTAAGTATATGGTAGAAAAAGATGGATTTAAATTGGAGGATTAATTATGTACACCGTAGAAGTAGAAAAAGAAAATAATGATAAGAAGATTATTGATACTGCTGAATTTTCTTCTTATAAAATGGCAGATGAATATATTGACATGCTGTCATCTGATAAAAATTTTAAGTTTAAATACGGTAAAGATATGATACCAAGACATTTAAAACCACAGAAATATAGCTATGGTAGCAAAGTAGTATCAATATCAAAAATAAACAGATCATTGGTACATATTTCACTATCAAATGAATATCCTGATCCAAATGCTGAAATAATTTATGTGAAAGAAGATCTCCGCAATGATTCAGATAATTACGTTATGATATACAATGCTAATCTTCCACATGTTTCACCAGATTCTGATCATTATTTGATCGAAGAGCATATACATGGCTATAATTTAATTGCATCTGCTGGTGATGATAATTATGCTGTAATCGGTTATGCTACATCTATATTTGACACCAATGACCCAATTACTCATAAGATACTTACTGGAATCCCTTATTATAATTTTGACATTGCTCTGGTTTTATCATATGAAATTAATGAGGTTCATCATTACATAGTAGCAGATACTGTAGCTTCTCTCATAGATTATATTGTCAGCATGGAATGTTATCCACACACGAGTGTATCATTATACTATGTAAGAAAGTATGATGATAGAAGATACGTAAGTCGATTAAATAATGCTCAAATTATTACAAAAAATAGCACTAGTATAGTGCACATAGACAACGAAATACGCCTATTCGATTAAAGCTTAAAATAGAGATGAGTAGTATTAATTTACTACTCATCTCTTATTCCACATATATTCGTCGTGATAAAATGAAAACGAATAAAATCACTTACATCATTTTTAAAGAAAGGAGAATATAAATATAATAAAAATTGTAAATCTATAACTTACAGGAGGATAAATAACATGTACAAACTTAAATACAAAACCCCAGATGAGTCTATCATTACCAAAGAATGTGATTCTTACTTTGAATCACGCAGATATGAAATGAATAATAGTGATAAGGTTAGCGAAGTTTTATCTCTATTCGCTGTATTTAAAAATGGTACAGCATTACCAATATCACTTGATGCAGGGACTGCAAGAATTGATATAATTAATTCCCATGCTGAAATAGTAACGACAGAACGACTAGGCAATGTTGCGATACGAGAGTCATATTTATCAGATGCCAGCAAAATCTGTATTTCAAATTGCGACGAGATATGGGTGAAAGAAGATCTACGATATAATCTCAAAGATGACTTATATGTGCAGTATAAAACATCTTCTGGAGAGAATGTAGATGCATTAATGCCACCGATAAACGAGACTACCATACCAGTAGGAAATGTTACCTTTGCAGTATATACTTCAAATGATAATCTAAATGTATTATCGGGATTTAAGCATGATATCAAATATTTTTATAATGGACTACTCTTAAAATATCACGACTACAAATTTGCATTGATTGCATCTGATGACAAAGATAAATTTGTCATAGTAACTAGCAGTATTCCATTTCTTAAAGAATTAATAACCGGGCCATATAAATCTACAATAAATGAATTGATAGTAATCGAAGATGAAAAGCTTTCTTTCCTCAGAAATTATAATTTTACTAGTCTAGCAGAATGATCAATTATATGATAAGGAGAATGTAAAATGTATAGAGTAGAAATAGAATTAAAAAATCAACCATCATTAAGTAAATATAGAACTGCAATGTTTTCATCGTATAAAATGGCAGTTCAATATATAGAATTCTTTAAAGAAACCTGTGGTTCTATGTTAGCAAACGATATCAAATTTAAATATCAGATTAAAGAAAATTCGAGTAGAATTACTATGGAAAAGATGGACTACAAAACAATCATGGAGAGTTTCGACACAAGTTACTTTGGTTATAAGGTAGTATTAATAAAAGCATTTGAAAATAATACTCTGATGATATCCTGTAATAATGAGTCGATTTCTAAATTGGATATTGATAAGAGTGACATCGCTCTAATCAAAGAGAATTCCATTGATATGGCGTGTACAAACGAATGGGTTGTAATAAAAGATGATCCTTTAAAACTTCCTAAAGATAATATAGCTATAGAGATAAATGAACTTAATATGATAGAAGATTACAAATATATATCAGCTACATCAATTCCTCGGACAGAAATATTAAACGGATTTTTACGGCCTGAAAAATCTTTGGTTAAGCCTTTAAAATTCTTTTCAAAGTATGGTAATTTTAACTTCGTATTTGCAAATAGAAACGAGCATAAAGCTGATTATATACTGGCGTATACACCGTATACATTATTGGCTGCTTATCGAAATTATAAGGAACCGAGAAGAAAACACGAGATTTATATTATAAGATCAGGTAAAGTATATGAACTTCTCAATCCATCATTTATGACACCATATGATACAGTCAATATAGATACATCTATAAATATTCCTGAAGAATAAAAAATAAAGAAGTACTTACTACCTCTTTATCCCACAGATACTTAACTAAATAGAAAGAAGGTGCAATGTATGAACATGTCTAAACTCATCACACGTATCAAGTTAAAACTTGGATTAAATGTAATTACTGCACCATTTGATGTTAATCAATTAATCCAAGATATTATTAAGATAGAGACATTACCAGTCTTTTCTTTGTATGCTCCATTAAGGGAGACTTATCATTGCATGGTTAATGACTTAGAGATATTGGACAAAGGTCCTAATTATACGCAAGTATATATACCAGAATTTAGACCTAATAAAATAATAACTGTAGAAGATGTCAATTATGATGAAACTAGTTTAGTTGATTCTTCTACTTATGGATATTGCTATCCCTATAGATTTCCTAGTGTATGGCAGTCATTAGTATCTGCAAATGCTAGTATGAATCTAGTTAGAAGTATGATGCCTAGTGTTACATTTAAATATGATCATCCTAGAAGACTTACTCTTTACAATGTATACATATCAAGACGATTAGCTATATCAATAGCTATGGAACATGATGATACATTAGCTAGTATTAAGCCTAGTACAGAAGAGAGCTTTTATGAATTAGCATTACTAGACACAAAGGTAAATCTTTATAGTAATATGAAGTACTATACAGAATTACAATCAGCATATGGTACAATTAATTTACGAATAGATGATTGGGCTAATGCTGAATCAGAAAGAAAAGATTTATTAAATACATGGGGAGATACATATCACTTAGATGGTCCTCAGATGATTTATAAGTAAAAAAAAAGAACACCTCTCCCAGCGAGAGGTGTTTCTTTATCGAAAGAAATTAATCAGCACAGATTGTTGAAGAATTCGCCATAATCGTCCATGAATCTGTAGTTAGAATTTGGCACCAACTCATAATTCTCAAGTGTTGAATGGTTGTGAACAACACTAAGAATTATTTTTGGTGCATCTTCTGAAACTAAGATGCATGGATCGTGGTCACCTTCCCATCTGAAAAACGATGGGAGACGAATACCAGCGATCTCATCGATACATTTGCACTCACTAATTGCTTTCTTTAAAAAGTCAAGCTTTCTCATAAGCTCTCCTTTCCTCCTTTTGATAAGGTGCGAGTAACCCGGACGCTTGGTCGTCACCCTAATATGTATATAAGCTTAGTATACAATACTTTGCTTATTACACGAAAATTGTATATAAACACACTCAAAAAAAAACGGATCTCTATCATTTGATAGAGATCCGTTTTATCACTTGATCGTATACCAGCCACGCTCAATGGCATGGTAGTACTCTTGTACCTTTTTCTTGGCAGAATCATCACCCGATTCTGCCTCGTCCCAGAGTTTACGATATTCATCGATCCACTGATTTATTCGTGGATCTTCTGCGTACTGCTCTCCGAAGCCTTTCACGGCCTCCCATTTTCTTTGGCCACAATATCAGGTCGTAAGCGTTTAAGTTTATCTACAAACTGCCTATCTAATTTAACCTTAAGTATCTCAGCACCATTTGCCACTAGTCCATATCTAATACTCTTACGTACATGGACAATGGCTATGTATTGTGGATTACTATACCATCCAATGCATACATATGGTTGACTTTCTTTATCTTTCTTTCCTCCTAATATATCAGATCGAAACGATATCACTCCATTAATAATCTGGATATCAGGAATTGTTTTCATTCTATATACTTTTCTAAGCAAAAACTTAATCTTTCTTTTTCTTTTCATCAGTATTCAAAATTCCCCAATTCTTTTTCTAATGCTTTACTAACATCATCATCATATTCAACTTCTCCAGTGAGATGATTCATTTTAACAAATTCTTCCCAATGGAGTTTACTACATAGATCGTTTATAAATTCTCTATATGTAGGAATTTTATGGTGCCACTTTCTATGTATATTAAATACATACACTACAAAGTTTACTTCGAAATTTTCATATATACTGCGATAATCATCATTATAATCGTACCCAGCTATTATATATTTTTGCAAATTTTTTACTAGAGTTGAGTAGGCTCGCATTGCCCCTTCTCTAAACTCATTCATTTGAGGTACACGACGCTCTATTTCATCATAATAGTCCCCAAGACGACTGTAATCTCTACGATTAAAATTATCAACAGATTCAAAGAATAGATCGTAATTTTTTTCTATATTGCAATACTTTTTTATTTTATTCATATCCCTCATTTTTTGTATGCTCCTTTCATTTGTTTGTTAGTATATGGTAGTACCAAATATAAAAAAAAGAAGGTGGTTATAAAACCACCTCTTCCCCTCTTATCCCAATTGACCCTTATACTTCGTAAATGATTCCAGCTTTATTAGTCTCATTTACTAATTTTTTAAAGCACTCTGATAGTTTAATAACTAGCATATTTGCAAGATCAATGTCAATAACATCAATCTTTCTACCATTACTTAGTATTATATTATCATAGTTATCTTCTATATCATAGAAGAATCTATACTTTGTACCATTTGATACAAATTTGATAATAATAGTAGTATCATCGGTATCAAGCTTAAAAGCTTCTCCGATATTTGCTTCAGATAAAGTATATGATTTATCTTTCCAACATACTAAATCTGCTAACCATCCTACTAATAATACTGGTACTTTACCATAGAATTTACTATTGGTAATCTTACACTTATTACCAATAATCTTTCTATAAATACTAGCTCTTGAAATCATTTCTGCTAGTATGTACATTGCGACATCTACTGGAATATGATCATATGGTCTAAGCTTATTGCTAGCTCTATAGATGTCTAAGGTTCCATCAAAGCGTACAGAGTATAAATTAATACCTACTAATAATTCAAATTGAATATAGTTCTCGGTATTAGATGCATTTAATACAATATACTCATTATTAGTTGCAGGTCTAATATTGATATTAAAATTAGACCATGCCTTAATTGTATTACTAAGAACACAATTAGGAACCTCCTTAGAAAATCCAATTTCTTCAAAATAATTTTTCATAATATGTCCTTTCCGGGTTTCCGCTTCCACCCTAAGTATGACAGATCAATGGTCATACCAAAGTAATCTTATGTAATAATTCTATTATTACACGGATATAATACATAGATCGGAAAAGACTTAAAATCGGCGGTTTTAGAAAAAATCAACAAAAAAACGAATTGAAAATAGCTTTAAAAAGCTACCTTATATAGAAAAAACGGAACGTGGATCATACAAAAAAAGAACCCTAGGAAATTTCCTAGGGTTCTTATGACTCCTATAAACAGTATTCCTGATATCTCAGGAAACCGTAAATAGGAGTATTATCTTCATTATACCCTACTATACCTTTTACGGTATAGTAAGGCGTAATTCCGTAGCTTAATAGAACTGGGACAATGGTAGCTACGTATGACCATTCTCCCATTACGATAGCCTCTGATGCGTCGCTATTTCTAGCGACATATTTTGCATACGCCTCGCAATCAAGGCGTACATCGTCAAGGTCATGGAAGTCCAGAAATTTTACATTTGCAACATCCATAACCTTATATCTGTCGTAATATCTACACATCTCAGACGTCCAATATTTGTGACGATGAGACGTGAAATTCAATAAAACTTGATCAGGGTTCCAGTCCCTGATCGGGAACTGGGTGTCGAGTTCTGGAAATATGAAATCAGCAAAATTTACAAAATGCTGACCTATATTTCCGTATTTAACCTGATCAATTGTCAGATCGTTAGTTCGTATGTACACGGCTCTACCACCGTGTACGTTTATGTACCTTGCCAATGCTAGGGTGTAACCCCAACTACTTTGGCAAAGTACCGTAGCTCCTGGATTTCTATCCAGGATTTCCTTACCATCTTCATATGTCATATCGCGGATTTCTTCCGCTGACATATTTTCTGAAGGCTCACTGATACGCCACTTAAGAACTCTATCAAAAGCGGAGTTTGCCGCCTCATAAGTTCCTTCTGGTAAATTCCAGAAGGAACGTCCTGTAGCGTTTATGAAGCAACTTTGCTTAACCACTTCAACTGACTCTCTCTCTCTCTTTAATTCTCTCCATTTTTCGCCAAAGAGAGCCTCATTTCTTGTATTTCTTCTGTTTTCCATTCTTAAAGTATTTTCCATATTTTTTATCCTCCTTATATTTTCTTTTGTTTTTAATGGTTAATATGGATCATTTCACGAAAATATTATACAATTCATATTAATCTAAAAACGAAATTTAAAAAGAATAAAAAAAGAGGAGAAGAGATTGCTCTCTTCTCCTCAATGAAAATTATAATGTCATAAACGAATATAAATCCGCTTTACATCCTTTACTAATTGAGAATAGTGGATTTATATATCCATTCTCAAAACTAATGATCATATGAAGCTTTGGATCAAACTTAGCATATAATAACTTCACTGTTTCATTTACAAGTCCAATAATATTCAAAACATCACCATCAAAATCGGCATTAAATCCAGCTAAGATTCTAAGCGAAATCTTCATTCCATAGAAATGGAAATCATCAACGATATTTCGAATATGAACTCTAAGCATAGAATAAAGATTAAGAGTAGGATTTCGATTAATAAGTACCATCCAATCATCTCTCTTATTTAATTCTACCATAATCTTATAAAACTCTGGTGAATATTTATTATGTGCTCTAAACCATGCGCTATCTGCTATACCTAAATTGCAATGATGTAGATTCATATAGTAATGTACTATATGATCTTTAAACATAACCATGCAATGAGTATATCCAAGATCTATTTCATCTTCTCTTAAAGTAGCATCTGGAATAATCTCATTACGTCCAGTGTAGTTTAATGGTCCTCCCTTAAGTGTACCTCTAATAGTACCTGACTTACCATTGACAAGACTGTAGTTATAATCCCACATCTTAACAACTTTCTCTTGAATATTATAGAGGTCATTATTAATCTCAATAGGCTTTGAGTATATTAATCTCTGTGCAATATTTACAGTTGGGTTAATTAACTTATCAAGCTGATTGATGTGATATGAGTTAGCACCATTAGCTTCAGGTCTAAGTAAAGTTGTATAAACTGGAATATGAGAACAGAATACTCTATCCTTATCTTCAATGAGCATATCAATTCGTTTCTGTTTATCTTTACTCTTAGTCTTATTTCTAAAATGCTCCATAATAGGTACATAATTCTTATAAAACTCTAACATACCTATTCCAAAGAATTCTGATGTAGGTGCTACATCCATTTCTTCTGGTTTAGCTCTTGATACATGACCATCAATATCTACTTTTGGTTTTGGGTTTAAAATATCCTCAATAATAATATGGCTTTTACCTGCTACTTTTTTACTACCAAGAATGTCAACCATCTTCATATAATATAAAGGATTAACGATTTTATACTGCCCTAATGAAATCCATCCAGTCATTTCTGGATTCTGTTTCATGCGTTTAACTGGTTCACCACATCTAGGACATATCTCTCCTTTAAATGCTACATTGTGATAGTATCCACATAAACATCTCCACTGAAGAATAGCTTCATCGAGATCCTCATAAGTTACTCCATACATAGGTGATCTCGGACCATACATAGTTTTAGCTTTCTTCTTCAAATCATCTGTTGTTGGATCTGTTACTGGATCAGTAATAGTAAATCCATTCTCTGTCATTAAATCGAGATGATACGCTGTATCAAAGTCGATTGGTCTAAATGCAAATTTTTTCATTTTATTAAATCCTCCTTTGTGTAGTTGCATGGTGATATTGTATAATTATAACTAAAAATCACCTATTAGTAGTTTGTAGATGGGAATATGGGATAAAATATAGAGAACGAATAACTCGTTCTCTATATTTTATTATCATGATGCAAGATAGCAGGTTATGGTTAAGAAACCTTTCCAGATAGCACCACAAAATTTAACTATTCTTGACATAACTCTTTGAATAGCGTTTAGTTTCTTTGGTACAATTCGATTGGCATCCATACTATCTCTACGACTCTCAAGATACTTGAAATCAATTTCAGCCTTCTTCATCTTATGAATAGAATCAGAAACTACTCGTGATACAATCGAATCACCTTTTATTTCATTTTCACAAATAGCTCTAAATGATTCTATAGGCATTACTGTACGCCTATTAGCTGCTGTATTAATAGCTTCCCAAGCTTCTGTAAATGTATGATCAAAGGCTTCAAGATCATCAGTAATTTGATTGATGTCAACGTAATTTCTTTTCATCATTTTATCAGCAGCTTTCCATACTTTATCTGAAGCTTTCTGAACCTCTGATGCATATCTACCTACATCTGGGCATTCAATATTAATACCTGTAGCATCTTTACCAAACTTATTATTTGTATTCTTAAGCATGGCCTTCATATCACTCTTAACAGCCATTTTACGAAAATTCATTCTCGCTGCTTCTTTTGTTCTATCTATAAACTTAGTTAATTCTGCTACTAGTTTATTTACAAAATCTTTGAATGATGCTATTACTTTTCTACTCCAACTTCTTTCATCCACAGAATTTTGATTGCGAAGATCTCGGATATATGAATCCTCAACTGATTCAAGTCCTAATACAAAATCTTTATATGAATCAATAGTCAAGTAAATTACCTCCTTTCATGATAGTAATTTACTTGACTGTGATTTTTATTTAATTAACTGAATATCCTATAAGAATATCACCGTTACCAGTTTTAATAACTTTAGTAGGTTTAGCGATACGAAGAGCTACTGGAAGATCTACAACATCTACAATTTCTGGATCACTATACTTGTGATAAACTGTAATTTTATCAGGTTTATCAACAGATACAATGCCAATCAATCTATCATTAGAGTCAAGTGATATAAGTACAAATAATTCACCTTTTCTCTTAGATACTGGTAGTAGATGTGAATCAGTCAATTTGAATTTACCATTCATGGTAATATATGCTAAATATGGTTTAGTAGAATCAATATGCGTAGCACCAATTACTTCTACTCCTTCATCCAAATTAATCTGCTTTAAACCTTTTGCACCCTTTTTAAATGTAGGCACATCCTTTGTAGCTAATCTGATACCCTTGCCATCGGTTGTACATATAAGGAGATCTTCATCATCGTCTTCAGCTGCAACTAATACAGATACAACTCTATCGTTTTCATACAAAGATGTGAATTTCTCACTCTTTTTAACCTTTTGTAATCCTAATTTTTTAGCATATCCATTAGCTGTAATACTTACAATGTCTAAACCATACTGCTTAATCTCAGCTTTAGATGGTTCTTCCATCATAAAAACTACATTACCGATATCCTTGATGTATCTAGTAAGTGGATACCCTGCTGATTTACTGGAAGCATCAGGAATCTCAAAAGTAGGAATCTTATAAACCATACCCAATTCATCAAATAGAATCAGATTAGATCTATTCTTGATCTGAATAGCTTTACAAAGTTTTCCACCTGATTTACCAATGGAACCGATAACATCTTTAATTCCTACTTTCTTAATATAGCCATCTGTAGAAATACCGATTATATGCTTAGTATTCTCGATAGTACCTTCAAGTTTAACTATCTTAGACTTTCTAGGATATCCAAATCTTTTAATACCATCTTTAAGCTGATCAATAAGTTCCTTATCAATAAGCTTATCATTATAAAGCATCTTACGATAATGCTCAATATCTTCACTATACTTCTTATCTTTTTCAAGATAACCAGCATATGCTTCTTTAGTAAAAGCTGCATAATTCATCTTAGCTACTGTATTAGCTTGAAGAGATGTTATTCCATATTCTTCCATAAGACCTTTTGCAAAATCTTTTGTATTAGCAGCTTGCTTAGCCATTGTAGCAGTCTTTTCGATATTCTTACCATTAAAGATTCTAATGCATATATCGTTCATATGCTTATCTTCCATAGTAGATACTAGCTTATTATTATAGAATGATCTAAGATAATCTTTTCTCCATTCAATCCATTCTGTTAAGAATGATCTAATAGAGTAGAACTTCATCTTGAAATTGTCAATCATAATAAGTTCGATAGGATAACTCTTTCTAAGACCTATGTTAGTCTTTAAAAGCTTCTCCATAACAGCTTCTGGATTAGCAGTCTGATCAAGATACAATACTAAATCTACTTCTTCTACTCCATCAGACTTATGCTTACTCTCATGCTGAGATGTAATATTTGCAATATTCTTAATCTCTGGGATTGATTTCTTTTGCTTTAATTCTGCAATACCAGAAATAATTGCATCTACTGTAATCTGTACAGGTACTGAGGTAATATGAATCTCATTATTGTCATGATCTATAAAATAAGTGGATTGAGCTGTAAATGATCCTTTACCTGTCTCTGATATTTCTTTAAAATTACCTTTATCAATGATACTAGCTCCAGTAGGAAGATCTGGTACTAAATATACATCAGCTTCTGGATCTTCAATAAGAGCAATTGTCTGCTCACATACCTCTGTAAAGTTATACGGAGGTATGTTAGAACTAAATCCAGTTCCAATACATCCAAGCATTCCATTTACTAAAGCTACTGGATATCTAGCCGGTAAAAATACCGGCTCTACAGATTCCATGTTATAGCTATCTCTAGTATCAACTGTATCAATACTAAAGTCCTTAAAGAATGTAATCTTTGAGAACTCTGATAATCTAGCTTCGATATATCTCGGTTGTCCTACAGTGTCACCATTAATAGATCCGAAGTTACCTATTCCTTCAATGAAAGGAATATTATTACTAAAGGTCTGACCCATTGCACCTAAAGTCTGTGCTGTATCTCCATGAGGATGGAGATCAGATACAAGACCTGTAATCTTTAAAACTTTCTTATTGTCTGTCAAACAACCGCATTTATACATAGTATAAAGAATTCTACGGTGTACTGTCTTTAATCCATCAATCATAGATGGAATAGATCTATAGAGGTTCTTATTAGCTGCCTGTAAAGACACCCATTCCTCACATTTAGATCCGATTTCACCATCGTCAATATTCTCAGATTCAACGATGATCTTGCCATACTTATCATGATCAATTTTTGATCCTGACTTTTTTGACTTAGCCATTATTTAAATCCTCCTTAGTTATCAAGGTCAGTAGCTTTAACTTTAAAATTACCAACCATCTCTTTTCTTCTAGCAATATCTTTAGACTTACCACCATGAAGCTTATTAAAAGTATCAATCTCCTTTTCAAGATCTTCCATAGTAAGTCTGATAAGAACTCTGTCTCTTGGATCCATTGTAGTCTTCCAAAGATCCATAGCATCCATTTCACCAAGTCCCTTATATCTTTGAAGAATCTTTGGTACATATTTTGTTGTAAGATCAAGAAATTCTCCAATTGTCATAACTTTATTTTCAGACTTCTTCTCAGATACTTCAAGATATATTCCATACTTACGATAGATATCAAAAAGATCTGATAATCTACTCATAAGTCCAGTATTGATTGCAATAGACTGATAAGATCCATCTGCAATTCCTCTTAAATAAGAATCGTCTTCCAATACAATTTCTGGGAATCTCTTTTGAATGAAGTTCATTATCTCTTTAATATGCTTCTGATCAGATATAAACTTCATAAGTTCTTTTGATGTCATTAGCTCACATTTAGTAGGTGTACCTACAGCAAAGCAAGCTGCAATCTGCTCGATCAAGAACTTGTTAACTCCATAATGCTTAGCAATCTTAATAAGATCTTCCTGATAATCTACAGTATCAAGAATAAACTGATGAAATTCTTTATTAGAGAATTTATCATCATAAGCAAGTGGTTGAATCTTATAAACCTTCATTACCTTATTCTGATAAAGCTCTACAAATTCCTCTTTACTATGAACGAACTCTTTATCTCCAGCAATTCTATAAAGAGGAGGTAATGATTTATATAGTTTACCAGCTTTTACTATCTCTGGCATAACCTTGATATGGAACGCACAAATTCCAGAAGCAATTCCAAGTCCATCAATATCTGCATCTGTCATAATAATGATCTTATCAAAATAGCATTTATCAATATTAAAATCTTTTCCCCATCCAGTCTGTAAAATATTTACATACTGAAGCCATTCTGCATTACCGGTTCTAGGATTTAATAAATCTTCTGTCTTAACAGTAAATGCATTGGCTGGATTTCCTCTAAATGCTAAGATAGCTTGTGTATAAGGATCTCTACCAGTACTTGCAGATCCTGCTGCTGAATCTCCTTCGATTAAGAAGAGTTCTCTATACTTCTTACCAGTATTTACAGCAGGTCTATATTTCTTGATAACATAGTCATCAAAAGATGATCTATTTGTCTTACCTACTTGAGACTTAACTTTATTCATCTCAATTCTAGCTCTAGCATTTAACTTAATAATCTTGATATAAGACTTTAATAATTCTTGATTATTTTCAAAGATCTTTTCAAGATTATCTGATACTATTTTCTTTACATATGGAACGATTGTCTTACTATTAATCTTCTCCTTAGCATTTCCTACAAATTGCACATTTGAATTTGTTGAAAGATTGATAAGAAGCTTTAATCCATCTTTGATATCACTCCATACAATATCCATTGAGTTCTTTTCTCTTTCAGTTAAGCTATCCTTAGCCTTCTTTTGAAAAAATCTACAAATTGCTTCCTCTACAGCGTCTACATGAGAACCACCTGCTGTAGTATTTGTAAAGTTACAATAAGAATCGTAATAGGTTTCGTTACTATCATAAGTAAGAACTACTGTTAATCTGATAAAAGCATCCTTAATCTCATTAGCAAAACCTTGTACTTCTTCTTTAAATTCTACTGTATCCTTAAATGAAATAGGTTTAACAGATGGACTAGATGAAATATCTTTAATAAGATCTTCAAACTTATTATTGCTAAAGTCATGAGTCTCAATTACATCCGATCCATGTACCTTCTTAAAAGTGATAGAAGTTCCTTTTACATCAAGATGAGAAATTCTTCTAACCCAATCAAGTACATCTGAATATGGAATTACTGTATCAGCTCCAAGATATTTCTTACTTGGAATATAACTGATAGCAGAACCATGTTTCTTACCTCTCTCCAAAGGCACAATAGTATCTTTTACCTTCTCACCATTTTCAAATGTAATAGTATGAAGTGTTTTTTCTTTCTGCCTAAAAGACTGCATTCTAAAATATGCAGAAAGTGCGTTAACTGCTGTGATACCTACGATCAACTTCTTTATGTCTTCATAAAGCCTGACTATATCTTCATCTCATAAATTCTATTACCAAATATATGAGAGTCTCCCATTTCGGTTTATTGATATTATCTCACCTACGTCTCACTCCTATTATTGGAGTCTACTCGATTTTCAATACATCGCTGTATACAACCCACCTGATATAAATATCATTTCCATATTTCTATGAGTGCGGATGTCTATCTTTCCCTAGTCGATGAACCTTCCATACAATTTGTACAGCTTGGCTGCGGATTAACTCTATCTTGGACATTGTTACTATTTCTAGTAATCCAAGCCTAACGAGTGAATGCACACGCAAATGCATCCATCTAAATAAATTAGATACTTCCCGCAATTAAAGAGATTTGTCCATACGATTGCTCGTACATGGGGCTAGATAATTTCAACCCAAATTCACCAGATGTTTCTCCAGACTGATCTCTAAAGAATTTAGAACCAGACTGGATCTTTGTACAAAATATATCTAATGGATAATCTTTTTCTGGAAATCCTCTTCCATTGTCCTCACATGTTAATTTGTCCTCTAACTCATCATAAGTGATTATTACTTTATCACCATTAGAGTTAGGATCAATACATTCATCAATAGCATTCTGAATAACCTCTCTTGCTAAATGGAATGCACCTTGAGGACCATACTCTTTAATGTACATATTAGTCTTTAACTGAATCTTTAATATATCAGATTCAGCGTAATACATTTTGACATCCTTTGCCATTTTATTCTATTCCTTTCTTTTAAGTTTTAGTATTACTAAAAGAATGTATTCTTCAAAATAATATACTATGTGTATCCATATACGTACATAGTTACTATTTGAAAAAAAGAAAGACTCTCAGACATATTTCTATATCTGAGAGTCTTGATTAGGTAAGGATATTTATTACTTAGTGCACTTCCATGTTCCTGGAATTGCTGTAGCATTATCCTTCTTCTTTCCATTTTTCTTTCCAGATCTCTTCTTAGCACCATCCTTTGATACTAGCTCCGTTAATCTTCCAAAAATCTTAGCGGTATCACAAGCTGCAAGAGATGCTGTGATGAAATACTTCTGTGCCTGTGCGCCGAAGTCCATTGCAGTTGTAAAGTACTTACCCATATTCAAGATCTCAATGTATGCATCACATACACTATCAATCTTATCCTGACTCATTAACTGTCCATCCCAGCTATGACGGCAAGCTCTGCAATAAATTCGATTATCCTGGCAATCTACCAGGGATCTTCTCTTACCCTTCTTTGTGATATAGTGATGTGGGCAAGCAGCTTTGATCAATCTTGTCTCTGACTTTGAATTTCCCTTGAGACCTTTCTTTCCATGTGCAAACTTATTATACAGCTCCTCTGGCGGTATCTTCATTAACTGCTGCACAAACTTTCCATTATCGACTTTGATGTTCTTGTCTTTCTTTGACATTTCTTTTTCCTCCTGTGTGGGTATATTTATTTAATAAATCTGTCATCACGAAGATAACTTTTGATTTATTCTTATTAATGATATATCACGGTGATTTAATACACGTTATAACATTATCACCATCATATCTAAAAACATACAGCCATCTAAAATGCTGTACGACTTCTAGTGGTAGTAATAATCTACCTACCAATGTACAAGCCTTAAATCTACCTTTTTTATCCTTAGGTAGTTTTTCACTTAGATATTTTATCAGCTTATTATCATCATTGGTTAATATTAAGTCATCTGGGACTTCTATAACACAACTATATTTATCAGCTCTATTAGTTAGTCTAAGTGGAATATCATTATGTTCTGGTACTAATACAAGAGAAGTTTCAATATCTCTTGATTCTGCTCTAAAGTTATCAGATGCTTCAGTATTTGTACGTCTTCTTCTTAAACGTGCATTTACTGATTTTATAGCATCTATATCAACCGGAATCTTTGCCACGGTTATTTCACCGTTGTTATCTGAATAAATATTTAGATCATAAAGTTCTCCAGTTGATCTTGATTTAAGTACTAATCTAAAAATAGGATCATCATATTCTGGAGCCAATTCATTTTCACGGAATCCGACAATACATCCAACTGCACTATTTCTTCTACCTGGTACAGTTTCTTTTAAATGCATAGTAGTTTTAATAGTACTTCTTTCATATGAGGAGTACTTAATCAATTGATATGCATCAGTATTAATGCATATAGATATAAGAGTTTCTGACTTCTCTGTAGTAGTTAATGCTATTGATGGTGAATAAGATGATGGAGTAGGAAACATCTCTAATGTATCATAATCATTAATAGATGATTTTAAATCCATACTACATATCCATCCATCTGAATATATTAATTCATTCTTTTCAGTCATTCTAGGATTAACTGAAGCAAGATATCTAAAATCATTATTATTTGATATCATATAACCTTGATTTTCTTCAGTTGGATATCCTTCAAATCTTATACCTACTTTAAATAGGTTATTCATAACTACCATGCATTTACCATCACCAAATGGTAAAGATTGCATTTCCCAAATATGCTTTGGATCTACTGCTGTACCTTCTATTGGAAGGTATCCTATTACTAATGTATTAAGCTTCATATCGATATTCCTTTCTAATATAAATAGACCTACCAGATATAATCTGGTAGGTCTATCCGATTAACTTAAATATTGTTTATTTGACTCGTCGTCTGCGATAAGCTTTCTTACTCGCTTAATTGTCTTCGGGAACTCACTTTCTGGTAAATCCACGATATGGAATCTTCTAGCAGAATCTTTTCCATTCCGATAATCACGTTTTCTATTATCAATGTAGCTAATGAGAATTGCATCAATCTCATCCTTATCATACTCTTCAAGTGCTGAGAAGATGCTCTGTGTGATATGATCCCAATATGCTTTCTGCTTATCTGTCATACTGGTCTTCTTATCATTTCTCTCATTTAATGCAAATTGAATGATCATCGGTATATTGTCTTTACCTGCGATCGTTGACATAAGATCAATGAAATCTAATGGTTTTCCCGGAGCAATAAGATCTGGTTCTTTATCTGCATAATCATAGAGAGTACGGAATGCTTCTGAGATCTGATAAAACTTAATTCTATCATGATCTGGACCAGTCTTAACTAAGATGGATAATAAGTCTAATGCAATAGCCTTATCAACACCCTTCTTCTCAAGCTTATTAAGTTTCTTTTCAAAGATAATATTGATAAGCTTGATAAGTGCTTCTCGTACTGCTATTAATGCTTCTTCATCTTCTTCCTGAACCTGTTCCTGATGTTCCTTCATATCAATTAACATTGCTCTGATAAAGTACGGTAATGTATTGAGGCTATCCTTATAATAGTCATCATTCTTACACTCCTTAATGATCGCATTAATAGTCTTTTCACTTAAGAGCATCTTCTGTAAATGCTCACCTACTTCTGCTTCAGATTCAATATATCCTGAATTAAATACGTAGTTAGAAGCATATGGTACTAACTCAACTACTTCTTCAAGATATCTTCTCTTACACTCTTTCCTAAGTCTTTTTTGAATTCCTTCTTATAGTCGGAATAGTTTAAATCCATGAAGTCTAATACTTCATCCGGTCTGATAGGTTTTCTTGTCTGCTGAGGTTTATCATTGTTATTATTCCTCTGATTGTTGTTTGCCATTGTTATGACCTCCTTCATTTGATTATAGCGATGTAATGACGAGTATTAAAATATATATACTTGCATTACTCATAATAATATTATATCTCGCTATGTAAAATATCCAATAAAAGAACGGTAGTAAACCTACCGTTCTTTATAGGCTTATGCCAACTTACATTCCGAATGACTTAAAGATATCATCGAATGTAGTTGCTTCTGCTGGTTTGTCCTTCTTCTTAGCAAGAACTCTCTTACTCTTGAAGGATCTAAATTCTGATAAATCATCATCGTCATCATCTTCTGCTTCAATCTCTGCCTGCTTCTTATTTCTTTCCTTGATGATCTCAGATGCTCTATCTTTTCTATCGCGGATCATAGATAATCCTGACATAATAAGGTATACGTCATTTTTCAAAGCTTTTTCCTTATTGATAGAGATGTGCTGGAAAGAATCGATCGGTACTCCTATGTAATCCTGTACAGTAGGAATCATAGGATTAAATGGAAGCTTCTCACTAATGTCTGCAATGATACCAGATGATGTAACTCTTCCATCTTTCTGCGGTTCAGCAATAGCAGAATTCTTAAGATTATCAATGAGCATTTTCTCAATGCCTTCACTACTATCAACATCTCTTTCCTTGATATCGATAGCATCTACAACTACTAATCTACCAGGTGCAGAAACGATTGTTAACATATCACGATCATCGATAGAATCAAGATCAGTCTGATTATTAAATACACCAGATAATACCTGAATATGACGACAGATCTGATCATTAACAGTTTCAATCATCTGCTTATGTGGTAAATTAGAGTACTGATTATTGTCATAAATCATATATGACATAGTATCAGATTTCTTCTTAAGCTCAGCATAATAGTCTACAAAATTAAGCTGACTTCCAAATCCTTCAGTAAGCTGTGGAGCAATACCAATAGGAATCACTGTAGCATTTGGATAAGAAATTCCAACGATTGTTGCAAGGATAATTGCAGTACCTGAACCTGTTCCTCCTCCACAGGAAGATACTACAAAGATAAGTTCAGCACCCTTTAAAGTATTAATCATTTTTTCATCGCCGATGAGTGCCTGAACTGACTTTTTCAATTCTTCTTTACTTCCATCTCTATTCTTTCCGATACCCTTGCCATCACCGAAAAGAAGTACAGGGATTGAATCACCGATTGCGGTGAGATCCTGATTAGATGTGTTAAGTGCGATTGCCGGGAATGATGCCTTTTCATGTACGAGCTTTGCTACGTTACCTCCAGCATTTCCAACTCCGATTACAGCAGTTTTGAGCATAATGTTGCCCTCCTTTAATTTAATCTATATCAACCAATCAATTGGTTTGATACGTATAAATGATATATTACTATTCTCAATAATTAGTTTTAGGGAAAATAATAGTGTATAGATTTTCTCTATACACTATATTTTTCATTATCTACCATATACACGATAGATAGCATAGAAATCTTTTTCTAGCTTCATAGGCTCCATAGGTATATTAACCTTGGAGAATAATCTAACGTCTTCATAATCGGCTGATGTAACTGCACCAGTTCTATCTGTAGTCTCTACATATCTACCAGTATAAAGTGCAATAGAATTAAAACGCATTTGATCAGCTTGATCAGTTGCAATAAAGTATTCTCTAAGATCTTTTTTAGTAATTCTAATAATACACTCTGCAAATGTACTCACTTTATCAGATCTCTCAAGATCCCATACATCATCATTAGTAACTTCTACTTCTTCTTGATCATCATCAGTTTCAAGAATATTAGCAGATTTCCAGATATGCTTGATACGTACATCGCGTTCAAAGCTCTTTAAATAAAAAGCTGTTTCTCCAGTAGATGTTCTAAGTTTTCCATAATACTTCTTCTTATCTTCTGGTGAAAGATCTACCTTTGTATATCTAAATGGTAATTGAATACCTGTAAGTGTAGTACCATCAGTATTTCTCTTTTCCATAGTTATATCATTTTCTCTATAATCTACGGGATACTCTGTTAAAGTATTTTCAGCAGTACCAGTGATACCTACACCAAATAAACATACTTCTCTACCATATGGATAAATTACATTCTTTTCTCCCTTAGGAGTCTTGTACTTTGTTACAGAAGCAGGTGAATTAGGAAGTCCGATACCGTGTTGATCATATAATGTCGGTATAATTATAGGTCCTTGTACACCAAATAGAAGTTCCATTACATTCTGGACTCCTCCAATTGGTACAGTATTTCTCTTAGTGAATAAAGTCTTTCCTAAAGTAGATTTACCGTTTAAGCTATAATTAAGATCATAGCCACCGATTACCTCTGTATCTGCCCAAAGAGATGTAGCACTATAGGCATTCTTAGCATTAATAGAATCCTTTAGCATTAATCGTTCATCAATATGCTGCATTACTTTGCTCCTTTCATATTAACTTATTACAAGCCTGTTTTTCTACCTCAATCAAATAAACTATCAATAAAATTCTTAGTATCCTTATCTATATCACATTTACTTTCCGTAGCAGATTCTAAAATTTCATTAACATCTTTTTTGGTTGTTATTTCGTGTTTGCTACTATCAAATTTGTCATCTGCGTTCTTTCGATTTAAAATTTTAAACATGATTTAACCTCCACATATTTTATATTTTTTAATTAAAATATACACATTATATTGAGACTGTCCAGTCTCATACGTTTTGATTTATCCATAACCACAAATGGATATAGCTCTTAATAATATTTATGCATGTTGATTTGTTATTACGAACGATGAAGAAAACCACCACTGACTAGATGAAGGTCAGTGGTGGTTTCACCCGTTTTTTAAATAAGAAGTTTCCTAAATGGATCTTCAAGATCAGAATGTGTTAATACATATCTTTCACAAGATGCATTTTCTCCATATCCATATCTTCCATCAGCTATAATAGCATTATAAGAACTTCCACTATCTAGCATAACTTGACGACGTTTATCAAAGCATTTATTCATCAATTCATCTATTGACATCTTATACATTGCATCAGGAGCAATACCAATTTCCATAAATTCTTGATAAGCTGTATAATATCCTCTATGCACAGACCAAGACCAGAAACATTCTTGCGCAGCTCTTGAATGCTTATTTGGATTATAATGCTCACCTAATTGCTTTATAAGAGGCTCGTAGCATTGTTCACCTATGTAAAGATGCTCGTTAGCAAAGAATCCTTCAGGATCATCAGTAGCAGCTTTAACCCATAGAGTTTTTAATTCATTTACTGTACTAACTGGACCATATTTAGATTCATAGAATCTATGCCAGAAAGTTTGAGCTAATCCTGGATATCCTTTATATGACCATATCATTTGATATGTACCAAATGAACCACCACCATCATTTCCAGACTGGCTTACTGAGGTAGAACCTCTACGACCACTCTCAAATACTTTGACATATTTACCTATATAATCACCATCAGAATTAATTATTAAACCAAGATCTTCGATATCTTCTGAGTATGGTTCTATCTTTATGACTTTATCTGTCATGATTAAATCATCATTATGATTGAAGGTTATAGCAGGTAGAATCTCATGTCTTCCAACTATCCTTACATCACGCTCAGAAATTTCTAATGACTTTTCTATGTTTTCTATTTTCTCAATAAATTCAGTTATAGACTTGTCATTGATCCAAGCTCTGGTATAGTACCAAATCTTATCTATAAAATTAATTCGTTCTGGTATATTAGCTACATCGTATATCCTAACTATAAGATCTTTAATTCTTAGAGTATTTAATTCATCTATACCTATTATCTTATATATATGCTGAATTTTATCAATTAATCTAAGCATATGAATATTCTTAAAATCTAAAGTATAAATAATATCAAGCCCAGTGAAATCAGTCGTAAAAGATTTAAAGAAATTTATCATCTTTACTAAAGCTTCTTCAGCAGGAGAATCGATATCTGACATAAGATATATGTATTTAAGATCTGCAATATAATTCTCCATCTTAGATATGATATGATCTGTATATACTCCAATAAAATCTTTAGGACAGTTTTCTACAAAGTTATATAGAGTAGGATTTAAATACTCAAGGTATTGGAAATACGTTTCAGCTATTGGAGCATCTTTACTGATTCCCATTCTAAAAGTATCTCTCATCTCATTAGTATAGAAAATAGCTCTATAATATCTAAGAAGTACTTGATACTCTTCAATATCATCAGTTTCAGATATCTGCCATTCAAAAAACTCATTAAGATCTTTGATATTGCTATACATAGTATTGAAAGCATCTGCTTTATCGTATGTATCTGGAATATTACCAACTTCAAGAATAGATAAGCATTTCTTGAAAATATTTATTTCATCTTCATCAAAATATTTAGATAATTCTGATAGCATTTTTTCACGCTTCTTGACATCTTGTACAAAACTAAAATTAAAGTTAAGGCAGTCTATATAAGTACCATTAGCTTCATTTTCTATAATGTCAAGGGTATCCATTACAGCTATACTATCAGCATAATCTGAAATTATTTCCCCATTAAGATCAAATTTCTTACATATTAAGCATATTAGACATATAACTGCTTCAAATATATTTACTCTAATATCTGGAGCTATTCTTGGTAATTCCATTAAGAAATCACCAATCTCATCTCTTTTATCTATAATCATTCTAAGAAGCACACAAGTCTCAAACATCATAGCAGTCATCTTATATGATATAGATAGACCTAGATATTTAGTCTCTGCAAAATTATATTCCTCTTCCCATACTTCATGATGAACACCATTATCTTCCCACCAGAATGGATCTGGTATAGTACGCTCATCATAATCCTCTTGAAGAAATTGATCTCTAAAAGCTTCCATAAAATCTATATCTTTTACTTCTACCTTTTGGAAGTATACTTTGTACATTTTCTCATAATCATATACATTTTCTACTTTACCAGTCTCCATATTAAATTCTTGCTTTACTGCTACTATAGGATTGCCATATACATCAAAACTTTGTGATTTTGTCAAAAAGTACTTATAAATATTGACATCGCTAAATCCTAATAAAGCAGCTATATCATAGAGTACTTTATTGGTAGCTTTATTCTGAATAAGAATATTTAGATTCTGTACAATAGCTTTCTGTCTTTCTGAATCTAGTCTTGACATAAAAGGGAAGTTATAAGAATCATATAAAGCCTTTACTGAATTCAAATCAAAGAAATCTCTATCTATTTCATTCTCAAGACTTCGTGCAGTTAATTGCTGTATAGTCATTACCGCAATACATAATGCAATAAAATTATCATAATAATCTACTTGCTTTGACATCGCTGGACTATATACAACAGATGTAAAATATTCTCTAGCTTGCTCATATAATACAATGAATTTATTTAATACTGGCTCTTGAGCAGATTTTGTCATATATAAAATAGAAAAATTCTTTGCTCTACGAGCAGTTATTATAGGTATTCTCTTAGAACCTATAAATTGTAAATATTTCTTTTCTGGATATGCTGCTGCCAGTTTATCCATAATATGTAAACCTTCTAATACTGTAATTAGATATGTACCTCTATTAGAATATTCTTTATCTTCTCTATTTAACTTATCTTCTATTTCATGAATTGGAATATCATCTGGTATACCATATTTCTCACAAATATCTTTGCTTACATAAAAATAATCGGTATCCTCGATATCGGGATACCCATTTAACATACGATAATAATTATTATATTCGACATATGATTCAACTTCTTTCTTACGTCTATTAAGAAGAAGTCGTTCTTGTTTAAATGCTGGGACAGAACTAGGATCATCTACAGCTTTCTTGATATCATCATATCCTTTAATTCCTGCCTCTTCATATTCCTCTACAGTAAATACTCTGTAGGTCATAAAAGTATCTTTCTTTTCTAAGGCATCCATATAACGGTCTGCTCTTCGTCTAATATCAAATGTATCTTGTACTATAGCTTTACTTCTATATTTAATAACAAGAGATTTGATTATTAGGAGAATATCATCATATAGATTACCAATAGGATTCTGGTGTTTCATATATTCACCTACCTTACTGATTGATTATCTTAGTGTTTTTGGGATAGGAATACCCAGTAACCTGCATTTTATCTAGGTTACTGGGTATATATTTAATGGAAGATAGAAGTAAAATCAAACTCTACAGTCTCTTCCATTTTCTTTTTCATTTTAGCTGCTTTGTGTTCATTAGCAGCTTCTTCTGCATCCTTTTGAATATTCTGAATATTTGGATCGCCTAAACTATTATCCTGTATAGATTTAAGTGAGTATACCGCTAATGACTTTATTTCATCAACATCATCCATAATCTTAATCTCATTACCTTTTACGCAAGGCTGATAGAAAAATTCGAGATTACGAAGTTTTTCAGCAGTTTCTGTAGATCTATATCGTCTTTTAAGAAGTTTAAATCCCATCCAATATTGACCTTGATCTGCTACATATTCTTTATAAAGAACACACGTCATATCTGAATTCTCTTGAATTTCCCATGCATCACCGATACCATCACTTCTAAGTAATGCTACAAGATTTTCACCTTTTTTAGCTTTGGCATCATTAATAACTGCTTGTGACGATCTATTAAGCTGATGAGCTGTAATAACTGGAATATTATAAAAGTTAGCTATTTGCTTAAGCTCAGAAGTTATATTTCTAATAGCATCTTTTAATGATTGTGATTTTTCCTTAGGTTTAATAAGCTTTATGTAGTCTAATATAAGTGCAATTACTTCAACACCATCATCTGATAAATCATCTACTATTCCATATAAATCTTCAGTTGTAAGATCTTCAAAACCTCTATATTGTATTATAATATCTATATTATCCTTATCACTGCATTTCAATTGTCCATCTTCTCTAAGTTTTTTCATTACTTGCTTAGGAGTATAATTTCTAATGTCATCATCAGAAGCTACCATATTGAATAATCTTTCAATTGTCTCAGATAAACTATTTTCAAGTGTTATATATAAGACAGCTGGTCGTTTACTTGGATCTTCTGCTGTTACATCTTTATTATACTTCTTAATATCTACTGCACTCTTTAAAAGCATTGTAGATTTACCACCACCTGGAAGTGCTATGTATGTATAAAGTCTTTTTCCCATATATCCTGGAGAAAGGAAGGTATTTAATCTTCTAATACCAGTTTTAAAGATCTTATTTCTATTTTTAAGATCTATAACTGTGCTTTCTACAGAATTTTCAAATTCTTCACCATCGAGTGAAAATTGAGATACTGCTCCAGTATCTCTTGTTTCTTTTCTAACGCTATCTATTTTTGAAGCAAGCTTAAAAAGATCTTCATCGAGCTTTTTAAACTGCTTATATTCTCCATAATTAACACCGTCAAATATTTGCTTAAATGCATCTTTTAATACTAATGCATATCCATAATTTAATCTATCCTCCATCTCTTTAATAAGATATTTGGATTCGGCATAAGTTATCTTTAACTTAGATAACTCATCCAGAATTTTATTTGCGTATTCAGTACAATCTTCACGATCTCTACAATACTCGACACAGGTCTCCATATTTTCAAATCCTTCATCGAGTAATCCGTTTAATAAATTTTGTATGACCCAGACTCTTGATTTTATATCTACAGAATCTTCAAAAAGTTTTTCGTCAAGATTAAAAAACAGCTTTTTGAAATTATTTAATGTTTTTCTCCTTTTTAGTGTGCTATCTCCATATAAAAAAGCACAAATATTATCTAAAGTCCCTATTGTAAATACAATGGGGATTTTTGCCAATTTTATATCCTTTACAGATTTTTTAAGTATGCTCTTAACATCATCCATTATTCAAACCCCTCAAAAAAAAAATATTTTGACTACCCAATGGTTTGGTACTAAATAAGAACAAAAAAAGAGATGAGTTTTAATAACTCATCTCTTTTACGTTCGTATATGTAAAACGGTCTTATCTTTTATGCTCACGCATAAAGTGCCGTGAATTTTCGACTCTAAGTGTTAGAACGAAAATTGTATCATTTATATTTAGTTTACAGATATGTATTCATATCATAAACTACAGCCATTGCAAATTCAACGGCTCTAAAATACTGGTCATTTGTAAGACCAGTACGGAATCCTGCAGAATCGATTCCATAGAACAAGAACTTATCACATCTCAGGTGTTTTCCGTTTTCAGTATGTAAGTTAATATACGGAATAGCATAATCGAGAAGTCTGTGATACGTTTGGATAGTGATCTTATTGTACTCTTTGCCTTTGTCGTTCCAGACATCATAAGCAATTTTCCAATTTGACTCATCACACCAAATTCTGTTCACATATCTGAATTTAAACTGATAATACCAAGGATTTCTAGCAATAGACTCAAAATATGCATCTATTTCTGCCTTGGTCATTCGCTCAAATACAGGAAACAGGTGAAGATCAGTATCGATCCATCCGACCATTTTGCGATCATTTGGAAAATGGTCATGTTGTCGATATTGCAACATTAACTTAAAGTCAGAGTAGAGTTTTCTCATATCTGACTCCTTTCTCCCCATTAGGGGTATTTTAGTATATGCATTATTATGCATATCCACGATAATAATATATAATAGTAGTATCAAGACGATACTCAGCATATACTAAAAAAAAATACGAAAAAAAATATGCCAAGTATAGATTAAATCTATACTTGGCATATTTTTTTCGTTCGTAATAACTTATTTACATTTGTTAAAAAAGAAGAAGAATTATCTAAATTCATTAGAAAAAATGGTATCTAGGATGACGATCCTCGCCGAAAAACATCCATCTTATCCAATCATCTATTAATATAGCAACACCCGATAAGAAGTACCACATGATGCTATAAAGAAGACTAACTTGTCCAAGAATGTTAAATTTCATATTGGAATAATCCCAGACATTCCATTTTAACCATTTGTTCACTATTAATCCACATATAAACTCTAATACCGTTATAATTAATGCGCTATATAGCATTTGTGAATTTAGTGCCATATCCCATGAATACTTATGTTCATTAAGCGCACCGCAACATATGAAACATAAACCGCCTAAAATAAACATAGTCCAATGGGATCTTCCCCTATATGTCAATTCTATACATACATAGATTCCCCCACCCAATATAAAAAGGATGAGGTAATCTATGATGGATTTAAGTTTATTATGCATTAAATAGGATTAGCCCCAGAACTAGTTGCGGCAAATACAATCTTTTCTCCATTTCCTGTTGGAGTAGTATTGAGTAATACTGTTGGATGCATAGCTTCAAGTACCTGTGGAAGAGGAGTTGAAGTACCATCTGTTCCAAACTTCAATACATAATCAATATCAGTCTCTGGATGAAATGTGTCTCTTTCACCATTTGCTTTCTCAGGACTCTGCATTCTGATTGGATATGTCTGTGCCATAAATGTCACTCCTTTCAATATATTTAGAAAATGGATACTCCAATAGCTTTATTAAGCAAAGAAGCATCAACATTATCTTCTGACGTTGCAAGTAAACCAAAAGAACATGTCTTAAGTTCAGATACAGCTGTGGCTACTTTTGGAATACCAATAACATTTTTTGCTCTTGTGATTGGAAATACTATACATTCTTTTCCATCATCATTTTTATAATGTTGTAAGTAATCATATACATGCATTTTATCTAAATCATTAACTGTTAATCCCATATTTATCCTCCGATTACTTAGAGATAACAACTCTAATCATATTATCATATGATGGAAGAGTTATTTTATTCTTTACTTTCGAACTGTCTGGTTGACAATAGTAAAGCTTGTCTAATCCAGTAGCGGTTGCACTATAAGCAGCATTCATTACCTCATAACCAATATCCTGCTCATCTGAAACAGATCTATTTTCATCATTCATATTATCAACCCTCCTGATTATCTAGTAAAATATCCTCTTTGTCTTCCGGATCTTCTGTAAAATTAACCTGTATATCCGTAACTTCAATAAGCGGCTTTAATAAAATATCTGATACATCTGATTCATTTCTTGTAAAGTTAAGCTGAATCATTGCAGATGGTGTAAGCCATTCTTCTATAGCATCTATAGTTGGTTTATTTACATTAGTATACTCACCACCACGATGAACAACTCTAATGATTTCACCCCAATGTGATAATGGTCCCCATATAGAATCATTTGGTCTAGTTGCAGATATAGTGAAACATGTACCTGCTTTAATTCTACTAACCTTTTCAATAGCAAGTCTCATGTAATCAGTATTGATTAGCGATACATAATCTCTTGATACTGAATTGATTAGTGGAGTTACATTGTCTATAAAATGCACAGTATTAACTAATCTAATTTCAATAGTTTCATCAGGTGCAATCAGCTTTTTAAAATTTCTATAAGTAGTATTATCTATTCCTGTAACTGCAGCTAACTCTTTAAAAGCTATTCTGATCTTATCATACTTGATGGATCTTATAGTAATTTTAATATGTGTCATATTAGCAGGATATGTAATGTTAGCACCCTCTGGAATAACTTCAACAAATACACTTTCCCCTACTCTAATATTAGTAGCTTTATTAGTTGCATATCTAACGGTCGTATCACCTACAAAATCTACATCATAATATACAGTAGCATTTGAATTGATCCAGTCTGATTCTATTTCATATCTATATTTATATGACTTAGCAGTAACATCATTTCCAGAATAATTCTCATATTTCCTATCAAAATATGTTGTGAGAAATTCAATAATTGGTCTATCTGTATCTCTAGCAAGAGGTCTAATAAAGAATCCTACAGCTGATTTTGATAGTTCTATACAAAATGCTTCTGAAGTACTCATTGATTTTGTAAAATCCATTGACTCATTTTTTACAAGATCATAGTGTACATTTCCCAATATATAATCTGTATCATAGTTTGTATTCACGTAAAAAGATTCAATATCATCTGGCATATTTGCTCTACTATTATTTGCCAATAATATAGATAGCTCTAATGCCATATCGTGAATATATTTAAAGTTTTGGTAGAAGCTTATGAATTTTCCATCACTACCACGTCGAAACAACTGTTCGCCAGTAACTCGGTCATGCATGACTTCATACTTCATAGCTTTATTTCGATATTTAGTATCAAGATATCCACTACCAAATCTAAGATTTGGAATAGCTATATAATTTGGAATACTAGAAATATCTATATTACCGTCATTATTACTGACGATGGTAGTCTCATCTGCCATATCTTTTACACCTACCTTTCTTACTTATTGATTATTAACTCGTTGGCACCATACCAAAATGCCTGAGTAGTATTTTTATCCTTACCTTCAATAAGAATATTCGGATCATGAATAATGACATCTTTATCTATCCTATATGCATTATTTACAATCGGATATAATTGCTCAATTTTTTTACTATTAACTTGATATTCATTTGGATCTACAAATCCTAATGGTACTAATTCACCGTAATAGTAACTCCATAATTGACCTAGTGAGCCATCGTCACGATCACCGTTATCATCTTCTTCATCGGTATTAGGATGAATAATAAGGTCTTCATCTTTATCCTTATCTATTTTATCCCTTATAATATCGCCTATTTCATCAGGTTCTATAAAAGGTTCTTTAATCATATCACCTAATGAATATGGTCTATCCGATGTTTTATAATCTAGTCCAAAGTATTCATCATCTCGTTCAATCTCAAATATTTGAAGATTTCTTGATGATTTAAGATTAACTAGGGTTAATATCCATGGAGCAACTGCAAAACAGCTGTTCCAACTCATTTTTCTACCATTTACATATACATCAAAATATCTATTACAAAAATTCTTCGTAATCTTATCAGATAAATCAAAGATTGGTTTATTTAAATCAAACTTTTTCTGATAATAGATTTCTTTATATTGATAAGGAACTACGTTTATTGTTAAAATATCACCTTTATTACAATCAATATATAATTGGACTACGAGTGGTCTTAATTTATAAGCTAGATAATATAAGTTATGATCTACTAATCGTCCATTTTTATATACTCTTAAATATTCTTTTTCAGGTTTAAACATCCTAAAAGGTAATTCAATTTTAGGAGTTCCTTTCTCTTTAACTTCTACCGTATAGGTAGCACAATTCTTAGAAAAGTTAACATAAAAGTCTTTTCCATAGTTAAAGGTCTCTGGAATAGTAGCAGCTATTTTAAAATGCTTTAATGGTGTGAATACTTCATAGTTTTCACCATTCTCTTTTCTAGTATCAAATTCAAGATCTCCCATAATAAGCTTAGCTTTCCAAAATTCATCTGCAAACACTTTTTGATCTGCTGGATCAAGTGTTACATAAAAGTCAGCTAATGTAGGTTGTACATCTACTGGAAAATCTAATGATACTTCATGCCATTCATTATTATCATTCAGATGCATTTTTTCTTTGAAATTAAAGTCTGGAAAAACTTCTAATTCCATCATGCAATCAGTCGTAAATGATGCCACTGGAACATAGATAAATTCTTTAAAACCATATGATTCGTGTATTATATGATGTTGGAATAGCCCATCTACAAATACTACTGGTAGCATTGGTACTCTTTGTTTAGATTGAGTTTCAAACATGAATACATACATAGGCTCTTCAAATGTTATTGATTTATCTCCTAGATCTGTACCACTATTAAGTCTATATCTACCAGTAAGATCCATAGCATTTTCAAATAAATAATATGATTCACCTACTATATTCTGCTCTATTACATATCTATGAAGAACTTCTTCATCCGAATGAATGAACTTCCACATTTGTTCTACTTTATATTCAAAAGGCTCTTTATCTCTATTTTTATTAAGGTTAAGTGATCCTTTATCATATTTAGTAGAATAATCGGTGATATCTATATCAATACTAGGAACTTCATAATCATATAATTTTTTAAATACGTCTATAAAAGATTTTCTTTTTACTTCTGCATCATTTCCAGAAAAATAAAAAGTTTTTACCTTATTATGAGTAAGCATATTAACAGCTTCTCGTATTGTACCAACTCTCAGTTTATCTCTTGCATAATCATAAAAGAATTGATACATAGGTCTATATTCATTTTGAAATCCACCTAGAGAATTTAAACTAAATAATGGATTGGCTTTACTATCCAATTTCTTACGAGTATCATAATAAAAATAAAAAAGCTGATACTTGTCACCAGCTTTCATGTCATTATCTATAATCTCGTATATGTTCGGATAATGCTGCTTAATAGTATCAGCAGAATCACCCATAATAACCCAACCACTATCTATGCTTTTCTTAAAAAGTATCATATTGGTATTAGGGATTGGGTGTGGAAATGGTTTATCATTAGTACCATCAATGACTATAGTATCTGCTATATACTTACCGTCTTCATTGGATGATGCGTCTATATCAAATTTGTATTTACTACAATCTTTAAGGTAATGCAAATAAATCTTGACATCAGATGTATTTGCAAATCTTCTTAGATCTTCACCAGATAACTGAAATTTTATCTTGCCTGATTCAACTTCAAATAAGTAAATAGATGAGCACATCATTTTTTTAGTCACACCGTCTGTGATATAACAAGCATAAATATCACCATCTTTACCATCAACTTTAATGGTTTGAATTTTAGTTGGATCTAATGTTATACCTAGTTTTTTATAAGAATAATAGACCCTTTTAACATTATCAAATACTAATAGTTGAATATCATGTGAAGCTAGTACATCATGTCTAATATAATATCCTTTATCAGCATCCACCATTTTAAGAAGAAATGGTATTTCCATACCAACTAATATAAGTTCAGTTCTACCATCTATATATCTAAAAAGTATATCATGATATACTTGACCATCTATTAATAGTATAGGAATCCTTGTAAAGATCTCTGGGTGGTTTGCGATGTCCTCTTGAGAAATCTCTTTCTCAAAGAATGGACTTTCAAGATATGCTTTCTTTCTGGATATATCTAAAATATCATGAGTTATATCAGTGCATATTCTTAATAATTGATCTCTATAAAACTCTCTTAAGTATGGCTGAGTCATATCAGTCTTCTCGAGAGTTGTCATATGAAAATGCTCAAAGCGTATGATATTCTTTTGTAGTCTATTAAGATAAGCATATGAATTTTCATATTCCATTTTTAAACTACGGTTGACAGATTGAATACTGAATGAATTATTGACATACGCATTCTGCATGAGTTTATCACAAGTTTCACTCACTACTTTATCCTCCTTTCATACATATCTCATATTAATTTACTGTTTTTCAGGGGGTATCAGCCAAATACCTAGCCTAAAAACAGTTTCTTAACAAAACTTAAAGTACGAGAGGTGAATTTATGCTGGAATATATAACAGAAAATACGATCTCAGATTCATTTATTTTCAGTATGCTTAATCAAAATAGTACTATTGTAATGGCTGCCCAAAAAGCTCTTGAGAAAGGAACTATCGTTACTCCTGAGCAAATTGAGGAGCAGCTTATTCAGATTAAGAAAACTCAGATATCTCCTATATGGGATAGAGTAATTAGGGCATTTGAGAATAAGCAGATTATACTTGTGTATTCCAGTGAAGTAAAGGTTACTAGCGCCATTCCATTTCTTATAACTAGAACAGGAAATGGCTTGTGTGCATATGTTTACATAACCAATTTCACTGGAATGGCAGCTGATAAAAAGTCTTATGATATACCGTACAAGACTCTTTATGTACTTATGGAAGGTGCATATTTATCACTCGGATATGTTGGTAAAAAGGAATACTTTGTACGAAATACCGGACTTATGAAGATATGCATGAACATGTTCACTCAGATGTATATGCGATTACTCAATAAGGAATTTGCATTAACACTAGATCCTATCTTAAGTAATAATACAACTTTTCTTATTGCAAAATATTTCGTAATGAATGTCTGGGGTATGACTAATTCAGAAATGGCGGCAGGATATGCAATTGGAGCATGTCTTGAACCTGATAGAAGTGCTATTAGAGAAGTTGACATGATCTACGATGATGTAGATCCAAAAGATCTTGCTGGGCTAACTAACCTCTTGCACAAGGCTAGTGATAGAATGGCACCATTAACTCTTAGGTATTTAATGGAGAGATGGATCAATACATATAAACAAGGTGGTTTATTAGCAATGGATTGCTTACCATATTTATTTTTTACAATCGAGAACCTATTACTAGGTACTTTCGTGGTGAATCAAACCATCCTTAGAGATATTATGAGAAGTGTACCAACAGTAAGAAATTTCTATGCTGAAATTACCAAAGCTCTTTAAATAAGGGGGTATGTTTATGAGAATCAAAAAGGGTGTGATGACGTCAACTGACGAAAATTCTAGCTCTATAATTCCTTTTTTTCCGTATACTATGGAAGATTGTATAGTGTCTAAAATTACGGAAGATGAGGTAAAAAAAGTTGTAATAAATCCAACTGAAATATCTGACTCTGGAGCTTCAGTAGGACGAGTAACTGCTGTTGTTGATAATGGTAACGGTAGAGTTATTTTTAGACCAAATGGTGAATGTAGAGTTATATTCAAGATTGGTCCAAAGACTCATACAAATTTAAGTTTAACGGAAGCTCAATCTGGAAAAGCTTTTGAAATAGATATGGTTATTCCAGTAAAATTTAGCTTATCTAATATAGCTGGAGTATCTTGCTCAGCCGGTATGTATACTAATGTAAATGGATCAGTAATGCTTACTGGTGTTGGATATGAGTTATTTGATAAGAATAATGAGCATCATATTAAATTAAATGGATTATTGAATATAAATAATGTAGCTGATGATACTATACAAGATAAACTTTGTATTACTGTAATCATTGATTATATGTAATAAATACTCGGAGAATATTTTTATATATTCTCCGAGTATTTATTTATTCCATAAAAAACTTTCCCAAAGCTATATTAGGATTTTCACAAACAAATTCTGTTGTAACGTTATTATCTTTTGTAATTTCACCGATAAGTTCATTTTCTGGATCAAGTGATATTGCAAAATACCTAGTATTAATATTTGGAGCACTGTCCACCGGTAAGAGCTTGTATAAGATAAGTGGGTTATTATTCTTTATGATGAAATGGTAATATCTATTAGATGTACCACTCCTTACAGGAATAATCCTACTATCTGTAGCAGACGTTATAAAAGGTAAATCATTACTATTAAGTCCAGTAATAGCATTATCGAAATACCTTTTCTTATCTGGCATTACATCTACTACAACATTGCTGTTTAATTGAGAATCCTCGTTAGACCACTTTTCAAAAGAACGCATCTTTTGTATAATCCTTGGAATATTTGCTCTATCTAATATATCCACGATTTTATATAAATCAGAACTCTTATATTTGGCATTTGGTAATTCTTTTAAATTACTCTTATCCTTCATAAGCTCGTTAAACTTAGTATCTATATTATAAGATTTATAATCAAGCCCGAATTTTTTAATTAAAGAAATTAATACACAAGTCTGTTCTGGAGAACATCCTGTGATAGTCTCATAAAAACTATCTATATTATCAGAAAGCTTTTCTATATTGGCATTTTCTGGGTCGATTATACTATCTCTAACATTCGTAAGAATATATTTAAATACATCACATCGTCCTCCTTCATAATCACCATCGTTCATAATGGAATAAATTTTATATGCTACGGATAACGAATCTGCCATATATAGATAAATGCTGAGAATAAGAACCTCAATATTTTCATTACCATTATTTGGGTTTCTTGTATACCAGTCTTCAATAGCTCTTACATTCTCAATATATTTAGACATATTTGTACAAGGATTTCTAAGTATAGACTGAATATACTCAGGTAATTCACTATTTAAAACAGCTTTAAGTAGTTGATAATATTCGTTCTGTACAAGAGGTGTATTATCTGTACCTTCTAATATAATAGATGAATCCATATTCCTATAAATACCTCTACATAAATAGAAAGGTGATTTTTTACTAACTCTAATGGTTCTATGAGTACCATAAGCAGTTTCTAACAGTAATCCGCTGTTTTGCATTATATACTTTTGCTTCTCTTTATCCATAGTGGCATAATACTCTAACATATCTCTAGCTTCATCAGGACTAATTTTAGCTTCCATTTATATATCCCTCCTCTCAAATGATTATTACTGGTTTAGTGATTCCGAGTACATAATTTGATTTAAGTTTCTCTAGCATATCAAAAAATCTTTTATTCTCTTTATTGACCAGCTTAAGGTAATTAAAAGTACCATTGTTAGACATAACTTCATCTTTTAATCTTTCTTTTACTTTATCTACATCCTGAATTTTATGATGCATATTTGGATTATCACCACCATCCTTAATCTCAATTTCCAGATTCAATGATGGTATAAAAAGATCTGGAATATAGAAATGCTTTTCTCCACCATATAAATACCAATAGGTATGTGGAGAAGGTGACATAATATCATTTGCATCATACCCCATTATAACATCTAAAAATTCTAAAAAAGAATGCTCATATGATCCAACATAAGGAACTTCATGTACATGATCACTCCATCTATATTTACCAGATATCTTTCTACCAGCTAACATTTTTCGTTGTTGCTCTGGGTCATCTAGTAAACTAACCTTACCATATTTTCCAATCATTCTATTAGAGAATACCTGTCTATACTTATTTTTACAATCAGGATTATTACAGAATCTAGCATATTTATGCGTGGATTCATTCCACTCAGTAGGCTTACCGCATATAATACATTTTCCTCTACTTTTTCCTGTCTGTAGATAGTAAAGAAATCTATAACCGTCCATATCACCAGGTATAAGATCTGCATGACTAGATTCTAGGTGTGCTACATATTGATCTATACCAGTAAGATACACATCACAATATTTACACTTTTTTCTTTTAAATTCTTGCATCTATTTATTCCTTCCCTATTCATGTAATTTCTTATTATGATGTGCTTAGCTAGGTTTCTATGATCCGTTTTTGTTTCGAATATGATTATATACAATTTTCGTGTAATGATGAAAGATTATTACATTGTCACCTACCAATATGGAGGTTAAGGCGTTACCCTATAAATAGGGAGAAGGAGTAAATTATGTTGAGTATTATCGAAAGTTTTGAAGAGATCATGTATAGTAAGGAAGATAAGAGTAATGAATTTACTACTCTTATCCTCGACGAAGATTTCACGGCTATGAACTCCATGGCTACAGTTATAAGAGATCACGATAATTTCGTGATCTCTTATAACGGTTGTACCGTAACCGTAGGATTAACACCTACGGGCGATTCCAATGTGATGCACATTGGAATCTTAAATGATGACGTGGCAATCATGTCATTAACGGTACTTGCCCTTATTGGGCAATTTGTTAAGAAGCCAGAGTATGTCGACTATCTCGTCGAAGAAATAAATGAAGTTGCCGAATGGTGCGGAAACACACCATTCGATGTATTCTGTGACTGGGAGCGTTTTGAAGAATTAGACGGCCCAGTACATAAGGTACTTAGGTACCATCGCTCCAAGCCTCTCAGATTTGGAGCGATTAAAGTTCCGGCCAATTTTACTATGAATAAGACTAATAAGTCAAATCCAGAAAAGTTAGAGAGACGTACCAGAATATGGTAAGTCTCTTAGGGTAGATGCAAAAAATGCATCTACCTGCCCGAAAGGGATTCTTTTTTTTGTATTTTAATAATTTAAGGAGGTATCGATTATGAATATCGATGCATTGTCAAGCTAGTAAAAAAAAATACCAGAGACTATATCTCAAGTCTCTGGTATTTCTTTGTTAAAATGGATTCTTTAAATTTCCAGCATAGCTTATCGTGTATTTATCAATAAACGAAATAGTACGCTGGGCAGCTTCTAATGGTGAATCATTATCCCCTAATGTTAAATCAAGAGTATATTCATCATCCTTCGATTTGAAATTTTGGAATCTAACCCTTGCTCCATATACACCATATCTATTAGTTAAATCTGTAATATCTATTCTATCATACAAAGCAATTCCCGATTCAGATCTTCCTTGACCTACAAGAATTATATGACTTGCCGGTAAAAATTCATATAATACATTAAAAATCATCATTTCTTCTTCAGTTGTAAATCCTTCACTATAGCCAACTAAAACTCCTGTATTCAGTCTAGGTAAAATTAAATAAATAGCTTCATGCTCACTCATTGGTACATAATTACTTAAACCTTGTTTAATCCAACTATGTTTTCCTGGAGTAATATTTAAAGTTTTACCCATATCAAGATAATTCGATCTATTTATAATCGGTTTATAAATGATACTAGGCTTCTTACCATTTGTATGCACTCTGCTGTAGTATGCACCTCTATTGAAAATAGAATTTGAATATCTACCGGTGATGTAGCTATCAAAGAATGTAGGCGTTTTAATAGGAGTATTATTAACATACTCATTATTATAAGCTATTGGATCATATCCATTATCTAATGTAAATTGGTGAAATCCTAGCTTTATATTTTCATCTAATTTATAATCCTGATTGCCTGTATAGCCTATGAGATACATAAAACTATAATCAGGATTTATTACATAGATAAGGATATTTAAATCAGATTCATAAGTAGCATCAGTGATTCTACCATAAGCACTAAACTTAACTGCATAATCTTTATCAGCAGGTGCCTTTATCACATTAGCACTCTGTCCACCTGTCCATCTTGATTTTCTATAATCAAGATTATAATCCTCAATGGAATATCCATCCCCTATACGCACATAAAATGCATAACGATATTTTTTCATTAGGTCGCTATGAAATCTATCCATAGCAATAAAGCCTTTTGCAAATTTTGCTCTTTTCATAACAATTCTCCTTTGTATTTTTTTTTGATAAGATGTGCTTATCATGATAATAATATATCAGACAGAGTAAAAATCAGTGTATCTAATAGATACACTGATTTCATGTTAAGATTTCCATCCACCGTTATATACGTTTAATCCGCCATTTGCAGAAGGCTTCCATCCGTTATTATATACATAAACTTGTGTAGCCTGTTTCCAAACACCGTTTACGTATACCCAAGTATTTGATATTACTGGTAAAGAACCTGGTGCCGTCTTAGATGGTGCCCAATAGTTATATGTATCTTTACCATTAATTCCATATGCATAATAATGAGCAGCTATCTTACGCTGATCTGCTGTACATGCTGAATTTACTGTGATATTGTATGTTCCTATCGTAACAGTACCATTCATTGTATTTGGTACATTAACATTATGACCGGCTAAGCCAAGTGGATGCTCAACCATAGTAGTATCACCAGTACCTCTATAATATAAGTACAATTCATGACTATTTGTAACATCCCATGTTAATGAACCACTTCCTACTTTTCTTTGTATTTGAACTGTACATGTGTAGGTGTATGGTCCAGTAGCAGTCACTATTAAAATAAGTTTATATCTACCTTGAAGACTTGTCTCAAGTACGTCGCCTTCATAGGTTACAGTTTTTGCCATATTAATATTTCTCCTCTCTAATTTAAGATTTCCAAGTATTTCCAGTACGTATATTCATATCACCACTAGGTACCATTTGCCAGATACCATCTTTATATACCCATACATCTTTAGCTCTTACCCATGCACCATTACTGCGTACATATACATTCGGTCCATCTGGAAGAATTGGTGCCTCGTTGATATTACTAGAAGGTGCCCAAAAGCTTTTCGATTCAATTGAACCACCCAGTGATGTGTTGTCAAGAGTTGCATAATACTGAGCTGTAACTCTTCTATTTGTATGATGTGTTTCTATAGTCCATTTTTTAATAACAGCCGATCTATCTTTATAACCGGCAGGTCCTGGTACACCACCAGGTACTATTCTGACATTTGTACCAGCTAGTGATACATTACCACTGTCATAAAGATTTCCATTTTTATCTATATACTGTATACGACATCCGTGTGAATTTGTTACATCCCATCCAGTACTTCCAGTATTCTCTTCTCTGATAAGAATCAAAGTTACATCATACACATAGTCGGATTTCCATACTGCTTGAAGCTGTGTGTGATAATGAATATTAGTAGTCATCTGCATAGTAGTACTAGTACTTACTGTCGTTAGCATTGGCATGTGATATATCCTCCTTTTTAAATAATTATTTAAATGTCGATAATTACTACGGTTAAATCATTTACGATAAAAAAACTATTTTCTTTACGACATATAAGTACAAACCAGAAAGGAGATTTATCATGATTGGCTTAATTGAAGCATTACAGGAAAATGATAAGAGTAAAAGAAATTTATTTGTACCAAGTACCATGTCTATGGGTTATCCAACTAGATTAGCACCGATGTTAGACTATATGCTTGGTTATAACGTCCATGTTTACGACGGATCTGAATATGTTGAGACATATCCATCATTAGGTGTTAAAGATGGAAGTATAGTAGAAATAGTGGGTAAGTCATCTACAGCTAAAACGACCATGGCAATTCAGATCGCATCTAATATAGTAAGAAAATATGAGCAAGGTGTTGTAATTCATTATGATATTGAAAGAGCTATGAACTATACACGAATAGCTTCACTGTCAAGATTTACGATGCCACAGATTTCAAGCGGTAAGTATATCCTTAGAAGAGAATATACAACGATTCAGGATATTAAAAGATCTATAGCTGGTATTTATATGGAAAAGACAAGTAATCCAGATAAATACATAGTAAAAGAAAACATAAAGAATGAATTCAATAAAACAACAGAGATGTTTGCACCGACTGTATGTGTTATCGACTCTATCGCATCTCTACTATCAGATATAAATGAGAATACTAAAGATGGTAGAGAAAGATTAGAGGACGTTTCTACACAAACAGATCAAATGAGAAGAGCTGCTGAGATCGGTAGATTCTTTAATGAAATTATGCCAATGCTTTCATCTGCTAATATCATTCTCATTTGTATAAACCACATTCATGCTAGAGGAAGTATAGGTGTTCCACAACCACCGGAATTACAATTCTTAGCACAAGATGAAGCATTACCGGGTGGTAAGAATAGTGTGTATCTAGCAAATACTTTAATCAAAGCAACGACTGTAAACTCTATGAAGTTTAACAAAGAAGAAGATGGATTTCATGGAACTGGTATCAGATTAATGATTGTAAAATCAAGAGGTAATGCAAACGGTAAATCTGTTGACCTTGTATTAAATCTTTCTAAAGGTGTCGACTATCTTAGATCTACTTTGGAATTTGCTAGTAGTTTGGGATTAGTCGGTGGAGATAGAAGAGGTAAATATTTCTTAGATCATAAAGAAATTAAATGGAAACCTGCAACTGTATATGAGGATTTTAAAGAACATCCAGAATTATCTAATATACTTTTTGAAATTATACAGCCATCTTTAAATAATTATTTACAAGAACAAGCTCCAGTAAATACTGAAGAAACTGACGAAGAGTTAGCATTACAATATAGATATTAAAAAACTAGGTAGAAGATAGTTAATCTATCTTCTACCATTTATATTTAATTGATATAGTATTTTAATATCAACGTGAGAGGAGATAAATCAAATGCAATACACAAAAGATTCAGAATATGTGAGAAGATATTCTGCCGAAATGTACGATATTTTCTCAAAGATGCATCCTGAATGGGATGAAAAGAAACTAAAACAAAATATAGATAATTTAATAGAAGAACAGCTACAAGATATAACCGTCACTGTATCCAATAATTATACTAAGCATAGTGCAGAGACAACTCTTATATCTGTATTTGATTGGTTCTATAAGAAGAGACCAATCTTAGCAGGAAATGCTACCTTCTATAAAAGACAGTCAGAGAGTTTTAACCCTGACGCTTTAATGCTTCTTGATATGCTTAAAGATAGAAAAGCTGTTAAGAGAGAGATGTTTAAAGTTGATGATGATGAGAGTTATGAATATAAAACTCTTGATAGAAAACAGCAGAATATTAAAAGAGGTACGAATTCTCACTATGGAGGATCTGGTGCTCCACATTCATCATTTTATTCGGAATTCTCTATACCTGCTACAACAGGAGCAGCTCAAAGTATAATAAGTAGTACATTATGGTTATTTGAGCCTTTACTAGGAGATAATTATGTATTCTCTGATCTCAATGAAGTATTTCATTGGATGCAGCATGTACTTAGAAATTGTAAAGATCTTGAACCTAGGTATGATTTAGCTCCTGCTACTAGAGAAGAATTATTTGAGAGAATGAAGAGTAAGTTATTTAAATGGAAAAATAAGTTTAAGATTGTACTTACTGATTATATTGAATCGCTTACGGACTGGGAAGTAACTTTGATATTTTATCATAATAATCTTATAGAGTTTATGAATAGAAATCCTTTTATGATAGACATCGTTAAAAGTATTCTTAATAAGATTAAAGATGTTCATCCATTAAATGAGCTTGATCCAACCGATCCTATTCCAGAAGGATATGATAATTTAAAAGCTTATAATAAATACGTAAAAGGCTATAACAAGTCTGTCTATCAAGCTGGGTTTTATGACCCTAATGATCCACCAGAGAATATCAAAGAAGATCTTAATGCATTCTATGACAATGTAAGAAAATATTGCTATGTTCCATATCTTGCATTTGATAGAATTTGGAAGCTTAAAGATATTGGACGTAACGTAGCTACAATCATTGATACGGATTCAAATATTCTTTCTCTTGACATTATTATGAGATTTTTGATGGATAAGACCATCAATCTTTGCTCATATAATAAGGGAAGAGAACAAAATGAGATTATCCTTATTAATACTATTACATATTCGATTACAAATGCAGTAGCAGAGCTTCTTAACTATTATGCAACTATGGCTAATATCGATCCAGATTATCGTAAGTATATCAGTATGAAGAATGAGTTCTTCATGAATAGATTATTTACAGGATTATCAAAGAAAAGATATTTTTCATCTATTAAGCTTCGAGAGGGAAATCTATTAAAGAAACCTAAGCAGGATATTAAGGGATTTGAGATCATGAAGTCTGTAGTAGCAGGTGAAACTGCATCACTTTATAAGAGACTTATTAAGCAATACTTCTTAGATTCTCCAGTACCAATGGTAAGAGAATGTATGCAAGAACTAATAGCTTTCAAGAATGAAGTAACTGAATCTATAGCATCTGGAGAAACTAGATTCTTACCTGTAGATGCTTGTAAAGACTTAGATTCATTCGATGATCCTGGTTCACAGCCTAGCGTAAGAGGATCTATAATCTGGAATAAATTATATCCAGATAACGCTATAGAATATCCATCAAGATGTCCTATGCTTAAGATGGCTATCTATAAAGAGTCTGATATAGATAAGTTAAAGACTACTGATCCCGATATCTATGCTATTATTATAGATACTATATTTAATGATGATACTGGTATCTATGTAACTAGAAAAACAGATAAGAATGGTAAAACTACTATTAAATCTAAAGGAATGACATATCTTGCTATTCCATCTAATGGAACTATTCCTAAGTGGTGTACACCATATATTGACTATACGTCACTTGTAAATACTGTGTTAGCACCTTTTAATCCAATACTTGAAATTTTTGGTATACCTGCGTTCACTGAAGGTAAGACTACAGGTAATATGAAGCAAACAGAAAGATTTAGTAATATAATAAAATTTTAATAGAAGGGGATAATAAATGAGTACACCGATAATCGGTTTGATTGGTAATCTTGATAATTACCATGTAAAATGTGACATGAATAATACACTAGATCGCTTAATGATGTCGGATACATTAAGTATAATGCTTCCATATACAAAAAATCTGTGTAAGCCAACTGCTGATAGAGAGGTATTGGAATATAGGAAGATAATGACAATACGTAAATTTCAAATCACTAAATGTGATGAAATAATGATAATAAACTCTGGAGGTGATGTACCCTATCTTATACAAATAGAAGCAATATATGCAAAGGATACTTTAAATAAAAGAGTGAGTTATTTATATGGAGGGTATCAAAATGCATATGATAAAGGATATAATGAAATTATAAAAATATGGAATACCGGTTATCCTTATGAATTACACGGATGTAAAATAATTGATAATGATGTAGATTTAGGAATTAGAAAAGCTCCTATAAATCCACCATTAATTGATCCAGAGTTAATGTCAAAAGTAGATCCTATGATTATAAATAAAAAGAAAAAATATCATGGTGAGTTAACAAATGACATAATAGAAGAAATATTTAAAGATGCTTAAAAAATATAGGAGTGAGATACATAGTCTCACTCCTATATTTTTTTATAATACTCCCTCTATAATAAGAATTTCATTCAATTTCACATAGAGTGTTCGCTTATTGTAATACTTTACAGTTTTTAGATCAAAATCCATAGTAGACTTACAACCATTTAAGAGTAGTAAAACATGCCAAAATTCAGTGGTTCCATACAATCTATAACTTAATGACTTAGGTCTAAGTCTATATGTTAACCATTCTTCATCAGTCATCTTTGCAGTTCGTATAGAATCTCTTAGAAAATCTCTATATTTATTGACGATACTATCTATAGGTATAACTAAACTATCATTACTTTCTATATTATGCATCTTAGTGTATTTATGAAGTATTCTATAGTTTATACTAAGTTCTTCTTGCTTTTCTATAGCATCAATCATTGTTTCTGGTAGTGCCATATAATTTCACCTCTTTAAATCATTTCCGTTTTTTCTAAATTTAAAAATACATATCATTTTGACGATAATATACTGCCGCTGGGGGCTTACCCAGCCCTCTAGCTTTTTTTGTTAATCTAGGTGTATTTCTTTAATACTGCCATATGGTATAGATATAGGTACTCTTGAACCTGCTATCAACAATCCATCAGATCTTGTACTTTGTCTTGCCATATCTTCTTGTCTATCACAGATAGGAATAATATAGTTCTGAACTAATACAGAATTGCTTGGATTAACTGCTACTTCTGGAGCATTTATAAAAAGTGAAGATGTTTTTATAACTTCGGATTTTACTTTTGGCGCTTCTTTAGCTATAAGCGGCATTAATGATGGTATGTATAAAGGAACTTCCATTGTTTTTTTGGTATCAATCGTAAGTGTACTAAAACCAAAATCTTCTTCAGGTGCATTAAATACACTTTTCATTTTACTTACAGCCATAATAAACTCTCCTTACTAATTAATTATCAAGATGTTTTTCTTATATAGTAAGTCACATTGCTATTAAAGTCTAGGAAAGTAGGTGAAAATACATGAGTGTAGAATTGACAAGAGGTCAATTATTAGCAACTTCATTAGGAGAAGCGTGGTTTCACGAAGGTAATAATCAATTATTTGTAATAGAAGGATACCCAGGAACAGGAAAAACTTTTCTTGTTCTACACTTAATAGAACAGCTTGGGTTGGATATGGATGAAGTTCTTTTTTTAACTTATATGGGTAAAGCAGCTAATCAATTAAGTAAACACGGATTACCTGCTAAAACTATAGATTCTGCTATTTATAATTACTCTCAAGTACCAATGAAAGATGAATATGGTAATCCAATCTATAATGAATCCGGGAGAGTAAAAAAAGAATGGATTAAAGAAAGAAAGCCTCATTTAAAAAAAGGAATAGAACTTATTGTAATAGATGAGCATAGAATGGTAGATGCAAAAAGAGGTGAAGATATCATGTCTTATGGTATACCTGTAATAGCATTAGGAGATAAAAACCAGTTAGATCCACCATTTGGAAGACCTTTTATAGATAGAGATCCTGATGTAACTTTAAAAGAAATAATGCGACAAAATCAGGATTCTCCTATTGTATATCTAAGTCAAAAAATTATTCATAGAGAAGAATTAAAACCAGCTGTATATGGAAATTGCTCAGTAATAAAAAGAGATATGCTAGAAGCATATCACTTAAAACATGCTGACATAATAATTACTCAAACTAATAGACTTAGATTTAGACTAAACAACATGTTTCGTCAATACTTCAAAAAATATGAGGAATTGGAAAGAATACATCTAGGTGAAAAAGTAATATGTAAAAGAAATAATTGGAAAGAAAAAGTAGATAAATTCTATCTTACAAATGGTACAGTAGGTACTATTTATGATATAGATAATTCTACTATGGATGGAAAAAATATAGTAATAGATTTTCAAGCAGATTTTTTAAAGAATCCCTATAAGAGACTTAAGATTGATTATAGTAGACTATTTCAATCACCAGACGAAATACAAGAAAATGGAAGTCCTTATATACCGGGAATAGACTTATTTGAGTTCGCTTATGCTATTACAACATACTCATCACAAGGAAGTGAATGGGATAAAGTAATATGCTTTGATGAAAGAATAGGTGATAAAGAAATGCAAACTAAGTTACTATTCACAGCAGTAACAAGAGCTAGAGAATCAGTTACTATTGTTTTACCTTAAAATAATAATGGTAAGCTAACCTAGGTTAGCTTACCATTATTACTATTTCTTCAGATAGTATTTATCACTCCATCCTGACCGCTTTAATCTGTTTTCGAACAACGATCCTGCATTGTTATGAATAGATTTTACATCGTCTTTAAAAGCATCCATTCCTTCACGCGTCCATCTAAAAATATTACCTTTAGCATAATGATTTGCTTTTTTAGATATCTGATTAATCTTGTCACTACCTTCTTGTATTCCCATTTGCTTCGCATCATATTTTTTAAAATTATCCCAAAACTCTTCAATTTCATTTTCTTCCAATGGGAAATCTTGTATAACGCTCGATCTAGGAAATCCATAGAAATCATTACTGAAATTGTGTTTTTTATCAGTTTCTTCCAGATCTTTAAGTTCTTTCTGAAGATCATTTAAATTGTACTTCTTGTAATATGTGGCAATAAAGGTATACTGAGAATCAGTAGTGTTATTGGTATTCTGATTACCATTTTGTTGATTTTGTTGATTATTCTGATCTTCGATGTAATGTTCCCATGAGTTACCGGTTTCTGAATTTTTATCACCAGTGATAATTTTAAGATATTGGATAGCTCTTTCATCACTCCATGATATAGTCGGTAAATTCTTTTTTGATCGATACTCATTACAAATTTTAAGAAGATTTCTTTGAAATTCAACATACTTTTCAAGCGTGTTGAAAAATTTAAAAAAGATTGGTCGGTATCTTATTCCCCACAGATCGAAGAAGATAGGTCTATCATTGCCAGAAATGCGATTTATAAATCCAGGATATATTTTATTCTGGTGCTTTGAACCCTTTCCGTTAACAAAACCAACTAGGCTACTTACAACAGTTGCAACACTATTACCTTCCATCAAACCTGTGTTATTATACAGATACTTATCTAGTTTACCACCATCACTGAAATCTGGTCTTGGGTTGTCATGGTCCAAAAGTGTTTTAAGATTTCCGTTCAATGCTGTATTTATCCAAGAAATAATCCCTTTTTCTTTCCATTGACCACCAAATATCGTAATAGATTTATTAGATTCACCAGGTCCATCATTCTCAGCTTGATTTTGAAGCTCTTTATTAGTAGCATCTGCATTTTTGGCAGTTCTGTTTTTAACCATATTCTTTATTGTCTTATCTTGAATTCTGTTAATAAGCTTTTTAAATCTTCCCATATGATTAAGATCTTCGGTTGCCATATTACAAAGTTTTTGTGCTTCTTTATTAACTTCTTCTTTATTCGCATTCATTTTGCCAAATAAGCTACCTATGGTTCCAGGAAGCTTATCATTTCCAAGACTTATAATATCATTAAGAGTATTACTAATCTTATTGACAACTGCAATGGCTGCTGTAATAACTGCTGCTTTTACAATAAATCTTTTAGCACTCTTTTTTGTTTCATCGTTGATATCATCTGCGACTAATTGTGAAGAAATTGTACTCATCCATGCACTATCTTTAGTAGCTTCCTCATATTCTCTCACAGCAGATTTATAGGCTTCCATATCACTACCTTGTGCAGTTTCTAAAACCTTATCAAGCTTCTGACTAACAAATTCACCACTCTTAATATACTTACGAAGATCTTCTTCACTCACAGGTGTTTCAATTTCAGTATCTGGCTTTATATCTTCCCACTTGGCTTTATCCTTTTTAAAGCTATTTATGAAATTACGGATCTTTTCAAGAATAGTATCAATAAGCTTTCTAAGAACTCCACGTTTATCTTCAGACTCATTATTAGCATCTTCTTCTTCAAGAGCTAAAAATTCCTCAGGAGTTAGTTGTCCACTGGCTTCTAAAACCATATGCTTAACTCTATATTTAGTCTCGATTTCTTTAATTGCCAAATTTGCATTAAGCCGAGCTTCTTCTAACTCATACATATCTTTATCAATATCATATTGATATGGCATTCTTATTACCTCCTTATATTTAATTAATGAAGACCTAGAATTATATCAATTCTAGGTCTTCATAATTTAACAGCGATTAAAATAATCCATTCATAGGATCATAATCATCAGTCTCTTCTGATACATCATCGACCTTATTAACAGGTGCTTCATTTTTATCAGGAGAATCATTCGTATCATTATCTATTTCATCAACTTCATTAGAAATATCATCTGTCATCTCTTCATAAATACTCATCAAGAGACTATCTGTAGTATCTTCAGAACTCTCGAGATATTTAGCTGAGCTAACTGCAGCACTTGCTGCATTTTGTATGGTTCTAACGCCAGCTCCAGATGTTGCTATTGACATCATCTTCTTAGACACCTCAACAATTCTATTTGCAATGAGTCTTCCTTCAGAATTTAATATTTTAGCATATTCTTCTGCAATCGAAATAGAATATCCAGATGTTCTTGTATTGATACCAACTTGCTGTTGAAATTCATCTAGTGCATCTGTATCATTTAATGTGCTTGATAAATCTTTATCGAAATTACTTAGTGTCATTTTATATTTAGCATATAATGCAACACCAGTAATAGCTATTACAGAAGCTGCTGCCGCAGTTGTAACTATTGCGATCTTTTTCTTACTCCATTTACCTTCACCATAGGCAATTTCTCTAAGTTGATTTTCAACTTTTTCTATTCTCTTTGCCTCTTGTGCAGTAGGATTATCTTTTTCAAGTATGTCTTTATTGTCATTATAAAGCTTAGTGTATGCTTTCATACGTTCTTCAAGAGCTTTTCTAGCATCTTCACACTGCTTAATTAGTACGTCATAATCAACATACTCAGCCTTTGTATTTAAGATATCAGGATTAGCTTTGATCATATCATCGACTTCTTTCATAGTCTTTACAGCTTTTCTACTTGTATATTTTGACATGATTTTAGCTCTTAACTGCATAAAGAACTCTTTAGTTTTCTTAAGAATCGTAACAATAGCTTTTCTTACTTTTCCGATCAATCCATCGGAACTCTCTAATTTAATATCATCCATAGCGGATTTTACTGTATTTGTGAGATCTTCTTCAAACATAGCAAAACCATGTTCGAATACAATCGGATCAAACACGTTTTCAACTTTACAATCAGTCATATTTGCCTCCGATTTTGAATTTTTTCTAAGTATATCTAAATAATAATCCATCATAGTACAGATAGCATCTTTCAATGCTAGTAAGTAGCTAGAATATGCTTCTATCCACTTAATAAAGATGATTCTATTATAAGCATTTGGGTTTATAGTATTAAAAGAGGTTTTGATATCAGTAAGCTTATTCCTAACATCTTCAAATAGCTCTTCAAATGATATACCTTCGATGCGTTTCTTAATAGTATCAATATCAACATTCTCTAATGCTGGATCATCATCATCTTTTATTGGTCGTTTAGTCTCTGCTATAAGTTTTTTACACTCACATGTTGCGATGTTACACATGTCAATTTTTTGTAATGCATCATCGCAATCATTTGAAGATATGCAACTGTTCATATCCGATATTATTACATCAGAAGTATTTACAACTCTAAATATCGGAACTATACGAAAAGTGTCAGATGTACTATTTTCGCACGGAGTCATACCAGATACAACTCTTTGCTTAGCAGCAATCTTCATATAGCATGGTAAAATATTCGAATCTATTTCTGCTAATAATTTAGCAATCCCATTAGTTGTATAATTATTAAACAGCATTGAATCTGCTTCGTTTGAGATAGATTCGAGTACAAAGCCATTGCATTTTGTATAATTCTTGATAGAATTAACTATACTCTCAGTATATGCAATACTCTTAATATAGGAGACTAAGCTATCTATTGAATTTGATTTCATTTAAGCCTCCATTAAATTACAATGTATAATACAACGGATTTGGATCATTTGCAGAAAGATTAAGTGCAGCCTTCACAGCATCTTGAATATCTTTTCCGCCACTTCCATCTGTCTTTCCATTACCCCATGCACCATAATTAAAATTAGCTCCCTGAGCAGTATTCATTGCGTTTACGATCTTAGTAGCCCATTCAGTACTACGTTTATTCAACTGATAGCGTCCGACGTTTTTATATGTCGTTGTCGTTTTACCATTGTTAGTACTAGTAGTTGGATTTATATGTGAATTCATCCATTTAGGTCTGTCAAAATTAGAACCGGCTGCCGCAACAACATATTCGCTTATAACTGCATTAGCAGCTTTATCTCCTATAACATTCCATGCATCCTTATTAGCATGATACCAATCTGATCCGCTTCCATATAACGCTGGTACGATTATATCCTCGGCTATATGATCACTACATAATGCTTTTAGTTTATTTACTATAGCATCTTTAACAGTATCTGCATCTGGAATTTTTACACCTGGTAGTACGCCTATAGGATATTTGTTACCAACACCGGCTTTATTACAAATATTATTTTCGATATCATCTTTAGTAATAATAGCTGGGTTAGCTTTGCCTAGTTTCTCAAGCTCTTCATAGGCAGCTTTATATTTCTTATCTTGAACCATTGGTACGATATTAACACCGTTCGAAAGTTGATTAGCGTGGTAGCGATAATGATAATTATTAATCCAGTTAATAAATACATCAGTAGATTGAGGTGCACTTCCATTACCTCCACCGTCTCCTGAAAGAGCTGCCATTTTTGCAGCGTTAGGATTGGTTTCTTTCTTTTCTTCTTTGCCTTCACCATCTTTATTAGCTTCATCAAGTTTACCTTCAGCACTCAATGTCGAAAGTCTAGTAACTTCTTTATCGATCTCTGCAATCTCTGTATGAAGTTGTTTAAGGGCATTAATAACGGAATCATTCACATCTTTTAACTCATCACGTTTTTCTTTTTCCTCATCAGACAGATCTTCTTTATTATACTTTTCCATTTCAGCATTATAAGATTTTTCAAAGCTATTCATAGCAGTAGTAGTACTGGATAAAATATTACCAAGAGTTTTCTTAAGTGCATCTACAGCTGCCAGTGTAGCAATTGTCCAACCGGTCTTAGATCCAAACTCTTTAAGCTTATTTACTGTATTAGACAGCTCTTGAGCATTTGCAGTAGCATCACCTTTGGTCTGGCTTCCTGTAAGCTTTCTAACTAGCCCTTCTATACCGCTAGCCTGTTTATTTACATCATCTACATTAAACTTACACTTTACTTCTTTATTCATATCCTCGTCTCTGATCTTTGGTGATCCTTTACCAAATAACAAATCGAAGAGTCTTTTAAATGCAGCTTTAATTCTTTCCCAAAGGCTTTTCTTTACAGCTGCTTCCTCTGTAAAGACTTTGTAATCTATTACATTCTCTAAATGAATCTTCTCAGATTCACTAAGATTATTTTCTCTAGCGTAAGTCTCTAAATAAAGAAGACTTAGCTGTCTTGAATTTTCTAAAGCTGCTAAATCAAGATCAACCTTCTGTTGTACCATTTCGATATATACAGATGGATTCTTTTTAGCAACTTCAGCTGTATTAATTGTACCCATAGGATACTCCTTTCTTATCTAGCTCTTCGTCCTGTAGAAACTTTAGATGTATTAATTACTTTTTTATTAGGGTAATACTTCTTTGGATTTCTTTCGGCATCATCAAGCGAAATAAAAGTTCTTAAAATTTCTTTTATCAATCGTTTATAAAAACTACAAACGGAGTGACAGTAGATACTAACAAATTTAGGATTAGCTCTACCATCTCTATATGAGATTAATGTATTTTTTATTTTTTCTAATTCTGGTACTGCATTAATCAGTACTTCAAGTTGAACAAGTGCTTGCCCTACATTAGCATCATCAATACGTGTAGAATCATCAAAGCATTCATTAATAAAAACTACATCTTTATCATAAACTACGCCCATATCATAAGGATCGACATCACTACCACTAGTAGATTCAATAATTTCTGCCATGCCTTCAGCATAATCAGAATATTGACTGATAGCATGTTCGCAATCAGCAATAGAAATATTAACAAGATTAGATGCATTTTCCTTTTCAAAATTATATATTTGAGAAATTCTATTACCGTAAGAATTTCGCGAAAAAAAGATTGGTATATATTTCTCAAATTTATCTATAATAGAAATTGCATCTTCTAGCATCATTCCCGATCCTATGTCGGTCATTTTATCAAATTCATCTAAAATATTAGTGGGCATATTATTCATTCCTCCCTTTCACATTAATACTTATATAAGGCTGAAAGGAGAATTGTCAATTTCAGATCTAATATTATTAAGGCTTAGCATATCATCAGCTTTCTTTATTTCACTACTTGCTTGCTTTCTAGTCTGAACTCCTCCAACTCTCAGTCTATCACTTAACTTTGCAAATCTTTCTCTGGCTCTTTCTTGGCTCTCGATAATCTTAGCTTTCTTAGCAGGATTGATCTCATTATCAGCTTCAAGTCTAAGCTTATTCATCTCAAGAAAAGTAGCTTGTAGCTCACAACTTTCACTGAGCTTTGATCTAAGATTGTAGAACTGATATACAAGCTCTCTAATTACTGGAATAGATATGCTAGCTAAAATGGAAATAGCTCCAATACCGATTGCAGTATAACCGTTAAAATTATCTTTTCCACCATTAAGCATATAATTTAAGTATTTACCATAATTAGGATCAGATGCAGCTTTATTATATCGCTTAAGTTGTTCAATATAGAACAGATCCGGTCGTACTTTAGTATTCTTAAACTGGATGTCACTTAAAGTTTTATCTGGTAACTTCATATAGTCAATGCACTCATATAGAATAGATGTAGTAGCCTCTACACAAGTTGCTACAATCGTATTATATTCCATGATCAAATAATCATTTTTCTTAGTAAATCCAAGTGTATAAGTATTAGAAAATTTACTTAATAAATTAAGTGCAGTCTCTACTGTGTTTACAGCATCCATTACTACACTAGATGCAGTAGATTCTGGATATTCTTTAAGAACTTTCAAAGTACCAATCATTGCAGGATATCCCGAATACATTGTTACTTTTCCTTTAGATGCAGGAATATTCCCAAAATCAATGTGATTTCTATCGACTACCATATTATACAGCTTAGAATGAAATCTTTGAGTAATTGGAGATTCTGCATCTTCTAATACATTTACAATTTTACTTAATTCTTCTTTTGTACCTTCTGTCGCTAAAATACAAGCAGCAGGATATAATTCATTATAATATCTGATACTCATTGCATGGTCTCCTTTTTTTAGTATGAAATCATTTTACCAATCTCCTTGGAAAGTTTACTACTTGACATAGCAACATCCCTCTCGAGAGATTCAATACTATATACTTGGAAGTCATCCGAACCGTCATACAGGATAGAAATAGTTCTTGATGCTTCATCTAGGATAACAAATGTCATTAAGAAAAGCTTAGATATTAAGAGCTTAGCAATCTTAGGTTTTGTTAAATCATATCCTCTACTCTTAAGATACTCACACTCACTATCAGTAATAATAACAGTGGCATTTGGTATCATTTTATGTAGTCCAAGTCTACTTACAGACACTCCTGCATTTTTAGCTCTCTTAAGAGCAGCGAAATAAGGATTATTGGAGGACGATCTTCCTCTAATATCATCTCTAATATTCTTTACATTAAATAAGAAATCTTTGAAGAATGAAATTTCTCCAGTTGTCCATCTTATAAAGTTAAATACATTGGATGAATTGGTAAGTGTTCTGATAATATTAGTTGTCATATCATCAGAGTCAATAGGATGAAGAACTGCCTTTACGCCAACAATGAATGTCATGTAGTTAACAAATTCTTGTTCTCCATTAATAGCCATAAGTTTGATTTCTACACCATATGGCATCATATCATTTGCTTTTTGTGCATCTGAATCAGTTAACTTAGGTGCATATATATTCTTACCTATAGATGCAGCAGTACCCATTCTATCATTAATTCGTTTCTCGTTTTCTCTTGCACCCTTGGCAATAGCTGCACCTAAGATAGCATCCTGTCCAGACTGTGTGAAGATCGGACTATCAGCATTATCTGGAATGTCAAAAGGTGCTTCCATAGCCATACCCGGAAACGGTTTTAAATCATACTGAGAAAGTACTGGCTTAAGCTGTCTAGCATTTTCTTCTTTGATACTAAAATAACCTTTACTAGTAGGCTCATAACTAACACATACATTTTTATCTTCAGAAACATAAACTTCTGTATCATCATGAATTGGAGAATCTTTTGACTCTAATGAAAGATTTTGATGATATTTTTTAAGATAATGAGCCGGTGTAGGATCGACACTAATGTCAATCGTGTTATTCATTGAAAAATAGATTTTAACAAATTCTGCGTAAGTTCTATCAAGAAGTCTCATACACGAATTCGCCATGTCAATAGGACAAGATCTTGAGACGAGACATGGGAATTGAATAGTTGCATCGTTAGCTCCTCTAGCAATACTCTTTCTGCTAAACTTAGAAGCCTCTTTACTTGCTCCAGCAACTGCTTGAGATCCATACTTAATACCCTTACGAATTTCATCTATAATAGATATTGCAGGCATTGTATAACCTCCTTTTTTATTATTATTTTTCATTGTTATGAATTATCATACTGTTTTTGGGGGGCTTTTCACGTATGAAAATTATCAGGAACTGGGGATTGTTTACCTAGTTCCTGATAACTCACTCTTTCCCTATTAAAGCTTTAGCTCTTGTTAATGCTGATCTTTTACATCCAAGATCATTATCAAATCTTGTAAAAATTTTATACTTGATAAGATTCTCATTACTATAGTCATATGTATCTTGAATAAATCGTCTACAAGCTTCAAGATACCCCTTTTCATCATCATCATTTAATCTATCCATTGCTCTTGACATAATAGTCCATGGGCTAACCTCAAGATATATAGGAATGACTACATCCGATCCGAATTTAAGAACCATATTCCAATAAGATTCAAGTGTTCCTATACCAATATATCTATTGGTATCTACAAATTGACCGTCATCAACTGTCATATACTGCCATTTGCCATATTCAGTATCATAAATTCTTTTTTCAATAACTTTATTACTAGCAATTAATTCTTCTGCTTGAGAATCTGTAATAAAGTGATATTCTTTACCATCTTTTTCACCTCGTCTAATAGGTCTAGTTGTATACGTAATAATAGGAGTAAGTTTAAGTTTCTTATCTGCTAAAAGTTTAGTATAAAGTACAGATTTTCCGCTACAGCTTTTTCCAAGTAAGTAATAGATTTTCATATGTTTCCCTCCAAATAAAATAAATGATATGAGAGATAAATTATCTCTCATATCATTGTTATTTATTACATAGCTAAATAGTCAGATATAATACCCTTAGTAGTATTTATATCATAATTCTTAAGTCTTAAAGCTTTCCATACACTATGCTTAGTATACTCAGCAACTGCTTCAAGCATAACTCTCTCATTTACATTAAGATCGTTATAATACCCGGCAATATCTTCAGCAGATTCTGCAGTAACCTTACTCATCTTAGATGCAAAAATTGCTTCAAATAAATTATAGTCTTTTCTAGCATTACTATTCTTAAAAGCTAATTCTGTTTCAACGCTTTCTCTTGTTGTTACACTAAGATCGTTCTTAAGAGCTTTTTCAAATTCAGCATTAGCCTTCTTAGTCTCTTTTGCACCCTCTACTGAGGATCTAACTGCATTTGTTACATTACTACTAATTGCTTCAGATAACTCTGGAAAGCTTCCTCTTCTAGCAATATGATCCATACTATTATTAACTTTAGCATCCGCTTCCTTTTTAGCATAATCGATATCTGAATCAGATATCGGCATATTACTTTCTTTTACGCACTTCTTCAGAGTATTTCTAATACCATCACAAGCTTCATCTACAGCTTTAGAGCATTCTTTGCAAGAATCCTTAAGAGCACAGTTACGAGAATCAGTAATGTATTTATAGAATCCATCTGGGCACTGTGAATCGATGAATCTATTCATATCATAGTCACTTCTGTCACGAATCTCGAGATTATTAGGAAGAGCATCTCTATAGATACCAGTAACCATATCTCTAGCACACTTTTCTTTTTTCTCTACACCATAGTCATTTGCAATCTTATTAATGTAGATATCTGACATTTTGAAATCATTTTCTTTAGAATTCATATCATCTACTTTACTAACATTATCAATATAATTTAATACATTCTCTTCGTTCATGGTATATCCTTTCATAAATTTATATTATTTTTCTGTTATCCATCATAATTTGTACATTGTAAGATAAATGTACTCAAGCGGTACATTTAAAATCTCAGGTACATAATATCGTCTTTCATCTCTAGTAAGAGTACTAGCATCAGGTGTGGTATTAGTAACAGCTTGATATGTTGTAGCATAGTCACAAATACCTCTAAATCTCATATGATCTACATATGCATATTTATCTTCAATAAAATGCATAAGATTAGAAATGAATAGATTAGCACCAGAATTGCTATTGATACTTTCAATATAATCTTTGATGGCAACTTTAAGATCTCTCTCTGCTGTAATAATATCGGTTGTTTGCGATACCCAGATATCAAAATAAATCTTAGGAGTTACGGTACTAATTATCTCAGTCTCATCCTCTTCACCAATCATATAATTCTTACTCTTACCATATGAATTATAAAACTTCATATCTATATGAGATACATTTCGTAATTCTTCAATAATAATTTTATTCATATATTCATAATGCTTTAAAAAGCTAGCTAAGAAATATTCCCAATCATCCTTAGTGTCATCTTTTACAAGCATCGAATATTTTACGAATGGTACTGATCTTACTATACAATCTCCAAGTTTAATTAAAGCATTCTGTAAATAATCTTCAAATGCCATATGGCATCTTACATTATTAAGTGGCTTTATAAAAGTAACAGGATCAGATATAGTAGAATATACATTAGTAGGATAATATTTATCAAATGTACTATCACCATTCTTTTTTTCTTCATCAACTACATATGCTTTAAACTTCGGTATATGTCCAGCATCTAATGATTCTGCAAAGTTACCATTAAACATAGGATATATATTGATAATTGCATTGTCTATAGAAATTAGCGGTATTGATAATGCTCCCATATTTCCTATCTTAGGTGACAATGGATCATCCTTTTTTTCATATAATCTAATATTTGAATTAGATGTAATATGGTCATCCGTGTAAATATAGGCTTCAAAGGTATAAATACCATCAGCATTCTTAGTAGTAGGAATTAATTCAAAATATACAACTTCTCTACTCTTATCCTGGATAGTTGCAAAAAGTCTAAGTGAGTTATTAATACAATTTGCTTTATCATTGAATCCGGTTTTAGTTTTAATTGGTTCTTCGAATAAAGTGCCAGAAAGACTATCGATATTTGCAGTTGTTTGTACTGTTATATGATAGCGTTTTTCCTTTTCTAGGATTCTTGAAATTGAAATAGATGCTATATTCCACTGAATAAAAGCATTGTCATTTTGCCATATAAAATCAATATCTATACTCTGTGATACTTGAGTTAAGTAGCATCCTATCATTCCAGGATCTTTTGTATAAATCATGAGAAAAGGATTTGTATATACGAATTTATAACCCTTGATTACAGTTTCTGTACATCCACAATCACATGGATCATCACCTTCACTAGTACATCCATGACTACATTCAGTTTTTATATGCTCTTCAAATTCACCTTCTTGGAATTTATCTAGTGCATTATCGTCAGTAATATATAATGAATCATGCTCTTTTTTAATAGTCTGCATCCAACTCTCGTATGATATAGGACCTCTTTTCCATTCAGGTAATTCATCTTGAGGAGTATCTGGATATGCATATGGATGTTCTTTGATATAATTTGAATATTCTTCTTTAAATGCTTTTTCTTTATCAGGATCTTTGACCAATACTACTGTATCAGTACTGTCATCCGCATATGTAAACAGATGACCGGGTTCTAATACATATCTAGTCTTATCACTCATTTGAGTCATGTCATCGAGATTACATTTAAGATGCAATGTATTGGTAGGATAGATATAATCATCCTTCTTCATTACGATATAACATCCATACAATCTTTCAAAAACATCATCTCTTTTTTTAATCCAATTTATATCACCTAAATATCTATACTTATAATTTCTAAAGTGAATATCAAGATCAGGCTCTGTTGTAAGCGCGTTAGCTGTTGAGAAACCTTCTACTGTAAATGCTTGTAAAGCTTCAAGTGAAGTTTGATCAGCACCATCAGAAACACCTGCAATCGGTCTAGCTGATATAGCGAAGGATACGTTATTAGAATACCTATCAGTATTCGTATGTACAACTAGATCATCTCCACTATATGTAGTAAAATTACCTTTAGATCCCATACAAGTATAAGTAACTATTTTCAATTCGGAATTGAATCTGGGTTGGAAATAGCTATCTCTACTAGTAAAGAAAATTTGTAGAGTTTGTTCATCTTTAAGTTTATAGTAACAAAACGGTGTTTTTGTAGGTAGAGAATATGCTACCTTTTTCTCCAATACAGTATTAAACTCGGTTTCATTTGGTTTTCTATAAAGGACATCAAAACCAGCTAATGTGCCATTAAAAGGTACATTTATAACTGGGTAGTTAATAGTTTCATTAGTAGTAAGAGTTTCATAGGTTACATCACGAGTACATTGTCTCATTACTACATTAAGAATCAAAGTATTATAATCTCCACTATATGCTCTGACTCTTATATATGGATTTTTAATAGTTGATATAGAGTTTGGACTCTCGTCCATCATATACATTGCACTAAAAATATACTTCTCTTTATCATAAGATGATCTTACACTCTTAGTGATAGACTCTCTTCGTATAGCTCTAATATCGATATCATAATCTAGTACAAATGGTATTCCATCTACCATTACGGTAGTATCTTTATCTATATAAAAATGATTAATACCATTTTTAGTTACAAAATTATCTATAAGATTTTGCTGATCTATAGCTAAATAAAAATTACCATATGCCGCATTTCCAAATGCATTTGACATTTGAAAAATTGCAGCATGTGAATAAATACTTTCCGGTATTTGTGCTAATATCGGGAAGGATTCTCTCATTAATACAGATGCAGTATTAAACGCATCTTCAGCTGTTTGTGCTATCATCTCAGTGGCAAAGCCTTGTAAGCCTACATTAAGATAGCTCAAATCCATGTCTTCAGAAAAATACTTGGGAGAAATAACCTCTATGGCATGTTTCTTAACAGAAAAATTATCGAGATATTCTCTAGTAGTTTCTGAGGTTATATTGTTATCGGAAGCCATTTTATATTAGTCCTCCTTTCATTATCTAGCTGCGAACATAAGTCGAAATACAAGATTGTCAATACCTCTATTATTAGCACTTGCATCCGATCTATATGTATCAATAAATGGCATACCAACCCAGGTGCTTCCAGGTCTGTTTAAGTTTTTATCAAATATAGGAGCATACTGCAAATTGTTTAGTGATGACTCAGCTTCATAAAAACTATCAGTATTAAATTCCTGAATAGTATCAAGAACATAATCCTCTTTGAATGAATATTGAAATTCTACGTTTAAAGATGGCATAGTTAATGAATTCCTTTTTGTCCAGCTATACTGGCTAGAAGGTATTGTCTTTGGAAATACTCCGTAGTATTTTGACCAAAAAAGAATAGTATATCCATCTTCTGCTGTAAGAATGTAGTATACATTTGCGGCGTAATCAAGTTCTCTATTAATTACAGTTTTATATGTTGGCTCAATCTCTCCTATATAAACAGCTGATATATAGTCAACCCACACTTTAAGCTGTTGGTATACACTAAGATTTCTATCATCATCAAAATTAATTGTAAAACTACCAGATGCTTTTGAAGTTGTATTTAACTTACCATATGCAATCTGATGACCATCTAACGTTTTAGACGAACTGGCCGTATCAATATACTCGTCAGATAACTGAAATGATGTTGCGGCATTGGACAGTAATAAATTAAAATTTCCAGTTTGCTTTAGGTTGGTAGGTAAATCATGAGCAAGCCCAGTAAGCAAAATTGGATTTCTCATATATGTTGAAGCTATGGTTGGGTGATTACTTGCACCAGCTGTAAGACTGTTGCCATCAAATATGTTACAATTAGGACGAGTAAAGAAGACATGACTCATTGTATGTGTAAGCTGACTTGTTAGATAAGGAAGCTTAAACCTATTATACGTTGTGATATTTCTTCTTATAATTTCACCGGGAGTAGTATTAACTCTTTCATTATTTAGAGCGATAGATAAGTTTTTTACATCCTTCTGTAAATTCTCTTCATCATCAGCCCATAATGATTGATATCCGGTGTATAACCGTCCTTGAGTTCCAGAATCTATTGTGATACCACCATCAGTTATAATCTTAGTATTAAGAGCATCTACAGTCGAATGCTTTAAATAATTTTTACCTCTATCTAATAAAGATTTAAATGATACTGAGTATTCATATGGCTGTACTGGTATGCTTTTATTATCGGATATAAACATAGATTTACAAATCACCTCTTTTCTTTATCCCAGATTAAGTTACTGTTTTTTGAGGGGGTATTCTAGGAAATTATCTAGCATCGGATATTTTTCCTGAGGTGATATATCATTTAGATGTCACAAAGTACACATTCAACACTAAAGGAGGAAAAGAAATGAGTGCTACTGAAGAAATTTTAAAGAAGGCTGGCGAATTGATAGCGTCATCAAACGCAAGAAGATTGATCTGTGGTGAATATAGTGACGGCACACCAAGATCAATTGTAGATGCTATTAACGGTGAATACAAATCACCAAAAGAAAAGAAAAAAGAGCATAATAAGAAAAGAAGAAAAGCAAGTCTAGCAAGTTCATGGGCTTACGATGACAAGAAAAAGAAAAAGAAGAAGAAAAATAAAAAGAGTTCGTATAAGAAGAGTAAAGGTCCTCTTGATAAATATATCTCATTTTAATTTTTCGGAATAAATAATCCTAGGGAGTTTCTTAACTCCCTAGGATTATTTTTTTTTATTGAAGTGTCATTCTGATGTAGACACTATTTCCAGACTGATAAAAACCAAATGCAGTTTCCAAAATAACCTTTGGTACAATCATTTTACTATATACAAGTTTCTTTATAGTATCTTTATCGCCTTCTACAATTAATTCAGCAGAACCGTTCTTTTGATAGTCATATCCACTACTTTCAAGAACGCATTCTAAATTATGCTGAAGTTCTCTAGGAGAATATTTATTATTAATCTCCTTTAAATATGGTTTAGCTGTAATTGTCATATTTTTTTCACCTCTTTCATATATTATGATACGTTCTGATTAAACCTATGTTAAAAACGGTATATTTTTCTATAAAATCATTCAGAATCCAGTAATGAATCAATATCTTCATGCGTAGCGGTATTTAATTCATCTGCAACGACATATTCATTGAATTCATTTCTAAGTTCTGTAACATTCTGAGATACCTTTTCAATCTTAGAATCACAGCAACATCCACAATTATCATCAACAATAGGATCATCGGGCTCAGTAGAATTTGCTTTAAGAGCTGCATTAACTTTAGTGTCGTCATAGCCTACAACTATCTCATTTAAAAATACAGTAATAGGAAGTTCTATTCTTCTAGGTCTCTCTGGGAACTGTATTTCTTTGAACTTCAATCCTTTACTTACAAAATCATATATAGGAACCATATTCTGCATAATGGATGATGTAGATGGTCCGTATCTATCAAAATCAGGACTTAGTGTTACATTACAATGAGCCGGATGTAAATTCTCATAAAAGTCTGTACTATTCTCTTGCTGATTTCTATCTGCAAAAATAGTAATATTTTTTAAGCAAAGAGCTGTAGATCTCTTCATGTCATATACTACACCAAATGATCTGGTTTGTCTATATACAAGATCAACAACCCCTTTAAATCTCTTTACAAGTCTATACACTAATCGATTATCCTTATCACATCCTAATGGATAAAAACAATCATCGACAGTTACATCAATGATCGACACACCCTGGTCGATGTTTCTTCCTGTTACCTTATCTACAAGAGAATACTCTACAGCCATCTTATAGTATTCATAAATATTCTGTAGAGCTTTTATCTTCTTCTCTTGAAGATATACTAAAAAAGAATCAAATGCTTCATTATTTGTAGCCATTGATTCAGAGTTATCACTCCATAGATTAAGCACTACTCTAGCTTGTGAACTAACAGCATCATACTGTGTAGCAAAGTCGTTAGCTCCATCTACTGTAATCAGCGGATTACTTTTAGCTTTTTGTTGAATTTGGCATGGTATACCATTAAGAATTCCATAAACTGCTTTCATTCGCTTACTTCCTTTCATTTATATTATTAATCTTGCGTTCATTATATTTTGAATCAGGTTCTAATTGATATTGTATATCCATTTCAATTCTAGGATGTAATGAATAATATTTGCTACATCTACCATCTACTATATGAGCATCATCTAATATCAGTACATCAGTGAGCATATCAGAATATGTTTTACCTAAATTATCCCAATCGGGTTTTGATATAGGTCTTATATATCCAAGTTCAGCTATAATCGTATCTGATTTAGAAAAACTACTAGGTGTTTTTATATAGCATCTGCAATCTACTTTTAGAGCACCTGTAATGAACGGAAGATCTTTATCAGAAATATATTTTTTAAAAAAGACTTTATTACTATGAGCTCCTTTAACATAAAACGTACCCGTCCTTCCTGAATATCTCGGACGGGGCGTTGCTTTAGGCTCTAGGTCTAAAATAATATGTATCGTCTTCCATTCAATCTTTTTTGTTTTTTTGATCTTTTTTTCAATTTCATCTAGTTTACTCAATGATAAATTTTCAAGTAACGTATTTACTATATCATCTGAGTTTAAAGGGATATTGTCATATTCCTTCATGATTATTCTCCTTAAATTATTCCTCTGAATTTTTCAATGACACCATTTAAAATATTTTCACTAAGTCTTCCGGCAACCGTGCTAAATTTTGCATCTGCTGCCTCCGATGCAGTATTCCATCGTAGTTCCAATTTAATATTAAAATTATATGATATCATTGACATTCCACATTGTGTAAATAAAAATTCTATTAAAGAGCTATTGTGCATAAATAGGTCAACATCTTCTGCTGCGCTATTAACGGATAAATCGGAGTATAGATCTTTAACAGTCATATCAACAACAGCCGAAGTAGGTAGGCCATCGGCAGTCCAATCAGCCGCATCTCGTGTTATTCTTAAACTTTCTACAATACCCAAACTACAGCTATAAACTCCATCATAGAATACCTTTACTAAAGGTGGAGCCTCATATGAATTAGCACTTTTATTAGCTGGGGCAGTGAGACATATCAAAAATCCTATAGGGACTAGAATATTTAAAAAAATAGATAGAGGTGTACCATATGGAGAATATAAATTTATTCTAAACTGCCTACTTGAGCTATCTCTTCTCGAAGATTGATATACTTCTGGGAATATAACGTTTTCACCGTTAATTACATTACCTGCTGCTTGTACAACTCTACCAAGTATACCTTTTAATCCACCACCACCATTCGCATCTGCAAATGTTGACATTGCGGCATCAAGAGCATTACTAGTGGCTTCCGAGAATGAACTCGTATCAATACCAGATGTATGTGCAATAAATGCCATCTCTTTAATATTACTTTGCTGACTATCAAAAATACTTTTAAGCTTACTTTCCTGAGTTTCATTACCAAACCCATCAGATGCATCGGTTACAGTCGGATCTATGTAAAATTGTATATAGTTTCTTGTAGCATATGTCTCATCAAGTTTATTATCCTCTAATGTTTCTTCACCATCATTAGATCCATTTATCCATCCAAATATTCTCGAAAAAACTATATTTTGGGTACTGATTCTTGCTAATGTACTATGTGCAAGAGCATCAACTTTATCATCCATTTCCTTACCGTCTACACCAAATAAGTGAAAATCGACATCTTTTGCTATACTATAATTATCAGCATCCCATCTGTAATCAGCCCAATTATATTCACTGAGAGTTACTTCGCTAACATCTATACCTTTTGTAGCATCGTTGTATGAATATACTGGTATAAGGACATTACCCAATCCAAGCATAATTGCCATCGTACGTAATGTCAAGTTCACTCTATTTATATATCCAACATAGTTCTGCTTAAAATTATAATATCTAGTCTGTTCTGTATAATCGGGACTATCCAGGAACGATTTTATTTCGCTATTATCACCATCTTCATTAAATATTTTACCAAGTATTATCGTACTATCCTCTTGCTTCTTGGTCTTAGTCTCACCGCCAAGATACTCGGCATCACCAGGTATAATCGTTATATATGGAGCATGTGCAACTACACGCTCTGCATATTTTTTACCAAAAAAATCAGATATAGATGATAATCTATGATCTGTATATTCATTAAACTGAAACGGTGATCCAAATAAACGCATTGTTTTATTTGATTTAACAGTGTTCGTTTTAGTATTTTCAGTACTCTGATTAGTTGTATTGTTACTATTTGTGGTACTAGTATTCTTTGTATTAGTTACAGGAGTATTTTCAGTGAGACCATATAAAAAACTATCATTTTTTTCTTTTAAAAATCTGATCTGTATACTCTGACCACTCTCTATAGAACTTGCAATTGACCACCCAGCTGCATGTCTAACCCAAACTTGTGTACCATTAATATATTGATCATATATGGTTAAATTATTACCTTTTGAAAGATATTTGTTTTTTATAACATCGTTAGTATTCGCAGAATTGTATACTAGTACTTTATCTGCGATTACATGCCCAAAATAAATTGGATCGGCCATATATTCACTCCCTTTCATATTAATACTTTATATGCCTGTTTTTCACCTCATTTTTAGGGAATAATATAACTAGAGACTTTAAAAGTCTCTAGTTATATTTTTAGTATCAGCCTGATGCTAAGATCTCAGCTAACACTCTACCTATTGATTTACTTGCAGTCGATGAAGTTAAATCAGTATTACCACTTGGGTTTTGAATTGCTATATTCTTATCACCTTCTTTAACTACAACTTGTTGATTTTTAATATCTTTAAGATAATCAAGTTTATTGTTAGACTGTGATACATAGTTAACTATCGTTTCTACAAGAGTTACAAGCTTATTTAAAGCAACTTCAGCAGTAGATGAACTTGTATTAGATTCAGTTCCACGTCCACCTCTGTAGTAGTATGAACCATATCCACCTTTAGCTGCGATATCATTTATTTTGATACCATTGGAGCCAGGAATAGATCCAGCTTGAACTACTTTTGAACTAGGTTCTTTAGTAGTCACTTCCATATCACCAACGATAGGTTCTCTTGCATTGATTTTGGATTCAATATCAGAAAGATTCTTTAGATTAACCGCTTTGGTCTTTGGATCAGATACATGTATACTCTTATCTTTACTATTGATTAGCTTTTTAACTTCTTTTTTAAGATTAGTCTTATATGAAGCATCTCCAAAACCACCTTTCGCTGTATCATCAGCAGTTGTAGTTTTGAATTTACTATTTTTCTTAGGCTTATCAATTGTCTTACTTGTTGAACTTGAAGCAGAAGCTGTAAGTGGTTTAGTATCACCAAGTTGAAGAAGTGTTGTATACTCTGAGTCTGCACTACCGCTATTAGTATATCTACCACTAGCATCGTATGATTTAGTTCTAGCTAAACGAACTTTATATGCCCTCGCCAATAAATCAGGTACACTGATATTATTATCTTTGATGCCGGTGTCAGGAAATTCTATTCTACCTGCACACTCACCACCTCGGCATATTGCCCATGCCCACATAAGTTCCTGTGCAGCTCTACTATGGGCATCTGGATTAAAGTTAGTACCACCTGCCTTAAGTCCATTTAACATAGGAAGATACCAATTATCTGCCGCATATTGGTGTTCATTTGCAAAGAATTTCTGATCACCATCTCGAGCAAGAGCTTTAGCCCAAACTGCGGATACTTCATCTGGAGACGAGATATATTTAGACAATGCAGATGACCATGTACCAGTTGCAATATCTGGAGCACCCTCATCGTATCTCAAGTTAGCTGCTAGATCTGGATAATATTTCTTTAAGAACTTTAATGCGGTACCATATCTATGAATAAATGAATATGAACCCCATGAACGTCCCCAGTCGTTTCCACAATGCTCACCGGTTAAACCGTTCCTAGATCCTTTAGCTCCAGACTCAAATCGTTTTACATAACTTCCTATGTAATCTCCGTTATATATACCACCATTGATATACGAGCCAGTAGTGGCATTAGTATAATTGCCAAGAGATCCAGAGTTAGCACCACCACTTGATGTAGTTGTAGTAGTACCACCGTTCAATATTTCATTAAATGCTGCCGTAAAATCTGTATCAAAGTTTCCACTAGCTACACCCTTTACATATCTATTACCAACTTCTCCCATGAGACTACCAAGTACTTCGAAGAAGTCTTTAGATTTAGCAGAAGTAGTAGTAGTTGATATAGTACTATTATCACTACTGCTGGAAGAAGATGTTGATCCACCTCCTGTAGGTGTTATTGCACTATATGTACTAGTATCAAATCTGATGAGTGAATCATCAGGTACATTCATATCATATGACTGACCATCTTGAATAATTCTCTTTGTACCCCAGTATTTCTGTGGAGTTGCACACGTAGCTGCTGCACCACTTGTAATCTGTGTTTGTACATCCATGAGTCGAGATCCTGGTGTAGAAGGACTTCCGATACCGAGTGAGTGTGTATTACCAATATACATCTCAACATGACACATACAATGCGCAGGATCGTTAATATCACTATTTAGTCTACAGAAATATATAAGATCGCCAGGTTTAAGCAATGACCAGTTTGGTACAGCTTTAGTATCACCATTACTTCTATCAATTACTGGATACTTGTTACAAGCCTGAGATCTAGTATCTCTATTAATTTCAATACCAGCAGCTCTTCTATAAAGATATTGCTGTAAACTTGAGCAGTCCGCTTGTCCTATTCCGGTACCAGCATATGCAGCATCCATATTTCGTGCATCTACATTAGCATAGTGGACTCTCTGATAGAAAGCACTGATCCATTTAAGCATAATCTGTCTAGCTTGATCTGCACTAAATGTACCTCGTCCACCACCTATTTTCTTTTTATTTAATTTATCTTTAACTTTCTTTCGTAATTTACCAAAACCACCTCTTCCATCAAATCCCCACATGGATCCAGTTTCAGAAGCAAGTTTATCGAGAGAGAATTTTCTGGAGTAACTTCTACCTCTAGGATCACTAATATTTACACTACCATCATCATTTAATCCAGTAGCAACTACATAATGACCTGATCTTGTGTAAGGTGATTCATTTGGACTAAGTGTTCTAGTACCTGATAATATTACTGGTTGTCCTGAACTTAATTCAGATGCAATATCAGAAGTATTTGGATTTTCTATCTGATTAGTATTAAGTCCCATTGCTTGAGTAGCACTACTTATAAAATCCCAGTTAGTTCCACTAGAATCTCTATATCCAGTTTCTTGTGCAAGTCTAGCATAGTCCATAGGTGACTCATTACCACCATAATAATTATCTATCATGGAAAGTACTGCTGGACCACATCCTGCATCTCCCATTGTAGCAGTATCGTTATCACCTGAATAATCAGAATTCTTCCATCTGATATCATTCTGTGAATAGTATGGCACTCCGTTGATTCGATCTCCAAAACCACCCTTAGAAGTTTTCTCAAACTTACCTTTCTTAATGTGTGTCTTGGTGGTCTTTTTCTTCTTATCTTTATCAAGTAGACCAGTTACTGCATTTGAAATATTCTTTAATCCAGTTTTAATTCTATCGGCTAAATCACTGGAAGTATTTGATGACGTAGTAGTTCCACTAGAATTTGTAATCACGCTAGATCCACCAGTAGAATATATGTTACTACTACTAGATTCTCCACTAATATAGCTACTAGCATATGCTACAGTGTTACCTATACTAGATATTCCAGTGTTATAGTTTGATGAGATTCTACTTAAATTATTAGAGAGAGTAGATTCCATATTATTAACAAAGCTCATTGGCTTCTCTTTAATTAGGTATCTACCATTCTTAAATAGAGCCAGCATCTCATCGTTCGATAATTCTTCTTGTATATCCTGACCGAAGTAAGTATATCTATGGAATGTGCTTGTTCTATCCCATACCCAATATGTACCATCCATACCCATCAAAACTTGAGTAGGTGTTATCATTTGAGAAAGTTGTTTTCTTACTTCTTCTTCTCTACTCTTTGAATTGAGTTTATTGTAAATTTCTGATGTCTTTGAGTCTTCATCGGAGATTGTCTTAGATAATATCCTAGCATTACTATCATTTATCTGCAATGATGCTTTAATATTATTATATTTATTATCTAATTCTTCTGAATGTTTGTTTGAAACGACTCTTGATAATAATCCATATCCACCTTTATAGTTGCTTTCATTTTTCCCTGACTTGCCAGCTAGTGTTGTATTATTATTCTTAGAATCAGCTTTTATTGAATCTATTACTTCTTTCGCTGAATCTATTTTTTCTGATAACGATTTGTATATATTTGAATTTTTAAGTTCGTTATATTTAGATAGTAATGTTAATTTATCAGTTAAAGAAGCATCACCCTTAATATATGACAATCCAATCTTTGCAGTATCTATGATATCATTTAAATTCAAATGAAATTTATTATCACCTTCACCATTTGAGCTATCTACAAATTTCTTTATTGTATCGGTATCAAGATTTTTTATATCAGATGACGTTAGCCCTAATTTCTCAGCAGTCTTTAATATAGTAGCTACTGTATCGGCACTATTCCCAGTATCATCTATAGTTTCATCGTATTCCCTATAATTATTAAAGTTCTTCTTTTCATTATCAGCTAAAGAAGCTCTTTGCTCTGGCGTAAGATCATCATTCTCATCTGGATTTTCTGCCTGTACTCCTAATAATCCATCTGCACGTTCTTCTACTTGATAAATTTTGATATCATCTGGATTAATTGATTTGATATCAGGTGCACCATTTTCATCATAGTTTACACTCTCTTTATCACTAAATACAATCCATGCTTCAGATCTCTTTACCCAGTTCTTTACAACATCAATAGGAATTTCCATACCAGTATAGGTTTGGAAAATATTATATTCCCTAAAGAACTTTTTAGAACCATCAAGAACATAGAATAGATAAGTAGTAGCTTTGAAATTAGATGATGTTGGTTTTGTACCATCTGAAGAAATAGGTCTTACGATTTTCTTACCGTATACTTTATCAACCCATTGCTCTTCTGGCTTTTCCATCTCTTCATCAATTTCTTCACCAGTCATTACAGAACGCCATGCTTTTCCATAAGCAGTGAATAATGACTTAAATGCTTTACCTAATAAATCGAATATAGTTCCACTATCTTCTTCTTCTTTTTCAATTTCATTAGGATCGACTATACTAATATCTATACCATCTTCTTTTAAAGAATTTATAAGTTCACTATAGTTATTAATCTTCCTCGATATTAAATTTCCATTGAGCCATGCAGTTAATACTGTCGTCCAATCATAATTATCGTTGAAGAATTGACCAGACATTGTAAATTTTATAAACGAAAAATCATTTGGATGAACTAGGAAGAATCCATTTGTATATTCTCCGGTCTCCCAATCTCTTAAGTATAACGCATAATTCTTAAGTTTCTCTCTAAGCTCTGTTGGATCTTTTATATCTGAAGCATCATGTGTTGACAAATCACCATTGCCAGGATTTGCAAGTTCATTGTATGTTTCGGCGATTTCGTCAGCTGTCATACCTTCTGTTTGTGAATGATAGCTATCTCCGAGGCTTTCAATAAACTTTTCATCTTTATTCATAGTAGCATAACTAGCACTTTGCCAGTTAGATGCATCTGTTAATGAATAAAGTGTATTATTATCACTATTATTATAGTATCCTACGGAATGTTTATACTTAGTAGTAGCAAGAGTAGCGCTACCTTTACCATCTCCAAATGTACCGCCACTGCCACTGCCACTAAAGCCGTCAGGATCAATAGTAGTCTTTCCTTCGTCATTGGCATTATCGTCATTATTATTAGGATCTGTAACATCTTTTTCATCTTTGATGTTTTCGCCATTTTTAGTAGTTATTTCTGATCCATTCCATGCTGACCATCCATAGCGTCTAGGAAGCTTATTAACTTCATCAGAGTTACCACCAGCTTTTTCAAACCAGTTAACTCTTCTACATTTAACAGCTATTGCACTATCTGGAATATTACCTTCATCAACAAGACCAACAGAAACTAGTACTTTACCAGTCCACTTAAAAGCATACCATTGCTTTCCTTGCTGCCTATAGATAACTTCATTGTCATTATCTACGTATACGAGTTCAGTATTACCAAAAATACCAGTTCCGACTGACTTTGCTATACTACTAGCACCCTTGGCTAAACCGAGAGCAAAATTACCAGCTTTATCAAGGAATGATTTATTTTTCTTTTTATTATAAGTGATCTCAGAATCAAGCTTCGCACTCTTTGCTCCGCTTTCTACATCTGCAAGGAAGTCTTCATATGAATAATCCGATCCAACCGTATTGGAATTAGCTAGCATATAAGTTTCATATTGCTTTTGTAACTCTTTATCCTTGTAATCCTCATATCCTGCTCTAAATTTTTCTCTAGCAGTATCTAGCTTTGCATCATCACCGAGTAATCTATACACAAACGAAGCTATTTCACATAATAGATCCAGACCAGTACTTTCTGCTACAATAGATGATGCTACGTCCATTATTGAACCAATAAAAGTATTTGTAAAAGCACCCATAGCAGCACTTATACCAATCATTAGTGGATCTACATCTTCACTATCTACGTGGAAAAGTTTAGCTGCTCCACTAGCTCCATTCAATCCACCTAATACTGCAAAACCTACTTCACTCAGTCCAAATGTCAATACAGCAGCTGCACCCTTTGCAAATTTAGAGCCAGATACCTTCGCCAGTATCTTAGCTGATTTTACTTTAAGTGCCTCAAGTAATTCTTTAAATACTCCCGATTTAGTTGCATTTTCAACCGCTGCTTCTGCGGATTCTCCTCCAGCCTTTTTAATTACACCAGTTACGAAATTGGTAAATGCTTCAGTTACAGTTTTTGCACCACTTTCTTCAGCCTTTGCTACATAAGTTGTAAGATTTGCACTAGCATTTTCCAAATGCTTAGTAAGAGCAGTATTAGCAGCTTTGGAAACCGCAGTCATGGAAGAATTTTTAGCAGTGCCAACTTGAACAAATGGATTTTTTGCATGAGCTATAGACTTAACTCCATTTTTAAGATCTCCTCCAAGAGCCTTAAGTCCAGCTTTAGCTCCACCTTTTCCAGTCTCAATAATAGCATTCATTCCAGACATAAATGCTCTTGCTTTAAGACCAAATCCTCCAGTAGAATCGGCTGCAACTTTGATTGTATCGGTTTCTTTAATATTTGTAGCTAAATCATTCTGATCAGTTAGATTATCTAAACCAAATCCAATGTTACCAAATAACTGCTTAGCGCTTCCAAATACAGCACCAAATATATTTGTTAGTAGTTTCTTAAGGCCTCCACCACCAATAAATTTATATAGTCCGAATAGCGCCAATGCGCCAATACCAAGCCACTTTATTAGCTTGCCATTTTTTCCAAACCATGATTTTCTGGTAGCTTTTTCATCATCAGAATTTTCTGTAAGTCTTTTGAGAAAGCTGTTATTTTCGTTTTCACGATTTTCAACTATTTTGGTTTTTTCAGCTTCATCTTTTCTATGCTTTATCGATGCAGCAGATCCTTCTTCTTTCGCCTTAAGATATGAACTAAATGGAGAATTTTTAAGGAAACCATTTAATTTTTCTTTTAATGGCTTAAACTTACTTTTCTTTGTATCTCCATTACCTGGAATAGGAGCATCACTAGCATCTTCTATAGACTCATCTTCAGTATAAGTATAAGTATCTGAATCTGCATTCGTTGGATGTAGTTCAGACTTGTTGCCGGTCTCAGATGTATCTTCAGTTTCACCTTTACCAGTTATAGTATTGACAGCATTAAGAATCTTCGTAAGAATGTCATTAGTAGGACTAAGTGCATCAACTATTCTATTACCTGAACTTGATTTACCATTATGATCAACATTAGTAGATTTATCGGTCTGATCACTATCATTAGACTCGTCTTGATCATCTTCTGATTTCGCTTTATTTTCATTTTGTCTTCTAATTTTATCTAGGAATCCTTGTTCAGTACGCTTAAAGATATTAGCAGCACCAAGCGCATCTTTTAATTCCTCGCCGGTATGAACTACGATATTCTTATCAATTTGGACATCTTCTCTAGCTATAATATGCTCTCTACCATTCTCATCTTTATAGACATCGAATTTATCCTTATAGAACTCATCACCAGATAAAATTAGCTTCTTATACTTAGCATATTTCCTATTGCCCCGTACAGTAACTGCTTTATCTTTCGCTGTTGATCCGATATCGGATGCAATACCTCCCAATGTAGCTTTAATATCAATATGGCCATCACTATTTCTAAATTTATCAATTTTATTTTTTGCGAAGTTTATGCCTTTCTTACCGATATTAAATGCCTTTTTGCCTAACCATTTTGCACCCTTGAATGGCAGCGATATAATCTTTGCTCCAAGCTTAATAGTATTGAGTGTCAATTTAGCTACTTTCATAGTAGTCTTTACAATACCCGCTATTGGTAAGAATATAGCTCCGGCTAAATCTCCAATAACGCTTGTAGCAATATCATAGAATCCACCCTTCTTAGGTTCCCAATCAGGACCAAAGAAGCTCTTACCAAACTCCAATGAGAAATCTTTAAATCTCTGAGGTATAGTGGATTTAATACCAGCCTCAGAATCATCAATGGCTTCAGTTGTATCTTTTTTAGCCTTGTCATCAATCTTAGCTACTTCTACAGTAGCGCCATCTCGTTGATCCAAAGCCTGCTCAGTATATCCGGTTACTAAGATTGGAATAGGCTGTTCTTCAGTTCCATTATGAACTGCTTCACCTCCACCATTCCATACTTTAAATGAACCCTTGCGTCCTTCTACTACAGTCGAGCCTTTGCCATTTCCTCTAGGGATATTAATAACTTCTCGAGTACCTTTAGTAGAGTTCTCATTAGCCACATAATCAGTTTTAGGTGGCACTTTTTTTGTACCAGATGCGTATCCTACTGTAGGGCCATTACCTTTGAATTTAAGATGGGCTTTCAACCATTGTAAAATATCGGCTACACCTTCTCTAATACCGGTCAGAATAGGAATAGATTTATCGAACTTATTTCTATTTTCAGAGCCTTCTCCAACATAATAGCCATCTTGTGGCTTATCATTCTTCCATCTTATACTGTGTCCTGCTCTTTTCTCAGCAATACGCCTTGCTTCTGAGGTATCACTTCCGTAATCACCGTGTGTATATTTAAGAATCTTAGCCCTATCTTTATTAGCTAATTTATCTTCTCTATTTTTAGCTCTTAATTTAGCTCTATCTTCTACACGTTGCTCTTTAGCCTTTTTCCTCTGTTCTGCCCACTCAGCTCTTTCGTCATCAGTCATAGAAAATCTTTCCATAACTCTACCAGAAAAGCCTAATGCTTTACCTATTGCATTACCAGTTGCAATCGTGCTAAGCTTAATTGCTGTACCTGCTATTGAAGCAAATCTTGTAATTGGCTTAGTAATAGCTCTTACAAATAATTTCATTGGATCAAGGAAATATTTATCAAGACCATTAACAATTTTACGCCCAATACTAGATACACCTTTATTAATCCTATTGATAAGATTCTTACCAAAAGCTGCAAATGGATAAAATGCAATTCTAAGAGGAGCTAATACATTATGTGCAATCTGATAATTAATTTCTCTTATTACAGATTTAGCAGTATTGGATAATGGCTGTACCAATGTCACATTAAGTGCATTGGTAAATTTACCAATAATACCTTCTTTACGCTCTAATTCACCTTCATCATTTACAAAGTCTTCACCAAAGATAAACTTCTTAAGGTCTTTATGAGCCAGAGCCATACCACCAGCCATACCAATTGCAGCTAATCCAATCGGACCAACTTCGCTAAATAAGGCTGGTATTAAGCCATGCTTAGCTAACGATGCACCAAATTTAACTGATAATGCTGCACCGGCAGTTGCAAATCCTGCTGACTTTAATCCGGCTTTTGTTATAGATGGCGTATTCTTATCATTGCCCATGAGCTTAGCCCATTGCTGTTTAATACCAAGAATACCTCTCTCTTCATCACCGAATAAGAAGGTTTGGAATGCTTTTGATTTAAGGGTAAGAGCAGAAGCTATACCAATACCAGCTCCAGCTACAGGCCCACCTAATATATTACCAAATAGACCAAACTTAGCTCCAGTGAATAACGATGTACCTGCTCCTAAAGCAGCACCTACACCTATAGTAGTTTTATTCTCTTTAATGAAATCTTGAGTGCTCTTTTTAATTAATCCTTCTCGCCATTGTCTATTTCCATTCTTATCTGTAAATTCTCCACCGAATAAGAATCTTTGGAAATTTTCACTCTTTGACAAGAATCCAACTGTAAAACCTATACCAGCACCAACTAGTGGATTTACAATTGCAGTACCTACAACACTCTTTCCAAGCCAACCTCTAAGAGTAGTTTTACCGATGATACTTGCAACAGGTGTACTACCAATAATCATTGATATTCCTGCACCTGCTAAACCACCTTTAAGACCAGCCTGTGTGCGTTCTTTAATATCTTCTTTAGCTTTCTTAATTCTTGCTTGCTTTTGAGAATCATCGAGTTCTGAAAAATCTTTACCAAATAACAGATCGTCAATATTCTTTTTAGCATCTGAAAGTAGGTCTTTAGATGAATTTCTGATATCATCTATTACACTACCTTCATTAGTATTAGTATTTTCTTTTTTACCAGAAAATACTTCTTTAAATTTATCAGCCGCTTTGTCTATTGTACTCTTTGCTTTATTAAGAATACTATCTTCTGGATTATCTGGCTTATGTACCTTACCATGTATATCAGTCCACTCTTTTCCATCAATTCTGGCAGCGACTGATTGCATTACGTCATGGATTTTATTACTAACACCAGAAAGCAGACCACCTTCACGGTATCCATCTTCATTTTTATTACCGAAAATGAATTTAGCTGCTGGTGATATTACAAACTCTCCTACAAATCCTGCAGTAAGTAAAGCTGTATCTTTTATGGCATTTAAACCAACATCAAGAATTTTATTAGTATCGCCATGAATAAAAGCTTTAGCTAACTCATTACCAGATCCATCCACTTTTTCAGTAAGCTTCTTGAAATATTTAGTACCGACTTCACCTAATTTATTAACTCGGCTCTTTACTTTATCACCTTGGGAATTCTGTGAAAAACTTCCTTCGGTTCCAAGTATTCTTCTAACTTCTGCTGCCTCATGTGAGTAGTCATTCGCATATACTACAGTATTATTTTCACTTTGATTATTTGATCTGCTTCCACTCAATGAGGCATTGGGCGCGGCATCTTGATCTGATCCTCTATCACCATTATTCTGCTTAAATTGACCATCGTTATAAGTACCAGCAGCAGCTTCAGTATGAGTACGAATAGGTTTTGGAGTATTGGTAGTTTTTGATGATTTAGATCTATCAAAACCTGCTGCTCGTAATCTTCTTTCACCAAGGCCTACTAAATCCGTATAAGCATTAGCCATATCTAAATTAGATAAATTATCTTCGACTATAAATGTATCTACAAGATTTGGATTATTCTTTAGATCCTCAGCTGCTCTTTTACCAGATTCATATATACCAAGGCGAGTTCTAGCCATATCATTTACGACCGACTCTTTTGATGCAACTGTCCTTATTTCTTCAAGGAGCTGTGTTATCTCATCTTGATTGTATTTCTGGGTTTTGAAATATTCTCCAAGTTGTTCAATCCACGCACTTTCGCGAAGATCTACACCCTTATTACCATTAGCATATAAAAACATAGCTAATTGCTTCATTACATTGTCATAGCTATCTCGAATTTCATTTCTAGCATTTTTAGCAGCTTCTGTATCACCTTTGATATTATTAATTCTAGTATTTACAATATTCTGAATACCTGCACCAAATTCAGATCCAGTAAGTTCACGCGCGATTGTATCATAGTAGCGCATAAATACTTCTCTTGTGAGATCTTCACGCGATTTATACTTACCATCATTCATATCAAATATACTAGCTCTTTGACGCACTCTTTCCATAGATGCATCATCTAATTTACTTATAGATTGAGCAAGTAATTTCGTATACTCTGAAATTTCGCCAAGATGCTTAGGTATTACATTAACAATAGAAGCCTTAGTCTGATCATCGAATGGTATGGCTTTGCCTTCAAATTTAACTTCAGGCTTATTAATATTTGCATAAAGATCAACACCAAATAACTTGCCGATCATTTTAGCAAATTTGCTACTAGTAGCATCGCTATTTCCCAAATCAGTAAGTCCCATGATTACTCTAGGAATACCATCAGCTACAACGGATTCAATTTGTCTACCAAGTTTTCCAATATTATTTTCAAATACTTTTGACATAATACTGGTAGCTACAAAAGTTCCCAATTGATCAGCTGTAACATTTTCCATACCCATAGATGCAACCGTTGCAATCATTCCACCATAACCACCAGCAAGTTGACTAGCAACTTCCTTTAGATTAGTTAATACTCTTCTTTTATAATTATTGAGTTTTAAGCCAGCACTCTTACCCATTGCATTTTTTCTAAAGACTCCATCATCATCTGGAATCTGAGTTGGTTTTTCATCTGGCTTTCCAACTCCCAGTCTATCAAGGCTTTGCGTAACAGCCTTGAAAAATTTTGTCATTTCATCAGTCTGAGTAGTTGCAATTTTATTAAGAGAACTGCTTATATTATCAAGTCGAGATACAATATTTGCACTCATTTTTTCTTGACTTTCAATGATTGCTGATGACGACATTAGAGTGGCATTCATACTAACTTCAGCCGCTTTATACGTAGCTTCAGTCTGATCAGATATTCTATCACCGATCTCATCATAGCCATTCATCATTTGTGCATTATCATCTCCGCCAAACGTAGTATTTCCACTAGATGATTCATCTAGATCAAAATCATCATTAAGATCATCACCACCAGTAGCACCTATCATAAAGATATTACCACGCTTGACTTCTTTCCAACCGTTTTTAATTACAGATTGCATATTCTTAACGGCTGCATTTTGCATAAACTTTCTAAAAATCTCTGATTGTTTTTTAGGTCTTTCCTGCTTATTTTCTGCCTGTGTTTTCTTTAAAGATTCCGAAAGATCTTTTGCCATTTCAGCAGTTACTGGCATAACACTTTGCTTTAGGTATTCTTTAAAGGCTGACTTTGTAGAACCACCAGCTACCTTCATCCAAGATTTAATTGGAGATGCGTTCATAGCTGACTTATTTTCGTTTGCCATAAGCAAGTACCATCCTTTCATTGAATTTTATAGCACTGTTTTTCGGCTAGGTAAACCCCTAGTAAGGCAAAAAAAAAAATACCCAGTAGCATTTATTTATGCTACTGGGTATTTTTAATATTTAATTAATAGATCTTCTTTCTGGATACTAACCACTTAGGGCAAGATCCCTTAACGCCTAAAGTATAATGCTCTTCCTTAGTAGATTCAAATGTACCTAAGGTTTCACCTGTCTTCGGGTTCTTTGCAGTCTTTGTAGTAACTGTCTTCTGCTGCTTCTTAGTATAGATCTTTCCCTTGAAATCCTCCTTGTCAGGTAAAGCAAAATAGTTACCTGCCTTCATGTAATCATACATTGCAGCAACGAAGAAATCATAAAGACCCTTTACAGCAGGAATTTCAAAATCACTTGTAAGAATCTTTTCAGATTCAGCCTTATCAACTCCAGCCTCTTCTACAACCTTCTTCAACCACTCACGGAACATAGTAGTTACAGGAAGTGATTCGCGTTCAGTAATCTCACCCTTTACAGAATGAACGATATCACTCTTAAAATCAATATCATTCGCACATGCTGTAAGGAACATCTCAAAATTCTTCTTTGAGAACTGATTAATCTTCAGCTTACCATTCTCCTCCTTAGCTGTAATAATCTCTAATGCTTCTTTCAGTGTTTTTGTTGCCATAATATAGCCTCCTTATTGTATTTTGTTATCTTTCAGTTTCTGTGATAATTAATTATCAAATTTTCTTTTTCTTTTCAGGTTCCATACATTTTAATGGTTTTGGATAATAGGCTTCATCAGTTATATTAACCAATTCTTGCATCCAGTAATCGAGATCAAATCCACGATAATATTTACTGGAATACTCTTTTCGCAATTTTGTTTTCTTACCCATTGGATAATTCTCCTTTCTTTTGTATTACAGTATTATGATATATAACGTAAAATAAAAAATAAGAATCTCAAGATAATGTATATCTTGAGATTCTTATTAATTTAAATATTATTTTAATTTTATCGTTGTTGTATATGAACCATCACTATACTCTTTGATTTCCTTTATAGCTTCGATTTCATCACCGATTTCGTAGCTATTGTATACTGATTTATTATTAAAATCATACTGTCTACCGTCATATTCTATAACCACATGATATTGAGCAGGGTGATGTATTTGATTAGCAATTTTACCAGTATTAACAAATGTTACGCTACCTTTTTTAATATACTTATCATCGATTCTAGCTATTACATCATTTTCTGTTATCTTTGCTGCAGATTTACATCCTACCAGTGTAAATATCATTAGTAGTAGTGTAGCAAAAGCTATTATTTTTTTCACACTATCATCCTCCTTAACTAAAGTATATATCTCTAAGTTTCCTCTTAAGCTCTATCTGACACTTATTACCTAATGCTGATAATAGTATAGACGGAACCATACGATTCAAAATAGAGTTACATGAAATGATAGTACTTACTTCTTCCTCTGGTCTATATGATGACCATGGCTCAAAACCTTCTGGAATAATTTCACAGATAGTATTTTTAAGAGCTGTGTGGTTGGCAATTTTAGATCCTACTTCAAGTGGTTCTACATGGCTAATATAGAACTTAAAAAGAACAGAATCATCATCTACTTTTTCACCTGCTAATACACCAAACTTATTTGGAGAAAGTTTTCCAGTAGGTTCATCAATAAGCATTCCACATTTTACAATACTAGATTCCTTATCATACTTATTAAGAATATTAAGTTTCTTCTTTGTCTTAGCATAAATCTCTTTTACAATCTTAGCTAAGCTATCTGACATCTCATCTGTATCTACCGTAGAATATACTTTTACAGATTCTATCTTACCAGCATATTTAGACTTGATGTTATTTCTACTATCTTCCATTACGGTTTCCATAAGTCTAGGATCTTTTGCAAGATTAGCAAGTAACTTATTAAGCTCAGATTCATCATATGAGGTATCAAACTGTATAATCGTATTGCCTACTTCTACGTGATCACCTTCATGTACAATGAAATCAACATTAGAATTTTTACCTACTACTACTGACATACAGAAAGTCATTTCAGATCCCATGTCATTTGACATCTTTTTTGTAATAAATGTAGCATCCTCATGTGTACCATACTCTGCCATAATAGCAACTTTATGTAATGATCCTACTGTCATACGTGTAGTGCCATCGAAATCTTTCTTAAAGAATTCTTTATGCCATGCAATAGCTTCATTCTTTTTAAATTTATCACCGACGTTATAATTCGTTTCGAGCTGGTTTGACATGAAGAATCCACCACCACCATTCTTAACAATCTTAGGTTTAAGATTAACAGCTTGATGTGATCCATCTTGATACTCAAGTACCATAATACCACTATCAGGATCTTTCTCTACAATCTTACCATCTTGCTCAGCATTTACGACGAAATCTGATGATAAGTGGAATCTTACAGTTTCCTCAGATCCATTTGATATAAGCACTGGTGAAGATTTAACTGTAGGCAATGCATGTTTTGATTGCTTTACCATATGACCGATACGTGTAGAATCGTCTCGAGTTACACCGAATGGAATAAGCAACTCAGTAGGTGAAAACAAATTACTTTCATTAAGTTTATCAAGATCTGCTTTATCTTTAGGAGTCTGACAATATCCTCTAAGCGAGGTAATCTTTGGCTCAAGTGATAAACAACGTGTAAGTCCTACATTAGCATCTGGAGAAGATGATGGTGCAATGATACCTATCATTGATTTAGGATATGAACGTCTAGCCATCGTATAAGCTCTATCAACGTTTACACCACGCCATCCCATGGAAGATATGTTATGACTTCTCTCAACTTCAAGGAATGGATTTAATACAGATACATCTTCTACAGTTTTCATACCTAGTACATCTTTAATTACACAATCTGGCTTGATAGAGAATTTCTTTCTACCACCAGAGTTTTTGTAATTCGTATAAGATCTTGAAAGATTGTAATATAGAATAGCTGGTATAACTTCCAAACATCTAACTCTACTTTGATCTTGCTCAATCTCAGGTACAGCATGATTGTCACTAAGCAATTCTATACCATATAACATAAGATCGATAATATTAGTAGGAAGATTTAAATTACTAAGTACTTCTTCCGTAATAGGATCAATTGTCCATTCATATGCATTCATTAAAGAGTTGGCAATAATTACTCTACCATATACTTCTTTAAAGAAATTCAGATATGGCTCATCAGTATCAAATGCTGCAATCTTATAGTCTCTTGTGTTTATATTGGCAAATCCGCTTAATAGCAGCATTACAAATGTATTCAATTCATATATAAGGAAGCAATCGCTAAACTGGATAAATCCTTTAGATGAATCTAACTCAGATGGAGCTTTATCACTTAATGTATATTTAATATTTGCTCTTTTTAATACCTCGGTTAATCCAACCCAATATGATAAAAGAATAACTACAGGAACATCCTGCTCCATTGTACGTACCTTTGCATACATCTGTCTCTTAGGAGCTTTTATTCTAGTATATGCTTTCTTCTCATCTTCACTAAATGCATTATAAATAATATCTATGATAGATCTACCTGCTAAATCTCTTTGAGTCTCAATTGAATTAATGTATATAGGATTTCCATTTTCATATCCAATAAGCATATGCTTAGGATCAACATCTTTCAGATTATATCCAGCTCTTTCAGCAAGATCGCTTTGACTAAAGTATATTACTACATTATGATCAGGAGTTTCAAATCTTCTGTACATTGTAGCTAACTCGTCATATTCTACAGTAGTAATGACATCTTTATTATCCATAAAAGCATTTCCAACTTTAAAATACTTTTCTCTAATCTTAGGATTTGCCTTTATAAGTCTAAGAAGTCTATCAACTGTAACTAACGTTCTACCTTCAGTTCTTCTCATAAACATCTTATTGCAATTTGTTACAATCTGTACCTCATCTGGTCCAGTCTTTACAATAGGATATAAGAAATTCTGCTTTTGTATAATCTTCTTATTACCACCGATGAATAGATATCTACCATCAAGAATCTTAGGTATATCAACCTTAATAGTCTGCTGTTTATGATTAGCATCTTCCATAGTGACAGTATAAGTATCTTTATAATTAAGCTCATCTGATGTATCTTTAATCTCAGTATTCTTAATATACAAAGGTAAACTCTTTTTAGACAAAGCTGCAAATGCTTCTGCTAAATCTTTAGGCATAAGCTTCTTAGCATAATCTTTATCAAAGTTAGCAAACCTAACATCTCTCATACTCTTATTAGGAGTTCTAACAACAGAAGAGATATCGTTATCTGTTATCTTTAGAGATTTGGTATCAATTTTCTCGAGATCTTGTAGACTCATATTTCCAAATTTAACAGTCTTTTGTTTCTCTTGCAATACCTTTTCTCTAGGGGTCATTTGTCTAGTAACGTTTTTTGTACTAGTCATCTTTGAATACAAATTACTTATGAGCTGTGCTTCTTCTTTAGCCTGTTTTTTAGCTTCATCCTCTTCTTCTACAGTTGTAAGTCTAACTCGTTTATTATCTGTATTCTCATCATCGTCTTTTGATGCTTCTTCATCTTCTTCACCTTTTTTAGCTATTGTATCGAGTACTTCCCCAATCTCATCTAAATCATCATCAGATTTATCAGAACCTACATTATTTGCAAATCCTTTCATTGTAGGGACTTTAGTATCATCTTCAGCAGTATTATCAACAGTAGCTATCTTACCACTAAAATTATTTGTAAGATCTTGAGAGATCTTGGCAACCATTGCATCTCTATTCTCAGTCTGATCAATATTCTCATTAATCTTATCTTCATTGATTTCAGGTACAGAATTAGGTAATTTTGCAAATAGTCTCTTTAATTGCATCAAGAATACTCTAAATGAGTTTTTATCACATTTACTAGGATTTACATACAATGACCAATCATACCCACCTAAAATATAGAAATCAATATTATAATTTCTAACCATATCAAAGCGCTTATATAATGAATAATAAAGCATTGTAAGAGGATTATTCATATAATTTGAAATATTGCCCATACTAGAACTAAAGTTATTTGACCAATCTTCAGCTCTAATTAATACCATCTTTCTCTTATATTGACTAAGATTTGGATCATTGATAATATTATTAATAAATGACCAATATAATTGTACTTTCTGTATAAGAGGTTTCTTTTTAGTAGTATCATGAAATAGTTGATTATACTTACCTAAATCAAGAATAATTATTGGTGTTATTGAGATACTTAAATGGGTAAGCTCTTACATTATATATCTCACCTGAGTTTAGTTTTAACCAACGATATACATCATTTCTACCAGTTGTATCAACTAAATTATATCGTAAATTTCCAAAGTATCCTCTATATCTCATAGGAGTATAGAAATACTTTATTGCATATAAATTATTACCAAAGTTAACATTCTTGCCTATATACTTAAGAAGATTATCATTTGAATATGATTGATTTGGTAATAAAAATACACACTGACCTCTGTATTTTTTTGGATCAACTATACTAGCATCATTACTTTCTACCTCTTTATTATTATCTGGTAGAAGTAAGCCACTTCTAGTGGTAATCAACTTAGTTGGTCTAAGTTTTGTATTTGAACTAGTAGTTTCTGAGCTTCCAAGATTTACAGTAGGATTAAGTCGTACTAATAATTTTGTAGTTACTAGATGTCTTGAATCTAGTGATTCTGGATAATACACTTTTACAGTACCTCCTTTTTTATGTTATACCTACATGTGAAAAATCCAGATTAGATGCAAAGATCTAATCTGGATTTTATTTTATCTATTAAAAGGATTTTCTCCTTTAAATATATTATTAACAGATTCGATGAAATCTTCATAGTCTTCATTAGGATTAACTAATCCAATTGTATCTACACTTTCTTTCTTGATTTCATCTGGGGATTTATCCTTAGTACTGTCACTGATCTTAGCAGCTACAGCATCGGTATCCCTACTCTTCATTTTATCAGCATCTGGAATCTGGGATACCCATGTTCTAAGAGCTGACATATATTTATTCTTCCAAGCCAAGAATGCCTGATTTCCGCTACCTTTTTTATCATCATATGCAATCTCATCAACGTATAATGATGTTCTAGGTGGAGTATTCTTTTCAGTCGTAGGATTGAAATGCCATCCCTTTGGTGAATCCTGAAATTTATACTTTTTATCAAAGACTATTCTTGCTGTTGTATATAACTTGCCGTAATATACATTATTTCTATTACGATCTTCCTTCTTTGGTGAAGCTGGATGACCTCCACAAGAGTATTTTACTTTATATCCTTTTTCATTAAGGATCTTTACAATACCCTGCATATCAAGATCAGTATTAGCAGCCTCTGTAGCATAAAATGAAGGAATATCAGGTTTCTCTTTAAGTAAATTATCCGCAATAGCCGTTGTAAATTCATATACATCGACAAAGTCTCCTGTATCATCTACATAGCATTTCTCAAAATAAAAATTAAGAGCATCCATTGCAGACTCATCGAATATTAGCATATCATAGTTCTTTTTATTATCAACTGCATCAATGATTGTATTCACGTACTCCATGTAAGCTCGTTTTTGTAATTCTCTTTCCGTCTTATCACTAGATACGTTTCTTAGAATCTCTTCAGCATACTTAGCAGCTTCTTGAACAAAAGGTGTTCTTGAAGCATCTATGATATTAGTACTTTTATCAATTTTATACATATCAGCGGTACCATACATATCATCATCCCATCTGATATATTTTGTATCTGGACGAGTATTGCCTTCAGGAATATATAAAGATTCAGTCTCATCCCTTGTATCAGTATCATTTGTAACTTGAATCTGTGGTAACATTGTACCTACACTAGTTGCTTCGTTTGCAGATGATATTGTATTAACGCTTTTCTCAATATCATTGCTAACTTTATCCAAATCAGAGGTATTTAATTCTTTACCAAGATCATTTAATTTCTCTGGTATAAGCTTTAATGCAGTATCATCAGATTCTTTAGCAATTACTGTCTTACCGTCTTTATCGTAAGGATTTTTCATACTATCGAACTCTTGTAACTGCTTTTTAGCCCATGCTACAACTGTAGAAGAAGATAGATTCAAAGAGCATAACGCATGAGCCATATAATACATACAATGTCTCTTTGCTATTATATCTTTATATAAAATCCATGCATCTGCTTTACTACTAGCTTCGCCTATCTGGGCATATGCAAAAAATGGTTGACCATTTCTTCTATAAGTTTTTACAAGAGTCTTTTGATTAGAGTTTGTATCTAATCCTATTTTACTATTATCAACAGCTTTGTCATTCTTTTTTGGAACACCTAAAGTGAGTCTACCATTATCAGTCTTGATATCAAGATTTCCTACAGCGACACAATCACTATGTCTTCCAGCATTCATGTATGATAAAACTGCTTTTTTAATAATTTTCCATTCTTCTGAATTTTTACTAACTGAATGGACTCCTCCTACAACTTCGTATGCAGGAATATTTTCAAATCCTTTAATGGATTTATGTAAATTGTCAATAGTAACTGATTCCATTTCCATTTTCCAATTTGCTACGTATGCAAAAGGAAATGGTTTTAAATCATATTTCTTTTCAACCTTTTGAAAATTTCTATTTTTCTTATTGTATACAAAATTCTCAAAAAGAATAGTTGCTTCGTCATAGTCAGAGTTTGAAGCATATGATTCCAATTGAACTGTTGGAATATCGTTCATTGGAAAGTTTTTAAGTTCTTCATAACTCTTTCTGGCTTTCTCATAAGAACTCATACAGCATTGCATTGTATCTGATTCTTCTGGTAATTCATGGAATACCATTTTAGCTGGTTGATACAACTGCATAAGCTCAAGTTCATTATCCATAAAAGCAGTTAATCTAATTTCTCCCATTGCTACCTTTGGATAATACTGAAAACTTAATGTGTTTTTAATCACATCATTTGCATATTCTTCAGTGTAATCATCGATATCACCAAGTTCTTTCAAATCACTAAGCTGTGTAACAACATCATGTGCATTCTCAAGATATGCTGTTTCCATTAACTCATCAGTGTAATTCTTTTTATTTTCACCATAGAATTCACCAATTACCTTTTTTGATTCCTTGTATATTTTTTCATTTGTATTTTCTTGTAAGTATTGTAAAGTATATACAAGTGCATCAAACATATCTACATTTTCCAATAGTAGATCATCACAACATTTTTCAATTTCATGTTTTGTCTCATTGGTTATGTCATCGGCATCATTTATAAAAAATTTTAATTCCAACGGCCAATTCATTGTTTTTCTCTTACCACCTTTCTCTTGGTTATTTATAACCTTGTGGTCTTGTAAAATGATCCCTAGCCACGGTGGAAAGTTGATATACAAAATTATTGGAATGTCGACGGCTAGGGATTTTAAACATTTTCGTTCGTAAAAGTTTAAAGGTATTTTTCTTATAATGTGTTTTAAAGGGATAAATGAGTAACTGCGACTCAAATCCAGAAGTCCATATTTTTTGTATGGACTTACTTCTTTGTATGTAGTATAATAAAATATTATAATAATTTATTTCTGAAAAATCTAAATATATAAAAAAAATTC
>ERZ779649.27-NODE-27-length-115959-cov-12.335407_pt1 | contig 115959 bp, 106 predicted proteins | sample MGYA00511882_ERZ779649 | MGnify/ENA primary metagenome ERZ779649 (study PRJEB29588, sample SAMEA2157793) | human gut metagenome | biome: human gut; feature: human-associated habitat; material: faeces | place: Denmark | collected 2008/2010 ... | reverse complement strand
GCCATTTGTTATAGCTCTTTCCGTGAAGTTTCGGATTCTCTACAATGGACAGTCCGTTTTCAATGCAGATGGTATCACTTAACCGGCGAACCGCCTTGGTGCTGCCCCAAAAGTTTCGGAATTTCCGATCATATTCTAAGCTGACCGATGACCAGATAATGTGATTATGAATGTGCGACTTATCTATGTGAGTGCAGACCACAAAAGCATGATTCTCTTTTGTGAATCTCCTGGCAAATTCCACTCCCAGCCGGTTGGCTTCTTCCGGGGTAATCTCACCGGGGCGGAAGGACTGGCGCACATGATAGGCAATCACATCATCCGCGCCACGCACTCGTCCGGTAACGGCAATGTATTACCTCTTTGCCAGAAGAAACTCTGCATCCGCAGTCCGGCTGTCACACGCATAACCGGTAATGAGTTTGCCGTTATCTGTTTGAATATTCTTGCTGTAAAAAACCATGATTCCGGTAATATGGAAACCGGTATTCCGGAGCGGAAAACATCTTTAATTGGCTTATTTATAATTGACAAGAAATTGAGCGAATGTCAAGCCCAAAGCCGCTTTGCGGGGCGTAAGCCGGCTTTACATTTGTGAGATTTCTTATACTCTACATAATTTCCAATCGGTTTCCTAATAACCGGACAGTATAGACTTGCTGACCGGAATATTCATCTGTTTTCTGTGGATTTACTACATAATCGATGATGTCACTGGTCGTCCGACTTTCTGTGCGGCCTTTGCCAACATGAAGCGGCATGATTCTTGTGGTTGCCATAATGCTTCCTCCTCTCCAAACACAAAAGCTGCCACCCAACGAATCTTTATCGTCGAAGTGACAGCTTTCTGTCATTATACACACCTTTGAAATGGTGCTTTTATGTTCTTTTACTATTCAAAAACTCAACCAGCTTATAGACTGTCGTTACCGGATTACTGTCTCGGCAGATCACAGCAACCTGATCTCTGGTTAATCTCTCCACTCGTTCTTTTGCGTACTGAATAGCTTCTGGCTGATGTTCCTGCAATTCTTCAAAAACATCCACACTTTTTCCGTAATTTTCCAAATATCCTTTGTTTTTCAAGATGTCAATTATCGTAGCGGAATCTTTCAAATATCCATTCCGTTTTTCAAAATGGAGCAGATACCAATATTCAAATGCCGGATTGGAATATGCGATTTTGTACCCATGCTTCTCCGAATAGAAAATTGCAGCTTGAAGCTCAGAGTCTTTATTATCATCACAGTCAAATACACACCAAAGCTGATCTCCGTCTTTCGGATAATAATCTGCTTGAGAGATCAGAGATTTTGCGTGCTTCACCAAATGTTCCGCCGCTTTATGTTTTGATGGAATTGGGATAATATCCACCAGGCAGTTTCGTGAACGAAAATGTTTGAAATAAAGTGTCTCTGTTTCTTTTCCTTCGCAGATGATATAAACAATCGGTTTACGCTTCCGCCGCTTAACTTTGTTCGGATCATACTCTTTTCGCATCTTGCTCATCAGGCGTCACCTCCGATAAAAGGGATTGCACCAAATCGTCCCTGAAGATAACCCTTACGCACATTTTCTCCTTTTCTTGGAGAGAAAGATGCCAACGAGTAAAGCTCTGTTGCACAAGTCTCATCGTTTTTTTCAGCAAACCAAATCTGATCTCTACGGAAGAAATTCAAGTCAAGCAGCATTGCATCATGTGTTGTAAAAATCAGCTGCGCTCCCTTTGTATTGACAGCCTTATCCTGCACCATTTCAATCAGCCTTCTGGTTAAAAGAGGATGCAGACTATCTTCAATTTCATCAACAACTAAAAGTGCGCCGTTTTCAAGTGCCTGCAACCATCCTCCGATGCGGGCAAAAAAGTGTTGTGTACCGACAGATTCCTGCTCCATGAAAAGCTGAAAGTATTCTGTTGTACCGTCCTCGTTAATAATTCGATGTGTTGTCGTAATAACCGGTATTTTACCAGAGGTATTCTTGATTGTAACATCGGTGATTCCAAGATCGGCAAGCATCAATTCTTTTAAGATTCGAGCTTTCTTATCATCACCGCTGACAATCTGGGCAACAGTTTCTGAGGTAGCTGGCTCTTCATCCATCAGGAATGTCAACTTTTCCAAGAACCACTGATAAGCATTTTCCGTCTGAGGCAGATTCCAGTCATTAGAGGACACCAGATAGAGCTTATTGTCCGGTGTTCGGTTACTCAGAGTAACCTGCTCATTTACATTTTCCCGGAACTCATACACTCCATTTTCTCTTGAAAAAATTAAGGCTTCACGGCCATTCGGCCAATGGTAAAGATACTCTTTGTAAATCTTCTTTGCATCAAAAGAAAAACCGTATGTGTAACGAACTCCCTGAAAAATAAATACCATTTCAAAAGAAGTCGGAACCTTTGTTCCTCCAAACGGCTCCCACGGCAACTTTTGTCCCTTAGAAACTTTTGCAGCATTTCCCACAACCATTTCTTTCATCGTCATCATTGCATGTAATACGTTACTTTTTCCGGCTGCATTTGCACCGTAAATTGCAAGTACTGGCAGCAATACCTTCTTTTCATCTGGATGAAGCAGATACTCTTCAAATGACTTATCCTTAGAGGCCGCAAAACTGATCACGGCACTGTTTTTTATTGACCTGTGATTTTCCACTGTAAACTGAATCAGCATAATTGAATACCTCCATTCTCAGTATTCGTATTTTCAGTCACTATTATAACAGTTAAAAATGCCTTGGTCAATATTTATAGATTGTTTTTGCAGTTTTTCTGCGAAATTTATAAATAAATTCTTTCTCAGTCATTTTTCACAAAATACTTATCATACTAGGCTGAATTGGAATCCGAGCTTCCAGTTTGCAAGTTTAAGTTCTGATTTAGCTAATCGCTTGCATAAGTAAATTCTGGCAAATCAAAATATCATGATTTTTATGGAAGTTAGTTTTGCAAAGTTCTTCAAAACTGGAACTTACTATTTAGAAACAAGTTGTTTTATGCTTCATATGCTGATATTCTTTTTTTGTGATCTTAATCCTCTGAAAAAAGAGTCACGTTAAGCGGAGGTCGAATTTTATTTCTTTTTTCGCAAGATTAAATTCCACCCCTCATTCGGTTCAGTATTTCTTCCGAATGGCGCTACGTTTCTTATTTTTTCAGTAATAGAGGTGTAAGGTTAATCTCGTTAGCGGGAATGGATTTTATTCCTAACCATACAACCAGTCAAATATTTCTGTAACTGACTTGGCGGTATTGTTATCACGGATAAAAGCAAGCATTGTCCTATATTTAACCACTAAAAATTGGGTGAAAACGGCTCTCGTTTGGTCAAATGATGTCAAACTATATCAGCCCGTTTAGGTATAAGAAAACCCCGGAAAACCTTGATTTTCCGGGGTTTTTGAACCATTTTGATATAGTCTGAGCAGTCGATTATCTCTTGCTGAACTGCGGAGCGCGACGAGCTGCTTTGAGACCGTATTTCTTACGCTCTTTCATACGTGGATCTCTTGTTAAGAATCCAGCAGCCTTAAGAGTAGGTCTGTACTCGTTATCTACCTGAAGGAGTGCACGGGAGATACCATGACGGATGGCACCGGCCTGTCCTGAGTATCCGCCGCCCTTTACGTTTACTAAAACGTCAAACTTGTCAACTGTCTCAGTTGCTACTAATGGCTGACGAACGATTACCTTTAAAGTCTCAAGACCTAAGTACTCGTCAATATCTCTTTTATTGATTGTGATCTTTCCTGTTCCAGGTACTAAATAAACTCTGGCAACAGATGATTTTCTTCTTCCTGTTCCGTAATACTTTGTATTAGCCAATGTTGTTTACCTCCTCTGATTAGAATGTTAAAGCTTCTGGCTTCTGAGCTGCATGCTTGTGATCTGGTCCTGCGTATACAAATAACTTTGTGTACATCTGACGTCCTAAAGGTCCCTTTGGAAGCATTCCCTTAACAGCGAACTCGATGACACGCTCTGGATGCTTGTTGAGCATTTCCTTAAGAGTTGTCTCCTTGATTCCTCCAACGTATCCTGAATGACGGTAATATACCTTCTGATCTAACTTCTTACCAGTTACTTTGATCTTCTCAGCGTTCACAACGATTACATAATCACCGGTATCAATGTGTGGTGTGAAGATTGGTTTATTCTTTCCTCTTAATACTTTAGCAACTTCTGATGCTAAACGTCCTAATGTCTTGCCTTCAGCGTCTACTACATACCACTTTCTGTCGATGGTAGCAGGACTTGCCATAAATGTTTTCATGGTTTTTCCTCCTTGATAGATATTCAAATCAATAAAATGCGAACAGTTTCAAGCCTCGTATGTCCGGACGCTGCTCTTTCCTGCTCTGCTTTTCTATATAGTTTAAATGCTCGCCGGGGCTTTTGGCTCACATTTACGTACTATCACAGACTTATATATTATATTACCCGGGTCTTTTATTGTCAAGCAGATTTGTCCCTCAAATACCGCTTTTTCCTGCTTTATCCACAGGTTCTGTAAAAAGTGCCATTCCTGTCCACAATGGAAATCTGTTTTTCGACATATTCAACAAATCAACACAAAAATGATCCTATTCCGTGGTTTATTCGTACTCCAGTCCGATCATTGTCAGTCCGTGTGCAGGAGCCGTCGGTCCTGCCACACTCCGGTCACAGGCATCTAAAATCGTCTGCATCTCCTGTGGGGCAAACTCTCCCGCTCCCACCTTTATCAGTGTTCCTGCAATGATCCGCACCATATTATACAAGAACCCATTTCCCGTCACCCGGATCGTGATAATATCCTCTTCTTTCGTGACCGTACATGCATAGATCGTCCGTACGCTGGTTTTCGACTGTGCATTGACCGCACAGAAACTTTTAAAATCATGCTCGCCAACCAGATAATCCGCGGCCTCCTGCATTTTCTCCACATCCAGCGGATAATGATAAAAATATGTATCCAGCCGCCTGGTCGGCATGCGGAACCGCCGGTTTAGTATCCGGTACTCATAGGTCTTTCGGCTTCTGGAAAAACGTGGATGAAAGGTATCCGGCACTTCGCAGGAATCCTGCACCACGATATCTTCCGGCAGCCTCTGGTTTAATGCGTAGCTGATCTTCTCCGCCGGCATACGGGTATCCGTATCAAAAATACAGACGTTTCCCAGAGAATGTACCCCCGCGTCCGTGCGGCTTGCGCCGGTCACGCGGATGTCTTCCCCAAGAAGCGCCTGCAATGCTTCATTTAATTTCTGTTCAATGGTCACACCGTTGGGCTGAATCTGCCAGCCGCTATAGTTGGTTCCGTCATATGCGACGACCATTTTTACTCTCATATTTCTTAATCCTGTTCTGTCAAATTTCCTGTTTTCAGATGATTTATATGCTGCTGCCGGCGGTCACCGTCCTGCTACTGTGGCCAGCGCAACAGCACTCGTGCAACAATCACAAGCACAAGAAATGCAATCAATATCACATAGGCTTTGCGGTCTGTTCCCTGATAGCGCAGCGGTTTCATCTTTGTTCGTCCCTCTCCGCCACTGTAGCAGCGGGCTTCCATGGCCATGGCAAGATCGTCCGCGCGACGGAACGCCGATACAAATAACGGAATCAGAAGCGGCACCATGCTTTTTGCTTTCTGGATCAGATTGCCGTCCTCAAAATCGGCACCACGCGCCATCTGTGCCTTCATGATCTTGTCCGTTTCCTCGATGAGAATCGGAATAAACCGCAGGGCAATGGACATCATCATCGCAATCGCATGCACCGGTATGTGAATCCGGTTCAGCGGAGACAATGCTTTTTCAAGTCCATCGGTCAGCTGGTTTGGCGTCGTGGTCAGTGTCATGAGAGACGTTCCAATGATCAGATAGATCAGCCGGATCGTCATAAGCACCGCATTCATAATACCTGTACTGGTCAGATGAAACGGTCCCCAGTGCCAGTACTCCGTACCGGTCGGTGTAAAGACCAGATTAAACACTGCCGTAATCAAAAGCAGCACCACAATGGCTTTTAACCCTTTTACGATATACGAAAACGGTACTTTTGAAATTTTGATCATAAAAATAAGCATACCGGTTATGATCGCAAATCCCAAAATGCCCTGGAACGTAAACAGCGCAATAATATATATCATTGTCGCAAATAATTTTACACGCGGGTCCAGTTTGTGTACGACAGAATCTGCCGGATAATACTGGCCCAGAGTAATATCTCTTAACATAAATTTCTCCTGTGCTCTGCAAACACTAAATGACGTTTTTCTCCCGAAGTGCCGACAGAATTGTCTGTGCTGCTTCTTTTGCCGTGGTTGCCTGTGTATCCACAGGAAGTCCCCGTTCCGCAAGTTCATGTACCAGATACGTCACCTGCGGCGCAGCAAGTCCTACCGCCTCAAGCTCCTTATAATGCGCAAACACCTGCTTCGGCAAAGCATCAAACATCACGGCACCATGATTCATCACAATGATGCGATCCACATATTCCGCCACATCTTCCATACTGTGCGATACCAGAAGAATCGTGATTCCAAGTTCCCTGTGCATCTTAGAAACCAGTCCAAGGATTTCATCGCGCCCTGCTGGATCAAGTCCTGCTGTCGGCTCGTCCAGAATCAGCACATCCGGTTTCATTGCAAGTACTCCGGCGATTGCCACACGGCGCTTCTGTCCGCCGGACAGATCAAACGGCGGCTGATAAAATAACTCTTCCGGAAACCCGACGTTGCGCAGCGCTTCAAACGCCCGCAGTTCTACATCCCTGCGATCCAGTCCCTGATTCTTCGGCCCAAAACAGACATCCTCAAAACAGGTGGTCTCAAACAGCTGATGATCCGGATACTGGAAAACCAGCCCCACTTTGCTCCGCAGGGCTTTCATATCATACCCTTCATCATAGATGTCCTGCCCATCCACATAGATGCTTCCCGATGATGCCCGCAGCAGTCCGTTCAGCAGCTGAGTCAGAGTCGATTTTCCCGATCCCGTATGACCGATAATTCCGATAAATTCGCCCTGATGAATCTGCAGATCGACATCCTTTAATGCCTGAATCTCATAAGCAGTACCGTCGCTGTATGTGTAATTGATCTTGTCTAAAATGATTTCTGCCATCTTTTATCTCCTGCCTATGCATTTGCCACGGACATAATCGCATCCACCAGTTCTTTCCTCGTAAGGATTCCCTGTGGAATCGGTACGCCCGCGCTGCGCAGTTCATCTGCCACAAGCGTTGCCTGCGGTACATCCAGACGATGTTCTTTCAGCTCGTCCACACGCGAAAAAATATCGCGCGGTGTACCGTCCATCACGATCTTTCCTTTCTCCATGACGTACACATAATCTGCGTCAACCACTTCTTCCATATAATGTGTAATAAGAATGATGGTAACGCCCTTTTTCTTATTCAGATCATGTGCGGTAGCAATAACCTCTTTGCGTCCGTTCGGATCAAGCATCGCTGTCGGCTCATCAAAAACAATACATTTCGGTTCCATTGCCACAACACCGGCAATTGCAACACGCTGTTTCTGTCCACCGGAAAGTTTATTTGGAGAATGTTTGCGGTATTTTACCATATCCACAGCTTCTAAACTCTGATTGACACGCGTCCAGATTTCTTCTGTCGGCACCCCGATATTTTCGGGACCAAATCCCACATCTTCTTCTACCACACTGGCAATGATCTGATTGTCCGGATTCTGAAATACCATCCCGGCAGTTTTCCGGATCGGAATGGTATTGTCCTCATCGAGTACATCCATTCCATCCACCCAGATCACGCCTTCTGTCGGTGTCAGCAACGCATTGATATGTTTGGCAAGTGTCGACTTGCCCGATCCGTTGTGTCCGAGAATGGCAATGAACTGTCCCGCTTTTACATCCAGATTTACATGATCGAGTGCCGTCGTAATAGACTCAACATTGCCTTCCTCATCTCTGCGGAAAAATTCATGTACAACATTTTTTGCTTTGATAATTCCCATTTTAATCGTCCCAGCTCAGTCTGTGAAGCTGTCCTTCCAGCTTCATATGGTCAAAATCGTTCTGGCGCAGTGCCTCATAAAGCACAATGGCAACAGAATTCGATAAGTTCAAAGAACGGGTTTCCCCGATCATCGGAATACGCACACAGGTATCCGGATTCGCCTTTAAGATTTCTTCCGGAATTCCCGCACTCTCTTTTCCGAACATAATGAAACAGTCCGGTTCATAATGGACATCCGAATACACATGACGTCCTTTTGTTGTCGCATAATAAATTTTTGCACCCGGATTTCTTTTACAGAAATCCTCCCAGTTTTCATATACGGTGACATCAAGATCTTTCCAGTAGTCCATGCCGGCACGCTTTAAATGTTTCTCCGATAAAGAAAAACCAAGCGGCTCAATCAGATGCAGCTTTGTACCGGTTGCGACACAGGTCCTGCCGATATTTCCCGTATTTGCTGGAATTTCCGGCTCATGTAATACAATATTTAACTCTGCCATTTTTAATTCTTAATCTCCCGAATCTCCGTTACAAACTCAGCCACGCGATCCAGTGCAATCCGCAGATCATCCAGGGAATATGCATAGGATATACGAAGGAATCCCTCTCCGCAAGCACCGAACGCCGTACCCGGAACAACCGCAACTTTCTTCGTCTGCAGAAGTTTTGTTGCAAACTCATCACTGGTCATACCCAGATCCTTAATACAAGGGAACGCATAAAATGCTCCAAATGGTTCAAAACAGGAAAGTCCCATCTCTTTGAACCGCTCCAGTACATAACGGCGTCTGCCGTTGTACTCTTCCCGCATCATGGCAACATCTTCATCCCCGTTGCGCAGTGCCTCTACCGCCGCATACTGGCTGGTGGTCGGCGCACACATGATCGCAAACTGATGGATCTTTAACATCTGTTTGATGATTACTTCCGGTCCACATGCATAACCGAGTCTCCATCCGGTCATTGCATGCGATTTGGAAAATCCGTTGATCACGATTGTTCGCTCCCTCATTCCCGGAATGGAGGCAATGGATACATGATTGTCCAGATAGGTCAGTTCCGCATAGATCTCGTCACTCAGGACAAACAGATCATGTTTCTTTACCACTTCTGCAACTGCTTCCAGATCCTTCTTTTCCATAACCGCCCCGGTCGGGTTATTTGGGAAAGGCATAACAAGAAGCTTTGTCTTCGGCGTGATTGCAGCCTCAAGTTCTTCTGCCGTCAGGCGGAATTCGTTCTCTGCCTTCAGTTCGATCGGAACCGGTGTTCCATTTGCCAGTACACAACAAGGCACATAGGATACATAACTTGGCTGCGGAATAAGTACCTCATCTTGCGGATCTAACATGGCACGCATGGCAATATCAATTGCCTCACTGCCTCCGACTGTCACAAGCATTTCCTTGTTATAGTCATAGGAAAGCCCGAATCTCCGGTCAAGATATTTGGAAATCTCAATTTTTAATTCCTTTAAACCTGCATTTGAAGTATAAAAAGTTCTTCCTTTTTCAAGGGAATAAATTCCCTCATCACGAATATGCCACGGTGTATCAAAATCCGGCTCTCCGACGCCGAGAGAAATTGCATCATCCATCTCACTGACAATGTCAAAAAATTTCCGGATACCCGATGGCTCAATGGTTGTAATTATTTTTGATAATGGATTTCTCATTATGCCATCATAATCCTTTCATCTTTTGCTTTCGGAGCCATAACAGTTCCGTGGTCTTTATATTTCTTTAAAATAAAGTTTGTCTTTGTGCTGAGTACCTGATCCAAGGCAGAAAGCTTATCGGATACAAACTGGGAAATCTCACGAAGTGTCTTCCCCTCCAATGTAACCATCAGGTCAAATCCGCCGGAGATAAGATACACGGAATTTACTTCCGGATAATTGTAAATGCGCTCTGCAACCTTATCAAATCCCATGCCACGCTGCGGTGTCACACGTACTTCAATCAGTGCAGTTACTTTTTCCACACCGGCTTTGTCCCAGTTAATCAGCGTATGATATCCGCAGATAATTCCCTCCTGCTCCATAGCTTCCAGCTCATTCATGACTGCTGTCTCATCTACACCGAGAATTACGGCCAGCTCCTGTGTATCGATGCGGCTGTTTTTTTCTATAAAAGTTAAAATCTTCTCTCTCATATTTTATTGTTCTCCTAATTACATTTTACCATATTCCATAATTCGTCTGTCTGTGTTGTTTCTAAGAATCTGCGTTCCTCCCCATTGATAAGCACACGGTCATTGCTGTCGGTTGTCCTTCCGACAATAACAGCTTCCCCACCGGACTGACGGATCGCATGCACCAGTGCATTGCCATCTGCCGCTGCCAGAAGAAGACTGCCTCCCGACAGAAGCTTGTAAGGATTTAAATCAAAAAACTCACAGATTTCTATGGTTTCCTGACGAATCGGTATTTTCTTCAGATCAATTTCCAGTCCGACGCCGGAACACTGCCCCAACTCCCAGAGAGCTCCGAAAACGCCTCCCTCTGAGAGGTCGTGCATTGCAGCAACGCCAGACTTTGCGGCGACTGCGGCCTCCGAACGGATAGAAAGATAATCTATATATTTTGCCGCTTTGTCAAGAAACGGCTGTGCGTATCTGGCCGATAACTCTTCCCGGTGTTCCGTTGCAAGAATCGCTGTTCCTTCCAGCCCGACCCATTTGGTCACAATCACATCCATATCCGGCTGCGCCCCTGCTGCTGTGACAAATAATTCCCTGTCAGCTTCTCCCACTGCCTGAACAATCAGTTGCGGAGAGGTCACTGTCCGAAGAACTTCCGTGTGTCCTCCGAGAACCGGAATCTGCTCCTTCTCACTTACACGGGATACTGCCGAAATCCATGCACGCAGATCATTTTCGCTTGCGGATGTCGGGAGCAGAAGCGTCATCGTAATTCCCAATGGTTTTGCCCCACTGCATGCAAGATTATTCAATGCCGCATAAACGCCGGCTTCCGGAAACGTGTCAAATGCACGGCAGGCTTCCGCAGTAACGATCTGCTTTCCCGCAGAAGCATCCACTGCACCGAAATCTATTCCCACTCCCGGTGCCCGGACCGCAGGATTATGAAGTTGTCGGAGAACCGAGCGCTTTAATATCGACTCGGATAATTTTCCTGCTTTCATACTGTTATTTTCTATTCGCTTTCTTTGGACGATTGTGTTTTTTTCGTGGATGTATTTGTTGAAGATGTTGTTTCTTTCTTGGTATCCTGTTTTTTGGAATCTTCCTTCTTTGTATCTTCCTTTTTATTATTTTCATCCTTTTTGGAGGAATCCTCTTTCTTGTCCGTATCGCTCTTGTCTGCGTCCTCCTTTTTATCGGTATCGTCCTTCTTTTCTTCTTCTTTCTGCTCTTCTTCTTTCTTTTGCGCGTTTGTCTTTAAACCGGCTGCCGCACTTCTTACTTTTGCTTCATCCCCGATTGTAATTGCTGCCTTTAAAGCAGAAAGCGTCTCGCTTGTCGCATCTTTGGTTCCAATGGTAATAAGCTTTGGAGTTGCCTGATAATTACTCTTGTTAAACAGATCCCTGCTCTGCTGTTTTCCGTCCACCTTCACAATCTTCCACAACTGCGCAATGCATCCGGACTGTCCGGACTGGGTAACAGAAACCGAACCGGCGGTAAGGGAAGCATCCATTGTAAACTGCACCTTTGGATCTGTCTTTGAAACGGTTTCACTTTCAAACGAAATCTCCCGGTTGGATGGTCGCGTTTCTTTTCCATATACATTAAAATAAATGATACCGCCACTGCAATATCCTTCGATATATACCGGCGCATCCAGATTATTTTTAAACTTCAGATCTTTATAATTTCCGGCAATTGCCGCATCCATGGACGGTTCCACATAATGAACCAGCATGGAATGATTAAAACGCATCGTAATTTCCAGTTCTGCCCGGATAACTGCATTATATAAAGTCGTTGCAACCTGACAGATTCCACCGCCAAACGATTCCACTACCGTTCCGTTCTGATAGGCACCGGCCAGTTCATATCCGTTCTCCTGTGTAAACGGGCTGACCGTTTTTGCCAGATCAAACTCCTCTCCCGGATAAAGGATTGTACCATCTACTTTGCTCACTCCGGTTATGACATTTTTTGCACGTCCTGCACTCGAACTTGCAAAGTTTGTCGTATAAGAACCGATCAGATCCGTAATTTCTGCGAGTTCTTTCTCATCCCCGCGCGGTTCTACCGTCTTTGTTACCAGATCAATCTCATTATTGGAGCCGTCCCAGCCCTGTGCAAGAAAATCATTGATTGCATACACGGAATTTACGACATCCACCTCGACGCCTTCTTTTCCCTTTACAAATTCAAATTTTCCATTGACACGCTTTAATCCATTATCAACAGCCCCGACGGCAAGATCATCTGCGCTCTCATATATCTTTTCGGCCGTTGCCTGTTTGTTTACACTCAGATGCATATCAAGAACCAGTGTTTTCTTTTTGAGATCCTGCAGGGTTTTATACCGGTTGATCAGACTTCCGGCGTGTCCCACCGCCAAAGCTTCCTGCACGGCAGTATCCGCATCCGCGGTCACTCCCATATCTTCCGCAGTCATCTGAATGGAACCGGTTTCTCCTTTCAGCGTAAAAGTTGTATCCATCAGCCCATCCACGTATTCTTCTACCGCAGATATCGCCTGATTTTCTGTCATTCCTCCGACGTTTACATTTCCGATGGAAATTCCATTTTCAATGGTAGTCTCCTCTGCTGCCATCGCTGCCTGTGTATGAGAACCGAGTCCCACCACACAAAAAAGTACTGCTGCAGCCATTCCTAACTTTGTTATCTTCTTCATATTCTTCCTTTAAAATAATTTTAGCGTTATCTTGTATTTTAACATAAACAATCACTTTTTCAAGTGCCGCTACCCATAAATCAGCGCTGAAACCAGTGTTGTAACAACCATTGCAGCGATAACAACCAACGATATGAGTGCAATCAGCTGTCTTTTTCGTTTTGAACCATTAAAATTATACATACTATTCACCTCTTTCGCAAAATCAGTTATAATGAATACACAACAATATCAGAAAGGATTTCCATTATGTTTGTATTTCTTGCTATTTTTATCGTTTTTCTGCTGTATATTAACTTTTTGATGCATAAAAATAAACGCGCCCAGGAAAATCTCGAAAAACAGTTCTGGGACCGGGAGCACAGTGCGAATTTCACACGCAAAAAAGATATCAGCAATCTTAATTATCTTATCATAACAGAAGATAAAATACCACAAAACCTTACGACCGATGCCAAAAAATCACTGGAAACACTATGCGGTCAGAAAATGCTGAATCTTTCTTCCATGAGTAACACCGACCTGAAACTTGAATATGGTGTTGCAAACCTGGATGAACTCAGCGCATGTGATGACCGTTTTTCCACATTTGAACGAAATGCTGCCATCTATGCCCAGGAACTGAGTGATGCCGGATATACCGATCAGGCACGCCAGCTGCTGGAATTTGCAGTTTCCTGTCATGTCGATAACAGCAGCATCTACACACAGCTGGCAGCCATCTATCAGACCGGGGGCAATCTCTCCGGAATCTTGCAGCTGCAGGAAGCAGCTGCGCAGCTTGCGCCGTTTCCGCAAAAAATCATTCTGGAAAAACTTAAAAGTTTCCAGCCCTGATCTTATCCTGCAGCCGGGAGGCTTCACTGCGTGTAAGAGTCTCCCAGCTGATACTGTCTTTCCTTCCATATTGTTCCATCAGTTCCCTGAGCCGTTCTTTCTGATGCTCCGTTGCCGGCGTCTGTCTCTTTGCCTTATACACCAGAGGTTTCGGGACAAACAGTTCCATGGAAGCACCTTCTATGGATTTTAAATTTTCAAATACCTTATAGGTTTCTACTGCATCATCCAGTGCCCGGTGTGCATGTTCCCGTTCAATCTGAAAATATTCGCACAGGCTTTCCAGTTTTTTCGACTGTGCCCCCGGAAGGAGTGCCCGCGCAATCCGCAGGGTATCACAGGCCGACAATTCCAGTGGAATTTTCTGATTGACGGCCCACTGCTTCAGAAAACTGTAATCAAAAATCAGATTATGTCCCACAAGAATATCATCCCCGATAAATTGCAGAAGTTCCTGCATTGCCACATTCTCTTCTTTCCCCAAAGCCGCCATTTCATCTGTAATCCCGGTCAGCTGTACTACCGTTTCCGGAATTGACATTCCCGGACGCACGAGAGTTCCATATGTATCTGCAATCTCTCCGTTCCGTACACGAACCGCCCCGATTTCTATTACTTTGTCCCTTTTCGGAGCCAGTCCCGTCATCTCCAGATCAAGAACCGTATAATCCATTTTATGCACCTGCCTTACGCTTTCATACATGTTTATTATACACATATAAGAAAAGAAAACCAGCCAGAATATGGCCGGTTTTCTTCCACAATAACGCTCTTTATAAAATTCTTCCAAATAATACATCCAGTCCTGCCACCCACAGCAACAGTGCGCCAACGATATATACTTTGGTTTTTGCTTCATATCCGACACGGTATCCGGTATAGATGCCGCCGATCACAAATGCAACGGTACATACAACAATCATGATCAGAATCATAAGCACATTCGTTTCCAGAAATCCAAATGCAATTCCCGTAAGCAGCGTGTAAATTCCACTGATACATGCCATGCGGACAAATCTCCGGATTCCAAGATGATGTTCCAGATGTTCTTCCACATGTTCGTTTCGGATTGCTTTTACCATCAGCCGGATGCCAAGAATCATAAAAATCACCATGGATATAATCTGTCCCAGCAGCTTTTCGTCCGGCACCGACCGGTAATGGCAGAACAGGGAGGACAAAAAATGCCCCAGATATAACGTAATCAGCTGTGCCAGCGCAACGATTCCACAGATCACTGTCAGATTTTTTTTATTTATTTTTGCAACCAGTGATCCCTGACATTCCATTGCTGCGAAAATATCCAGAGATACCCCTGCTATTATCAGCAGGTTTTCCATCCAGTTCATCCTTTTTCCTCCGACCATCAAAATTATTTGTTATTTTCACTGTCTGCCTTGATCGCATCCTGTTTATAAATAAATTTTACGCTTCCGTTTACACCGTCTGCAACCTTTGTAAATGTCTGGTAATCCTCACCCGCATCAAGCATTGCCTGCAGTTTGTCGGTCAGCGGTTTGATATCTCCGTTATAGCTGTTCGCAATCTTGGAAATACCCTTCTCGTCGAATTCTACCATGCCAACTGCCAGCGTATGGGACCCGTCATCCAGTTTATCTACACCGGACACAATCTTTACCGTGGCATCGTTGAGTGCCTTGATTCCCTTCGTCAGTGTTGGAACTGCGTCTGCCAGAGACTGTGTTCCCTTACTGAGTGCTGCGGAACCGGTAACCAGACTGTAACCGTTTTCCTGTACTGCTTCAATCTGCTGTGCAATTGTAGCCTTTGCACTCTCTGCTCCTGTAACAGCGGCTGCACTTGCTGCCTGTACGGCCACATTCTGACATGCTCCTGCCAGCTGTGTAGCCAGTGTCTTTAAGCTGCTCTCCACACCGTCTGTCACCTGCTCATTGTTTCTTCCTGCTGCAAGCTGTGCCTTGATTGTGCTCTGTGTCTTGTGAAAGAGTGTGTCCTTTGCCCCACTCTTTGCATACAGCAGTTCCGCAAGCTGTGCACTTGTCATACCATCCGATACGGCATACATAACCGTTGACGTCTGATCGTTTGCCTGTGCGCCCTTTGCCCACGCTGCTTTAATGCCGGCAGCCGCCTGATCTGCAGTAAGTTTGCTGTCTGCCGCCTGTCCTGCAGCTTTCAGCAATACCTGTCTTACCACTTCATTATACACGGTTTCTGCTGCATTTGCACTATAAGCGCCATCATAAAGAGAAGTAAATAATGCGCCATCCGTTGTGCTGCCATCTTTTCCTGTGCTGTAACGGAGTGCGGCATAGATCTGGTTTGCGACTTCCTGCGTTTTTCCGTTTGCAAACTCTTTTGCCACCGTCTCGGAAGCTGTCTTTGACGCTGCCTGTTTCTCTGTATCACTCATCTTTGTATTTAACGCTTTATCAAGTGTCTGGATTCCCTTGCTGATGGATTCTGCGCTGGTGTTTAATGTCTCCACACCTTTGCCCAGATCTCCGCTCTTTGAATTCAGCTCATTCATGCCGCTTGCATAATCCGCAAGATTTTTCTGTAACGTGTCCAGTCCATCGGATAATTCTTTTGATCCATCTTTTAACTTGCTGCTTGCATCCAGCATGTCATCAATCATATCATCCAGAGAAGAAGAATCCCCGCTCTTCATGGAAATCATGCTTCCGGCATTTGCCACGATCGTCATTGCCGTATTCAGCTTGAAATCTTTTACATCGGCAGTCACTTCGAAATCTTCCGGAAGTTCCAGATCATCGATGAAATCAGAATCTTTCACATTCAGACTTTCTTTGATTCCCGGCAATGCATAGCCGATAACCACATTGCTGTCCCCGTTCTGGGAAACTTTTCCGTTCTTTACTTCCACATTGCTGAAACTGTCATCCAATACCAGTGCCGTTACTGCTGCAAACGGAACCTTTACCGTCTGCTTGTTTCCGTTTACGGTTTCTTCATAAGAAGAATTATTTGTGTAATCATAATGTATGGTAACTTTTCCGGATTTTCCAGCCAGATCCTTCGGTGCAATCTCATTTCCATCCAGATAATAAGTAACTTTCAGAGAAACCGGAGCTTCACTGTCTGTTTTTCCCTGATAGTAAATATCGGCTCCATCTGCCTGCCAGGTCAGCTTCTCTCCGTTCTGTGAGAACTCCTCGCTTCCCTTCACATTTTTGATATCTGTCAGATTGGACTGATCCTCCAGTGTAGCGGACTGGTTTTTATTGATCAGGTGATCGGTGACAATGGTATCATACACACTTCCCGTTGCATCGGAAATAAGGTAAACATTTTCATCTTTTCCGATTTCTTTATCACTGACAGATACCTGAAGCAGATCCTCAATATCATCCTTCTTATCGGAAGAATCCTCTTTCTGCTCTGTCTGAACTGCAGCATCTTTCTTCTGATCTGCCTGCACGGCAACTGCTGTCATGCTGCTTCCAAGAAGTGCAATGGTCAGCACACCTGCCACAATACGGACTACATATTTATTTTTCAGTCTGGTTTTTAACTCTGATAATTTCATAATTCCATCCTCCTATTTGATTTTGTTGCGAAATCCTGCACTTGATGCACAGATCACACGGTCAAATACCATGAACATGCTTGGCAGAATAAAGATTACGACAATCATACTGATGATCGCACCACGTGCCATCAGCATACATAATGAACCGATCATATCGATGTTGGAATATAATCCTACACCAAACGTTGCTGCAAAGAAACTGAGCGCACTGACAATGATCGACTGAATGGACTTGCTCAATGCATCGGTAATTGCTTCTTTCTTATCCATACCGCGGAAACGGTTCTTCTTATACTTGTTCGTCATAAGAATTGCATAATCGACCGTAGCTCCCAGCTGTATGGTTCCGATTACAATGGATGCAATAAACGGCAACACCGTTCCTGTATATGCCGGAATACCCATATTGATGAAAATTGCAAATTCAATAACACATACCAGAATGATTGGAAGTGAAATGGACTTAAATGTCAGTAAAATAATAATAAAAATAGCTGCAATCGAAATAATACTTACATTTTTGAAATCCACATCGGTAATCTCAATCAGATCCTTGGTACATGGCGCCTCACCGATCAGCATTGCGGTATTATCGTATTTTTTAATAATCGCATTGATCTCATCACACTGTTTATTTACTTCATCCGTTGCAGATGCATATTCCGAAACAATGACCATCATCTGGTAATCTCCACTCTTGAAGATATCCTTCACATCGTCCGGAATGACATCCTGCGGAACCATCGGTCCGGTCAGGGAATCCATCGAAACCGCAAGTTTTACACCGTCTACTTTTTTGATCTCATCGATCATATTCATACTGTCTTTTTCAGACAGACTGCTTTTTGCCAGAACCATGTGGGTTGCACCCATATGATACTGTTCGGACAGCTTATCATTTCCGACTTTACTGCTGAAAGTCTCCGGCAGCGTACCAGTCAGATCATAATATACATTGGTATGTGTATATCCGTAGATTGCCGGAATCAGCACAACCAGAAACGCAATGACAAATACCACATGATGTTTTGTGATAAACCCTGCAATTCTACTAAGATCCGGAAGAATTACTTTATGTCTGGTCTTTTCGATTGCCTTATCGCAGACAAGAATCAGGGACGGAAGAATCGTTACACATCCGATAACGCCAAAGACAACCCCCTTTGCCATAACGATACCAAGGTCTTTTCCAAGGGTAAAGCTCATAAAACACAGTGCGATAAATCCGGCAACTGTTGTAATGGAGCTGCTGACCACGGAAGTAATTGTATTGGAAATCGCATGTGCCATGGCACGGTTTTTATCTCCGTCAAACCGCTCCTTCTGCTCCTGATAACTGTGCCACAGGAAAATGGAATAATCCATTGTAACACCTAGCTGCAGTACCGCCGCCAGTGCCTTGGTAATATAAGAAATCTCCCCGAAAAATACGTTGGAACCCAGATTGTAAATAATTGCCATGCCGATACTGATCAAAAACAGGAACGGAACAACTACGGAATCCATCGTAAGTGATAATACGATCAGAGAAAGCACAACGGCAATCAGAACATAGATCACACTCTCATTCTCTGCCAGTTTTCGGATATCATTGTTCACCGATGCCATACCACTGACAAAACACTGCTTTCCAACCAGATCATTGATCGTCTGGATCGCATCCATGGTGCCGTCCGACGACATGGACTCATCAAACAGGACTGCCATCAGCTGGCTGTCTGCGTCTTTGTTATTGAAAAAGTTGTAGATATCATCCGGAAGTGCTTCTCTTGGAATACTAAAATCCATAACGGAACCATACCAGATAACATTTTTTACATGAGGTACATCCTCAATCTTATCTGCTATTTTCTGCAGATCCTTATCCTGCATTCCCTCAACAACTACAAAAGAGAACGCGCCTGTTCCAAATTCATCCAGAAGGATATCCTGCCCTTTCATCGTTTCAATCTGTCCCGGCAGATAGGACAAAATGTCATAATTAATTCTGGTTTTCATATAGCCGATCGCGGATGGAATCAGCAGTAAAAAAGCCAGGATCAAAATCAGAAACCGACATTTAACGACTCCTTTTCCAAATTTAATCATTTTTTTCACCATCCTCTATTTTTCTCTCAGCCTATCATAAAAAAAAAGACCGAATATGAAAATATTCAATCTTTTCGTCATGTACTGCATGATTATACATTTTGAGTGATTTGTATGAATTCGTATACAAATCATTCAAAATGTCATCGCATATTCTTTTTATAATTCTTTGATGATGTCGGTCAGAGACCGGGTCAGCATATACTGATATGCTTCGGCCATTTCGCGCGGCGAGATGATCATTCCCATACTGATCCATTCCTCTGTTGCAAAACACATGGACTGTGCATAATAGGAAGATATCACCTCCGGCGTCAGCCATTTGTGTTTTGAAACCCTTCCGCTGCTTTCGTTTTGAATCAGTTCAAGCAATACTTCCCGCACACATTTTTTTGCGATATCGTGAAATTTGACCGATCCCTCCATTTTTACCAGCTGTGAATAAAATGCCTTGTCCTTTTCAATGTTGGTAAACAGCAGAACCATTGCTTCTATAATCATATCATTCCGGATCAGAGGTTCTACCGGCTCTAACAGTTCTGTCCGGATGATCCATTCAATAAGCTCAAATTTATCCTGAAAATGATTGTAAAACGTTGGCCGGATGACCCCTGCTTTATCAGTTATCTCTTTAATTGTAATTTTTTCTACCGGCCGCCTGACAGCAATCTCTTTCAAACTTTTTGCAAGCAGCTGGTCAATATCGGTTTTGCCCTGTATTGCCATTTCGTCTGTTATCCTTATTCGTCAAATTCCATGGTCACAAAGTACCCTTTTTCTGTCTCCTTCACATCAATCACATCGCCTTCCCGGCTTTTTAAACGTTCGCCTACCGCATAATTTCCCGACATTGCTATTGCATGCTCAATGGTATAATAATAGGAAGTGGGAAGTTTTCCCTCTGTCACCTTCAGATGATCCCCTGCTTTGGTCAGTCCCGGACGTTCCATTTTAAATTCCATCTGTCTCATCACGGTCACCTTCATTTTCCACAAACTCTGTATCAACAGTCTCTGTGCGCCGTCTGTAATCCCTCGCTGCACGCGTTGCTGTGACAGCAATCCACAGATTCAGCGCTCCGTTGATAATCAGCACGATTCCTACCAGCATAATAAACTGTTTCAATACTCCAAGCGGACAGAAAACACAGACCAGACCGCAGACCAGACAGATGATAGCAAATACAAGATCCATGCCCCACTTTTCATATCCGTATTTTTTGGCATTCACAGCCTCCGTCACCGCACGAATTCCATGAAATACAAGTCCTACACCCAGTATAACCGGAACCAGACTGACAATCAGCGACGGCTGGATGAGAAACCAGATTCCAACTGCAAGTACCAGAATTCCGACAATCGTTGATGCTCCAAATGTTGCAAGGCTCAAAATAAAGCTTCCCAGATAAATAATTCCAACGATGATCATTGCAACCGAAAGAATTGTTCCGATCACATCAATGACTCCGCCTTTCCACACAACAAAAATAATTCCAAGCACAATACACAAAACAGAAGAAAGCAGATAATCCGCCTTTGCCCGCTTCAAAAATTCTCTCATGAAATGACGCCCCCTTTTGAAATATCTTTTGCAACATTATAACATTTCCTTTTTTATTGTTCAACTTTTCCTCTAAAAATGATATACTGTGCGCGGAGGTGAATATCATGGGAAAAGAAGTAAAAACCAATGCCGTGCGTATTCTGGAACGAAATAAGGTTCCCTATGAACTGCTGACTTATGAATGTGACGAATTTATAGATGGAATTCATTCTGCCGAAGCCACCGGCACCCCGGTTGCCCAGACTTACAAAACGCTTGTCATGCAGGGCAAAAGCAAAAAATACTACGTATTTGTCATTCCGATTGCCGAAGAGGTTGATCTGAAAGCTGCCGCGCGTGCAGTTTCCGAGAAATCCGTAGAAATGATCCATGTCAAAGATTTAACTGCAATCACTGGTTATGTCCGTGGAGGCTGCAGTCCTCTTGGCATGAAAAAAGCATTTCCAACCGTTATCGATGCCTCTGCCAGGCAATATTCTGAAATTTATGTAAGCGGCGGCCGTATCGGAACCAGCATCCGGCTTGACCCTCAGGATCTGGCACGGGTTGTCCGCGCTACTTTTGCGGATATTCTTGCCAGACCATAAAAAGAAAAGTGTGCCAGGTTTATTTCCCTGACACACTTTTTCTTTTAATTTTCGCCCGGCTGCCGGATAATATCCAGCACACGCTGCAACTCGGCTCCCTCTGCCGGAGCCTCTCCATAGTCAACATGCTTCCAGTCTTTTTTGAATTCTCCAAGCAGATGTTTTCCCGGATCCTGGGTCCGTTCAATCGTAAAATATCTGCCCTCCTGCGTTTCGTCATTCCATGCAAAATAAACACGGAAACAGGATGGAACTCCCATATCGCGTACCGGCAGATCCACACGGACAATCAGTAAACTGTCGGACAAATCCATAACCATAACGGAGAAATCTTCCGGCAGATACGGATACATACGTTTCTGCTGATAACATTCCTCAAAAAACTGATCCATATATTCTTCTTTCTTCTCGCAGAGGTCATCCATCATCTGTTTGCCCTGCGCAAAAAAGCGCTTTGGCATAAAACCAAATTCAAACTGCTTACGTTCAAACAACAGATACTGTTCCTGTGTAAGCTGCATCTTCTTTGGCTGCGCTCCCTCTTTACGCTTCTTTTCCACTTCCTCGATTTTTTCCACCAGTGCACGTTTAAAAATCAGATTCTGTGTGAATGGATTGATCACTATTCCGGATACCTTTTCATCCTGCTGAAAAACCATGTTATTCGTTGCAAGGAACGGCATGTTTATAACTGCTTCACTCCTCGGAGATTCCGGAATCTCCTTTTTACTTGTATAAATTGGAAGAAACATTCCGTTTTTCGGACTGTTGATCAGACACGGAACCGGCTTCTTTTCATCATTTAAATTTGCCGGAACAAGCACACGTCTGGTTCGCATCAGCTCGATCAGGGCATTTAAATTCTCACCGGTTTTTTCTTTCAGATATAGATCTATCTGTGCTTCCACATCTTCATTTTTTACATCAAGTGTCATGCTTGGATCTGTTGGTTTCTCCTGCTTGAGATCCTGCTTCTTCATGACATCTTTTAACTTCTTTTTGTCGATCATCTGTGTATATCTCCTAACCCCATGCTATCGGTATTGTACAGGTTAATCCCTGTGCTCATGATATAAAAGCATTTTAGCACATATTTTCAGGAGATTCCATACCTTTATACGGTTTTTGAATCATCAAGCGTTTTCTGGATCAGTTTATCAAGTCTTCTTCCGATCCTGGCATATTTTTCAATGCGGCGTTCCATTTCCGGCGGAACTCCTTTTTTGTAAGAAACCCGGTTATCCATTCCTGCCCACGCATCCATGATCATCGTCCGCAGCTGCAATTCCACACGAACCACAGTTGTCTTTCCTTTGTAAGACATCGGGATATCCAGAACGATATGGTAACTCTCATACCCATTTTTCTTTGGTTTTCGAATGTAATCTTTTGCCTTTACTACGGTATATGTGTCTGTTTTTCCGATCTGCCGCGCAATCCAGTAGATTTCCTTGACACTGTAGCAGATACAGCGAACCCCGGAAATATCGTTCAGTGCAGTAACTGCGGTATCAAAATCCACGTCATAATCCTTGCGCTGCAGCTTCTCTGCAATGCTCTCCGGCGTCTTCATCCGTGTTTCGATAAAACGTACAAATCCCTGTCCTGTTTTTTCTTCATATTCCCGGTTCAGTTCCCGCAGCCGGTTTACCACAATTTCTCTTGCCAGTGCATGTTTTCTCTGAAAATCATCATCTTGCCAGTGCTTCCGGAGTTTTTCTAATTCATCCATAACTTACCTTCCCTGCTTTCTGTTATATCTATCCTATTCTATTCTCCACTTTTCTACAGGATAACAGGGGTGTGTAAATACAGACTTCTTCCCTATGTAAATTGTTTGTAAAAACTATGTGGTGAGAATCTTTTTTTCCACAAGCATTTTAACAAATTCCCGATCCCGGAAACTCCATGGCTGCGTCTCACAAAATGGTTCGTTCCCATCGATAATCTCCTGTGCGGTTGCCCACTCCAGATGAAATCCTTTCGCGATCTCGCTTTCGGTCATGTGCGTCTGTGTCATTTCTTCTTTTGCATCACAGAAAAAAAAGCAGGAGTGGCAGACATAGATCTTGTTTTTTTCAAACAGATCTCGCCGCCGCTCCACAATTTCTCCAATCGGACGGATGGATTCCGGAATCACAATAAGCCCGGACTCCTCCCCCACTTCACGAATCAGTGCATCTTCCAGCTTCTCGCCCGGTTCCACACCTCCGCCGAGAATTTTATAATCTCCGGCACTGCCATGTTGTGTTGCAATTTTTCCATCACGAATAATCACGCCGCGTGTCGAGTATTTTTCGAACACGGGCATTCCCTCTTCATAATCTTTTTTATCTAATGTTAAAAGTATCTGCACGGCATTTCTCCTTTGCTGTTCCGACATACAATTTTGTATCATTATAGCACTATCATGGGGGTTTGTGCAGATGTTTTAAATATAAGTTTTCTCTATGCGACGAATTTGTGCGAGTGTTTTAAATATAAGTTTTCTCAATGTGACGGAAGAAGGGGGACATTCTCTTTCTACAGAAAAATTTGCAAATTAGCGCCGATATTGATTTCAGGTTGGTTTAGCAAAAGTTTTACTTTTATGCTATTAGCTTTATATGATGTAACTACGGCGCAGTTGCAAATTTGTTCTTCCGAAAGAAATGTCCCCCTTCTTCCTGTTGGCTGGAGAAAATATAATTGAGAAACATATTTCCGCAAATCCTGTCTGTGGAACAAATATACAGCCACCTTCAGTAAAAAATGTCATCGTGGTATCTATGCCAATAAAATTCATGTAAAAGATACCATTGTGGTACCTACACGCTGAAAATTTAACATTCAGATACCGGAAGGTCTCTATAGATCAAAAATTGCTTTTCCAGATACCGCTTTTTCTAAAAAACCGGTATCTGGAAAAGCAATTTTTACTATATAGGTGACATTTCCTGATTTCAAGCATTAAAATTTCGGAAAACCGTCACCTAAAACTTTAATTTTTCGTCTATAGATACCCGGCCTTATCATCGAGTGATTTAACAGGGTATTTTTATGTTTATTCTAGTTCATGGGATTCGTAGCTGTTTTTGAGGCGTCCCTTTAACTGCAGGTTCTGGTGCCTTTATGTTTGTTCCACAGACAGGATTTGCGGACATCATTCTTTTACTTATGGTTTTCCAATCCACAGGAAGAAGGGGTACATTTCTTTCGGAAGAACAAATTTACAACTGCGCCGTAGTTCCATCATGTAACGTTAATAGCATAAAAGTAAAACCTTTGCCAAACCAACCTGAAATCAACATCGGCGCTGACTTGTAAATTTTTCTGTAGAAAGAGAATGTCCCCCTTCTTCCGTCGCATAGAGAAACCTTATATTTAGAACAGACTCCTCGCAAATCCGTCCCTCTGAAAACAAAAGGCTCCCAGCCCCGCAGTTAACCAGCAATTTATAAAGTTTTGAGATACTCTACAATACTTGTCACACTGTTGGCACCATCCGCCACCGCGGTCACAATCTGACGCAGCTTCTTGGTGCGGACATCTCCTGCCACAAAAAGCCCCGGCTGCTCCGTCACACCGTCTTCTCCGGCACGCACATAGCCATGATCTAAATCCAGCACAGAAGCCACCGCATCGGTCTGCGGATTCATACCGACTGCGATAAAGATACCGCTGACCGGCAGTTCTTTTTCTTCTCCTGTTCCGGTGTTTGCAATTACCAGATGATCGACCATCTGCTCCCCACAGATTTCTTTCACCACGGTATCCGGCAGGAAGGTGATCTTCGGCTCATTTGCCACCTGTTCCTGCAGTACCTTCGTGCCACGCAGTTCCTGTCTGCGGTGAATCAGATACACTTTTTCACATCCGGCTGCCAGATACAGGGCATCTTCCAGTGCCACATCTCCACCGCCGACAACCGCCACTGTCTTGTTACGGAAAAAAGCTCCATCACAGGTTGCACAGTAAGACACCCCGGCTCCTGCCAGTGTTTCTTCTCCCGGCACCCCGAGTTTCCGGTGTCCGGCTCCGGTTGCCAGCAGTACCGTTTTTGTCTCATAGACGGTTCCGGAAGCACCGGTGATTTTCCACGTTCCGTCTGTATTTTTCTCTACGTTATCCACTTCATCGCTGATGAACGGAACCTCCAGTGCTTTTGCATGCTGCTCAAATTTCTGTGCCAGATCAAACCCATTGGTTTCCGGCAGTCCCAGATAATTATCAACTTCCTGCGTATAAATCATCTGTCCGCCCCCCATCGGCTCTTTCTCTAAAACAACCACATCCAGACAGGCACGCTTTGCGTAAACAGCTGCCGAAAGACCTGCCGGACCGCTTCCTATAATGACTAAATCGTACATGTTATTCCTCCTGATTTTCAAAAAATCTATTTCATAAATAATGGCATTTTTATTCTTTCCTATTTTACCATACCCCTATACAATGCGCTATTTTCTTTTCTTTAAAAATGACAAAATATCCTTCTTTTACAAAAATTTTACGTGATTCCGGGTTGAAAAATTCATTTACAAATGCTACCATAACCAAGGATTTAAATCCACAATCATAAAAATCTGAGTAATGGAGGTGAAATTCATGGACAGTAACGATAGTTTTGGGCGAAGTAGACATTTGAATGCCGATGCTTTTTTCACTGGTAAAATTATCGTTTTCACTGGAAAATGAATTTTGCCGATTCATGATGTTTAAAGCACCGGTAGGTGCTTTTTTTGTGCCTGAATATATAAAACTGTATACCTGAGCCCTTTTCTATTGTGCATATCCGCAGCATGATGTAGCTTTTGTTGCACATGATGACTGCACACAAGGAAAGGAGAATTCATATGAACAAGAAATATTTAGAGCTTACAAAGCTGATCCGAAGCAAACAGAATGACCATGAAATCTTAAAATGCTTATCTAATTATCACGAAAACGACATTGCCGATATGCTTACGGTTATGACTCCAAAAGAAAGGAAACGTATTTATACGCTTCTGGGACCACAGAAAATTGCGGAAATCTTCGCATATCTGGATGAACCACAAATCTACTTTTCCGAACTCTCCGTCAAAGATGCCTCCAAAGTAGTTTCCCTGATGGATTCCGATGATGCCGTTGACGTCCTCGAAACACTCGACGATAAAAAGAAATATGAAATCGTGGAAAACCTGGACAAAGCTGCCATAAAAGATGTAAAAATGCTGCTTTCCTATGACGATGACGAAATCGGAAGCTGCATGACAACCAACTACATCTGCATTCCAAAGGGACTTTCCGTCCGTCAGGCAATGAGCGAACTGGTACGTCAGGCCGGAACCAATGACAATATTTCAACCATTTATGTACTGGATGAATCCCTGAAATTTGCCGGTGCTATTGATCTGAAAGATCTTATTATTGCAAGAAAACATGATGTGCTTGATGATATTATCGTCCACTCCTATCCATCGGTAACCGATCACGAAAAAATTGATGACTGCATGGAAAAAATCATGGATTATTCGGAAGATTCCATTCCTGTCCTGTCGCAGGACGGTCATATGCTCGGTGTTATTACATCCGAAGATATCGTAGAGATGGTTGACAATGAGATGGGGGAAGACTACGCAAAACTGGCCGGTCTCACTGCCGAAGAAGATCTCAAAGAAACCACTGTACAAAGCATGAAAAAACGTCTCCCATGGCTCATCATCCTGCTGTTCCTCGGGATGATCGTTTCCTCTGTTGTAGGTGTCTTTGAGCATGTTGTGGCTGTGCTTCCGATTGTAATCTGTTTCCAGTCCCTTGTGCTTGACATGGCCGGGAACGTTGGTACCCAGTCTCTGGCAGTTACCATCCGTGTCCTGATGGATGAAACACTCACCGGAAAACAAAAACTTTTCTTACTGGTAAAAGAAATGAAAATTGGTCTTTTAAATGGTGGAATCCTTGGTATTATGGCACTTGCACTGCTTGGCATCTACATCCACCTGTTTAAGGGATACACCTGGATCGGAGCATTTGGCATCTCCGGCTGCGTCGGCATCTCGCTTCTCGTGGCAATGGTGATCTCAAGCCTCGTAGGTACTGTGATTCCCATGTTTTTCCATAAGATAAAAATCGATCCTGCGGTTGCATCCGGTCCACTCATTACAACCGTCAATGACCTTGTGGCTGTTGTGACTTATTACGGTCTGGCATTTTTGTTACTGATCATGTAAAAAGATAATCTTTGCACCATACTACCGAAAAATGCTGCCTGACAACAATATGTTACAGGCAGCATTTCTATTCAACAATTTCTAAGCTGCATAGGAGATATCGCTTACGAGAGATACCCCAGATAGAAAATCTATCCGCAGACGGATACCCTTTACTGAATAACCAGTTCTTCAATCGTCACATTTTTCTCTTTGTCAATGTCAAAAGCTTTAAGCACCGGCTGATCCATATCCATCAGGGAAAGAATCAGGTAATTGACCGCCGGATCATACGCCAGGCGCTTATCTTCCTCGGACGGGCGTGACGGCGATTCCGGATGGGAATGCCAGTTGCCAAGCGGTACCAGATGGTTCGCACGCATATCTTTAACTGCGGCAAGCTGTTCCTTCGGGTTCATGGAAAAATGCTCATTGGTGTGATCCACATTTTCCAGAAGGTACACCTTCTCGATGATCTTTTTGTCACCGTCTTTGGTGCCTGCAATCAGACCACATGCCTCTTCCGGAAGGTTTTCCTTCGCATGAGCTAAGATTTTTTCATAGTCTGCTTTTTTCATGGTAAGCATAAAATTTTCCTCCTTTTCAAGGAGCAAATCGCATATAAAGTCTGCTTCGCAGAGGCGATTTGCGTAGGAGATATCGCTTACGCGATACCTCATGTGGAGCAGTTCGCATATAAAAGTCCGCTTCGCGGAGGCGAACTGCGTAGGAGATATCGCTTACGCGATACCTCAGTGATCCGGGCACTCGATCTGCTCGTAATCAATCAGTTCTGTGATGATCGGATGATCGCCACAGATTGCACACTTATGATCTGCCTTTGGCAGTTTGATCGTGTGGAATTCCATCTTTAACGCATCAAAAGTCAGAAGCTTTCCGGTTAAGAGATCGCCAACACCGATCAGGTACTTGATGGCTTCCATCGCCTGTAAGGATCCGATGACACCGCCCATTGCGCCGATGACACCTGCCTGCTTACAGGTCGGAACTGCATCCTTTGGTGGTGGATTCTTGAATACACAACGATAGCATGGTCCTTCTCCCGGAACATAGGTCATGAGCTGACCCTTGAACCGGATAATTCCTGCATGGGAAAATGGCTTCTTTGCCATTACACAGGCATCGTTGATTAAGAATTTTGCCGGGAAGTTATCGGTTCCATCAATGATGAAATCATAATCTTTAATGAGATCCATAATATTTTCGGAAGTAACGAACTCACGGTAGGTATTTACAGTCACATCCGGGTTCATTGCGTTCATGGTCTCTTTTGCAGATTTTACTTTTGCTTTTCCTACATCTGCGGTGCCGTGAATGATCTGACGCTGTAAGTTGGACAGATCAACTTCATCTGCATCGACAATACCGATGGTTCCCACACCGGCTGCGGCAAGATACATTGCTGCCGGTGCACCGAGTCCGCCCGCACCGATAATCAAAACTTTTCCGTTGAGGAGCTTTTTCTGTCCCTTCACACCAACCTCCTGCAGGATGATGTGACGGCTGTAACGCTCCATCTGTTCATTGGTAAATGCCATTAGAAGCTTCCTCCTCCCATGAAGTATAAGAATTCAACTACATCGTTTTCCTTTAATGTTACGTTTGCAAGATCGTGATTTTCTACGAAATCATCGTTTACGGTAACGGTCACATATTCCGGATTTTCAACCTTCTCGTCAACAACGAGCTGTGCCAGCGTGGTTCCCTCTTTGATGTCTTTTACGTTTCCTGCAATTGTTACTTTCATCGGTAACTCCTCCTAAATATATTTTTTCACAATTTCTTCCAGTTCCGGTTTCTTAATCAGACCGCGCACACGCTCTGCTTCCTTTCCATCTTTGAAAAACAGGATGGTCGGAGAAACCATAACGGAATACTGTTCTGCCAGTTCTCCGTCAAAATTTGCATTGACTTTGACCACTTTTAAGCGATCCTCATAATCATCTTCGATATCGCCAAGAATCGGTGACATCTGTTTGCACGGAATGCAGGAATCGGAATAAAACTCCACCAGTACCGGTATAGAAGCCTGCAAAACCTCCGCTTCAAAATTATCTTTACTTACTCTTGCTGCCATGCGCTTAACCTCTCTTGTCTACTCTTCGAGTTTCTTTACAATAAGGTCATAAGTTCCATCTTCATTGTCGATCAGCTTTAATACCTGCTGTCCCTCTTCCTTGAAACTTCTCGGTACGTTCTGCACCGGCTCTCCATCATTCATATGTACGGAAAGCACCTGTCCGATCTCTAACTCTTCCATGGCCACCTTTGCCTTGACAAACGTCATCGGGCAGACCACATCCGTAATATCTACAGTTTCATCAATTGTAAAATCAGCCATTGTATGCCTCCTTTATCTTCTCTTCAAATTTATCAAGTCCCACTCTCTCGAGTGTCATGCGGAAACGCTCTCCCGGATTGGCATTGTCATCAAAGAACTGGATTGCCGCATCGGTAATGCGGAATAACTGTTCCTCGGATGTCACAAGCGGAAGATACTTCTCGCCCTTGTATACGCGGTTTCCAAACAGTCCACCGAAAGATACCTCAAATGCAGGTGTCGCTTTCCATGCATCGGTCGGACAGGCCTTTACACAGCGTCCGCAGTTGTTACATTTTTCCTCATTGAGAACGATTTTTCCGTCCACGGTGCTGATTGCATCCACGCGGCAGGTCTTCTCACAGATCCCACAGTTGATGCAGGCTGCTTCCTCCCATTCCACAATGGATGCACCCTTGATTCCGACATCATTTTCTTCTGCCTTTAAGCAGTTGTTCTGGCATCCGGTTACACCAAATTTAAACTTATGCGGAAGTTCTCTTGCAAAATAACGCTCATCCAATTTTTTTGCAATATCATAACTGTCAATATTTCCACTAGGGCATACCGCCGATCCCTGACAGGCTGTAATCGTACGGACACGCGGTCCACACACACCCGGCTTACATCCCCCGGTTGCCAGCATTTCCTTAACTTCTTCTACATCGTCAAGTTTGATAAATGGGATTTCCACACTCTGACGGGAAGTCAGATGTACGTGTCCGTCTCCGTATTTTTCTGCAACCTTTGCGATAATCTGTAAATTCTCTGCTGTAAGATTTCCACCTACCACAGCCAGCCGCAGGGAAAAATTATTTTTTTGTTTCTGGCGCATAAATCCGCCTTTTTTCAATGTAGCATAATCAACAGCCATTACTCTCTCCTTTAAACCTTGTGTATTTTTCTTTGTTTATCCGGCGGTATTTTGGATTGCTGCTGTAAAATCCTGCTTCAGATCTTCGATATCCTCAATACCGACACTTATTCTTATCATATCATCAAATACGGCGGCGTCAATCTTTTCCTGCTCGGTTGAGTGTGCCGCCAGTGTGGATTCCGGATGTACGATCAGTGTCTTGGTATCTCCGATATTGGATACGATCTGCGGAATGGTCAGCGCATTCATGATTGCAAAAGCGCGTTCCTTGCTTCCCACGCGAATGGTTAAAATTGCTCCAAATCTTCCATCCAGCAACTGCTTTGCCACACCGTTCCACGGACTTGATGCAAGTCCCGGATAGTTTACGCTGATTCCCGGAATGGTTTCCAGATAAGCCGCAAGCTGCATTGCGTTGTCACACGCCCGCTCCATACGAAGCCCCAGTGTCTCCATACCAAGCAGATTATAGTATGCAGTCTGCGGCGCCATACAGGCTCCCATGTTGCGGAACAATCCGTTTCTCAGTTTTGCAGTAAAGGCAAATTTTGCAAACTTTTTATAGTCTTTCATGCCCGGATACCGCTCCAGATCCCATTTGAATCTTCCCGCATCAGTGATCACACCACTGATGGCACTGCTGTTGCCGTTGATGTATTTGGATGTGGAATTGATCACGATGTCTGCGCCAAGTTCGAGCGGACGAACGAGAAACGCGGTAGCTACCGTATTATCGATCATGAGCGGAAGATTGTGCCGCTTTGCGATCCCTGCAAGTGCCGGGATGTCGGTCACATCCAGCTTTGGATTGCCGACCGTCTCCGCGAAAATGACTCTCGTCTTATCCGTGATCTTTGATTCGAGATCTTCCAGATCATTCGTATCTGCAAAAATTGTTGTAATCCCAAACGCTTCCAGATCGTGGTAAAGATCAATCGTTCCTCCATACAGGCTGGTGCTTGTGATGATCTCATCACCACTTCCTACGATATTCAGAAGGGCATTGGTAATTGCCGCCATGCCGGATGCACAGGCAACGGATGCCACACCTTTTTCCAGAACCGTCATGCGTTCTTCAAATGCTGCGATGGTCGGGTTATTGATTCTTGTGTAAGAATATCCAGCAGCTTTGTTGTGAAACAGCTTCTCATGCTGCTCTGCCGATGGCTGAAAGAAAGCACTGGACTGGTACACCGGGGTAAGTGTGGCTCCGGTCACCGGATCTCCGGTTTTTGTACCATGTAGTAGTTCTGTGTTGAATCCCATTTCATTTCCCCTAATTCATACTTATCTAATAGGTTTAATATGTTATAGTTAATATACCGCAATCATACCCTATTGTCAACCTTTTATTTCCACTTATTTTTCCGGCAAAAAAATCCCCGCTGGTTAAAACCAGCAGGGATTCCATTCTCATAATAAAATTATTATTCTGTCCAGTGCTCATCCTTAAATACGATGCGGCGGTAAGTCTCAAAATCAACCCACTTATTAAAGAAGTTCTCAGAGATCTCACTGCCCTCTGCGGAAAGCTCCTTCTTGAACGCATCCACATCTGCGGCACTTGTTACATGAACTGCAAATCCACGGCCGTTGATGACAGGCACATCGTTGTATGCAAAGTCAGCAAGCGGAATAATGGCAGTAACCTTCTGGTCACGGATGGATACCGCTACCTGCTCACGCAGAACAACCACATCAAAGCTGTCCGGATACTGATACGTCTCACCCTTGACCGGAATCACATCACCGATCGTGTAAGTTTTATCGGAAGGCTGTACCTTAAAGACGTTCATCGCCTCAAGGTCATAGTAATATTCCTCGAAGATATCTCCGTTTGCCTTGAGATTTCCGTGGGCAAATGCGCATTTTAAGTCTTTCGTCTCATCGAGCGTTGGATTTTCCACAACACCACATGCGGAGGTCATGTTGGAAATACGGTCGATCAGGATCAGTTCTCCCAATGTCTTATGCTTTGCAAAAGCATCAATGACGATCTCTTCCTGCAATACCAGATCGCAGACCGCAATCTCGTTCTTGCGCAGGCGGCCAACCGGAATAAATTCACCGGTGTTGACATCAATCTTGTACTGGATATTCTTTAAGATACCCGGAATCGTACGTGTACCGAGTTTTACGAGATAATCTTTGCCGACGGTCAGTTCCTCATCGTCCATCCAGAGGATTGTTGCGGTAAATTTCTTGCTGACCGGAAGCTTCGTATCTTTTGCGAGAACACATCCGCGGGATACATCCACTTCCTTGTCAAGCTGGATGGTAACTGGACGGCCTGCATCTGCAGTCTGTGCATCTTTATCTCCGACTAAAATGCTCTTTACTTTTGCATGCTCATTGCTTGGCAGAGTCACGATTGTATCACCGACCGATACAGCGCCACTCTCGATCTGTCCCTGGAAACCACGGAACGTGTGATCCGGACGGCAGACACGCTGTACCGGCATATAGAAGCCTTCTTCCTGCTTCTTTTCGCTCACATCGATATTCTCTAAGTAAGCAAGCAGTGGCTCCTGCGTGTACCATGGCATATTGTCGGAATGGGTGGTGACATTGTCACCCTCGGTTGCAGATACCGGAATGATCTTGACACTCGCTAAATGCAGTTCCTTGGAAAGTTCCTGAATCTGTGCAACGATCTCCTTGAAACGCTCCTCGCTGTAATCGACAAGATCCATCTTATTTACAGCAAATACAAAGTAACGGATTCCCATCAGTGCACAGATTCTGGCATGTCTTCTGGTCTGTACGAGCACGCCCTGCTTTGCATCCACAAGGATAACGGCAAGGTCTGCAAAGGATGCACCGACTGCCATGTTTCTTGTGTACTCCTCATGTCCCGGAGTATCTGCCACGATAAAGCTTCTCTTTTCGGTTGTAAAGTAACGGTATGCCACATCAATAGTGATACCCTGTTCACGCTCTGCCATCAGTCCGTCCAGAAGGAGGGAATAATCAATCGCACCGCCGCGGCTTCCTACTTTGGAATCCAGCTCCAACGCTTTCTCCTGATCTGCGTAAAGCAGTTTGGAATCGTATAAAATATGTCCGATCAGTGTGGACTTTCCATCGTCTACACTACCGCAGGTAATAAATTTCAATAATCCGCTCATTTTAGAAATAACCCTCCCTCTTTCTTCGTTCCATGCTGCCGGCTGCCTCGTTGTCAATGACACGGGTGGTCCGCTCAGACTCTACAGCACTCAAGGTCTCGTCAATAATCTCATCTAATGTGGTCGCGTTGGATTCGATTCCACCGGTCAGTGGATAGCATCCCAAGGTACGGAAACGCACATTCTTGTATTCAATTTTCTCACCCGGACGAAGTTTCAGACGATCATCATCCACCATAATAATCTGTCCGTCACGCTCAATCACCGGACGCTTTGCTGCAAAATACAGCGGCACGATATCGATGTTTTCTCTCTTTATGTACTCCCAGATATCCGTCTCAGTCCAGTTGGAAATCGGGAACACACGAATACTCTCACCCTTGTTGATCTTGGAGTTATAAAGTTTCCACATCTCCGGTCTCTGGTTCTTCGGGTCCCATGCATGATTCTCATTACGGAAAGAGAAAATTCTCTCTTTTGCACGGGATTTTTCCTCATCACGACGTCCGCCGCCGAATGCTGCAGTAAATCCGTATTTATTCAACGCCTGTTTTAATGCCTGTGTCTTCATGATGTCGGTGTACTGGCTGCCGTAATCAAACGGATTGATGCCACGCTTTACACCGTCCTCGTTGATATACTCGATCATGTTAATCCCAAGTTTCTTTGCCGTCTCATCACGGAACTGAATCATTTCCTTGAATTTCCATGTCGTGTTCACATGTAAAAATGGGAATGGCGGCTTCTCCGGATAAAATGCTTTCATGGCAAGATGAAGCATTACCGAACTGTCCTTTCCTATGGAATAAAGCATTACTGGTTTTTCACACTCTGCCGCTACCTCACGGATAATGTAGATTGCTTCCGCTTCGAGTGCATCAAGATGAGATAATTGACTCATGATCTTCCTCCTTAATATTTATTCGAATCCTTTTTATTCACAACAATTGTTTCTATTGTACCATCTGTTTTTTTAATTCGCCAGTGTAACAGATCTCCTTCCGTATGAACGGTCATCTGGCTTCCCATGCCGCCGATGTCGGCACCCAGGTAATAGGAAATTGCCTCAAACGGACACTCCTTGATACAGGAGGCGCATCCCCAGCAGTCCTTCGGATACCGGATCACGGCTTTTTTGTCTTCGCCGCGCACGATCAGGCTTCCCGGACAGACATCCAGACATTTTCCACATGCCCTGCATTTCATGGAATCAATCGCGATGCTCATAGGTTTCTCCTCCTTTCACCAGATCTCTGCGGATCATCGTAATCTGGTCCCCGTTCTTTTTCGAGTTTACATAGCAGAGCCATGCATCACTCTTCTCCGGATAATCCAGATTCTCCGCGAAACTGTGCCAGCGTGTCTCCTTGCGTGCACGCAGATGTGCGATCACAGTCAGGCACACGGTCAGGCGTTCTTTCAGCTCATAGATAAACATCAGCTCATGCATATCGGCTGCCGCAAGTCCTTTTGCAAGGATCTGCAGTTTCTTTATCTTTTCTTCCGCCATGGCAAGCTGCTTTTCGTTGAACTGGTAATGGGTTCCGATTCCGCCTGCATACTGGTCCATGACTTTCTGCATGGCTTCCTCGAGTTCCTCAACGGTAAATGCCGGGTCCTGCTTTGTAAGAAATGCATCATACTCGGCAATTTTATTTTCAAGAACCGCTTCTTCATCAGAAGCCGCCGTATCTGCCACCTGTTCTTCGTTTAATTTCTGCACGATGGAATTGGCTGCGATCTCGCCCTCCACCAGTGCGCCGGTTACATATTTCTGTGGACAGCCGCCTGCCACATCTCCGGCAGCATAGAGTCCGTGGATCGTTGTCTCTCGTTCGGTGTCTACCCAGTAACCGCTGGCGGTATGACCACCTACGATATACGGCTCGGTTCCCTCGATTTCCACGTTCTGTTCGCTTGGATTTTTCCCCGATTCCACCCACTTGAGTGTCTGTCCCGGCGCCATGTTTAAGTATGCTTTTAAGAGCGATTCATCCTGTTCTGCGGAGATGCCTTCGGTGCGAAGATAACATGGTCCGCGTCCCTGTACATTTTCTTCAACAGTTCCGTACACACGCTGGGAAGTAGTCAGACCGTATTTTGTCTCATACACTTCTCCGTGTGCGTTGATCTGCTTTGCTCCGACACCCTGTGCAATCGTTCCGGTCGGAGCGATCGTATCTTTACAGCGCAGGGCGATAAAGCGCATCTCAAATGTGGTCATCTCGGCTCCGGCTTCAATTCCCATGGCATATCCGGCACCGGTGTTAAACGGCGGATACCACATTTTATGACGGGAAAAACCCGGATTGTTCGGGCGGTAAAGTCCTGCGGCTCCTCCGGTTGCGATCAGCACTTTTTTTGCGCGGATCTCGTAGGCCGTACCGTCTGCAATGGAAAAACCGACGGCTCCTTCGATCTTATGATTGTTTACCAGATAATCGGTGATGTTTAACTGGTTGATGACGGTCACATCGTCTAATTTGCTGACAGCATCTGCAAGAAGCGGCTTGAAGTTTTCGCCGTTGATCTTGATATTGCGGTTTCCTCTTGCCACATACTCGCCGTTTTCGTCTTTTAAGATGACCAGACCAAGCTGTTCCATTTTGGCGGTCACACGGTTGAGTCCTTCGGACATGGTCAAAAGCAGATCCGGCCGGACGATGCCGTCGGCATCTTTTGTGGCGTAGTCCACGTAATCCTGCGGAACATGGCCTTTGGTGATATAGGCATTGAGCGCGTTGACTCCGGCTGCCAGACAGCCGCTGCGCTTGATGTTGGCTTTTTCTGCTATGATTATGGAATAATCGGATTGTTCACGGATGGTCATTGCCGCGTAGCAGCCTGCTGTGCCGCCGCCGATGATGAGGACATCCGTATGGAGTATTTTTTTTCCCTCGATTTTCATAAGTAATCCTTCCTTGTGATTAAATGTAGAAGACCTCGCCTTCCTGCATCTCTCTATTTTCTACGAGATAGGTCTGGTTTTCATCAAATATGTAAAGCCGGTAGATTAAGACATACACTTTTTCACCGATCTCTACCGGATCTTTTTCAAGTGAGCGCTCGGTGACGATCGGGATACCTCCCACATCAACGACAACATCCAGATGATTTCCTCGGAATATCACATCTTTTACGATTCCACGCTCGGCGGCACTCATATGCTGCGGTGGCTCGCTTCTGGACATGCGGACAAATTCCGGACGGATAACTGCGTGGGTTGCGCCCTCGACCGGATCAAATCCAAGCAGACGCTCATAATGCTCTACGATCGAGGAACGGCCGATAAACTGTGCCACGAACGGGGTGTCCGGTGATTTATAAATTTCCATCGGTGTTCCCATCTGCTCGATATGTCCATGGTTTGTGATGATAATCTCATCGGCCACCTCAACGGCTTCATCCTGATCATGGGTGACAAAAATGCTTGTAATGCCAAGCTTTACAACCATCTCGCGAAGCCAGTTGCGAAGTTCAGTGCGGACTTTTGCATCGATTGCCGCAAACGGCTCATCGAGAAGAAGTACCTGCGGATTCGGTGCAAGTGCGCGGGCAAATGCCACTCGCTGACGCTGCCCGCCGGACAACTGGTTCGGATAACGCTTTTCCATTCCGCTTAATCCGGTCAGTTCCAACAGTTCGGTCACGCGCTTTTTGATTTCTTTTTTCGGCACCTTGGCAAGTTCGAGACCAAAAGCTACGTTGTCGTAGACGGTCATATAACGGAACAATGCATAGTTCTGAAAGACAAAACCGATGCCTCGTTTTGCCGCCGGCACATCGTTGACACGCTGCCCGTCAATATAGATATCGCCACTGTTTGGTGTCTCAAGCCCCGCGATCATGCGAAGCAGTGTGGTCTTTCCGCTTCCGGAAGGTCCAAGCAGTGCGACTAATTTTCCTTTTTCAATGCCAAAGCTGACATGGTCGGAAGCCCGGAAGTTTCCGTAATTTTTACAAATATCTCTCATTTCCACGTACATAGCCTGACTCCTTACTGTATGCCTTTACTGTTTTTGCTTCTGTATTCAAAAATGTTTCTGAGTATCAGCACGATCACCGCAATAATGACCAGAATGGAAGATACCGCAAATGCGGAGGTGATGGAAGTATCCGTCCCCGACATATATAAGGCATCAATCTCCAGCGGCAGGGTAAATGTCTGCCCTCTGGTCTTTGAGAGTGCATTGACTGCTCCAAACTCGCCTAACGCACGCGCCGTACATAAAATGATACCATAGATCAGTCCCCATTTCATCTTGGGAAGGGTAATTTTCCGGAAAATCGTAAATCCCCCGGCTCCCATCAATGCTGCAGCCTCTTCTTCGTCTTTGCCCTGTGCATTTAAGATCGGGATGATCTCACGCGATACAAACGGGAAAGTGACAAAAATTGTGGCAAGCACCACACCCGGTAACGCAAACGTAATGCGGATGTTTGTTCCGAAAAACTGGTTGATCGCCCGGATTGCCGGATACGTCCAGCCGAGTCGTCCGAAGGTCATCAAAAAGGCAAGACCTACAATGACGGGAGAGATCGAAAACGGGATATCGATCAGCGTGGCAAGCACCTGTTTCCCGCGGAAAGAAAACTTTGTCAGAAGCCATGCCGCCATGATTCCGAAAAACGTATTGACAACTACCGCGATCACAGTTGCAAGCAATGTAACCAAAAGAGCCGAACGCACATATTCGGTTGTGATCGCCTGTATGTAAAAAGCAAATCCTTCTTTCAACGCACTAAAGAGAATCGAAAACAGGGGAAGAATCAGCATAACAAATATGAAAAGAACGCTGATGGCTATTAAGATGTATTTCGTACTTTTCTTTTGTTCCATAAAAACGAACTTCCTTTCTTAAAACAAACTGGCTGGTTTCCCGTTGTACTTACACATTGTTGGTTCTGGCTGCCTGTTTCATCTGTACGATATTCACAGCAAGCAGTAAAACAAACGATAAAATCAACATTACCAGCGCGATTGCCGTGGCACTCGCATAATCAATATACCCAAGCTTCTGCATGATCACATAGGAGATCACCTGCGTATGTTCCCTTGCACTGTTTCCGGATATGTAAATGACACTTCCGTACTCACCAATTCCTCTGGCAAAGGCAAGCCCAAATCCGGTTAAAACCGGGGGCATCATCTCCGGCAGAAGCACTCTGCGGAAGGTCTGAAACCGGTTGGCTCCAAGCATAAATGCCGCTTCCTCATACTGTCCGTCGAGTTTTTCAAGCACCGGCTGCACGGCACGGATGACAAACGGAATTCCGACAAACACCAGTGCAATGACCAGTCCCAGATGTGTGTAGGATACTTTGATGCCAAGTTTTGCAAGCGGAGTCCCGAGGATTCCGTTTTCGGAATACATTTTAGAAAGTGTGATACCTGCTACCGAAGTCGGCAGTGCAAACGGAAGCTCAATACAGCCATCGAGGATACGTTTTCCCGGAAACTCATATCTTACAAGCACCCAGGCAATGATCACACCGAACACACTGTTTATAAGTGCCGCAATAAACGAACATCCGATGCTGGTCGCAAATGCATGCCGCACGGTCGACTTCGTGATCAGGGACCAGAACTCTGCCGGACGCAGTTTTAATGCGGAAACCATCACAGATGCCAGCGGGATCAGCACAATCAGGGAAAGCATTGTCACTGTAATTCCCAATGTGAGGTGATACCCCGGTATCACACGTACTTTTTTTGTCTTATTCGTTGCCGTAGATTTCATCAAACATTGCTCCATCGTCAAAATAGTTCTTATATGCTTCTTTCCAGCCGCCGTAATCTTTGATCGTATATAATTTCACATTCAGGTCAAAACGGTCGGAAAATTCCTTCAGAATTGATTCATTGCTCGGACGGTAACCATACTCTGCCGCCAGCCGCTGCGCATCATCGGTGTACAGATAATTCAAATATTCCCTGCTGACTTCCTGCGTGCCGTTGGCATCCGCATTGTCATCCACAATCGCCACACTCGGCTGTGCCAGAATACTGACACTCGGCGTAATCATCTCATATTCATCCGGATAACTTTTCATCGTGGTAATTGCCTCATTTTCCCACGCGATCAGCACATCCCCTTTCTGGTTTTCCACAAACGTGGTTGTGGAACCGCGCGCTCCTGAATCCATGACGGAAACCTGCGAGTAAAGTTTCTGCAGAAATGCTTTCTGTTCCTTCTCATCATCGGTCTGCTCCTTTATATAGGAAAGTGCCGCTAAAAAGTTCCAGCAGGCACCACCACTGCTCTTTGGGTCCGGGGTGATGATCTCGACCTTTTTATTCACCAGATCGTCCCAGTCTTTGATCTGTTTCGGATTGCCTTTCCGGACGAGGAAAACAATCGTCGAAGTGTATGGGGAACTGTCATCGGCAAATTCCTGTTCCCAGCCTTTTTCAATCAGTCCGGTCTGCTCGATCAGTGTGATATCATGCTCAAGTGCCAGTGTCACGACATCGGCGTTACATCCCTCTACAACGGAACGCGCCTGTGCACCGGAACCTCCGTGGGATTGAATAATATTCACTTCTTTTCCCGTTTTTTCCTTATAATATTTCTCAAACAGAGGATTATATGCTTCATAAAATTCTCTTGTCGGATCGTAGGAGACGTTGGTGATTGTCCGTACATGACTCTTTTTGCTTCCGCATCCGGTACATCCAATCAACAGAATTGCCGCCATGGACAGTACCGCTATTTTCTTTACCATTGAAAATAATTTTCGCTTCATGTTTCCGCCTCCCTTGACTTTCGTTTATCATACCCCTTAATTCCTATCATGTCAATAGGTATTGTAGGAATAATTTTCCTTTCTTTCTACGGTACCATGGAAAGATTGAATTTTGCTTGAATCTCAATACGTGGATTTTTATAGCCAGTTAAATTGCTGTTTAACTACGTGGTCTGGGGCCTTTTGTTTTCAGTTGGACGGATTTGCGGGGATTGTTCTAAATATAAGTTTTTTCGATGCGACGGAAGAAGGGGGGCATTCTCTTTCTACAGAAAAATTTGCAAATTAACGCCGATATTGATTTCAGATAAGTTTGATAAATATTTTACTTTTATGCTATTAGCGTTATGTGATGGAACTACGGCGCAGTTGCAAATTTGTTCTTCCGAAAGAAATGTCCCCCTTCTTCCTGTGGATTGGAAAACTATAAGTAAAAGGATGATGCCCGCAAATCCTGTCTATGTGACAAATATAAAGGCACCAGAATTTGCAGTTAAAGGCGCTCCCGGAAGGAAATGCGTGCAATGAGCATTTACGGTAAAGTGATAAATACTTTGGAATCCTGACATGCTAATAGGTGGAAATTTCATTGCTGGTATTTTGTGAAACAATAGTTCTATTAAAGCCTTTATATGTTCGGGCATTATAAACTTATAAATAAAGGATGGGTTCTATATAATCAAAATTCATAGGAAAGATGTCATCGTGGTATCTATCCCAATAAATTTCATGTAAAAAATACCATTGCGGTACCTATATATTGAAAATTTAACATTCAGATACCGGAAAGTCTCTATAGATCAAAAATTGCTTCTTCAGATACCGCTTTTTCTAAAAAAACGGTATCTGAAGAAGCAATTTTTACTATATAGGTGACATTTTCTGATTTCAAGCATTAAAATTTCGGAAAACCGTCACCTAAAACTTTAATTTATCAAAAGAAGTTTCCATCACTCTTCCCTGGTCAATTCATATGTCACCTCCTTGATCTTTGTTCGCATAACAATCCCTCTGACATCTTCCGGATTAATTTTATTTGCCACCTGTAATCCCAGATAAGAGGTCACCCTATAGAAATCTCCTGACTGTAACACTGCATTGCAGTCGGAATAGGTTTTCTTTGCCTTTGAATCACTAATGATATCCATCGGATAAGGATCTGCAATATTCCAGTTACGCGTTCCATCTTTGTAAATCAAAGAGGTTTTTCCAAGATCCTCTCCCACACTTTCCTGATTCTTTCCCCATCTCTCTAAGCCAAATGACCATTCAGCATTTTTCTGCATTTTTCTGTAATACTCTGTAGTTGTTCCATAAATTACAGCACTCAATGGTGTTAGCCGCATCCGCTTTGGCTCATAATACTTCGGGCTGATCTGCTCCTGATTTTTTGCTTTCAACGTATATTCATAAACAGGAACATTACAGCTCGCGTCAAGTGTCGCAGTATTATTCGTTCTTGTAGGCAAATCATAACACAATGTCAAATTCATTGACGATGGGACCCATTGTCGAAAATCCATGTCCATTGCAAAATACTGCACATTCTTATCACTTTGTGTTCTGAGATAAATAGATGAAGACTCAAAACGCTCTTCATACACGTTCTGCTCAAGACGCAACTGTCTTTTCGAACGAAGATTTCCATTTTCATCATAGCTCTCCGATCCCGCCGGTCCTTTGGTTGCCAGCCATTTTTCTCCGGTTTCATCCTTTGCCTCATAGCGCACAACTGCACTTACAACAACTTCATCCGAAAGGATTTCCTCTACCGAAAAAATCATATGTTCATCCTGGTCACTGAATACTCCTCTTGTAACGTAATCGGCCAATTCACTTCGCTGTCCCCAATACCCCTGAAACATCTTTTTTAGCTGCTCCGCAAAAGATGTCTGTGGAACAATGCAGGCAAGTGCCAGTGCAGCCGCCACGGTACCTACAATACCGACCATTTTCATTCGTTTTTTTCTGATCATTTTTTCCTCCTTTCGTCTCTTTTTGAGTACAATTTCCTCCTCTTTGATCTCCCGCTGCGGTGTAAGGGCCTTTTTTAAAATCTTATCTAATTGCTCATCGTTCATATCCGATAACCTCCAGTTTTTCCTTTAAAAGTGATTTTGCTTTGCGCAGACGGGTTTTAACGGTATTGACGGAAAGATGCAGGCACTCCGCAATTTCTGTCAGTTTCATATCCGCCGAATAATACAGATACACCACCAGCCGGTATTTTTCGGGAAGCTGCTGCACCAGTTTCTGCACTTCATGTATTGTTTCCTCCTGCAATACCTGTACTTCCGGATCTGCATTCCGGGTTTCCGATGCTTCCCCGCCGTTTTGTATATGTACTTCGTAGCTCTCCTGTGGTGCAATCCGCATCCGCCATGCAAATTTTCGTCTGCGATTTTTCCAAAGCCGGATTGCCACAGAAAGTGCATAACTTTTACTGTTATTTTTCTCATCCAGCCGGTCTAAATGTTCCAGCAGCGTAAGCATGGTATCCTGATACAGTTCATCACCCTCATGGGCATTTCCTGCAGTCATCCTGCAAAACCACAGGATATCTCTCCCGTGCGCAAGCACAAACTCATCAAACTTTTGTTTTGTCACGTGTGATTCCTTTCTATTTCCCAAAGACGTCCATGGGATTTCTCCCTTACATAATGATATTGTAATAAATTTTCAAAAAGTTTTCCGGATTTATTGGCACTTGAACAAATAAGTTGAATACTTTATAATAAGTAGAAAGCCTGTGCTCTGCGATGCATTTTTGATGTATCCCAATCGCATCTGGCTTTTTATTACACATTACGAGGAAATTTTATGAAACAGAATACCCTGCGGTATTCCCTTCTGCTGCTTCTGACCGCAGCTATCTGGGGATTTGCTTTTGTTGCACAGAGTGTTGGAATGGACTATGTGCAGCCTTTTACATTTACTGCTGCCCGCTCACTGATCGGGGGGATCGTACTGCTTCCGTTTATTTTTATCCGGGCGCAGAAAACCGGCCGGACTTCTGAGGAAAAATCCGCTTCCTGGAAACAGGCACTGCCCGGAGGCATCATCTGCGGTGTTCTGCTGTGTATCGCATCGAATCTGCAGCAGATCGGCATACAATATACGACCGTTGGAAAAAGCGGGTTTATCACAGCAATGTACATCGTGCTTGTTCCGGTACTCGGTATACTTTTTCACAAGAAAACCGGTATCCGCGTGTGGATCTCTGTAGCACTTGCTGTATGCGGACTGTATCTTTTATGTATGACCGGAGGTTCCTTTCGTCTGCAGCGCGGAGATCTGTATACACTCTGCTGTGCGCTCATGTTTTCCCTGCAGATTCTTGCCGTGGATCACTATGCACCGATCGCGGATAATGCCATACTGGCATGCATCGAATTTTTCACCTGTGGCATCTGTTCCCTGATCCCGATGTTTTTACTGGAACAGCCACGGATGCACCTGATTCTTGCCGCATGGCTGCCGATCCTGTATGCAGGCATACTCTCCAACGGTGTGGCCTACACTCTGCAGTTTTTTGCACAGCGGGGACTTCCTGCCTCTACAGCCTCTCTGCTAATGAGCACGGAATCCGTGTTCTCGCTTCTGGCAGGTTTTCTCATCCTACACCAGATGCTGAACGGCCGCGAGCTTACCGGATGTGTACTGATGTTTGCCGCCATTATTCTTGTACAAATAAAAGGAAAAGAAAAGGAGTCGATTAATTCATGAAAAATATCATTGAAAACGAAGTCGGGGCCATCCTGACAGATATCCTTGACGATTATAAAAAAGGACGCGCAGTTGATAAGATGGATATCTACAACCAGCCGGATAAAACCGAAATTATGGACATTCTTGACCGTCTGTTTTCCATTGTTTATCCGGGATTTTTCCGCGATAAAACCCACAAAATCTACAATATTGAACACAGTGTGTCTACCATGATTGAAGATGTAATGTTCCACCTGAACAAACAGATCTGTGTTGTCTTAAAATATACGAAAGAATTCGGTGACAATGAGGAAGAAAAACTGGAACAGTTTGCACAGAAAGCAACCGTTTCTTTCATGCGGCGGATTCCAAAGGTCCGTGAATACTTAGAGACCGATCTGCAGGCCGCTTACGATGGCGATCCTGCTGCACGCAGCAAAGACGAGATCGTATTTTCTTATCCGGGACTTTATGCCATCACGGTATACCGTCTGGCGCATGAGCTGTTTCTGCTTGGTGTTCCGCTTATCCCGCGTATGATGACGGAACAGGCACACAGCAAAACCGGTATCGACATCCATCCGGGTGCAACCATCGGCAAATATTTCTTTATTGACCACGGAACCGGCATCGTAATCGGTGAAACAACCATCATCGGCTGCCATGTCAAACTGTATCAGGGTGTTACACTTGGTGCCCTTTCCACCAAAGGCGGTCAGAAACTGCGCGATGTGCGTCGTCATCCGACCATCGGTGACAATGTAACGATTTACTCCGGTGCTTCCATCCTCGGTGGGGAAACTGTCATTGAGGAGGGGGTTGTAATAGGTGGTAACTCATTTATTACCCAGTCCATTAAAAAAGGCACCAAGGTCAGTGTCCGCAACCAGGAACTGATCTACCACAGTGATGATGAATCACTTCACCACAAAGAACAGGATGAATCCTGGTTTTACATTATCTGATAGTTACAAAAGGGGATTTTATGGATACAAAAGCTTTCCGGGAAGGATTTCGCGATGGCATTCCCATCGGACTTGGATACCTCGCTGTTTCTTTCTCTTTAGGTATTTCTGCAAAACAGGCTGGTCTGACTCCGCTTCAGGGGTTCGTGACCAGCTTTCTGGAAAATGCATCGGCCGGCGAATACATCGCATTTACTCTGATCGGTGCCGGTGCCACATATATTGAACTGTGTCTGATGACAATCATCGCCAATGCACGCTATCTTCTGATGAGCTGTGCCATGAGCCAGCGGTTTTCACCGGATACCCCTATGATCCATCGGTTTCTTGTCGCATTTGACCTGACGGACGAGCTGTTCGGCATTGCTATCGGGCGTCCCGGATATCTCAATCCCTACTACAGTTACGGTGCGTTTCTTGTCGCACTTCCGGGCTGGTCTATCGGAACCGCCGCCGGTGTCATCGCCGGCAATCTGTTGCCGGGTGATATGGTAAAAGCACTCAGCGTTTCTTTGTTTGGTATGTTTCTTGCAATCATCATCCCGCCTGCCAGAAAGGACAAAGTCGTGCTGGTGTTGATCATCATCAGTTTTGCAGCGAGTTATCTTTGCAGCCGTCTTACGGTTATCCGTGACATTTCCAGCGGAACGCGCACGATCATCCTGACACTGATCATCGCAGGAATCGCCGCATGGCGTTTCCCTCCGCAGACGGAGATCACTCCGGAAAATGCTGACGCACAAAAAGAACAGGGGGCAGATGTATGAGTGGAAATATTTATATCTACATTGCAATCGTAGCGATCACCAGTTATCTGATCCGCGTGCTTCCGCTGACGCTGATCCGCAAGCCGATCAAAAACCGGTTTATCCGTTCTTTCCTGTATTATGTACCTTATGTCACACTTGCGGTTATGACCTTTCCGGCAATCATTGATGCCACAGCCACACCGCTTGCAGGAGCACTTGCTCTAATTGCCGGCATCTTTATGGCATGGAAAGGACTCGGACTTTTCCCGGTTGCGATCGCCTGCTGCATCATTGCTTACCTTGGTGGACTGATTTTTTAATAAAAAAGTGCCTGCATCATTTTTTGATCCAGGCATTTCTTCTATCCCCAAAGTGAAAATAAAAATACTACGATTCCAAGAATAACAAGAATCACACCCGTCACACGGTTCAGTGTTTTCGGTGTGGCTTTATTTGCAAATACCGCAGCAATTCTCGCCCAGATCAGGGTAAAAATCACACACAGCGTAAACACCAGCCCATCCGGTTTTCCACCAATAACAAAATGGGAAGCTGCTCCCGTAAACGCAGTAAATGCCATAATAAATACACTGGTTCCGACCGCTGTCTTCAGTTCATACCCAAGTACAGAAGTCAGGATAAGAAGCATCATCATGCCGCCGCCAGCACCGACAAATCCACAGATAAATCCGATACAGATACCGCTTATGACCGACTGGATGGCACGCTTTTGTGCGGATACCCCCTGCATGGTCTCTTTGGTTGTCATAACCGGGCGAACAATAAATTTGATACCAAGCAAAAATGTCATAAAGACAGAAAAATTTCCCATTGTGGCAGATGGTACAAGGCTTGAAACATAGCTTCCCACCACGGTAAATGCAAGGACACTAACCATCATGATCAGACCATTTTTCACATCAAGATTCTTATTTTTTCCATAGGTATACGCAGACACTGCACTGGCAAGTACATCAGAAGACAGCGCAATCCCGACCGCCATATACGGCTCCATCCCAAGAAATGTGATAAGCATCGGGCTGATAACCGCTGCCGCACTCATCCCGGCAAAACCGGTTCCAAGTCCGGCTCCCATACCTGCAAAAAATGTTACTAGAATCGTAAATAATACTTTCATTCTCCTGTATCTCTCCTTTGTTCCAGATAACAAGTAATTTTAGCACATTTTTCAAAACAAATCCAGCATGTTATCCAGATAAATTTCTTCCCGGACATGCAGCTGATATTGTGGCTTTGTCATGTAATATAGCAGAAACTCTAAAATCAGTGCACTTCCAAGTCCCCGTCCCTCGATCTTAAAATTAGAAAATCCCATTGGAAAGTAAACATTTTGGATTGCCTCTATTCCAATAAATCCCGGATTTTGCATGGCTTTGGAAAAGCAATATCCCTGCTCAGATTCCGGTGCCGTACAGTGATGTTCCCTATTTTCTCCAAGATTCTTGCGGCTGACCGCTTCATAACAGGCTTTCCTGTCCTTACAGCCAAACCAGCAGCATTCATTGCACAAAAACTCCACCTTGTCTTTTTCTTGCCAAGACAGTGTCTTCCATCGGTCATAGGCTTTATTTAAGCGAAAATCAGGAACAACATACCGGAAATCTTCACGTCGTATTTCCTCTACCAGCTGCTTAAAATCCGTGATTACTTTTGTGGTGGACGAAACAAAATAAAGGTGCGGATAATGTTTTTTCAGATATTCCAACAGCAGATCCGAATGGACAATCACACCGTTTTGCACATCTTTATTTTCTTCCAGTAAAGCACAGAGCGCATTGCATTTCCGGTCAGAAAGATGCTTCTCTTTTAAAAGAGAGTTGCTGAAGGTCAGCCGCGCGGATATTCCATACTCCTGCATCAGTGCCAGAACTTCTTTCGGATCATTCTCTCCAAAACCGGCACGTCCGCCGCCCCAGATACAATCTGCCGGAGCTCCATAGATCGAACCGATTTCACACCAGTCATAAAACCAGTCCCTGTGCTCCCGATATAACGGAAGAAACACGCGGTATAGTTCATAAAATTCAAACAAGCCCGGAAGGTGATAATACGCTTTTACCATTCTGTACATTCCTCTCATTTTTTATCATAACGGTTCAGACCACCTCAGAATAGTTACTTTATTAAATACAAAATCAACCCGGACATCACCCCGATTCCAATAATACAGATAATCACACCTCCAATGACCGTCACAGTTCTTCCTTCATCCGATAATTCCGCATTCTGAAACTGCCATCTGCGCAGAAAAAAGTATACCTTATCCGGATAATAAATCTGTACGATTCCAAGCACATAAATAAGGACTCCCAATACCGTAAATCCCCAAAATGAAATCGACTCCAGATTGCCGTAAAGGATGTGTCCCAATGCATTGCTGTATGTTTCATCACTGATGACAGGCTTTTCATTCCCTGCTATAATCTGCATTTCATCCCAGCCCACAGGGCTTCCATCTGCCGCGAGCAACTGATCCCCCGTCCATGTGCCGTTTATCGTATCATCCGCAAATGAAAACGTGACCTGATCCCCTTTCATGGTATAGGAAACATTCTGTTTTTTTCCATCTGCCACAAGTAAAAAAGTATCATCTTTTGTTCGTTCAACATAGTTGACTGTGTTGTGCACAAACTTATCTGCACGGACTTTGTAATAAAAATCATCCCCAATAAAAACGCCTTTTCGCAGCGTAAAATATCCACCGATTGCAACTGCAAAAATGGCAATTATAATCAAAAAAACAAGTCCCAAATGCTCTTGGATTTTCTTCATTTCCGTCCTCCTTCTCTTTAAAAAAAAGCCATTCTCTCCTGCGAAAATGGCTTCTGAAATACTACTACTTATTTTCAAAATTAACACTGCGGATCATGTTACGGTTGATAAACTGTGTTCCCTTTTTCGGTGTCTCGATCTTCACCCACTGCGCATCCACGTCCATCAGTTTTCCTTTGATACCACCCATATCATTAAATAAACTTACCGCACAATCTTTTCCTATATAAGTATCTAAAATTGAACCACTCATCATTTCGTCTTCCTTCCCATTTTCTGTCACTGTAAACAGCTCAGTATCCTGCATTGCCAGCATATTCCATGTATTTACCATATTGAAATAATTGACTGCTGCCATTGTTGTTGCGATATCCATACCTTCATCACCTCATAGATATCAGTGTAGCATTCTTTGTGCACACTTGCAATTACTTTCTCCCTCTTTCCCTCTCCGACATCGGAACTTCATTTTTCATGTAAGTATCCCACACCTGCATCCGATCCTGCTCATCCAGTTTGCGCAAAACTTTTGCCGGAACACCTGCCACAATACAGTTATCCGGAACATCGCGGGTTACGACTGCCCCTGCCGCCACAATACAGTTCTTTCCGATGGTCACTCCGCCACAGATCGTTGCACTCGAACAAATCCAGCTTCCGCTTCCGATATGGATGGGCTTTGCATACTCCAGGTCATGAAAACCATCCGGATACTGCTGCGGCAGCCGCTCATCGGAAAGAAACGGATGACACGGGGTTGCAATCGTCACGTTTGCGCCTACCCACACACCATCCTCCAGCGTAATCGGCGCACAGTCCAGAAATGTACATTTATAGTTGACAAAACAGCCTTTTCCAAAATGGATATTGACACCATATTCACAGTAAAATGGGGCAAAAATGGCTGCTCCTCCATCCTTTGCAGATGGAATCAGTTTTTCTAACAAACGCTGTTTTCTTTTTTTCCTCCACAGCGGAGTGCGGTTGAATTTATCACAGGTTTCCATGCCAAATTTATGATATTGTTCCAGATCTTTGCTGTCGGCATTGTAAAGTCTGCCGGCTTTCATTCGTTCCCAGTTATTCATGTTTATCTCCCTCTTTTTTATTTCCTTTAGTATAACAAACTTTTGCAATACAGGAAACTGAAGAACAGCTGCACCGGCATACTTCCCGTTTAAAGCATTTGCAGAACAACCAGACCAAATTTACTGCGATACCGGACAGTTCCTCCGATGAATTTGGTGACTATCTGGTTCTCTTAGGTGCTATTATGCGCGAGGAAATGATGATTGACTGGCTAAAAAAATGTATCAAACTGCTCGGTTAACATGCTCCCTCTCCCTTCAAATAGGCGATCACTTCGAATAGATCCGGTAACACCACCTCTGCTTTTTCCTGCATTTCTTCATTTGCAGGCAGCAGATCCGGAACCATGATCGGAAGCAAATGTCCTGCATGTGCCGCACGAATCCCATTGTAGGAATCCTCAATCGCATACGCGCGCTCCGGTGCAACCCCAAGTTCTGCACAGGCCTTTAAGAAAATGTCCGGTGCCGGTTTGCTGTGCTCCACCATATCCCCGCAGATCACATTGTCAAAAAAATTCAAAATTCCAGCATCCTTTAATTGGTTTGTCACGGTCTGTCTGCGTGTCGAAGATGCCAGCGCAATTTTCTTTCCATCTTCTTTTAAAAAGGTGAGCAGTTCCACAACCCCCGGCTTCATCGGGAGCCTGCCGCCATCGTATCTGCTGTGATAGATAGCAGAGGACTCTTTCGCATAAATATCATACGGAAAATCCTCCCCATAAATTTCCAGCATAATCTCCCGCGTCCGTTTCATCGTCGTCCCCGTACAGGAAAGCACCGCTTTCTCAATATCTGGAATCTGGTATTTATCTGCAAGCTCCTTCCAGCACTGCATCACAGCCCGCTCAGAATCAAAAATCACACCGTCCATATCAAATACAACTGCATCGTAACCGGTTTTCTTTTCCATAGAATAATTTCCTTTCTGTCTTACGTGACAGTTTTATTCTAACACGATTTATCCAATTAGTGCATGATAGATTCTCAGATCATCGTCCTTGAATACGTTAAATATGACTTTTTTTATTCTGCTGTCCTCATTGATATAATTCTTTACCGTCTCGGTAGCGATTTCTGCCGCCCTTTGCTGTGGAAAACGAAACACCCCCGTTGACAGACAACAAAAAGCTACGGACTCTGCTCCCGTGTCCACCGCCAGCTTGAGACATTCTCTGTAGCAGCTTGCCAGCAATTCTTCCTCTTTTCCTGTAACCTCCCACTGTATGATCGGTCCTACGGTGTGAAGAATATATGTTGCCGGAAGATTATAACCGGACGTAATCTTTGTCTTTCCGGTTTCTTCTTCATGTCCCTGCTTTTTCATAATTTCATACATTTTCAGGCGAAGTTCCATCCCTGCATATGTGTGGATAACCCCCCCTCGATAAAACTTTCTAATATTGCTCCTCGTTCTATCAGTCTGTGGGTTCGCTTTTTTCTTTCTTCAAGGCTTGCCATTTTCTTTAATTTCTTCTCTTGATTTTTAAGCTGAGATAATTGCTTTTCATATTTTTCTTTTTCTTCTTTCTTGCTTTCAATCTCTGCTTTTACCTTTTCTAATTCTGTTTTATTGTTCATAAAAATCATCTCCTTTCATATTTTTGGCAAAGAAAAAGGCTAAATACCTTTTCAGATAAATAGCCTTTTCATTTCAATTTTCAGTTATATATTCTATTTATTAGTTAATTTAGAGAGTAATTCTGAAACCATTTCTGTAAATTCAAAAGGCTCAATATTGATGCCATCCATTACATAAGTATGTTTGTTAAGCTTAAAAACAGCTCTTGTTATTATCTTGTCATCAACATTTAAATTTTCAGACTTAGATAATTTCACATTAACACCACATAATGTCGACATTTTTGAATCCTTTAACCCATAATCAATGCCGGTTTCGTTCTTGTCAGCGATAATAACATCAAGAATCTTATCGTTATTATCTTCATTTACTAAATGGACTTTTATATATGCACGCTCTGTATAATCGTCTTTATTATTTGGTTTTACTAAAATTTCATACACAGAAACTGGATTATATTTTTCAAATATTGACAAGGATGCTAAAATTTCTTTCCCTTCATCTCCATCTAATGCTACTTCTTTAGCATCTATTTTAGGCATCGACATTTGATTATCATTAAATACTAAACAATCTTTTTTATACTTATCATATAGCTTTAAGTATTCAATTTTCGATTCCTTTCTCTTTTCCTTGACCCATAACCCAAATGCATAATCTTTTATCTCTTTGTTCATCCGTTTCATTAGCTCAGAGTCTGAATATTTGTCTAATTCTCCATGAAGCTCTTTCTGGCTTTTAAAAGATTCGATAAGATTGGCGTCTATTTTCACTTCTTGTTCTAACACTTTGTTTTTTGTACTTACAAACAACAATCTATCTTTTAATTTTTGTTTCAGAGTCGTTTCCCCATAGATTTTAAGAGCTTTATCATAGGCTTCTTTGTTAATGGCTTCATACTCGCAAATAGCATTATCAATTTCGGATTCAGAAACAAAAACTCCTAATTTTTCTGCATATGATGTTGCCACTATTTCATCTATGCTATTTTCAACAATATCCGAATATGATACACCTACTTTTCCAAACTGTTGCAGAAAAATTTCATTAATTTCATCGTGATAAATGTATTTATCATTTACTTTCACAATGGCACCGTTAATGTTCTCATTCTTTACACTTAAATTATTATCTGCATAAGCACTTTTATAAGAAACATTTTCATTCAAAGTGCATCCATGTAGCAAAGCAGAAAATATAATTAGTAGTAAGGGCATCACGAATCTATTAAATTTCATTAGATTTCATTAGATTTCTCATAGCTGGTCTCCAATTCAATTTTCTCACTATTTATTTTAGCACGCACAATTCTTATATTCCACTTATGTTTTTCTAAAGATTTTATGGGTGGACTGCCATACATAGCAATCCACCCATAAAATTACCATACTTCTAGATTATCTTCCGCATTCACCCAATCTTGCATCTCACCCGTCAAAGCCAACCTGGCATACTCAATAGGGTTGTCAATGGCAAGAGCATTTAATGCACACTGAGAATTAGGTGTGGTCATCAATCCCTGCCTGCGCAATACTCTGTACGCGCATTGCAAGATCCATCCACGAATTCATGATCTACTTCTCCCACTTTCCCGCTCCGACAACGGCACTTCGTTTTTCATGTAAGTATCCCACACCTGCATCCGATCCTGCTCATCCAGCTTTCGCAATACCTTCGCCGGAACACCTGCCACGATGCAGTTATCCGGAACATCACGGTTTACGACTGCCCCTGCCGCTACAATACAGTTTTTTCCGATGGTCACCCCACCACAGATCGTCGCGCTCGAACAGATCCAACTTCCGCTTCCGATGTGGATCGGCTTTGCATACTCAAGGTCATGGAAACCGTCCGGATACTGCTGCGGCAGACGCTCATCGGAGAGGAACGGGTGGAATCATTTTTTCCAGAAGACGCTGCTTTCTTTTCTTCATCCACAGCGGTGTGCGGTTGAATTTATCACAGGTTTCCATCCCAAACGAATGGTATTTTTCCAGATCTTTGCTGTCGGCATTGTAGAGTCTGCCAGCTTTCATTCTTTCCCAGTTATTCATGTCTGTTTCTCCTTTTTTCTGATCGCATCCTCTATTCTTCTTTCTCCAGAAATGTCTGCACATTTTCTTTTGTAACCTTCTGATATGCGCGATATATATATTTATAATTTTTAAACGGATTTGGATTATTTTCATCCTCTGTAGCAATCGAAAATGCAAGGTTTGCCATTGCTGCTGCCTGCCCTTCTTTATCATTATATACGGTTGCTGCAAGTGTTCCGTCTTTTACCGCTTCAAGCCCTTCTTTTGTCCCATCTATTCCAAAAAATACCGGCCGGTTTGTTTCCGTATACCCGAGCTTTTCATAAGCATCCATAGCACCGAGTGCCATTGCATCATTATTAGCAAGAACAACTTCCATCCGGTTGTTATATTGTCCGATCAGCTGTATCATACGGTTCTGCGCCTGCACACGGTTCCAGTTTGCAATCTGATAACTCAGTTTTTCCAGTGCAATCCCCTGTTCTTTCAGGCTCTCCGCAACGCTTTCCGTTCTAATAATGGCATCCTGATGCCCCATTTCCCCCTCAAGTATCACATACTGGATTTTCCCATCATGATTGCGGTCCACATCCGGATGTTCTTTGATGTAAGCTGCTGCAAGCTGTCCCTGCATCTGTCCGGACTGTTTTGCTTCTGCTCCGACATAATATAACTGATCCCACTGCATCAGGTCTTCTTCCACCGGTTCCCTATTAAAAAATATAATGGGAATATCGTGTTCCTGCGCGGCTGTAATGATCTGCGACGGATCCGTCCGGTCTGCCAGATTGACGCACAGAATATCACAGCCATTGCCGATCATTTCCTGCACCTGATCGTCCTGCGTTCTCTGCGAATTTGCAGCATCCATAATAGTCAGACTGATATCATATCCCCTTTTTTCCAGTGTCCTGCATTCCCTTTTAAAATTTTCCAGAAGTTCCCCCAGAAAGGTATCTCTCTGGTCATAACATGCGACACCAATATAAATCTGTTTCGGTATTTCCTTTTTTTCGCTTCCACATGCACCATACAAAAGAATTCCCATCAGACCAATTAATGCCATAGCGTTTTTTATTTTTCTTTTATCCATGATAACCTCTGATTTTACCGGCTGATTGTAAACAGCAGATTCCGGTTCTCCTCCGAAAAAAGATTCTCCCGCGTGAGAACGGTATATGTAATCTGCCGGTCTTTCATTTTATAGAAAAAATTATGTCGTTTTTTAATAAGCTCTGCAACGCTTTCATAGCCTGCGTCAAACTCATCCGGAGCAACCAGACATTGTGCCCATCCTGCATCCAGATAATAAACTGCCTCCGTTGAATTTCCAATTCCATAGAGTACCGCCCCATACAGGTCATTATCCTTTGCCGCCTCCCCGGCTTCCACAAAGCTTGCATTATCCAAAGCCATCACGATATCCACCCTTCTTTGTGTCTGTAAATTGATTTTCTCTTTCGAATCATTTTCTTTTGATACAGACCATAAAATTTCTGCGCCACTCCCCTTTAATGTATCGCAAATCCCCTTCATTCTTTTTATCACTGCTTCTGAAGTGGCATGCTGCGAATAGATCCCAATCTTCTTCCCGATCAGATTTCCACGGTAATTTTCCAGAAGCTTTTGGGCAAGATCCGCACCCATATGGTAATGATCAGGTTCTATTGTATGCAATCCGGACGGTTCTTCGGGAAATGTATCTCCCACGGCCATTATAGGAACACTTTTTTCCAGCTGTTTTAGCTTTTGCTGCCCATCCCGGTTTGCAATCGGTTTTACGATCACCGCATCTGCTCCTTTTGCAATTTCCTGATTCATAATCTCAATCTCCTCATTGGCGGTTTCCATATTGTCCTTACTGATGATCACAACATCTGTATCATATTCCCGTGCTGCCATTTTCAGTCCGTATTTAAACGCTGACCACTCGCTCTCATCCACATCCGGTATGATCACCGCAATTGTTTCCGGTTCATGGCCGTTTTGCTTATAGATGATAAAGCCGAGAACCAGAATCACGAGAATTCCCAGAACTGCCTCTATTATCACAAATGTTTTTTTCCCATGTTTCATTTTAAGAATCCTCCGGCATATGGTGTTCCTCAAATTTCCTGCAGTTTTCCTCACTGTAAACAATCTCTGGGATGATAACTGTCACTGTCGTTCCCTCATCCAGTTCACTTTCTATCTGAAGTCCGTATGGTTCTCCAAACAATAACCGGAGCCGGTTATTTACATTTACAAGCCCGACTCCGGAGCCCTTTTTATGTACACGGTTTGTATCCTTTAATAACAGGTCAATCTCCTCTTCCGGAATCCCCATTCCGTTATCCGATACCTGCATAAAGATATTTTCTTGCTCTTTCCATCCGCGAATGAGGATTTTTCCGCAGTCATCCATCTCCCTTACGCCGTAATTGATCGCATTTTCAAGGATCGGCTGCAGCACAAGTTTCACGATACAATCATCCAGAATATCCGGACGGATATCAAATACAACTTCAAACTTGTTTTTATACCGCACTTTTTGTATATTAACATAACTTTGCGCGTGCTGCAGTTCATCCCTTATGCGGATAACCGTATGTCCTTTTGAAAGGCTGATCCGGAAAAGCTTTGCCAGCTGCGTGATCATAAAGGCAGCTTCCTCATTTTTACCGCTCTCTATCATCCAGGTGATGGAGTCTAATGTATTGTATAAAAAATGCGGGTTGATCTGGCTTTGCAGCACATCAAATTCGCTTTTTCTTCTTTCATTCTGTTCCCATATGACTTTTTTCATCAGTTCGGAATTCTGCCGGTAGGATTCCTGAATGGATTGTCCCAGATGCCGGATCTCTGTTGAGCCTCCGATTGCAATCTTTTCTTCTTTTCCTTCCTGATATTCACGCACCGAGTGATCCAGTTTCATAATCGGCCGCGATATCCGCACGGAAATGATGCGGTTTACAAATACAAGCATCATTGCCATAAGCAGTAAAATAAGCAGGACAAACTGCTTTACATCGGCCATCTTATTTGTGAATATTTCATACGGCATAACACAGACCAGGCGCCATCCTGTATAACTGATTGCACCCACCATAACTTTTCTGTGGTTTTTTTCCAAATATTCATCGTAAATTTTTTCTTTGGACGAAGCTGCCTTTACGCTGCTTTCTGTATTCATGCCATTGTCAATTCTTGCCTGATGCGGATGATAAATAATATTTCCCTCACCATCACACAGATAAAAATACTGTCCTTTTCCTGACGTATTGATCCGTTCCATCATACGTGAAATCCCGGAATAGTCCATATCCACAAGCAGCACTCCCAACTGTGTATCTGTCCCATTCGTAAGTTCCACGACACGGCTGGAAGAAATCACCCAGTAATACCGACAGGTACCGTCATCAAATAAATTCTGGACATGGGGTGTGGAAAAATGGATATTCTCCATACGTGTTTTTGCCTGCATAAACCATCCCTGTCTGGTCACATCCGGTTCTTCTTTCTGGGCAACAACCGGCTCTGCTGCCATAAGGCTTCCGTATCCATTATATATAGCAATGCTCCTTAAGTTCTCTTTATTTGCCTCATATAAAAGATTTAACCCTTTGTGGATGGATTCGTTCTGTTCCCGGATATCGTTTTCCTTTATAACATCATAATATGCGGCATCCGATATCTGCCTCATATTCACAAGATAATTTTCTATGGAATCCACCGTCTGATCCATCATCTTTCGGTTATTATCCACAATATTCTGCTGTGTGATCCCCGAAAATCTCCAATATACCATCATGCCCATACAAATCATAATTAAGGTTGATATTACAGAAAATGCAACCATGATGGTTGACTGGATATCTCCCGGTTTATTTTTCATTTTTTTCATATGCTGTCCTGTATTTTGAAGGGGATACCCCAAACTGTCTTTTAAACACATAACTGAAGTAATTTGGATCGGAATATCCCACACTCTTTGCAATCATATAACTTTTTTCCGCGGTTTCCACAAGCATGCGTGCCGCCTTATCCATACGGTATTCCGTCAGGTATCCGACAAAAGAATTCCCTGTTTCTTTTTTGAACATGCTTGAAAAATAAGAATTTGACACGCCCAATTCTTTACAGATATCGTCAAGCCCTAAATCTTCCTGCTGATAATTGTCGTGCACATATTCTTTTGCCCTCCCGATCAGGGATTTCTTGGAATGATACCGGGCATCTGCCATGTCATCATGCAGCATACAGCAGAATTTTAAAAGCCATTTCTGCAAAACCTGCGGTTCTAAATTACACAGTTCATTATACAAAGAACCGATACCTCCCGGTATTTTTGTGGTATCCATTTCATTGTTGACCATAAAATGATACAGTTCGCCAATGAGTTTCATAACTGCCACATGATATTTTTCCAATGATTTCAGGTCAAGGAATTTATGCTGCATGTAAACTTCTATGGCATTTGCAATATCTTCATTTTCTCCAAGGCAGATCTTTTTGAACACATTGGACAGTTCTGTTTTCTCTCCGGCATCCCTTTGGATTTTTCTCTGTGGAACAATCTCTTTTAAATTTATCGCCCGGTTGCTTCCATATAAAACACGATAGGAAACCGCTTCCCTGGCGCTTTGATACGATGCTGCAATCTTTGCAATGTGCCCACATACCTGACCGATCCCTATGGTTACTTTTGCCCCCATAATATGATGGATATATTTACAGAAACGGTCACAGGCATCCGTCAGTTCTGAAATTTCTTCCTCACTTTTTAACTGCATAATCATAATGGTATCCCCAAGATAGCGAAAACGCTTCGCGTTCCATTTTTCCCCGAGGTTCTCCCCTGCCTGCCGGTCTACCGATACCGAAAGCAGCCGTATATCCATGCCCTCCGGAACCTGACTTGCCGATGTGTGTATGATCAGGCAGCAATACCACGGGCCTGTAAAAGCAATCTGGTAATCCTTAAAATAATGCGGCATCTCCTCTTCCGGAATACGTCCTTCAATAAGCGTTGTATACAAATTCGCCTGCAGCATCGGAAGGGAATCCGCATAATATTTTTTCAAAAGATCCGTATTTCTTTTTTCACTGATCTCATAGTCCAGTTTCTCTTTCAGACGCTTAAACACTTCTGTTATTTCAACAGCATTGAGCGGCTTTAAAATATATTCCTCGATTTCAAGATGCACGGCTTCTTTTGCATATTCAAAATCATCAAACCCGGTAAAAAGCAGAATTTTTGTTGCCGGATACTTTGCTTTTATATGCGCACACAATTCCAGTCCGTCCATATACGGCATCCGGATGTCCGTCATAACAACATCCGGCTGCATTTCTTCAAGCATGTCCATTGCTTTAAATCCGTTGTTTGCATGCCCGGTAACCTGAAAACCGAGTTCCTCCCATTTGACTTTTTTAACGATGGCTTCAATGACTTCTTCTTCATCATCCACCAGCAATAATGTATACATACCTCTTCCCCCATGTTATTTTATTTATTATAGCAATTTGTCCAGATAAAGTAAAACCTTTCCAACATAAAACAGAGATGCCCTGCATGTTTCATGCATCACCGGCATCCCTGCTTTTTCATTATAGAGGAGAGTATATGTTTTATTTTTTCTGAACGTATTTCAGACAATCCAGTGTTACTGCAACAAGGATGATAATACCCGAGAATACGAACTGGAGGTTGGTATCAATACCCAGTATTGTGAGGGAGTATGTTAATGCTGTAAAGATACATACACCGGTAACAACACCGGAAATCTTACCAATACCACCGGTAAATGATACACCACCGACAACGCAGGCTGCAATGGCATCCATATCCCAGCCCTGTCCATAAGCGGCAGAACCAGATCCTACCATTCGGGTACATTCAAGCCAGGAACCAAATCCGTAAAGGATACCTGCCATAATAAATGCACCAAGTGTTACTGCAAAGACAGAAATTCCTGAAACAGCTGCTGCCTCCGGATTTCCTCCGACAGCATAAAGATTTTTACCAAAGGTTGTTTTGTTCCAGATAAACCATACAATGACAATTGCTGCAACTGCCCAGAGAATGATGGTCGGGAATCCATTGACTTTTGGAATTACCATATTTGGAATGGTCGGCTCGATCGCTCCGAAGGAAACACCTTTTGTCGCATAGGTTACCAGTCCAAAAATGACAAGCATGTTTGCCATGGTCGATATAAACGGATGCATCTTGAATTTCGCTGTAAAAAATCCGGCTATACTTGTAAAGAACGTACATAATACAATACATGCTACCAGTGCAAGAACGACTCTTGCCGGTGTCGGTACTTTCGTAAAATCAAAGATGTGTCCGAACACACCACCTGTATTTACACCCTGATGCATGATAATGGTTGCGGTTGTCATTCCCATACCAACCATTCGTCCAACGGAAAGATCCGTTCCGGTAAGAAGAATGAGTCCTGCAACTCCAAGTGCCAAGAACATTCTTGGCGATGCCTGCTGGAGAATATTTAAGATATTGTTATAGGTAAGCAGCGGCGTTCCTTTTTTGATTGGAGTTATGATACATAACGCAACAAAAATAAGAATGATCGCGATGTAGAGTCCATTCTGTAAAAGGAATGTTCTCCGGTTAAATGTATACTTATAATTTTCCCATTTCTGTGCCTGATTTTCTGCAAATGTGAATTTGGACAACCGGAGCAGATCAATCAGATGATACTTGTAACTGTACGCATCATGCTTCCGGTCTTTGATCCTCTGATACTCTTTTTCCAGTTCAATCTTTTCATTGGAAACACGGTTCTTATATACATAATTTTCTTCTTTGACCTCGGCCTGGGCGGAAGTCTTTGCCAGAGTTTCTTTGTGTTCCTTTTCAATCTTTGCAAGTTTCTGCTGATGCTCCTGCAGTGCCTGTTCCTTTTCCGCTATACAACTTGCCTTAACTGCATTATAATACTTGTCAAAATTATTTTTGAGATAATTTTCTGCTTTCCCGATCAGTTTTGCGATCTGGTCTTTGTTCTGTGCCTCTACCGCTTTTGCCTGTTCAAGCTCCTTCTGGCAGGATGCAATCTCAGAATCTTTTTCCCCTTTGGAAAGTGTTTTATCTCTTTTTACGTTTTCGATCCTGCTCTGGTACATAATAACTTTTGCCGTACCATCTTTTCTGAGTTCATCAATCTCTTTTTGTATTTTTCCGACATATTCCTCAATCGGCTGACGCAGTGTTTTTTCCTGCTCCGCTGTAAGAATCTTGCTATTTGCCATATCTGTCCCCCCTGCCTATAAATATTTCGCGCTGAGGCGAAGTAATTCTTCCTGATTCGTTTCCTTTGTATTGACAATGCCCGCAAGCCGTCCGTTCGACATGACACCGATCCGGTTTGTAATACCAAGGATTTCCGGCATCTCAGAAGAAACCACGATAATGGTCTTTCCCTGTTTTGCCATCTGTATGATCAGGTCATAAATTTCATATTTTGCGCCGACATCAATTCCTCTTGTCGGTTCATCCATCATAAACACCTTCGGTTCACGCTCGAGCCACTTTCCAAAAATAACCTTCTGCTGGTTTCCTCCGGAAAGACTTGAAATCATATCGTTTGGTCCCAGACATTTGGTATGCATGACTTTAATTTCATTTGCGGTAGCCTTTGTCATTTTCGGTTCTGAAAGTGCCGCGCCTTTTTTATATGCATTAAGATTTGCAATGGTTGTATTAAATGTAAGATTCCCTTTCAGGAATAATCCATTTGCCTTCCGTTCTTCCGTAATAAGCGCGAATCCATAATCCATTGCCTCTTTTGCACAGCTGAAATTCATAAGCTTATGGTTCAGATAAACACGGCCTGCGGCTCTTGTGCGGATACCGAATATGGTTTCCAGCAATTCTGTCCGTCCGGCTCCCACAAGGCCATATAAGCCAAAAATCTCCCCTTCACGGACATCAAATGTAACATCCTGTAAATACGGCTCATATTTTGTGGACAAATGCTGGATTGATAAAATAACATCTTTCGGCTGATTATCCACCGGTGGAAAACGGTTTTCCAGCACACGGCCTACCATTGCAGTAATCAGTTCATTCATATTTGTTTCTTTTGCACTTTTTGTCATGACCAGATTTCCATCCCGGAGTACGGAAATATCATCACAGATCTCAAATATTTCATCCATTTTATGGGAAATATAAATAAGGGAGATGCCCTGGTCACGAAGCATCCGCATCATATCAAAAAGTTTATCCACTTCCTGTACGGTAAGTGATGATGTTGGCTCATCCAATACGATTACTTTCGAATTATATGAGATCGCCTTTGCAATTTCACACATCTGCCGCTGGGAAACGGACATATTTCTCATCGGCTGATCCAGATTTACCGTCATTCCCAGTTTCCGGAATAATTCCGAGGCTTCATTTTTCATTCTTCCCTCATCGATCATCCCAAGGGAATTTACCGGGTATCTGCCAAGAAAGAGATTATCCACAACATTTCTCTCCAGACACTGGTTTAACTCCTGATGCACCATTGCAATCCCATTTTCAAGTGCATCCTTCGGACCGGAAAAATTCACTTCTTTTCCGTCAAGGTATATAGTTCCTTCGTCTTTCTGATAAGTTCCAAAAAGACATTTCATCATTGTTGACTTACCGGCACCATTTTCTCCCATAAGTCCCATAACTGTTCCTTTTCTCACATCAAGGTTGATATGATCAAGTACTCTGTTGCGGCCAAATGATTTACTCATGCCACGTATCGATAAGATAATATCTTTGCTCTGATCCCCCATACTATCCGCTCCTATCCTTTTGTTTTCGGGGAGAGAACCGTATTTCTCCCCCCGAAGTTAAGTTGTTTTACTGATTTAAAAGAGCTGTGTAAGAAGCTGCATTATCTGTTTTCACCATGTTGATGGCAAAAGCATCGTACTGTCCCGGATTGCCCAGACGGTTTGTGATATTAGACTCTGTCTGTCCGTCACCACCAATGTACTCAACATCCAGATTTAAAAGGTCATCATACTTCTGTAACAGCGGCTGATAGGTAGAACTTAAGAAGTTATCAGAAGCATTGTAAATATTCAGCCATACCTTCTTTGTCGGATGGGCAGATGCATCTAACTGCTTGGATACCGGTTCCCATACAACGGTAGAATCTGTAAAATCTTTGTAGTTATCAGCGGTTACTGCCACGTTCAGGGAATAGTAAGATCTCTCGTCTTCTTTGTATACATAAACGTCACTGCTTAATACATTTCCTGCATCGTCTGCAGTTCCGATACCCGTGTCAACATCTACACCATCCAGTGCATTTCTAAGAACACGCAGTGTCAGGTATGCCTGTACGTCTGCATGCTGGCTGATCGTTCCACCGTAGCCTTCTGCAATTGCTGCAACTGCATCGCTGTTTGCATCATATCCGAATGTCGGTACACCGTTATCCTTTGACCATGCATTAAACATTGACATTCCCATTCCATCATTGTTGGATACAACGACATCAATGGAATCCCCGAAAGAAGATGACCATGTACCAATCGCATTGCCGGCTGTTGCTGCATCCCATGTAGCACCTGCTGAGTTTTTCATTTCCTGGGAAGCAAGTTCACGGATCACATAGGTTTTTCCACCTACTTCAATGCTTCCGTCCTGAACCTGTGATGCTTTTCCATCGGTATTGGTTCCTGCCGGTGCACTGTCTGCCTCGCCGTTTTTATCCACTGCTGTTCCAAGTGCTTTTCTGACACCTCTTGTACGGGCAATGGAATCATTGTGACCGATATCACCGATTGCTAAAACATAGCCGATCACGCCATCTCCGTTACGGTCAATCTTGTCAATATTTTTCTCGATGTAATCTTTTACCATGGTACCCTGAAGTTCTGCACCCTGATTTGCATCAAACCCTACATAATAAGTATCTTTGTTAAAATTGAGTGCTGTCATATCGAGTTCTCCTGTAGAACTGTTTGACGGCTGACGGTTAAACCATACCAAAGGTTTATCCTTGTTTGCGACAGTTGAGGTAGAAGTGCCTCCCCCTGTATTGCCTGCCTGTGTGCCACCGCCGTTGTTTCCCCCATCGGCTCCGCATGCTGCGGTTGAAAGTGCCAATACTGCCATCATCATAATTGCAACAATTTTCTTTTTCATAAGAATTTCCCCCTTCTTGTTTTGTTTGTAATGCTAGTATAAGAGGTTTTTATCTCATAAACTATAGAATATTTTTTGATTCACATTAAAAATTTTCATATTTTTCCGTTATTTGTTCAATTTTTTCATATTTTTTCTTTGCCATTCCGTCACTTTGCCGTTGATTTGTACTAAAAAAAGCCATCTTTCTTTACAAAGATGGCTTTTTAAATCTTTTATAAAAGGCTCTGTTATCATTGTTCCAGAATCACACGCCACGCCTCACACAGCCGATCCAGCGACCACGCGGCATTTGCCGGACTTGTGGATGGAAGCACCATCGCTTCGATCCCCGTGACCGGAAACTGGTATCTTTTATAAAGCTGTCCTGCCTTGTTTCCGTTTGCATAAATACGTGTTATGTTCGTTTTTTCCAGAATCATGCCAATATCCGTCGGCTGTACATTTTTAATACTGCTGTCACTTGAGCCTTTGATGTCACAGCTTTGGATCACATCCCACAGGGCAATCCGGTGGGCAAGCAGCATGGCTTTTTTCTCCTCAATTGTATGCGGAACCGGCTCCTTTAAAAGTGTTGCAAGCACTTTCCAGAAACGGTTCTGTTTGTGCCCGTAATAAAAATTGTTTTCTCTTGATTTGACGGACGGCAGGGTTCCTAATATGAGGATTTCGGAAGCTTTGTCGTACACCGGCTCAAACGAATGGACAATGTGTTCATATTCCATGGAATTCTCCTTTTAAAGTTACCACCCTATCCGTATCCATCTTACTGCTTATCCTTCTCTAAGATCTGGTCAATCGCAGCTGTCACCTTTTTGTAAACTTCATCACTCGTGATTCCGCCCATGATCGGATCTCCGACAATGTTGCCATTACGGTCAACGAGAACTGTCGTTGGAAATGCCATAATATTTGTTGCGTATTTACCGGCCTCACTGTCCGAATCAAGGGAAAGGTTGGTATAGTCTGCTCCCTGTTTTTTCAGGATGCTTTTTGCTTCCGCAATTCCCTCTTTGTTACCATCGAGTGAATCTGTGTTTACGCCAATGACCTGACCACCCTTTGCCTTCAGTTCTTCATTTAATTTGTTGAGTGCCGGAAGTTCCTCCACACATGGCGTGCATCCATTAAACCAGAAATTAACAACCGTTACCGCATTCTGTGAAAAAATGCTGCTGTCCACCTTATTTCCATCCAGATCCTTCGCCTGAAAAGACGGAAAGACGGATGTTTCTGCATTCGCGCTTTGGGTGCCGGAATTTTCTGTTCCCATCTGCGCGGTAAGTTCCGTTACCTGATCCTCGATTTTCTTAATCTCTTCGATATCCTTATCCAGCTTTTTCAGGTCTGCCTCCGAAAACTGGTCCTTCACATGATCCAGCTGTGTCTCCAGAAACGTTCCATAATTTTGTTCTCCTGCGTCTGCAGCTTTGTCTTTGTCAATGTTATTAAAAACCGTATTCCACAATTCCTGATGTTTCGCAATAATGGCATTTTCCTTTTCGTACAGTTTGTTGAGTTCTGCATTACCAGCCCCTGTATCTTCCGCAGACTGTGCCTGCGTTTCCGTCACATTGCTGCCTTTTTCCGAGGCATTGCCACAAGCGGCAAGTCCAAATACCAGAGTCATAACCAGTAACATTACTGTAAGTTTTTTCATTTTAATTATTCTCCTTCTTCTTTTTTGATTTTTCTGCAAATCCATACTTATAACTGATTGCCTCTACCGGACATTCCTTCACACATGCTCCGCAGCGTATACATTCCGTATGATTTGGATGCCGGACCACATCCACATCCATTTTACAGACACCGGCACATTTGCCGCAAGATACACATTTACCGGTATCTATATGCATCTGTAAAAGAGATACTTTATTAAAAAGCGCATAGACTGCGCCAAGCGGACAGATCCATTTGCAGAACGGGCGATAAAACATAAGGCTTAACAACACGACCGCAACCAGTATTCCGGCCTTCCATGTAAACAGCTTTCCCAATGCCGCACGGATGCCTGCATTTGCAATCGAAAGTGGAAGTGCCCCCTCTAATACGCCCTGTGGACAGAGGTATTTGCAAAAAAATGGATCCCCCATTCCCAGCTGGTTCGTCACCAATATAGGAAGCAGAATAACGAAAACCAAAAGAATTCCATATTTGATAAACCGATTACACTTTCCTGCCGGGATAAAGATTTGTGTCTTCTGGCAGATACGCTCAACTAGTCCCTGGAACAGCTCCGCACCATGCAGCATTGTTTTGAACAGGGAAACGCCCAGCTGCTGGCTGCCATCACGAGCATTTTCCACGATCTGCGCACGCCGCCGACTGCCATCTGCGGCTATCTGGAACTTTTAGAAAAAGAACCGTTATCTGCTGCCTCCCTCCAGTATGTTGCCATCATCCGGGAACGCACGGATGTGATGACACAGCTGACGGAAGAACTGTTCTGGTATTCGGTTGTCCTGTCTGTGCCTTTGGCACAGCCCCTGCAGGAAGTGTCGGTAAACCGCATTTTAGAGGGAAGCATTGCCGCAATGTATGCGGTGCTCAAAAGACACCGGATCACACCGGACATTACCATGACCGACCGGACTTGGGCTTTCATTGCACGGACACTGGTGGAGCAGATGCACGGACAGATGGATGTCGCTTATGAAGCGGGGGAGGCTTGTCATCCGGATGCAGATTTAGTTTATTTTTTTATAAAACAGACCAAAAATAAAGCAACTACAACAACTCCTATGCCTATGATGATACACCTCTTTGCTGTGGTGACTTCTTTTTGATATAAGCGAAATAATTCTCCGGAATGATTCTTTCTATTATGGAGACCAATCATTGCATAGATCAAAAAGAATGCAACTCCGAATATTAAAATTACACTCAGTCGTCCCCAAGCAGAAGGAATGGTGTATTGACCGATTATGATACATAGCAGGATCATAAAATACACGATTTTATTTTGCCCATATCCTAAAGGAAGTTCTTTTTTATAATTTCTATACATCATTTTTCCATAATAAACGATCATGCATATTAAAAATAATAGATAGATTATCATGACCATCATCCTCATTGTATACCTCCTTAATTTTGTCTCATACGAGAAAATGTCACATCCGCCTCCGGATCGGTAAGCTCTATATTGATCCGACTGTTGGGCCGCTCATGAAGCAATAATTGTTTTGCTGTCTCTGTGCTGATTCCCTTTTTCTTTCTTCTCATTGGTCTGAACATACTGTTTCCCCGATAGTATCACTTTTCTTTTCGAATCGTATCTCATATAGTTACAAAAAATATAAAATTTTTTAGTCCGGCATAATAATCCGGATCAGATGTTTATCCAACATGATTGTCCGATTCCAGGGATTGATAATAATCCCTGCGATCTCCGGCACAGTAAGTGCTGCTTCAAACATCCTGCCGATCTCTGACAAAAATGTCGACTTCACCTGATCTGCACCTTTTAATTCTTCCTCAAAGCTGGTAAATGCCGACCACCAGATTTTACCGTCCGGAGTTCTCACTGTCTGTAACTTCATTTGTGCCTGTGCCGGATCCGGTTCCACAGCAATGATCAGTTGTCCTCCCTCTTTCATCCGCCGCCGGATCACCGTCAACGTATGTGCAAGCTGCTCCTGTGTGGCTTCTTTCTGAAGCGCCAAAATTGCATCTTCTATTCTTTCATTGCCCTTTAATCCCTCATCCTGATATTCATTTTTCTTATTCATATTTCATATCCTCTCTTGTCTGCTTCTTTCTATTATAAAATGAGAGGTTTCTTTTTGAAAGCTATTTCTTTCAGATTCTCCTTTGGGGAGAATTCTTTTAACGGAACCGTCCTTCTCTTTTTCTGAGACTGCGAACCTCCAACTCTCCAACTCATAGATTGTATTCTCTGCACGTTTCTTCTATACTGAAAGCAGACAGACACTGCAGCAACTGTCTCTTACGAAATGGAGGTTCCACTATGTCACAAAATAATATTGGCGAATTTATACAACAATCCAGAAAAGCCAGAGGATTTACACAGAAAGATCTCGGTGACCGGATCGGCGTCAGTGATAAAACCATATCCAAATGGGAAAACGGAAACAGTATTCCTGACACTTCGATTCTGAACGAACTTTGTGCTACTCTCGATATCAATGTCAATGAACTTCTCTCCGGTGAAAAATTAACACCGGAAATTTATTCTATGAAAGCGGAGGAAAATATGATGAACCTTTTGGAAGACAATCAAAAACAACAGTGCTTTACACTCTTTCCCTGTGCAGTGGGTATCGTTTTATTGATTCTTACCGGACTGTTTGCAATATTTACGCATGTGCTTTTACCGGATATGCTGGATCTTTTGGATTTTCCAACACTCCTCATTTACATCGGAATCTGTTGTTCCCTTGTTTTATTGAGAGGAAAGCGCCATAAACAGGAAATCATTCACTTTCTCCGGAAAATTGTGGTACCTGTCGGATGTATCTGTCCTCTGTTGGGGATAAACCAGTTTATTCATCAGTTCCGTGATCCGGCTGATATTGGTTCTTTCGTAAACCAATGTGTCTTATTTGTTCTCTATTCCCTGATTTCCTATGTGATTCTGGTTCTTATCGAACAGCATCTGGACAAATAAAATTTTATATGTAAAAACAGCCCCTGTACCTATTGGTAAGGGACTGTTTTTATTTTATCTTACATATTCTTAACCGTTGCAATATCCACTGGAGTAAGCTCCCCGTGAGCGGTCTCTAAAGAACGTGCCAGCGCATTTGCGGTATCCATAGCGGTGATACAGTACACACCGGTCTCAATCGCATTACGGCGGATTAAGAATCCGTCTCTTGTCTTATCACCGTTACCCTGTGTCGGTGTATCGATGACAAGGTCGATCTTGTGGCCAAGGATCAGATCCATTACATTTGGTGACTCCTGCGAAATCTTATTGACACGCAGTGCATTGACGCCGTGCTCCTGCAGATACTTTGCAGTGCTTCGTGTTGCGTAGATTTTGTAGCCGAGTGCCTCAAAACGCTTTGCCACACCGACAGCCTCCGGCTTATCAGCATCCTTTACCGTCATAATCATCTGCTTGTATTTCGGAAGCTGTACACCTGCTCCAAGGAATGCTTTGTACAGTGCCTCATTGAATGTCTTTGCGATACCCAGACACTCACCGGTAGACTTCATCTCCGGTCCAAGGCTGATCTCTGCCCCACGCAGTTTCTCAAAGGAGAATACCGGCATCTTGATTGCGATATAGTCTGCAACCGGTGCAAGTCCCGGCTCATAACCCAGACCGCGGATCGTGTTACCGATGATCACCTTGGTTGCCAGATCTACAATCGGAATACCGGTAACCTTACTGATGTACGGCACGGTTCTTGAGGAACGCGGATTTACCTCGATGACATATACTTCCTCATTCATGGCGATAAACTGGATATTGATCAGACCGACCACATGCAGTGCCTGTGCCAGACGCTTTGTATACTCTACGATGGTATCCTTTACCTTATCACTGATCGTTGGAGCCGGATATACGGAAATACTGTCTCCGGAATGGACTCCGGTACGCTCGATATGTTCCATAATACCAGGAATGAGAATGTCGGTTCCGTCACATACGGCATCGACCTCGATCTCCTTACCCTGTAAATACTTGTCTACGAGAATTGGATGATCCTGTGCAATACGGTTGATGATTCCGATGAACTCCTCGATTTCCTCATCGTTAAACGCAATCTTCATTCCCTGTCCGCCAAGTACATAGGAAGGACGGACAAGAACCGGATAACCAAGACGGTTTGCAACTTCTTTGGCTTCCTCTGCGGTGAATACGGTTCCACCGGCTGCTCTCGGAATATGAGTCTTCTCCAGAATCTCATCAAAAAGCTCACGATCCTCTGCGGCATCGACATCCTCTGCCTTGGTTCCAAGAATCGGAACGCCCATCTTCATAAGCGCCTCTGTCAGCTTGATCGCTGTCTGTCCACCGAACTGTACCACAGCTCCGTCCGGTTTCTCAATATTTACGATGGACTCGACATCCTCTGCGGTCAACGGCTCAAAATACAGCTTGTCTGCAATATCAAAGTCGGTGGAAACGGTCTCCGGGTTGTTGTTGATAATGACGGTCTCCCAGCCTTCCTTTGCAAATGCCCAGGTACAGTGTACGGAACAGAAATCAAACTCGATACCCTGACCGATACGGATCGGACCGGAACCAAGAACCAGAACCTTTTTCTGCGGTGTGGTCTCTGCCGCCTCGTTCTCACTTCCGTAAACACTGTAGTAATACGGTGTCTCTGCTGCAAACTCTGCGGCACAGGTATCCACCATCTTGTATGCTGCAACGATACCGTTTGCATAACGCATCTGTTTGATCTCTTCCTCGGTCTTTCCGGTAAGCTCTGCGATAACGTTGTCCGGGAACTCGATTCTCTTTGCTTCTTTTAACAGATCTACCGTCAGTTCTTCGCTCTTTAAGTGCTGCTCCATCTCTACCAGAATTGCCAGCTTATCGATAAACCAGCGGTCGATCTTGGTAATTTCATAAATATGGTCATAGGAAACGCCGCGGCGCAGTGCCTCTGCGATCACCCAGATTCTGCGGTCATCGACCACATGAAGCTGTGCCTCCAACGCTTCATCAGACAGTCCGGTAAAATCATAGGACATAAGGCTGTCCACATGCTGCTCCAGGGAACGGATGGCTTTCATCAGTGCGCCCTCGAAGTTATCACAGATACTCATAACCTCTCCGGTTGCTTTCATCTGTGTACTTAACGTTCTCTTTGCAGTAAGGAATTTATCAAACGGAAGTCTCGGGATCTTAACTACACAGTAGTCAAGCATTGGCTCGAAACTTGCATAGGTCTTCTGTGTGATGGCGTTCTTGATCTCATCAAGTGTGTAGCCTAATGCAATCTTTGCGGTAACCTTTGCGATCGGGTATCCGGTTGCCTTGGAGGCAAGAGCGGAAGAACGGGATACACGAGGGTTTACCTCGATGACACAGTACTCAAAAGAATCCGGATTCAATGCATACTGCACGTTACATCCACCGGTGATCTTTAACTCATTGATAATATTTAATGCAGAACTACGAAGCATCTGGTACTCTTTATCCCCGAGTGTCTGGGAAGGTGCCACTACAATGGAATCTCCGGTATGCACACCAACCGGATCGATGTTTTCCATGTTACATACGGTGATGCAGTTCCCGTTCGCATCACGCATCACTTCGTACTCGACTTCCTTCCATCCTGCGATACAGCGCTCAACCAGTACCTCACCGACACGGCTTAAACGAAGTCCGTTGCTTAAGATATCGACCAGCTCCTGCTCGTTGTGGGCGATACCGCCGCCGCTTCCGCCGAGGGTGAATGCCGGGCGGAGCACAACCGGATATCCGATCGTGTTGGTGAACTTAATACCGTCTTCTACGGTATTTACAACCTGAGAAGCTGCACAAGGCTCACCGATTTTTTCCATGGTATCCTTAAATGCCTGACGGTCCTCTGCCTTAAAGATGGTTTCTGCGGTCGTACCGATCAGTTTTACTCCGTGCTCTTCTAAGAATCCGGACTCTGCCAGTTCCATACCCAGATTTAATCCAGCCTGTCCACCGAGTGTCGGAAGTATGCTGTCCGGTTTTTCCTTTAAAATAATTTTTTCAAGAACCGGAAGTGTCAGAGGCTCAATGTATACCTGATCCGCAATCTGCTTGTCGGTCATGATGGTGGCAGGGTTGGAGTTTACCAGACATACCTCCACGCCTTCTTCCTTTAAGGAACGGCATGCCTGTGTTCCTGCGTAGTCAAACTCGGCTGCCTGTCCGATGACGATTGGTCCCGAACCGATTACTAATACTTTTTTGATGTCTTTATTTCTTGGCATTACTGATTCCCTCCCATCATCTGAATAAAGCGGTCAAACAGGTACGAAGAGTCCTGTGGTCCCGGGCATGCTTCCGGATGGAACTGCACGGTGAAAATATTCTTTCCGACATATTCCAAACCTTCGTTGGTTCCGTCATTGACATTGACGAATGCAGGCTTTGCAACCTTCGGATCAAGGGTATCGGTATCTACCACATACCCATGGTTCTGGGAAGAAATGTAAACACGGCCGGTTGACAAATCTTTCACCGGATGGTTTCCACCACGGTGTCCGTATTTCATCTTGTGTGTATCCGCTCCATTGGCCAGTGCCATGAGCTGATGACCGAGACAGATGGCAAAGATCGGTACGTCACTTGCATACAGTTTCTTTAATTCCTCGATGATCGCTGTGCACTCTTTCGGATCTCCAGGTCCGTTGCTGAGCATAATGCCATCCGGATTGGCTCCGAGAATTTCCTCCGCCGATGTGTGTGCCGGATAAATCGTCACCTCACAGCCACGGGCATTTAACGATTTTGCGATATTGTTCTTCGCACCGAAATCCATCAGTGCAACTTTCTTTCCGCTTCCCTTTAATACGTTCTTCTCGCTGCAGGTAACTTTATCCACAACATTTCCGGTTGTATATTCTTTCAGTTTTGGAAGAATTTCATCCAGATTATAATTTTCGTTTGTCGTGATCATTCCGTTCATGGTTCCCTTTTCGCGGAGAATCTTGGTAAGCGCACGGGTATCAATTCCTGCAATTCCCGGAATGTCGTGCTTTGTCAGGAAATCCTGAATGCTTCCCTGACAGCGGAAATTGCTCGGCATACGTGAAAGCTCTCTTACAATATATCCGTCCGGCCACGGTCTGGCGGATTCCATATCCGGTGTAATTCCGTAGTTTCCGATCAGCGGATACGTCATCACAACCGCCTGTCCTGCATAGGACGGATCTGTAAGTACCTCTAAATATCCGGTCATTGAGGTATTAAATACGATCTCACTGATGATTTCGCGTGTAGAACCAATGCTTGTACCTGTAAACACGGTTCCGTCTTCCAGTATCAAAAAAGCTTTCATTCTTTGCCCTGCCTTTCTTGCATCTTGGCAAAAAAAAAGAGAGAATCTCTTTTTTTTACCTTGAGTTAGCTTTACCTAAATTGTAAAAATTTTATCACAAATCGTCACTTTTTTCAACCTTTTTTGCAAGAGAAAAAAGTGACATATTTTATGAATAAATATACATATTATACAATTCCATGCATCCACAATACCATGAACCCGACAGCAACTGCCGCACAGACTGCCAGACCGCCAATGCTGGTTCCGAGGATCACGCCGGATGGAATTTCTTTCTTTTCATATATCGCGCGTGCCACGGTTTTTGCCTGCATCGGAACAAATGAACACGGCTGTGTTACCTCCATTGGATGAAACCGGCGTTTTGTGAAATAATCCGCTGTCCATGCCGGCATTGCCGATAACGTCACCCTCTGTAACTGATATTGATTTGCCGCATACGCCTTCATTTCTTCCAACAGACATCTGCCACATCCTCTGCGCTGGAATACCGGAAGCACATACAGCATGGTAATATGTCCCTCTTTCTGCATTCCTGACATGGCGATCATATGCCCCTGTTCAAAAATTCCCCACATGGTGAGAGTTCCTTCTGCAATCATGTGCCGGATGTTTGTGTTTTCCGTATATTGCAGAAATATATGAATCATTTCCAGATCCGTGATCCGCGCACGCAGACAGTAATCAAAGACACCCCTTGCAATACTGAGCGCTTCCGGAATCTGATCTTCCGTTAAAATCTGTGCTTTCATTTACGCTTCCTCCTTATTTTCCAGCAGCCGGTCCTTCAGACCGCTGTAACGTCTCTGTTGGGAATTATTCTCAATCATTTGTTCAAATGTTGTATCATCTCCCACTATCGTAACACATTTCTTTGCTCTTGTAACCGCCGTATACAATAAATTCCGGTTCATAAGCATACGGGGGCCGGAAAGAAGCGGAATGACAACGGCCGGATACTCCGATCCCTGTGATTTATGGATCGTCACAGCATACGCAAGTTCCAGCTCATCCAGCAGTTTGTACGAATATTCCACCATACGCCCTTCATCGAAATTTACCGTGATGGTCTCTGCAAAATCATTGATCTCTTCAATAATTCCGGTATCTCCGTTAAACACCCCGGTTCCTTTGTCTATGCAGAGTCCATATTTGCTGCGGATCTCCCATTCCAGCTGATAATTATTTTTGATCTGCATGACTTTATCGCCTTCCCGGAAAACGATCGCCCCATGCTCTTTCTCCTTTTTTCTGTCCGATGGCGGGTTCAGATACATCTGCAGAATCGTATTGAGACGTTCTACTCCGAGCAGCCCTTTCCGCATAGGCGTAAGCACCTGGATATCGTATTCGCTTGCCCCCACAAATTTCGGAAGTTTCTGCTTGATCAGCTGCAGCGTAACGTTGATAATTTTATCTGCCTCATAACGCTTCAGGAAAAAGAAATCCATACTCTTGTTATCCAGGCTGACGGCTTCCCCCCGGTTAATCTTATGCGCATTGACAATAATATCACTGGTGCTTGCCTGTCGGAAAATTTTTGTCAGCATTACCGTAGGAAACATCTTCGAATCAATAATGTCCTTCAGCACACTTCCCGCCCCTACACTCGGCAGCTGATTCACATCTCCCACCAGGATCAGACGCGTGCCCGGTAGAATTGCTTTCAGAAGGGAATTCATCAGGGAAATATCCACCATCGACATCTCATCAATAATGATGAGATTGGTCTCCAGCGGATTTTGTTCATTGCGCTCAAATCCGGCATTTCCTTCCATTCCGCCATTCAGTTCGAGCATCCGGTGAATCGTCCGCGCCTCATACCCGGTGGTTTCGCTCATGCGCTTTGCTGCCCGTCCGGTCGGTGCCGCCAGCATAATGTCTTCTCCGGATAATTCAAAATACTGGATGATTGTATTGATCGTTGTTGTTTTTCCCGTTCCGGGACCTCCGGTAATCACGAGAACACCGTTTCTTACGGCTTCCTTTACCGCTTCTACCTGATGCTCATCAAGATCCATTCCCGTCTTCTTTTCAATCTTTCGGATTCTGTCCTCAATTTCGATATCCGGAACATCAAACACAGCATTCAGCTGTGTCAGACGGGTAGCGGTATTTGCCTCCATATAAAAATAGGTTGCCGCATAGATCTGCGTACTGTCTTCCACCTGGCGCATAATGATCTTGCGATCCATCGCCAGATTCATGTAATGCTGCTCGATGTGCTCCGGGTCTACCTCAAGAAGCCGGCTTGCCCGCTGCGTCAGTTCCTGCATCGGCAGATAGGTATGCCCCTCTCCGGCAGCCTGCAGCAGCACATACTGGATACCGCTTCGAATCCGGAAATCGGAATCGGTGCGGATTCCCACACGGGATGCTATCTCATCTGCCGTGCGGAATCCGACCCCTTCCACATCATCTGCCATACGATATGGATTTTCTTTCAGTATTCCGTATATTTCCTGCCCGTATGTTTTATATATTTTCACCGCAAGTGTGGTATTGATCCCGTATTGCTGCAAAAAAATCATTGCCTGCCGGAGATCTTTTTTCTGATTCACCTGATCCGCGATTTCCATCGCCTTTCTCTGGCTGATGCCTTTGATCTCCGCCAGCCGCTCCGGTTCTTCTTCAATGATACGGAAGGTATCTGCCTTGAATCTTCGCACAATCCTTGCCGCTAAGGCAATTCCGATCCCTTTGATCGCCCCTGATCCCAGATACCGCTCAATTGCCACCTCATCCTGTGGTGCCTTTTCTTCGAAACTCTTTACCTGAAACTGTCTGCCGTAAGTCGGATGTTCTGTATAACTTCCCTTTGCCTTAATGTTTTCTCCCTCGGCAATATCCGAAAATACCCCCACACAAGTCTCTTCTTCTTCGTTACACACCAGAACAAGTACGGTATATCCGTTGTCTGCATTTCGATAGATGATGTGATCTACATATCCTTCAATGCTCTCAAGATTCTCTTCCAAAATATGTTCCCCATTCTCTAAAAAAGAGACTGTTGTAAACAGTCTCTCCTCTTTTCTTTGTGCTGATGTTACTACTGGCCAATATTACGTTTCATCTGCTCATACAGTGTCTGTGTATAGCTTTCTCCGATCTGATCCACCATTTCATCTGCCACCGTTTCAATTGCCTGATCCATATACAGATCTTTGTACTGTGACATCGTAGAATCCTCGTCATCATCCGAGGTAAATGTATCTTTCATCTGTTTGATGACCTGCTCCACAAAATAAGATTCAAAATCTTTGATGACACCTTTTAATTGTTCCTCTGAAGAGTCCGATGAAATATTCTTTAATGAACTCTGAATAGAATTGCTCTGCTCTGCACTTTTGTCTGCATTTGCAACCGTATAATTTGTACTGATTGATGAAATATCCATAGTATATCCCTCTTATGTAAGTAATTCCGAATCGCCGCCTATCGTTTCAGGTTATTTGCTGTCTCCAGCATGGAATCCGAGGTCGTGATTGCCTTGGAATTTAATTCATATGCACGCTGTGCAATGATCATATTTACCATCTCATCTGCAACCTGTACATTTGAAGCTTCGATGTAGCCCTGATATACACCGGTTTTCGTCAGCCCTGCATTTTGTCCCTCCAGCATCGGATTTCCCGAAGCTGCAGTCGCTGCAAGTTTGCTTCCTGACATTTTCTCCAGTCCTGCCGGATTGTTAAACTGATAGATTCCAAAAGACTGGTTTAATGACACTACATTGCCGGTTGCATCTTTATAGCCAATCGTTCCATTGCTCGAAAATACCATGCTTTCCGAAGATACGCCTCTCGGCACACGAATGGTATTTCCTCTGGAATCCAATACCGGAAGCCCCTCTGAGGTTGCCAGAATTGTGTTTCCATTCGAATCCTGACTCCAGGAGAAGTTACCGTTTCTGGTGTAATATGTCTGTCCATCCACACCCCGCACGGCAAAGAATCCCTTTCCTTCCAGTGCAAAATCGGTCGGAATCTCTGTCTCTTCACGCGCCCCCTGCGTATAGTTGGACATGGTCGCTGCCACTCTGGTTCCGAGTCCTACCTGTGCACCTACCGGTTTATTGGCACCATTTGCCGTCGTTGTCTTTGTCTGCAGTGTCTGGTACAGTAAAGATTTAAACTCGGTACGTTCCGTCTTATAACCTGTCGTATTCACATTGGACAGGTTATTTGAAATTGTATCCAGATTTGTCTGCTGCGCAATCATTCCGGTTGCCGCAGTATAAAGTGATCTCATCATACGCTTCTATTTCCTCCTTGCGGTCTTTCAGCGACTATTATACTTTACCGACATTGTTAACTGCCCGGTCAAGTGTTCCATCTATGGAAGTGATTACCTTCTGTCCTGCCTCATAGGCTCTCTGAATTGTAATCATATTTACCATCTCATTTACAACATTTACATTGGAAGTCTCCAGTGTGCCCTGCTCTATATTGGCATCTGTTGCAATCCGGTTTCCTCCCGGAAGAAGGTTATACAGATTCTCACCGTATTTTTCAAGATAGTCATAATTATCCACATCCACCATGCCGATCGTTCCGACAATCTGGTTATTCTGCATGACGTATCCCAGTTTATTCACGGTAATCGCAGCATTTGGATCCAGACGTATATAATTATTCTGACCCGGATCGCCATTCATTGCACCAGTGGCATTTAAAACATAATCGCCATCCTTCGTCACCAGATACCCCTCTTTATTTACGGTAAAGGCTCCATCCCGCGTATACTTCACGGAAGTATTTCCCTGCTTGTCCGTGAATGCCACGGCAAAAAAGCCATTTCCTTCAATCGCAAAATCTGTGGTGTTATCTGTCACCTTGAAATTTCCCGTGGAATAATCCGTATATACCTGTCCAAGGTGAACCCCATATGTAATATCTCCAAGCTTTTTCGGAATCCCCATGTTAGAAGAATCCTTAATGCGCAAAGACATCTCATCGGCAAAAGTACGACTCGTCGTTCCTTCTTTTTTATATGCTGTTGTGTCTGCGTTTGCCAGATTATTTGCCAGAATATCCAGACGCTTCATTTCGTTTACCATTCCCGTATGGGCGGTATACAATCCTTTTACCATTTATGACACCTCAATTTTCACAGTTTTAATTTATATCGGCAAATGCCCTCACAAGCTTTATAGACATGCGATAAAAAGTGCGCATAAACGCGCACTTTATGCATTAATCCTCGTCTCTTTTTCCTGCAAGGAATTCTACATATTTTCCGGTTCCGATTGCTACACAGGTCATAGGATGCTCTGCCGTCATCGTGTTGATTCCGGTACGTTCTTCAATCAGTTCCTCCAGACCGCGAAGCAAGGAGCCGCCACCTGTCAGGACAATTCCCCTGTCTGCAACGTCTGCTGCCAGTTCCGGTGGAGTTTTCTCCAGTACGGAATGTACAGCTTCCACAATCTGTAATGTTGCCTCACGCAGAGCTTCCTCTGTCTCCTCAGAGCTTACCGTAATGGTTCTTGGCAGACCGGTTACCAGATTACGGCCACGGACATCCATCGTCTCATTCTGTGCCAGTGGGTAGCATGTACCAATTTTGATCTTGATATCTTCTGCGGTACGCTCACCGATCAAAAGATTATGTTTCTTTCTCATATAGCGGACCAGGGCTTCGTCAAAATCATCTCCTGCAATTTTCACGGAAGTGCTCACAACAGAACCACCCAGAGAAATGACTGCGATATCCGAAGTACCTCCTCCGATATCTACGATCATGTTTCCGCATGGTCTGGAAATATCAATACCGGCACCGATTGCTGCTGCAATTGGTTCCTCAATAATCTCTACTTCGCGGGCTCCTGCCTGATAAGTTGCATCCTCTACGGCTTTCTTTTCAACCTCTGTAACACCACTCGGTACGCAGACGCTGATGCGCGGCTTACGAAAGCTCTTCTTTCCAAGTGCCTTCTGGATGAAATACTTGATCATCTTCTCTGTGACGGTATAATCTGAAATCACACCCTGGCGAAGAGGACGGACTGCCACAATGTTTCCCGGTGTTCTTCCAAGCATCAGTCTTGCTTCCTCACCGATTGCTTTAATTTTATTGGTATCTCTGTCAAATGCAACAACGGAAGGCTCTTTTAATACAACACCTTTTCCTTTAATATATACTAAAATACTCGCAGTACCTAAATCAATTCCGATATCTGATCCGATCATCCCGAATGCCCCTTCCTATTTTCTTTTTATCTTTCTTTATCAAAATCTGATCTGCGTTTATGACGCAAATCCGCAGTTAATCATATTTTTATGCATACAGTAACATTATATACAATTCATCCCATTTTTCAAACATTTTTTTATAGGTTAAAGCATTTTAATTAAATTTTAAGGAATCTCTCTGTTCCCGGGACAAAAATCTGTGCATTTTCGCTATTTTATACGTTCTTCGATTCCAGATACGGTTTTAAAAACTGACCGGTATACGATTCCGGAACTTTGCAGATTTCCTCCGGAGTCCCCTGTGCAATCACGGTTCCACCACCGTCACCACCTTCCGGTCCCATATCAATGATATAGTCAGCCGTCTTGATGACGTCCAGATTATGCTCGATGACGACAACGGTATTTCCGCCGTCCGAAAGCTTTCTGAGAATCTCCACCAGCTTGTGTACATCCGCAAAATGCAGTCCGGTGGTTGGCTCATCCAGTACATAAATGGTTTTTCCCGTTCCTCGTTTGCTCAGTTCTGTGGCAAGTTTGATACGCTGCGCTTCTCCTCCGGATAATTCTGTGGAAGGCTGTCCCAGTTTTACATAGGAAAGTCCGACATCGTACAGTGTCTGAATCTTTCGGTGGATCGTTGGTACATTTTTGAAAAATTCCAATGCCTCTTCCACCGTCATATCCAGCACGTCATAGATCGTCTTTCCTTTATAGCGCACTTCGAGTGTCTCGCGGTTATAGCGCCTGCCACCGCAGACTTCACACGGCACATACACATCTGGCAGGAAATGCATCTCGATCTTTATGATACCATCTCCACTGCAGGCCTCACAGCGTCCGCCTTTGACGTTGAAACTGAAACGTCCCTTCTTATATCCACGTGCCTTTGCATCCGGAGTTGCCGCAAACAGATCACGGATCATGTCAAACACACCGGTATAGGTTGCCGGATTTGAACGCGGTGTGCGTCCGATCGGTGACTGATCAATATCGATAATCTTATCCAGTTGTTCCACACCCAGAATATCATCGTGATCTCCGGGGATGCAGCGTGCCCGGTTTAAAGTTCGCGCCAGATGCTTATACAGAATTTCATTGGTCAGGGAACTCTTTCCCGATCCCGATACTCCGGTGATACAGGTCATGATACCAAGCGGAACCTGCACATCAATATTTTTCAGATTATTTTCCCGCGCTCCTTTGATGGTAAGAAATCCGGTCGGTCTGCGCCGTTCCGATGGTACCGGAATCTTCATCCGGCCGCTCAGATAAGCACCGGTAATGGATTTTTTGCATTTCATGATATCCGCCGCAGTACCGGCCGCAACGACTTCTCCACCATGGACGCCGGCTGCCGGACCAATATCCACAATGTAGTCGGCCGCACGCATGGTATCCTCATCATGTTCCACGACAATCAGCGTATTTCCCAGATTCTTAAGATTCATCAGTGCATGTAGCAGCTTGTCATTGTCCCGCTGATGCAGTCCGATACTCGGCTCATCCAGAATATATGCCACGCCGACCAGTCCGGAACCGATCTGGGTAGCCAGGCGGATGCGCTGCGCCTCTCCTCCGGACAAGGTTCCGGTCGCACGTGTCAATGTCAGATAATCCAGACCTACCTCCTGCAAAAAGCCCACACGGGCACGGATTTCCTTTAAAATCTGATTGCCGATGAACTGCTGCTGTTCCGTCAGCTGCATTTCCGCCAGATATTTCACGAGATCCTTTACCGACATATCGGTCATCTCATATATATTTTTGTCTGCAACCGTAACCGCAAGAGAACTCTGCTTCAGACGCTGTCCATGGCAGGCAGCACACGGTGTAATACGCATAAACTGCTCATATTCCTGCTTCATCGTGTCCGATCCCGTCTCCCGGTAACGGCGCTCGACATTTTTAATAAGGCCTTCCCAATTCAGATCATAGACACCTTCTCCACGCTGCCCTTTATAATGCACCTTTAATATCCGGCCATCTCCGCCATGAATGAGCATATGCCGGATTTCTTTTGGCAGATCTTTATATGGTGTATCGAGAGAAAATCCATATCCTTCCGACAACGCTTTTAGGGTAGCATAGGTATAGCTGGACGGATCGGTGCAGGACTGCCAGCCCATTACCTGAATTGCCCCCTCGGAAATAGACAGTGTCTTATCCGGAATCATGAGATTTTCATCAAACTCCATCTTGTAACCGAGTCCGTAGCAGACCGGACAGGCACCAAACGGATTATTAAACGAAAAGCTTCGCGGTTCCACCTCATCCACACTGATTCCGCAATCCGGGCACGCAAAATTCTGGGAAAAATTCATTGGTTCCCCGTCCACCACATCTACAATCGCATTTCCCCCGGTCAGCTCAAAAACATTTTCCAGGGAATCGGTCAGACGCTTTTCAATTCCGGGTTTTACCACCAGACGGTCTACCACAATATCAATATTGTGTTTGATGTTTTTATCCATCGGAATTTCTTCCGAAAGTTCATACATATTTCCGTCCACGATCACACGCACATAACCGCTTTTTTTTGCTTTCTCGAATAATTTCTGATGTTCGCCCTTACGCCCGCGCACAACCGGCGCAAGGATCTGGATGCGTGTGCGTTCCGGCAGTTTCATCACGGCATCTACCATCTGATCGATCGTCTGTTTCTCGATGGCACGTCCACACTTCGGACAATGTGGAATTCCTATGCGGGCATACAGCAGACGAAAATAATCATAAATTTCCGTCACGGTTCCGACGGTGGAACGCGGGTTTCGGTTCGTCGATTTCTGGTCAATGGAGATTGCCGGCGGAAGTCCCTCAATTGACTCTACATCCGGTTTTTCCATCTGTCCTAAGAACTGTCTTGCATAGGAAGACAAAGACTCCATATAGCGCCGCTGTCCCTCCGCATAGATCGTATCGAACGCAAGCGAAGACTTGCCGGAACCTGACAGGCCGGTCAGAACAACAAACTCATCTCTCGGAATGTCCACATCGATGCATTTTAAGTTGTGTTCGTTGGCGCCTCGTATTTTAATATATTTTCTCTGTTTTTTCGGCATTTTGTTTCCTCTCTTTTATCTATTCCTCAATATCCCGAAGCATATTTTTCAGTTTTACCATCTTGTCACGATACTCTGCCGCCGCCTCAAAATTGAGTTCCGCGGCAGCTTTCTTCATCTTCTTCTGGATGTCCCCGATCAGTTTTTCTAATTCCCTGCGGCTCATGGATTCCGGATCTTTATCAAATTCCATCTCCTCTGCTGCCACTTTTTTGGAGATTGCAATCAGATCACGCACAGATTTCTGGATGGTCTTCGGTGTGATTCCATGTTCCTCATTGTATGCCTGCTGAAGCTTGCGGCGGCGCTCCGTCTCATCAATGGCCACACGCATGGAATCCGTGATCTTATCCGCATACATGATTACATGTCCCTCACTGTTTCTTGCCGCACGTCCGATGGTCTGGATCAGTGAAGTCTCGGAACGAAGGAATCCTTCCTTATCCGCATCCAGAATCGCCACAAGCGTAATCTCCGGAATATCCAGTCCCTCCCGCAGCAGGTTGATACCGACAAGTACATCAAACACGTCCAGACGCAGGTCACGGATAATCTCTGCACGCTCTAAGGTATCAATATCCGAGTGCAGATATTTTACACGGATGCCAAGTTCGCTCATATACTGTGTCAGATCCTCCGCCATACGCTTGGTCAGTGTCGTAATCAGCACTTTATGGTGATTTTTCGTCTCTTTGTTAACTTCCCCGATCAGATCATCGATCTGCCCCTCAACCGGTCGCACGGAAATCTCCGGGTCCAGAAGTCCGGTCGGACGGATAATCTGCTCCACACGCAGCAATTCATGCTCGTTCTCATAGACATTCGGCGTAGCTGATACAAACAGCATCTGATCAATCTTGCTCTCAAACTCTTCAAAATTAAGCGGGCGGTTATCGAGTGCGGACGGCAGACGGAATCCATAGTCCACCAGTGTCTGCTTCCGTGAGCGATCCCCTGCATACATTCCACGCACCTGTGGAATCGTAATGTGGGACTCATCCACAATAATCAGAAAGTCGTCCGGAAAATAATCCATCAGTGTCTCCGGCATTTCTCCCTCGGCACGTCCTGCCAGATGGCGGGAATAGTTTTCGATGCCGCTGCAAAATCCGGTTTCCTTCATCATTTCAATATCAAAATTCGTGCGCTCCGCGATACGCTGCGCTTCCAGCAGCTTATCTTCACCCTTAAAATACCTGACCCTCTCTTCCAGTTCTGCCTCGATACGGTCACACGCTGCGTTCATTTTTTCCTGTGGCACCACATAATGGGACGCCGGAAACACAGCCGCATGCTTTAATATACATTTGATCTCTCCGGTAAGCACATCCACCTCCGTAATCCGGTCGATCTCATCCCCGAAAAACTCCACACGGATCGCCGTGTCGGTATTATTCGCCGGAAAAATCTCCAGTACATCGCCATGCACCCGGAACGTACCACGCTTAAAATCCATCTCGTTGCGCGTGTACTGCATGTCAATGAGTCCCTTGATCACATCATCACGGTCAATCTCCATTCCGGGACGCAGGGAAACCATCATGTTCATATAGTCATCCGGACTACCAATGCCATAGATACAGGAGACAGATGCCACGATGATGACATCTTTTCGCTCCGCCAGCGCTGCCGTGGCAGAAAGGCGCAGCTTATCAATCTCATCATTTACCGCGGAATCCTTCGCTATATAAGTGTCCGACTGCGGCACATACGCTTCCGGCTGATAATAATCATAGTAGGAAACAAAATACTCGACGGCATTCTCCGGGAAAAATTCTTTCATTTCTCCGTACAGCTGCCCCGCCAGTGTCTTGTTGTGGGAAATAATCAGCGTTGGCTTATTCAGTGCCTGAATGACATTTGCCATCGTAAAGGTCTTTCCCGAACCGGTCACACCCAGCAGCGTTTCAAACTGGTTGCCTTCTTTGAATCCTTTGACTAATTTTTCAATTGCCTGCGGCTGGTCACCGGTTGGCTCATATGGGGCATGTAATTTGAACTCCATAATGCCCTCTCCCTTCTCAAATTTATCGTAAAATTAACTTTATTCCATGAAAAAAAAGATAAAATCCATATCTTTATAGTCTGCACATATATGCTAATTTTACTACAAAGATCTGACTTTGTCTATCTCAATCAGAACATTTGTTCTCATCTTTCTTTTTGCCTGTAAAGTGTGTATGATAACAGCAAATACATGTCACAAAAGATAAGGAGATTTTGTATGAAAAGAAGAAAAGAATTTCATTTATTTCCCCTTGGAATATTGTTATTTGCCCTGACATTAACCATAGTTTCAGGCCGGATTGCTATCCATGCGGCAGATCTGAATACAGAACTGCCCGCAAATGACTCCACGGAAATTTCTTCCGAAATTCCAACGGAAACACCGGTGGTTCCTTCCACGGAAAATCCCAAACCGGTATTGCAGGGACTTATCCATGATAAAAACGGACATTTCTATTTTTATCAGAACGGAAAAAAGCTGAAAAACCGGTGGAAAAAGGTTGGCAAAAACAAATACTATTTCGGGAAAAACGGACAGGCAGTTACCGGGAAAAAGAATATTTCCCATTACTTATGTTACTTTAATAAAAAAGGGGTTCTGACACGGAAAATCGATAAAAACAAAAAGATGGTTGCCCTCACTTACGATGACGGACCATCGGTTTATACCCCAACTATTTTAAAAACCCTGAAGAAAAATGATTCCGTTGCCACATTTTTTGTGGTGGGCAGCCGCGTATCGACTTACTCCAAAACCGTACAGAAGGCTTATGACAACGGGTGTCAGATTGGCAATCACACTTATGATCACAAAATTCTGACCCGGGTTGGAAAAAAGGAAGTTCAAAAACAGGTTTCCAAAACCAATCGTGCCGTCAAAAAAGTAATCGGTATAAATCCGGTTGTGATGCGCCCACCGGGAGGTGCCACCAGTTCCAACATCAAATCATGGGTGGGAATGCCTTCCATCATCTGGTCCATCGATACCTTAGATTGGAAAACGCGGGATTCCGCAAGTACCCAGAAAGCCGTATTGAACCATGTAAAGGATGGAGATATCGTACTGATGCACGATCTGTATAAAGCGACCGCCACTGCCTCCCAGACAATCATTCCGGAACTTACCAGACGCGGATATCAGCTCGTCACTGTCAGCGAACTTGCAGAGTGCCGGGGCGGCATGAAACAGAACAAATCTTATTCTAAATTTCCAAAGAAACAAAAATAGTGTCATTACAAAAAAACGCGGAAACCATGATGGTTTCCACGTTTTTGTTATCTGCTTCGATTTTATACAACCTTACGTCCGCAGCACTGCTTATATTTCTTACCACTGCCACATGGACACGGATCATTCGGATATACCTTGGCATGTTCACGCTTCTTCGGTGCTTTTGCCGCACTCTCGTCCTTATTGGTTCCGGTTACTTTTGCGACCTGCTCACGCTCTACCTTCTGCTCTACCTGTACATGATAGAGAAGACGAATGGTATCCTCCTGAATACCCGCGATCATTTCATCGAACATATCAAATCCAGCCATCTTATACTCAACCAGCGGATCTCTCTGTCCGTATGCCTGTAATCCGATACCCTGACGGAGCTGATCCATATCGTCGATATGATCCATCCACTTGCGGTCGATCACCTTCAGCAATACGACACGCTCCAGCTCACGGAACTGCTCGATCTCCGGGAATTCGGTCTCTTTAGCTTCATATAAAAGCACTGCCTGTTCTTTCAGATGCTGCTTTAATTCTTTGACATCCTTGATATCTTCGATATTTTTCTCTGTAACAGGTTCAAGAGGAATCACCGGCAGAAGAATTTCATTTAATTCATTTAAATTCCACTCTTCGCGCGGAATCTCATTCGAAATACAGGTATCGACTGATTTCTCCACCTGTTCCTGAATCATCTTAAAAATCGCATCACGCATGCTGTCTCCATTTAATACGGACATACGCTCTTTGTAAATGATCTCTCTCTGATCGTTGTTTACCTGATCATACTCTAACAGATTCTTACGAATACCATAGTTGTTGTACTCGATCTTTTCCTGTGCCTTCTCGATGGCAGAAGTAAGCATCTTGTGCTGAATCTGCTCACCTTCCGGAACACCAAGTGCGTTAAATACTGACATCAGACGCTCGGAACCGAACAGTCTCATCAGATCATCTTCCAGAGAAATAAAGAACTGGGATTCACCCGGATCTCCCTGACGTCCGGCACGACCACGCAGCTGATTATCGATACGGCGGGATTCATGACGCTCGGTACCGATGATCTTTAAACCTCCGGCTTCACGTGCATCCTCGTCCAGCTTGATATCGGTACCACGTCCAGCCATGTTCGTAGCAATAGTAACCGCTCCGTGCTGTCCTGCCTGTGCAACGATCTCGGCCTCCTGCTCATGGAATTTTGCATTCAATACGGTATGCGGAATTCCCTCACGCTTTAACATTCCGCTGATCAGCTCGGAAGTCTCAATCGTGATGGTACCAACCAGAACCGGCTGTCCCTTCTCATGTGCTTCCTTGACTTCCTCAACAACTGCTTTGAATTTTTCTTTCTTCGTCTTATATACCGCATCCTGATGATCGATACGTGCAATCGGACGGTTGGTAGGAATCTCAATAACGTCCATGCCGTAAATATCACGGAACTCTTTTTCCTCCGTCAGAGCCGTACCGGTCATACCGGCTTTCTTCTCAAATTTATTGAAAAAGTTCTGGAATGTAATGGTTGCAAGTGTCTTGCTCTCTCTCTTAACCTTTACATGCTCCTTTGCCTCGATTGCCTGATGCAGACCATCAGAATAACGGCGGCCCGGCATGATACGTCCGGTAAACTCGTCAACGATCATAACCTGATCATCTTTTACCACGTAATCCTGATCGCGGAACATCAGATAATGTGCACGGAGCGCAAGGATCACATTATGCTGGATCTCCAGGTTCTCCGGATCTGCCAGGTTATCAATATGGAAAAATTTCTCAACCTTTTCCACACCCTGCTGTGTCAGATTCACCAGTTTGTCCTTTTCATTTACGATAAAGTCTCCGGTTTCTTCCTGCTCAATTCCCATGATGGCATCCATCTTGGAATACTCCGGTACATCCTCACCACGTGTCAGCTGCTGCGCTAAAATATCACATGCTTCATATAATTTGGTGGACTTGCCACTCTGACCGGAAATAATAAGAGGTGTACGCGCCTCATCGATCAATACGGAATCGACCTCATCGATGATCGCATAGTGCAGACCTCTCTGTACCAGCTGCTCCTTGTAGATCACCATGTTGTCACGCAGGTAATCAAATCCAAGTTCGTTATTTGTAATATATGTAATATCGCAATTGTAAGCGTCGCGGCGCTCATCGTTGCTCATATCATTCAATACAACACCAACGGTCAGTCCGAGGAATTCATGCACTTTTCCCATCCACTCGGAATCTCGTTTTGCCAGATAATCATTGACCGTGACGATATATACCCCTTTGCCCTCCAGCGCATTCAGATAAGCCGGAAGTGTAGATACCAGTGTCTTACCTTCACCTGTCTTCATCTCTGCAATACGTCCCTGATGCAGGATAATACCACCGATAATCTGTACTCTGTAATGCTCCATGCCAAGCACACGGCTTGCTGCCTCACGTACGGTCGCATACGCTTCCGGAAGCAGATCGTCAAGTGTCTCTCCTTTTTCCAGACGCTCCTTATATTCTTTTGTCTTTCCCCGTAATTCTTCATCCGAAAGTGCCTTCATCTCGTCACGATAAGATTCCACTTTATCTACGAGGGGCGTAATTCGTTTCAACTCCCTGTCACTGTGTGTACCAAAAATTTTAGTCAATGCACTCATAATATATTTTGCTCCTAACTCGCATAGAATATAGGTATTGTACCACTTTCTCCACATTTACACAACTCAAAGGCCATGAATGTTTTATAAACTTTTTATGAACGAACGGGATTCTGCTATTGAAAATTTGTAAACAGCTTGCTATGATAAGAGGACGATTATTGTATTCCAAACACAAGGAAGAAACAGAAAGGAAGGGAAAAACCCATGTCTTATATTTACAAAACAAAAGGCACCTGTTCCACACAGATCGAAGTGGAGCTGGACGGAAATATTGTTAAAAATGTTAAATTCACCGGCGGCTGTCAGGGAAATCTTCAGGCAATTCCCCGTCTGGTTGAGGGCATGACTGTTGAAGAAGTGGAACGCCGTATCTCCGGTATTCACTGCGGCATGAAAAACACCTCCTGCGGTGATCAGCTTGCCAAGGCATTGCGCGAAGCCTATGATGCACAAAAAAATGCATAATACCATTCCCGGATTATGTAAAAGCCTCCCCAGACAGATCTGTCTGGGGGCTTTTTTATCCCCGTACCACCGGCTGCAGCTGTCTCCCTTCGAGAGCTGCCGAAATCGTCTCCGGCAAAAGTTCCATTTTTGCCACCATCGAATTTGGCTTTTTTTCATAATTATCCTGTGCGAATGGCACAAAATAAATATGTTTCGTATTCATCAGCATCCCGATATTTTTAAAACTGGCTCCCAGTGCATCGTTGGTGGATATGGCAATTACCAGCGGTTTGCCATTGCGCATATGCGCTTTGGCAGCCATCAGAACCGGAGTATCGGTGATTGCGTTCGCCAGCTTCGCCGCAGAATTTCCTGTACACGGTGCAATCACCATCACATCCAGATATCCCTTCGGTCCGATCGGTTCTGCCTCCTGAAGTGTGCGGATTCCAGGGTTCCCCGTTATGTCACAGACTTCTTCCATAAACTCTTTTGCCGTTCCAAACCGCGTATCACAGTTCTGCGTCTGATAAGAAAAGATGGGAATCACATGTGCTCCCATCTCCGTCAATCTCTGAATCTCTTTCCTGGTTTTTGCGAATGTACAGAAAGAACCGGTAATCCCATACCCTATATTGCAATTTGATAAATCCATGTCTTTGCCTCTTTCCTGTCCTGCCTGATTTTACTGTGTTCAAGAATTGCATCTGCCAGCACTTTGGCACTGCTCTTTGTCGTATACAGCCCCGGAAGTCCCAATGCCGCCACAACTTTGATCCCATATGCCTCCGCTGCCATCAGATCCGTACCGCCGGGTCTTGATGCAATATCAATGATCACGGCATCCGAATGCATTTCACGGATCATCGGCTCACGGATCACAAGTGCCGGAACCGTGTTTACAACCGTGCGTGCCCCATATGCTTCCTCCGGTCCGTATGAAAAATCGACTGCCTCATGTCCTTCCGTTCGTGCCAGCCGGCGTGCCTCTGCACTCCTTGCCAGCACTGTCACTTTCGCTCCCATCGCAGACAAAACCCTGGCGATCTCCCTGCCGCATCTTCCATACCCGCTGACAATAATTTTCTGCTCCCGAATAGAATAATCACTGTATTTTAGAATTTCAGCAACCGTTGCTTCTGCCGTAATACATGCGTTGCGGTGCACAACCACCGCATCTGTCATCATATCATAATATTCCGTTCCCGCATCCTCACAGCGCTGCCTCCATTCCGGTCCGAAAATTCCTCCAAACAGCATCCAGTCCCTTTCTTTTTCCCTCGTCAGTTCCTCCTTTAATATAAGGTTTACATCATGGTTTCTCTCAATCTTTGTAACAGGAACCGGCAGCACAAGATACCTGCTGTTATCCAGCACTTTCAGCGCCTCTTCCTTTTCCACTCCCCGTCTCCAGTCCAGTCGGTGTATCTTTCCCGGAAGACATGCGGCAAGATTGCTTTGTCGCTGATCTGTAACAAAAATCACGATATTTCCGGTCATATAAAAACGCTCCCTTCCATATAACATATGAAAGAGAGCGTCATAAGGTGCAGAATCGTTATTACTAAAGTCTGGTCTCTACAAAGATATCGTAGATTGCCTTGATGGCAGCCTCGAAATCGTCATTGCTGACACCAATAATAATATTTAACTCGGAAGATCCCTGGTCAATCATCTTGACATTGATGTTCGCATGAGCCAGTGCAGAAAAGATTCTGCCTGCAGTACCGCGGGTAGATTTCATTCCACGTCCCACAACCGCGATCAGACCCAGATCAGCTTCCAGATCAATCACATCCGGATGGGTCAGACGGCGGATGGAGCTGATCACCTGCTGCTCCTTGCCTTCAAACTCTTCCTGATGCACAAATACGGTCATGGTGTCAATACCGGATGGCATATGCTCGATCGAAATTCCGTTTTCCTCAAATGCCTGTAATGCTTTACGACAGAAGCCAACTTCGGAATTCATCATATCTTTGTCAATGCTTACTGCGACAAATCCTTTTTTACCGGCAATACCGGTAATCGTGTATTCCGGTTTCTGGCAGGTACTCTCTACGATCAGGGTTCCCTCTGCCTCCGGATCATTGGTATTGCGGATATTGATCGGAATGCCGGCCTTTCGTACCGGGAATACCGCGTCCTCATGAAGTACGGAAGCTCCCATATAAGAAAGCTCTCTTAGTTCGCGGTATGTGATCACATGGATCGGCTGCGGATTGTCAATGATACGCGGATCTGCCACGAGACATCCGGATACATCTGTCCAGTTCTCATATAAACTTGCATGACATGCTTTTGCAACAATGGACCCGGTAATATCCGAACCGCCGCGGGAGAATGTTTTCACCCTTCCGTCAGCACCAATTCCATAAAATCCCGGAATGACAGCTTTTTCACATTCAGAAAGCTTCTTCGCCAGAACCTTGTCGGTCTTGTCTGCATCCAGATTTCCTTCTTCATCAAAAAAGATTACGGTTGCAGAATCGATAAACTCATATCCAAGATAATCTGCCATAAGAATACCATTCAGATACTCTCCGCGGGAAGCCGCATAATCCGCGCCGGCCTTTTCCTTAAAGTTTTTGGAAATTGTCTTAAATTCCTCATCCAGCGTCACTTTCAATCCGAGTCCGTTGATAATGGAATCATAACGCTCTTTGATCTTCATGAGAGGAACACGGAACTCCTCGCCTGCCTCTGCTTTTGCGTAGCATGCATATAACATATCCGTAACCTTGGTATCCTTGGAATTACGCTTTCCAGGAGCACTCGGCACTACATATTTTCTGGATTCATCCGCACGGATAATATCGCCAACCTTGGCAAACTGTTCGGCACTCGCCAGCGAGCTGCCACCAAATTTTACAACCTTAACCATTTTTAACTTTTCTCCTTCAAGAATAATAACTTCTGCTATTATACTTCTACCGTCTGGCTTTCGTCAATTATTTTCTTCCAGATAGATCACATCCGTTGCGATCGTATTGCTTGATCCGTCCACCTGCAGAATCCCATATGATGGCGGTATTCCGTAAGGCGGCTGTCCGATGCTTCCCGGATTCATATAGGCGATCCGGTTGTGTTTGTCATAAAAAACCCGGTGGGTATGCCCGAACAGCGCGGCATCGACTTTTCGCTCCTCTGCCGCATATTCCAGATTCAGATATCCGGCTTTTACATTAAATGTATGTCCATGACAGATCAGTATTTTTTTCCCTTCGATCAGAAGAATCCGTTCCTGAACTTCCTGACGGCAATCACAGTTTCCCGGCACCTGTTCCATCACAGTCATAGGAAATTTCCGGTGCAGCTGTTCTGCATCTGCCCAGCAGTCTCCCAGATGAATGATCATATCCGGATGTAATCGGCCGACTGCCGTAACCATATTATTTACATTTCCGTGCGAATCACTGAGCACCAGAATTTTCTTCATATAAAACATACTCCTTTTCGTTTAAAAAGCAAAAAGACCTTTGCTCCGGCATCCTCGCCAAGGCAAAAGTCTTTTCTCCTTCTCATTTCAGCGATGACTATCCCAGTCGTTTCCACTGCTTACTACATTTGTAGTAGGAATAAAACATGCAGTGTTCCGCCTGCTCACAGCGCTTTGGTGCAGTCTCAATGCTGCATTGGCAATTTACAATTGCATCTGCCTTCCCCTTACAATTTCCCTTTAACATGACATCGTCTAAAACTTCATCTGACATACTTCTTTTTGCTCCTTATTACTACCAAGTTTTGTTCACGACGATCTTCATTATACAATATATGGTAGGTAAAGACCATAGGTCAAATCTCACAAATAGACCTGCCTGTTTTATAAAAATTTTCACTTGACGAAACAGGGAAAATGCGCTAGAGCTCCAGCTTATTTATTAAGTTCAAATTATACTTTTCCACCAATTCCATGCATTTTCTGTAAGAATCCATATCCTGAATATGTCTCACACAATGGGCATCCAATCCGAGAATCGCTTTATTTCCGACTTCCCCGGCAATCTTCCAGAAACGCTCTGCCGGATAATGCCTTGCCCCTTCTCCCATGCCGAGCATGTTGATCTCCAACGGGATGTCCAGTTCCTTCATTTCTTTGCACAACCGGGTCATCTCCCAGTCGTATACCGAATCCATTCCCTGATAATTCATCAGATCCGGATGGGCAAGATACGCATAGCTTCCGGTCTGCATCCCTTCGATTACGAGATCCACATATCTGCGGATACGGCTTTCATCCTCCGTCTCTGTCCCTGTATACGGTCCGTTTTCTTCCGATCCCAGAAAATGCTGCCCCATGATCATATAATCACATCCGAGGTTGCGAAACATCCGCATCTGTTCTTCGTAAAATTCCGGAACATACTCTGCCTCAAATCCTGCATATATTTTTATCTGATCCCGGTACTCCGCTTCGAGCCTTCGGATCGTCTCCACATATTCCGGTGCCTGTTTCATGGTCATCCGGATATTGGATACATATCCGTCCTGATAGGGGCACGGCACATGATCGGAAAATCCAAAAATTTCAATTCCCATGGAAATCGCTGCCTCAATATATTCTCTCTCCGTATCATAGGCATGCTGGCACCGCCATGTATGTGCATGATAATTTGCTTTTAAAAATTCCATTCTGTTGTCCTTCATCCGTTTATTCGCCTATCATTTTAACATGGAATACATTTTATGACAACAAAATACCGTGTGCATCCACACACACGGTCCTTATTTAAACGGCATGTTTTACCTCTTTTAAAATATCCGGTTTATATCCAATTATATGCCGGCTCTGTAAATTTTGGGATGGTGCATGTATAAAATGCAGGTAAAATTTATATAATTTGACCTTTTCCCAAACGTAGCATATAATAGGAAAAACCAATGGACATGTATGATTCTTGGGGGGATATCCATGATTACAATGTTAGCGAAAATCTTTATCAAAAACCGTCCGGCAAAAGAACAACGGCAGGCATATGGCACCCTGTGCAGTATCGTTGGAATCTGCTTAAATGTCTGCCTGTTTGCCGGAAAATATTTTGCCGGAATGTTAAGCGGTTCCGTTGCCATCACAGCGGATGCATTCAACAACCTGTCCGATGCCGGTTCCTCTTTTATTACACTTGCCGGATTTCTTTATGCCGGGAAAACTCCAGATTCGGAGCACCCGTTCGGACATGGGAGGTTTGAATATGTGTCGGGATTTGTTGTAGCGATTGCTATCCTGATGATGGGATTTGAACTTTTAAAAACTTCCTTTTCCAAAATTCTGCATCCGGAAGCGGTAGACACAAGTCTGCTTGCCATGGGAATTCTGGTATGCTCCATTCTGGTAAAAATCTACATGTACTGTTACAACCATTATATTGGGAAAAAACTCGATTCGGATGCCATGCAGGCGACCGCCATGGATTCACTTTCCGACACCATTGCCACCTCTGTGGTTCTGGCAGCCATGATTATTATGCGCCTGACATCCATCAATGTCGATGGATTTGGCGGTCTGCTGGTAGCCATTTTCATCCTCTATGCCGGAATAAAAGCGGTCAAAGACACCATGGATCCGCTTCTCGGAAAAGCTCCGGACCAGACATTTGTCCGTGAAATCCGTGCCATTGTCATGTCCCATCCCAAAGTACACGGTATCCATGATCTGATCGTTCATGACTACGGTCCCGGCCGCCGCATGATCACCCTGCATCTGGAAGTTCCGGGGGATGAAGATGTCTTTCAGCTCCATGACATGATCGATCACATTGAACGGGAGCTGGATCAGAAACTCGGATGTGAAGCCGTCATCCACATGGATCCGATTGAAACCAATAATGCCGCAATTGCCCAGATGCAGCAGCAGGTAGAACAAAAGGTTCTTGAAATTGACCGCCGTATTACCATCCACGATTTCCGCCTGATCAACTGCGATACCCACACAAGCATTGCCTTTGACGCGGTCATCCCCTATGGTATGCGGATCCGTCCGGAAGACCTGAAGAAAAAAATTGAAAACAAGCTTCAGGAAATCGAAGGAAACTACCAGTTTATGATTCATGTGGATCAGAGTTATGTACCTGTATAAAAATAACGGTTCGCAGATTTCCGCGAACCGTTATTACTGACAGCTTTATTTATTGCATGCCTCGTAAGCATCCTGAAAGAAAATCTCCTGTGAGTTTACAGGCTCCTCATTGATCTTACGGCTCAATTCCACCCGGACGGGATCCAGACGGACACGTTTTTTGATAAGCTGCTCCATCATATCCCGGTAATCCATATCTTCGTCATACAGATCATGTGCATCAATATCTGCATTCCGTGTCACACGCACCATGAAAAACTCATGCAGATTTGTCTGGTAAATGGATGCAAAAGTCATGCGTTCTGCCAGCGGTACCCGCGGATTTCCCGCTTCATTTAAAACCCTCTCGTTAAATTGCAGCCAGGACAATTCTCTGTTTGTATAACATTTTTCGGTCTTCTTCATTTGATTGGTCTCCTGTCTTTTTATCCTCTGCCGGATTATATTTTCTGCCCGTTTCAGCTGCCCCGCCAGCTGATGTAGAAACCGATTCCATATGTGCATGCCCTAATCCTCTGCAAAAAATGCCTGCATAGTTACATTTTCCTTTGCTACCTCCACAAGATTTACACAACTGTTTCCAATCCGGTCAATATTATGGAGCACATCATTAAACGGAATAGTAAGTTTGGAATCGCACTTTCCCTTTCCCACTCTGGCAATATGGTTTTTGCGCATTTTTTCATCCAGCTGCATGATGTCTTCTTTTTGCCGCATCAGTTCTTTGATATCCATATCCACATCCCCAGAAATCGCACGGATGCAGCTTCCGTAAATCATCTGGATCTGTTCCATCGCCTTTTTCAGTTCCTTTAAGGCTTCTTTGGAATACTTATGTTTTCCTTTATTCTGTTTTGCCACGGTTTCCATGATTTCCCTCGTCAGTTGCCCGATCCGGTCAATATCACAGAGAATAGACTGCATACCGGCACTTTGTGATGCCTGTTCCTCGGTCAGCACACCTCCGGAATACAGTGCTGCAAAATAATCATTAATGGACGCATACAGTTTCTGCAGTATTTTCGCCTTTTCTTCTACAATTCCTGCATTTTCTTTATCAATCTTTCCGTTTCCGGACTGCAGTTTTCCGATCATTTCATCTACAAGTTTTGCGCAGTACATTACTTCTTTTGCAACCAGCTGCAATGCTGCTGCCGGCTGTGCAATCAGCTTGTTATCCAGATATTTCGGATTTTCCAGTGCTTTAGTTCCCATTTCCTTTCCATCCGGTACAAGTTTCATCACAATTTTTACCATCAGAGGAATGAGTGGAATCCAGATCAGCGTCATGACAAGGTTAAATCCTGTATGGGCATTTGCAATCTGCCGTGAAATCACATCAATTTCGTTTCCCTTCGGCGAAATGAACTGAATCAGGGCTGCATACGGTTTTACAAGAAACAGGAATAAAATTGCTCCCGAAATATTAAATACACAATGGGCAAACGCCGTCCTTCTGGCATCTTTTGGCTGTCCGATGGAAGCCAGCACTGCGGTGATCGTTGTACCGATATTGTCTCCCAACAGAATCGGGATGGCACCGGTCAGTCCGATGATACTGGTCACACCGTCCGGTCCTGCCTGGGCTGCAAAATTCTGTAATACGGCAATCGTTGCACTGCTGCTCTGTACAACAAGTGTCATAACGGCACCCACGCATACCCCAAGAATCGGAATATGGGATACTTTTCCAATCATGTTGACAAAAAATGCACTGGATGCCAATGGTTTCATGACATCGCCCATCGTCTCAATTCCAAGGAATAACAAACCAAATGCGAAAATTGTCTGTCCGATATTTTTCACCTTTTCTTTCTTTGAAATAAAAGAAATAAGAAATCCCGCAAAAATGAACAGATAAATATAATCCGTTATTTTAAATGCAATAATCTGCGCCGTCATGGTCGTACCGATATTGGCACCGAGAATAATGGAGATCGCCTGTGGCAGCGACATCAGTCCTGCGCTGACAAAGCCGATCGTCATAACCGTTGTTGCACTGCTGCTCTGTAACACCGCAGTCGTCAAAGCACCTGCAAGTACACCAAGAATCGGATTTTTTGTAAGCAGGGCAAGGATTTTTTTCATCTTTTCCCCCGCTGCTTTCTGCAGGCACTCGCTCATCATATTCATGCCGTAAATAAAAATTGCCAGACCTCCGACCAGTCCGAAAATAATTTTCATCGTCTCGTTCACTTATGGTTCCTCCCCATTTCTTTTCATAAACTTTACACTCCGTATACTTTTTTTCTGAGATTGTAATAAGTTTATCATCGGAGTGTAAAATCAAACCATCCCAGAATGTAAACCCTGTGTAAAATTTCTGTAATGCTGTAAAATTGCTGTAAATTTGCGTAAAGTCTGTAAAATCCCTGTAAATCGGTATTTTCAGGCTCTATGACTTTAAACCCATTGTAAAAATATTTCCACAATGCTAGAATAAAATAGTTACAAAGGAAAATGTTTTGGAAAGGGAAAACACTATGCTATCATGTCCAAACTGCGGAGGAAATCTCAAATTTGACATTCCTTCCCAGCAACTCTCATGCGAGCATTGTCACACACTGTTTGATCCTTATGATTTTGATGGGAAAACAAGTGATGCCGAAGAATCAAAGACATTCGACGGAGATTACGAGGTCACGATCTTTACCTGTCCGCAGTGTGGCGGTGAAATCTTAAGTACCGACAATGCAGCTGCCGGTTTCTGCAGTTTCTGCGGAGCCTCCACGATTCTTTACAGCAGAATCAGTCACGAAAAACGGCCCAATTATATTATTCCGTTCCAGAAGACAAAGGAACAGTGTAAGGAAGCGTACGCACGCCGTATGAAACATTCCATTTTTGCGCCAAAAGAACTCCGCGATCCTTCTTATATCGATAGTTTCCGCGGAATTTACATGCCTTACTGGGCATTTTATATCTCCCAGAAAGGTTCTCTCTCGCTCAATGGGAAAAAGACTTCCCGCCGCGGTGATTATATTATTACCGATCACTACGCACTTACCGGGGATCTGGATGCCTACTACAAAGGTCTTTCCTATGATGCCTCATCCTCTTTTGATGACAATATCAGTGAAGAACTGGCTCCTTATAATTTAAAAGGCATGAAAGCCTTTACCCCCGCCTATTTAAGCGGATTTTACGCGGACACTTCCGATGTGGATGCAAAAGTATATCAGGGCGATGCCGAATACACTGCATCTGCGGAAACAACCGGGCGTATTGCTTCTGACGGGACATTTGCCGGTTTTACCATGGATACCATCCGTCCTGAACAGCTCCATACAAAAACAGAAACCATCGACAGTACCATGTTTCCGGTATGGTTTCTATCCTACCGCAAAAAAGACCGTGTCGCTTATGCAACGGTCAACGGACAGACCGGACTGGTCGTTGCGGATATCCCGATTGATCCGAAGCGTTATCTGCTCGGTTCGCTGCTTCTGGCAATTCCGATCTTTGCTCTTTTGGCATGGTCGGCATTTTTACAGCCCTCTTCCCTGGTAATGACTACCCTGCTTTTGTCACTGCTTTCCATCGGTGTCTATTGTTACGAATGCGTTTCTATCCACCAAAAAGATACCGGGGCAAATGACCGGGGCAAAATGTTCATCCAATCGAAGAAAGCTTCTGCTGCAGACAAACCGAAAACCCCTGAAGCCCAGCCAAAGCCAGCCGCAAAAACGAATCCGCTTGGCTGGATTCTTCCGCTTTGTGCTGCGGTACTTTCGTTTGGGGTATGGTTCCTGCATCCGGTATCGGATCTCTACTATTACGGAGCCGCAATTCTTTCCATGGCTGCCATCCTCGTGTCGTTCATCAGTATTATCCATGCGTATAATCTGTTGTCCACCCGCCGGCTGCCACAATTTGACAAACAGGGAGGTGATGACCGTGCGTAAAATAAAACGTATCCTTACGGCATTTGTATTTTGTCTGATACTCTCCGCCAGCACCATACCGGTTTGTGCATCCGCAGTTTCCGCTTCCAATGAGGAAACCGGCTACGTTTATGTGCTGGATGATTCTGCCGATTTTCTGACAGACTCCCAGGAAAACAGTCTGCAAAAGCAGCTGTATGATCTGACCGCATACTGTAATGTGGCTTTTGTAACCACAACCGGACACAGTAAATCTTCCACCGAAGATTTTGCTGCAGATTATTTCGATGATGTCTTTGGTCCACATTCCAACGGTACGATCTTCGTCATTGACCGCTGCCTGAATGAGATTTATCTCTACAGCGATGGACAGGCGCACAAAATCATCACCAATTCCCGCGCACGTTCAATTACCGATAACACTTATACCTACGCGCGCGATAAGGATTACTATACCTGTGCGTACAAGGTCTTTGCCCAGATCGAAACGCTGATGCAGGGCAAACGAATTGCAGAACCGATGCGCTACCTCTGCAGTGCGCTGCTGGCCATTGTTGCTGCACTGTTTCTCAATCTCTTTTTCGCGCTGTGGAGTTCACGTTCCCACAAGGCAGACCGCAGACAGGTGATGACCGGATTGTATGCTCAGATGCAGATCAATAACCCACGCACACAATTCATCCGCCAGTCACGTACTTACAGTCCGGTATCTTCCGGCAGCAGCGGCGGTGGACATTCCGGCGGCGGTGGCGGTGGTGGCGGCCACTCCGGTGGTGGTGGCGGTCACAGTATATAATCCTGTAGAAAATGCGCATTTGTGGTAAAACAGTGCTTTAAAAAATGCGCATTTGTGGTAAAATAGTAATATAAAAAATGCGCATTTGCAGGAGTTTCTTATATTTTAAGTAAAACTATTAACAAGGGCAGTTTTTAAACTGCCCTTATTTGAATCATATGTCATTTTTAATATACCTTCCACTTGTCAGATAAACGCTTCATTATTTTTTTGTAAGAAAACTATCAAGTTCCCCATATACTGTATTATCTGAAGATATTAAAATTTTTCCATTATCTGTATATAAGTAGTTCAAATATTCATATGGCAAATCTATCTTGTTAAGCTTATTATGGCGACTGTCAATATTCCAGATTTCTCCTGTATCCCTAGAATATACCAAAGCATAATTTGCTTTTTTATCTCTGCCAGGTATTGCAATATCCAAATCTATCTTATTTATTAATTTTGCAACAGTCTTCCCCGATGCTACACGAAAAAGTACTCCACTCCCGCTAAATGTTCTTATAAAACCATATTTTCCTGATATCTCAAACTTTGAAATTCTTTCATTTTTTAGCAAATTGATAATTTTTTTATCCAGCTTCAAACTATCAATATAGTTTCCAGCACAATTATACTTTTCTTTTTATTATTTTTACCTTTTAATGATATAATTTTATCCTTACATACTTTCACATAAATTAATGTTTGATCTATAGAATCACTTACCCCCAAATGTTTCTTTTATTGTATAAATAAAAATAAGCGAAAGTAGTGCAACAGTATCAGGTGGACTTCTTTTAGAGCAGCTTCCGCAGCCCCTTCGGGTAGTGATTCTTCATCACAGAACCCGCAAGTTTGCCCCAGCCGAGACTGTATCCATCTACCGTGATCAGATACCAGCCCTTCTCCCCTTCTGCCGGAAACGTCTGCCCGGCCAGATACGCGCGTGCTTCATCCACAGACAGATTCCAGCTGTGGCATGCTTCCTGCGGAGAAATTGCAAGCGCCAGTGCGTGTGCCGGTTCCAGCCGGTTCTTTTTAACTGTGCCAAGATGCAGGCCCGGACGCAGCACATGCAGCCGTCTGGTTGCCGGCATATGTTCCGGCATCAGATACAGCTGCTCTCCAAAAAGAAACAGCCTCCCGGCATCATCTGCCGGTATCTTTCCAAGAAACTCCTGTAATCCTGCAAGATACGCTTTTGCTTCTCCCTTTGCCAGCGGTTTTTCTTCTCCATTCGCACAATATCCCCGGTAATTTTGCGAAACGGTTCCCTCTTTTTCCAGAACCGCAACGAAATGTCCCTCTCCGTGCAGATGATGCGGAAATAACCGGATCGTATCGCCAATCTCCGCTGCCGGATGTTTTGTCCATGCCGCTACACCGTCTGCCATTCCCGGATATTTTTTCACCGGCACAATATGAAACTGCGGATGCTGTTCCAGAAAACGGCTGATCGTTCCCTCGTTTTCCTCCGGTGCAAAGGTACAGGTAGAGTAAACCATACGTCCTCCCGGCCGGAGCATGGAGGCCGCACATGCAAGAATTTCCTGCTGCCGCGCCGCACAGATCTGAACATTTTCAGGACTCCACTCCTCACACGCCTGTTCATTTTTACGAAACATTCCCTCCCCGGAACACGGGGCATCTACCATGATCCGGTCAAAATATTCCGTAAACATTCCCGCAAGTGTCTGCGGACTCTCGTTTGTCACCATCACATTTTTTACACCCATCCGTTCCATATTCTCGGAAAGAATCTTTGCCCGCGCCGGATGAATCTCATTGCTGACAAGGAGCCCTTTTCCCTGCATCGCTGCCGCAATCTGTGTACTTTTGCCCCCCGGTGCCGCACATAAATCCAGAACTTTTTCGCCCGGCTGCACATCCAGATATGCAGCCGGTGCCATGGCACTCGGCTCCTGAATATAGTACACGCCCGCCTCGTGATACGGATGTTTTCCCGGCTGATCTTCCTTTTCGTAATAAAACCCGTTCGCTTCCCACGGCACCGGCTGCAGATGAAAGGAAGTCTCCTCTGTAAACCGGTCTGTGTCGGTTTTTGACGGATTGATCCGCAGTGCCTGATAACGCGCATCTTCGTAACTGTTTAGAAATGCCGGGTATTCTTTCTCCAGCATTTGTTTCATTCGATCTAAAAAAAGTTGTGGAAGCATATCATTTCTCCTAAATTTCTCCTAAAGTTTTCCAAAAAAACTTGGAAAAATATCCAACAAATAGTAAAATATAAATATGATAAAACGAAAGTACATGAGAACAAGACAATTAAAACCGGGCATGAAGCTCGATCATCCGGTCGTTGACCGTCTGGGACGTAATCTCGTTGCCAGAGGTGCCGAACTGGATGATTATATGATTGATTCCCTGTTGAAACTGGGTATTATGTCTGTTTACATCCAGGAGGGGGAAGAAGAGGAAAACCCAGAACAGGTTCCTACTTCTCCAAAAGCAGAAAAAAATATCGAACGGCTCCGTACCGAAGACCGCGCAAAAGTTACTCTTTCTGCCAGCATCCGTGAACGTGTCTCTACCGGTATCCAGTTTATCTACAACAATACAACCTCCGAGGAAATGGTTGCCACCACAGAGAGCATTGCCGATGACCTGATGCGTTCCATTAAAAGCAATGATGCCATCGCAATTGATATCTCCACACTCAAAACCAGTGACGAATACACCTTCAAACACAGCGTGGATGTAGCAACCATTTCCATGATCGTTGCCAAGCAGCAGGGACTCTCTCCCGAAGAAGTACGGGAAATCGGTGTCTGTGGTTTGCTGCACGACATTGGAAAAACCAAAATTCCAAATGCTATCTTAAACAAACCGGGCAAACTCACTGATGACGAATTTGCCATTATGCGGCAGCACTCGACATACAGTTACAACATGATCAAGGATCGTGCGGAATTTTCTCCGGCTGTCTGCCTTGGTGTTTTGCAACACCATGAAAAGATCAATGGAAGCGGATACCCGATGGGTGTGTCTGCGGAGAAAATCTGCCCCTATGCCAAGATTCTGTCCGTAGCGGATATCTATGATGCCCTGGTTACCGAACGCCCCTATAAAAAAGCCTATTCCCAGAGAGATGCCGTGGAAATGATTATGTCCATGACCATGGAACTCGACATAACTGCCATGAAGAGCTTCCTTGAAAGCATGATTCTATATCCGGTAGACAGCATCGTGGAACTGAGTAACGGCGAACAGGCGCGTGTGGTCAAAAATATTCCGCACTATATTCTCCGTCCTGTGGTTGTCGGGCTTACCAGCGGTAATGTTTACAACCTTGGAGAAGATATCAATTGTGCCAATATCATCATTCTTTAAACAACAGGGAACAGCTTTCGCTGTTCCTTTTTTATTGTGTTACCTCTTCACTTTCAAAAGGCTGTGCCGTCTCCGGCAGAAACGCATCGTAAATATCCACATGATCATAGATACAGCGCCAGCTGCTGGTGGACCCTGCAGTCACACAGATATAATCTTTTCCATCCGGTGTCTGTGCCATACTTGCCGCACAGCTTCCGGACTGATTCACAAAGCCAGTCTTTGCCCCGATAATTTCACTGTGTGTATCCTTATCTTCAATTCTCCGCAAAAACCAGTTGGATATTGTAATCCCATCCGGATGTGGTTTGGATTTTGATGTCGTATAGGTTCGCGTTCCAAGAACTTCCCTGCACAGATCATTGTCCATTGCGGCTTTTAAAATCATTGCCATATCATACGGCGTACTGTAATGGTCATCATTGTATATGCCGACACAGTTGGTAAAATGTGTGGTCTCCGACAATCCCATTTTTTCCAGTTCCTGATTCATCATATCCACAAATGCTTCCTGTGAACCGGCCACATAAGTTGCCAGAGAAACCGCAGAATCTGCCCCTGATGGCAAAATGGTTCCATAAAACAAATCCCTTACCGTTACCTGCTCATCCACTTCGTATCCGGTATTGCTGCAGTCATTACTATAACTGAAATCTGTGGCATCAATACTGATGGTAACCAGCTCGTCCAGCTGCTCTGGCTTAATATTTTCCGCTGCTACCAGCACGGTAAAGATTTTGGTCATAGATGCTGGAATCATACGTTTTAATGCATCTTTTCCAGCCAGAATCGTTCCGGCATCCACATCAATGAGAATTCCCTGCTTGCTGACAACGGACTTCGGAAGCGATTTTGTCTCTGCGGTCTCCGTAGCGGAATAATCAAATACTTCCTCTGTTTCCGTCGGTATTTCCGATGCCTGCTCCTGCTGCGTCGGCTCAATCATCTTTGGATCTTTTTTGTTCTTTCCCTTTTTCCCCGGCACAACTGCCAATACCAGAACAACTGCTAAAATTACAACTGCTGCAACGGCTATGTACCATCTGTTTTTTCGTTTCTGCATTTTCTTATCTCCTGTCCTGCCTGAATTGCTCTTTTGTATCATAGCACTTTTCGGCTATAAATTGCAATCCATCAGATACAAACGAGACGCAAAATCCGGAAAATACCGTACGTTCTCATTATACCCGGTGCCTCCGAATGCCGGGTGCAAATGTACACCTCCATACATCAGAGCATCCCCGTATGCACAGAAATCCTCCGTTTCCCCATCCATCTTTACAAATTTTGCCAGCAGATGATGTGTCACGGAATCCGGGCGGATATGTACCGGAGCAACCGTGTTGACCAGATCCCCAAACTCCAGAATACTGTACGTTAACGCGCGGTTGGTAAAATGGTACCGCTTCTCTTTTGCAAGTCCTTTGGGATAATACGCATGAAACTGTGTATTCGGTTCCGCAAGTTTCTGCATCAGCATGCCGACTGCCTGTGTCTGATCTTCTGAAACACAGGTCCATTCTGTGAGATTTCCGTCAGCAAATGTCCGCCCACGATAAAATGTGCCCTGCTGCAATACACTACGCCACTTCCTGTACAGTGCAATCTGAGCCCTGATCTCCTCAAGTTCCTCTCTGGTACAGTCACAGAAATTACATTCATACCCCAGCACTGCGAATGCGGCAACTGCAAAGCGGGTCGTAAGCGGTGTCCGGCGCAGCGTCTGATGGTTCGGACACGCAGATACATGTGCACTCACCGTCGAGAGCGGATACCCGTAACTGTAATTTGTCTGTATGTCTGCCCTGCAACAGGCATCTGTGTCATCGCTTCCCCAGATCTGCGGAAAATAGCACAAAATGCCGGGATCAAAACGGTTTCCGCCTGCTGCACACCCTTCAAATAAAATTTCCGGAAAACGACGGGTCAGTTCCTCCATGCACCGGTACAGTCCCAGCACATAACGATGTGCCACCTCTCCCTGCTGTGCGGCCGGCAGGCTCTGTGAATAATAATCGGAAAACGTCCGGTTCATATCCCACTTCACATAAGAAACCGGTGCCGAAGAAAAGACCTTTGTCATACTGGCAATGATATACTCCTGCACTTCTCTCCTGCCAAGATCCAGAATTCTCTGGTTTCGTCCTTCTGCATGTGGTTTTCCGGGAATTTCAATGGTCCAGTCCGGATGCTTCCGGTAAAGGTCACTGTCCACACTGACCATCTCCGGCTCTACCCAGATTCCAAAAGCAAGCCCCAGATCTGTAATTTTTTTTGCTAGGCGCGATAAGCCGCCGGGCAGTTTTTTTGTATTCGGCACCCAGTCTCCCAACGAAGAAGTGTCATCGTTTCGTCTGCCAAACCAGCCGTCATCCACCACAAACAATTCGATTCCGGCATCTTTTCCCGCCTTTGCCAGCTTTAAGAGCCTGCTCTCACTGATATCAAAATAGCAGGCCTCCCAGCTGTTTAAAAGTACCGGGCGCGGCCTGTTTTTCCAATATCCGCGCACGATATGCTCCCGGATAAACGCATGCATCCGCCGGCTCATGCCTCCCCATCCATCCGGTGCATAGGTCATAAAGGCCTCCGGTGCCTGAAACTGTGCTCCCGGCTCCAGTTTCCACGAAAATTCCCGTGGATTGATCCCCGTAAGAAGCCGGAGTTTTCCAAAACTGCTGACCTCCGCAGTCTCACAGTGATTTCCACTGTAGATCAGATGAAATCCGTAACAGTCTCCTTGATCTTCTCCCGTTTTCGGACGGCTCAGCATCACAAACGAATTTGCCCGGCTCGACGTGGTTCCGGTAAAAGAATCATTGACAATTCTGCCACCGGTCAGCGTCTGGTCACAGCGGTGCATCTCCCGCGCCCATGCGCCGCGAAATGTCGTAAAAATATAATCACTGTCATCAAAATCCAACTGCAGACTCATCAGACGGGTAAGCTGTACATCCTGACTGCTGGCATTGACGATCTTCGCACTCCGTCCGATCACATCTGCCGCCTCATAGACATAGTAGTAGAGCAACAGCTTCAGATCATACTGCCGGTCCACCATTGTCACACACAGCTGCTGCACTTCTCCCGCACTTCCATAGGAACCCGGAAGTCCGTCCAGCGCATCTTTTTTCCCGGTAATAACGGCATCTTCATAGCGGAAATCCAGAGTCTTTGCCCCATCATAAAGAATGGCCTCAACAAACGGCTCACGGATATCGCCCTTTCCGTACGAAGACATTTCCAGCCGCACATCCTCCAGCGAAAAACCGGCATGCTCTTTTTCACAGATATTCACATTTCCCGGTGCAAACACATGCTTTTCCACAAGAATTTCAAGATCATCCGGATGCTCGATATGAATAGTTCTCCCGTAATACAGATGCTCCGGATGTCCCCCCGGCAGAATGGAAAATGCATATGTTGTATGTGCCGTATCCAGTACGAATGCCTGTCCAATTTTACGAATCATAGCTGTCATCCTTTCTTTTAGCAGTTCTCCTGATTTTTAATTGCTGCATTAATCTCCTGCAGCTTTTTCTCTGTCAAAATATATTTTTTCCGAAATACCAATACCGCGATGAAAAGACCGATCATCGGAATTCCCGCCATCGTCAGCCGCAGTCCCAGCACCGAAGAATCCGCTGCACGCGCAACAACCGCCGCACTTGTATCCTGCTTGAGGTTACAGAGAGACAGACAGATCGCTGCGATCAGCACGGCAACTCCCGAAGCCAGTTTCACAACAAACGTCTGCATGGAAAAAATCACACTTTCATCACGGCGGTGATTTTTCATTTCCCCATAATCTACCGTATTTGCCAGAAATACCGTGGTAAGCACAGTCAGCATGCCAAATGCCGCAAAAATCAAAAAGCCCGGCACCACCAGGGCTCCAAGCACAGTATGACCGCCAATCATCAGCACAAGCAGAATCGCATACCCTGCGATTGCCATTCCAAAGCTCAGGTAGAACACACGGATACTGCTCATAAACTTCCGCAGCAGCGGAAACAATACCATCATGGACAAAATCTGTACCGCTCCGCCAAATGTACTGAAAAGTGTATAGCTGTTATACCAGCTCTCCCCACTCACATCATACTTGAAAAAATACAACAGCAGATTGGACGTAATATACAAAGAGCAGTTAATCAGTACAATGGTGATGACAACCGTCATTGCCTGATCGTTGTGAATCAGCGCCGAAAACATCTGCCGTACGGTCGGTGTTTCCATATGAACCGTGGATTTTTCCCGGATCGTCAGACAGGTGATCGTAATAAACAGCACAAACAATACCGCAACAATAAGTGCAAACCAGCGGAAACCCGTGCGCTCATTTCCCTGTCCCAGCATATACACACATTTCATCGTAATAATCGTAACGAGAGCGGAACCGACACCCGAACAGGAACGCGCCATAGTTGTTAAATTTTCGCGCTCTTTTCCGCCTTCTGTAAATGCCGGAATCATCGACCAGAAAGGAATGTCCATCATGGTATAGGTAACTCCCCACACAACATAAGTAATGGCTGCATATGCCACAATCCCACTTCCATTCCATGCCGGCGGTGCGGCAAACATCAGATACAGCACGATCGCATTGCACAGGGTTCCAACCAGAAGCCATGGACGGAATTTTCCCCAGCGTGTTCTGGTTTTTGCAACAATTACTCCCATAATCGGATCGTTAAATGCATCAAACACCCGCGCTGCCATGAGAATAATTCCCATTGCCATCGCGCTTACTCCGAGAACATCCTGATAATAATACAGAATATAGCTCGCCGAAAGCATATATACCATATCTTTTCCGACAGCCCCCAGGCCGAATGCCGTTTTTTCTTTTGCAGATAATTTCATTGTATTTCCCCCTTACTCTTCCCGTGCCACCTGAAAATGTTCACAGATTTTTCCCGTCTGCGCATTTTCAATTATCAAAATTCCTTCTCCGGCCTGTCCGGTCGTCTTTACATAAGTACCACCCATACCTCCCTGTAAACATATGGTCTTTGGACCGATCAGTTCCAGAACACCTTTCACTTCAAACTGCACCGGTTCATTGAAAAAACCCAGCACATTTCCATTTTCATCCAGCGCCCGGATACGAACCGCCGCCATATCATAGGTTCTGCCTTCGGTCAGGTTATGTGCACTTACCTTCACCTCCAGATGTGCCTGCTGCATCGGCTCCTTGATCACAGTCTTTACCACTTTTCCGTCCCTGACAGCCTCAAACTTATAGACCGTGGAAGTCGTCCCCCAGTCCCCGACATAACGTGCGTAAAGCGCAACCGCATCCTTTGGTTTCATGTGATAGCAGACCATCAGCCGCAATGCCAGAAGGTAGAACTTTGCCGGAAGATTGTTCAGCCCGTAATACGCCGTCATGTTAAGCAGCTGCCCCATCAGTCTGGCCTGTTTCGGTTTCATCGGCTCATTTTCGACAATCGCATTTCCGATAAAGTCATTCACAGGAATCGGTCCATGCGCCAGTGCACGATATGGGGAGTCCTCCCGATGATACTCTTTGATCAATTTGCCGTTTTTGAACATCCGCACAGCATCCGCATTTGTAATCATCCAGTTTCCGCTGCGATTTCCGCCCGGATGCTCTCCGATATCCATCGAAGAACTCAGTTCTAAAACCGGTGTATCTTCCTGCTGACTGCTATACACCGCCGCCGCAAGTTTCGGGTTGCGGAACATATCCATCACGCCATGGTAACAGATCCGGTCACCGCTACCAAAATCCTTGTGCGTATTATAGTCAAACATACACCAGCCAAAACTTCCTGCAATGTCCGGCTCCTGTGCCACCGCATTCAATACATTTGCATGACGGATTGCATGCTCCGTCCGGTGTTCCTCATCGTCAAACGGCTTGGTCGGAAACATATGCCCGTTATACTCACTGATCAGATACGGTTTTTTCATATCTGGTGTAACTTTTCGTTTCGGATTACACCCCGGATGTCTGCCATCGTGAAGAAAATCGTTGTACGTATAAACATCCTCCAGAAGATGGCTTTTCTTTAGCATCCGCACTCCGCCGGTTGCACGCGTATCGTCCAGTTCATGTGCCACCCGGTTTGTTTCCCTGTAAAAAACATCGTCATCCTGCGACTCATTAATCCGCACACCCCAGAGAATAATGGAAGGATGATTGCGGTACTGCACGATCATTTCCTTTAAATTCTGCATCGCCTGCCGCTTCCATTCTTCACCCCCGATGTGCTGCCACCCTGGAAACTCGGTAAACACAAGCAGACCGATTTCATCACAACGACGGATAAAATCCTGCGACTGCGGATAATGGGAAGTGCGCACAGCATTCACGCCAAGCTCTCTTTTGAGAATATCGGCATCGAAAATCTGCATGGATGCCGGTGCTGCATATCCCACATACGGATAACTCTGATGACGGTTTAATCCACGAAGCCGCAATTTCTTTCCGTTCAGATAAAAACCATCTTTCCGGAATCCGGCTTCCCGAAACCCTGTGATATCCACACGCGCATCTATCATTTCCCCATTTTTCCACAAACTTGTCCGGATTTCATACAAATGTGGATTTTCCGGTTCCCACAAACAGATCTCCTGCACTGGAAAAACGGTTTGCACATTTGTCTGTTTTACCGGCTTCTGTCCCAGGGGACTATATGCACCCTCGCCTTTTTTGCGGATTTCCTGCTGCAACGTTATCCCATCCGAAATATTCTGTACCGTAATCTCTGTAGTCACCTGCAGAGGATGTATCTGTGGCTTGACAAATACATCTGCAAGATGTGTCTTATTTCTCACCTGCACGTAAACCTCACGATACATCCCGCCAAAAGTCATGTAATCTATGGCATATCCGAACGGCGGAATATTCAAATTTTCCCGGCTGTCGACACGCACCGCAAGTACATTGTCCTCCCCATATTTCAGGTATTTTGCAAGTTCCACGGAAAATGCCGTATAACCGCAATGGTGCGCTTTCACTTCTGTCCCATTGACATAAACAACCGCATCATGCGCCACGCCCTCAAAGGTCAGTTCCACACTTTTCCCCTGCCACGCTTCCGGCGCCATAAAATGTCTGCGATATCCACACAGCATCTGATACGCATGCTCATCAAAGTAATGATACGGAAGCTCTTTGCAGGTATGCGGCAGCCGCACATCCTCCATCTCATTTTCCGGATATACTGCCTCTTTCATGGCTTCTTCCCATGTTTCGGCAAATTTCCAGTCATTGTTCCAATACAACCTCTCCATGCTTCTTTATGCTCCCCTTTCGTTTTCCCCTTCCGAAGCAATTCCATACATCAAAATCCCGACAACCTCCTGCAATGCCTGCGCATAAGTAATTTCATTCTGCAGCAGGATATCGCGCTGGAAAAACTGCTCTAACGATGCTTCCAGCATCATCTTTAAAATCGGAATCCGGACCGGACGGATCACACCTTCCTGCATGCCCTGTTCCAACAGGGCAATGGTCGTTTCCCAGCCTGTTTCGAGCCGTACTTCCACCTGATGATAAATCTCCGGATATTTTTCTTTTAACTGATATAACTGTCGAAAATCCACATCCTGATAACATTCCGGCATCACACCAAGGATTGTGTGAATCTTTTGCAGGGTATCCATCTCCTGATTCTCTACGATCTTCTGCTCACTGTCCTTGATCCGGTCAAACAAATAGTCCACCGTTTCCAGAAACAAAGCCTCCTTATCACGAAACACTTGATAAATCGTTTTTTTACTGATCCCTAAAATCTTTGCAATATCATCCATCGTAAATTTCAAACCCTTTTGATTGAATGCCTGCAACGTTCCCTGCATAATGTTCTCTTTCAGTTCTTTATTCATTCTTTTCATCCTTTCTGCCGGAAGGAAACTATTTTCTTTATTTCAGTTTCCATTATAGTAGCATGTTCTTTTTCTTCCTTCAAGAAACTAAATGCCCAAAAATCGTTTCCGATTTTTGGGCACATTTTTTACGCTGCGTTTTATCCCCGCATCAATTCCCTGCGCACCGTTTTTCTCACAAAATAAAAACAGATGACCTGCATCACAATCGTGATGATCCAGGATGCCGGATAAGAAATAAACAGGAAGTACAACGATTTGTGATGTGGGAAAAATCCAAAAATCCAGAGAATTCTCGTTCCGACCGTACCGATCACCGACAGGATCATCGGCACTGCCGAATGTCCCATCCCCCGCAGTGCTCCGGGAAACAAATCCATAATGCCACACAGAAAATACGGCACTGTTGTAATGGCAAGAATCTCCATGCCACTCTCGATCACATCCTTTTCTCTCGTATATATACTAAGTACCTGCGGTCCGAAAAGCCATGCGCCACATCCCAGCAGCAGGGGAACACTGACCGTAAGAATCAGACAGTCGATCAGCACACGATCCATACGTTTATATTTCCCCACACCATAATTCTGACTCGTAAAACTCATACATGCCTGTGTAATGGAATTTACCGACATATACAAAAATCCCAAAATATTATTTGCCGCTGTATACCCCGCCATCGCCGTATCTCCGAAGGAATTCACGGAAGACTGCAGCAGCGCGTTTGAAAAGTTAATAACCGTACTTTGAATCCCAGCAGGAATTCCCACCTGAAAAATCTGCAGCAGATAAACCTTTTTTATTTTCAGCTTCGAAAAGCGCAGCTGATAGCAGCTGTCGGTGCGGTACAGGCATAACAAAACCAGAATGCAGGAGATCATCTGTGCCGTAATCGTCGCAGTAGCTACGCCTGCCACACCCAGATGAAAACCGATCACAAGAATCAGATCCAGCAGCGCATTGGCACATCCGGAAATCACCAGAAACAACAACGGCCGCTTGGTATCTCCCACCGCACGCAGAATCGCTGCCCCATAATTATAGAGCATAAAAAACGGCATCCCCAGAAAATAAATCCGCATGTAAAGGGTTGACTGTGCAATGACATTGTCCGGCGTTCCCATAAGAAGCAGCGCACCTTTTGCACTGATTACCCCGATTCCTGCCATGAGAATTCCGCTGATCAGTGCCAGCAGAATGGCGGTATGTACCGTGTCTGACATTTCTTTTTCCCTGCCGGACGCAAAAAAACGTGCCGCAAGCACGTTAGCCCCCAGCGAAATTCCGATAAACAGATTGGTGAACACGTTGATGAGTGCCGTGGTCGATCCCACTGCCGCCAGTGCCTGTTTTCCCGTAAAATGCCCCACAACAATGATATCCACCGCATTGAACATCAGCTGTAAAATTCCAGACAGCATGAGTGGGAGTGCAAACGAGATCAGTTTATCCATGATTGAACCATTGCACATATCTATTTCATATTTGTTTGTTTTCAAATTTTCTCTATCCCCTTTCCGGTTCTGTTATCCCTCTGAGCCATAAAATACGCCGCTACTGGCGGCGTAGTTGTTTGTCCTTATACATTCTCTGATCTGCGATCTCGATCAGTTCCATTATATTTTCATATTTTCCCACGGCATATCCCACGGAGGCAGATACCGGAATCTCACTGTTTTTCTGAATCGGCTTCATCACCTGCCTCCACTTTTCAATGACATCTTCTGCAATCTCCTGTGTCCCATCCGGAATAATCATAAGAAATTCATCCCCACCGTAACGGTAAGCATTGGTTTCCTCACTCGTCACTGCTGCCCGAATGGATCCCGCAATTTTGGCAATCAGCTGGTCTCCGTACAAATGACCAAACGTATCGTTTACATATTTCAACTGGTTGACATCCCAATAAATAACCGCAACCGGGCGTTCTTTTGGCTCCATATGTTCCACTGTTTCAAGCAGTTTATTTTTGCTGTAAAGTCCCGTCATATCATCCATGGAAGCCGCCTGTACCATACGCATTGCATTTTCCATGGACTTGCGCACAATACTGTTTACACTGTTACTTACATAATAAAATGCAACCGCCATCAGCGATCGCGGCATCACATAATAAAGTGCCAGCGTAACCATAGGATTTTCGTTTACTTTGTTGAGCAAAAACACACCATCCTTCTGCAAATGATCCAGTGATGTCACCGTCAGCAGTGCCATGTTTGCATCACATACCCCAAAATAATAGCCCACATAAGTACTGATCGTAATCCCACCCACTGTAAATATAAAGGCATAAACCGACAGTCTCTTTGAAGTATACATACTTGCAATGATAATCGGGATCATCATAATAATGATCATATGGTAGGTAAGGGATGCACTCGCGACCATGACGATCAACCCGATGGCCGTAACGCTGAGATACTTGGTAAATGGGTGCTCAAGCCCCATCTTCACAAGCAGCAATCCATAAATCAGTGTCAGCACACATGCCGCCACATAGCCTCTGGTAAAAATCGCCTGATCCACGATAAAAATATGCAGGCAGTTCAGAATCATCACAAACGAATAGAATAAAATGCAGATTCCCACCACACGGAACGCAAAAATATTCTGCGTCACATCCTCCTGCTCGTAAAAAGCATTTTTATTTGTAATTTTAGATAACAGTGCCTTGCAGGTGCTCATCCATATATCCTCCAGCTTTGTCTGCCTTTAGTATAACATATTCCTGCATGAGTTTCACTACTTTGATGAACTTATAAATTCATCAGGAAAATTTTCCATAACTTTTTGTCAGTGTTCTGCCATTTTTTCTATCGTGCCATGCATAACGGAATCAGTCCCTGCAAATGAAACTTCGTCTATGATTTTACATACCACATCAATAACCTTTACATCTATCTGGTTAGTCTGCATAAAATCAACGGTATCTTTCTTAGTCGCATGCGCTTATAATTTGCTAAGTTCATCCATCATCGCCGGACGATTTCTATATTTTATCTTCCATTCTTCGACAATTGTTTCCACAATCTCAGATCCACCTTTAATCCGCTTCATTCTCCGCAGCAACGCTACCAGATCTGCATAATGTTTTCGATTTCCGGTGCAAGAAGCCATCTTGTTTACTTCACCCTGATATTTACTTAAAATCTGCTTTGGATATTCTTTTTTCAGAACATTTTCATACGACTGCACTGCATACAATCCAGAACTTTTTAATACATATGCAAGCAACCGGTCATATAATTTTTCTTCCTTGTACAATCTGTCTATATGTGCATTTGCTGAAAGTTTTTTGAACAGTTCTTCTCTTTTTATCAGCCATTCCTTTTCTGAATATTGTGCTTTCAATTCTTTATAAATGTCTAAATCTTCCGCACTTTGTTCAAGTACTAATTTCCAAAGTTGTTCGATATACGCACTTTTGTTTCCCTGTAAACGATAAATCTCCTTTTTCTTCTGGATATATTCTAAAACCTGACCTCGATACGCTTTGTCCAATTCGATGCTTTCATCCAATACCTGAAGCACACGATCATATTCTTTTTTTTCAAAATATCTGTCTATGTAATATCTTCTTACCCCGGAATTGTTCCAGTATTTTTTACATATTTCTTCCAGCTGATCCTCTGGTGCATTTTTCTCTTCTAATGTTTTCAGATATGTTACCGTCCATTTACCTACCGCATAATCTCTGCTCCAACCAGAATCTTTTTTCTCTGCTTTCTCAATCATTTCCTCCATAAAAGAAAGTTTATCCTGCTCGTACTCCGGTTCCTTAAATTCTTCCATAATGATCTGTTCGATATATTCTTCCAAATAATCGATAACAGAACCATCCATATGCGTGGTAAACCAGATAAACATTTTCCTTTTATCCTGTGCATTAACCTTAGTAAGCAACTCTAACCACAGTTGATAAATCTGCTCTGCCAACATACTTGTTTCCCCACCGGAATCATCCATGTCGACATTCCCCAACAACACAAAAATATGGTTCATCACATGAAACGCACTTATGTGGCTTCCATTGTCAATCATGCGACGGACATCTTTATCTATGATTTCTTCCAGCTCCAACATAAAATCATATGCCTGATAATAATTGATAAAATGATCTCTTCCCAGATAACGATCCGCTATTTCATCAATCTGTTCAAAATAATCTTCGACATCTTCTTTTGTTGCACATTTGTTTACCATATTCCGAAAACGAAGCAATAATTTTTTATCTTCTGCCAAGACAGACACAAGAAATGCTTGCACAATATCCCTTTCTGCAGATGTCACCAGTTTTTCCACAGCAGCTGATTTTTTCTTATAATCACAGACGGTAACTGCAGGCTCAAATAAATCCATGCTTTCCGCATCCGCATCATTGTCCATGTCCTCGTTGTCTGTATCTTCTGGCTCATCTTCATCCATAATATCCGCAGTCCATTCATATAACACCGCTGCCATATGCTTACAATTATTTCCACCTGCAGCATAGGGGCACGAACAGTACATATCTGTAACTTTCCCGTCATTTAAGGAAATCTCAACCTCGTAGTCCTCGGTTCCAACGACATCAGCTCGTATATCATCGCGTCCGATCTCTATATTTTCAACTGCACCATCACAATAATAATCATATCCCCGCTCTAAAATATGTGATGCAAATAGTTTTTGCCAATTCATATTGTTTCTCCACATTTGTTTTTTATTTCTTTACAAGAAAAACAGCCAGTCAGCTATTTCCATGCAGGAACAAACTCCCTGTTCCTGCATATCTTTTTAATCATTCCATCCATGCGCATAACAGCGGATATACTTATAAATCCTGCGCCTTGTACACAGCATAACCTTCATAATAATAACTATGATCAATGCCTTTCATATACACTTCTCTATCATCAACTTTGTCCGTCAAAGCCTGCTTTAAAATGTATTTTATTTCGATATCTTTAATCGGGCTTCTTTCCATCGCAAGTAGATAATCTTCTTTATCTACAGTACTCCAATCAATGACCTTGTTTAATTCTTTTTTCAATATTAAATCAAGCCATATTCTTGTGCTTCGTCCATTGCCTTCCCGGAACGGATGCGCAATATTCATCTCAACATACTTTTCAATAATTTCATCAAATGTTGTCTGTGGCATTTTCTCAATGTTCTCAATTGCTGTCTTAAGATACATCACTGGTGCAAATCGAAAATTACCCTTTGCAATGTTTACCGTTCGTATTTTTCCGGCAAAATCATAGATCTCATCAAACAGGTACTTATGAATCGCTGCCAGCATCTGAAAGGTTCCAACTTCACATTGATTCAGGTATTCATTTTCAAATAATTCAACAGCCTTCTTCTTACTTATCTTTTCTTCCATTCTGGCCAGTTCCGTGGAATCCGTAATATTAAGTTTGTTTTCTAAAGTCATAATTATTCCTTTCCGAATACTGCAATCTCCATACTTATTTTCTACTTCATTTCAAGGATTCTTTCTACTTCCTGCTTTAATTCATCACTGAAGTCTGATAAATCATCATATGTAATTACTTTCAATCTTATAAGACGAACGATATCCCATATTACCTCTGACTTACTCATCTCCATGATAACTCCTGGATGACGCTTATCTTCTTTTATCCGTTTTTCAAGTTCCCAAAATTTCTCTGATGCAGGCTTTTTATCATCATTCAGAAAATTTGCATACTCTTTAA